>Ga0157367_1000197_pt1 | contig 31079 bp, 30 predicted proteins | sample AttbisABBM2_FD_113142 | JGI IMG/M metagenome (GOLD analysis project Ga0157367, IMG submission 113142) | Fungus gardens microbial communities from leaf cutter ant in Botucatu, State of São Paulo, Brazil - Atta bisphaerica ABBM2 | ecosystem: Host-associated > Fungi > Mycelium > Unclassified ... | reverse complement strand
GTGCGGAAGAAATCGAGCACCGCCTGCGGTTCCCATGACGGCGCATTCGCCACGTCCACGACGACGTCCGCGTCCGTCAATGCGTCGGTCAGGCCTTCGCCCGTGATGGTGTTGACGCCGGTGCGCGGCGACGCGGCGAGCGCCTGATGGCCGGCTTGCTCGAGCAGCATGACGACACGCGAGCCGATCAGGCCCGAACCGCCGATGACGACGATCTTCATCGCAAAATCTCCTGACGAATGGATTGCAGTGGAATGTGACGGGGCGCGACGGCTGCCGGACCGGTTGAAGGCGGTGATGACCGTCCATCGCGTGGCGCAATTGTGGAAGAATCATGTCCTATCCAGCAGTGCCAAGAACCGTCGATCGGACTGGTCCATGCCGTCCCTGCCCCGTCATTCGCGAGACCGTCATGTCTGAACAACCCTCCACCCTGACCATCGAAATCGACCGGCAGCATCGGTTGCCGATCTATCTGCAGATTTGCGAGCGGTTCAGGACCGCGATCGCCGCGGGCCACCTGCGTCCCGGCGATCGCGTGCCCGCGCTGCGCGGCCTCGCGACGCAGCTGAACACCGCGCGCGGCACCGTCGAACAGGCGTACACGATCCTGGTCGACGAGGGCTATCTGCAAATGCGCGGCGCGGCCGGCACGTTCGTCTCGCCGTCGCTGCCCAAAGCGGTGACGCGGGCGGCGCCCCCGCGTGCCGACGATGCGGCCCGGCACGTCGAGCACGCCGGCCTGCTTCAGCCGCCGGGCATGTCGCGCGACAGCGCGCCGCCGCGGCGCGCGCAACCGATCGCCGTCGCGCTGAGCGGCGAGCCGCGCCCGTTGCAGCCCGGGCTGCCTGCGTTGGACGCGTTTCCGCGCAAGGTATGGCACCGGCTCGTGTCGCTGCGCGCGCGCAGCGGCGATCGCGCGCTGCTGGGCTACCCGAATCCGGCCGGCTACCGGCCGCTGCGCGAGCACATCGCCACCTATCTGGGGCTGTCGCGCGGCGTCACCTGCGTGCCCGAACAGGTGTTCATCACCAGCGGCTACCGCGCGACGCTGGAACTCGTGCTGCGCAGCCTCGCGCGCCCGAACGACCGTGTGTGGTTCGAGGATCCCGGCTATCTGCTCGCACGCAGCTTCCTGTCCGAGACCGGTGTGCAACTCGTCCCGGTGCCGGTGGACGCCGAAGGAATCGACGTCGAGCGCGGCCTGCAGCTCGACGCGCACGCGCGCTTCGCGCTCGTTACGCCGTCGCATCAGAGCCCGCTCGGCCACACGCTGTCGCTATCGCGGCGCATCGCGCTGCTGGACTGGGCCGAAAAGACGTCGGGCTGGATCGTCGAGGACGACTACGACAGCGAGTTTCGCTATCTCGGCCGCCCGCTGCAGGCGCTGAAGAGTCTCGACCGGCGCGATCACGTGATTTATTGCAGCACCTTCAGCAAGGCGATGTATCCCGGCTTGCGGCTCGCGTATGCGGTCGTGCCGGAACGCGCGGTGGAGCGCGTCGAACGCGTGGCCTGCAGCATGAACGCCGGCTCGCCCACGCTCCTGCAGGCATCCCTCGCGGATTTCATCGAACAGGGGCACTTCGCCCGGCACCTGAAGCGCATGCGCACGCTGTACGGCGAGCGCCGCACGCTGATCGTGCACGCATTGCGACAAGTGTTCGGCAAGCGGCTGATCGTCGAACTGCCGGTGGGCGGCATCCAGTTCGCGGTGCAATTCACCGACGGCCCCGACGGGCCGGTCGACGACGTCGCCGTCGCCGCACGCGCGCGCGACGCGGGGCTGGCGGTCCTGCCGCTGTCGATCTGGTACACGAACAGCCATACGCAGCAAACGCCGCGCGGCCTCATCATCGGGTTCGCAAACATCGCCGACGCGGACGAAGCGCACCGTCACGCACAGACGCTTCTCGCGTGCCTGGGTGGCTGACGCGCGGCGTGCGCCGCGTCGACATCCGCGGCCGATGCCGGATCGATGCGCGATGGGTGTCCGATTGGTGCCCAACGGGAAACAGACAATCGCACGGAACGGCCATACCGCCCGCCGGTGCACGCCTCTAGCATGGAAGCGTCTTTCTCGCGCAGACGAGCCCGGAACCGGGCTGCACCGGACGCTTGCCGCATGCCTCATACCATCGTCCGCGCCCGCCATTCGTTGAAGACGCTATTTGCCCGGGCAGTCCTGCCCCCTTCGCGCCCCGTTTCGACGATCGAATGACCGACGGTTGGAGCGCGTGGCCGAATTCGAGCACGCATCATGGATGACAACAAACTGCAGGCCCCACCGCTTTCGCTCCTCGACCGCTATCGCGGCCAGGATTTCCAACCGCTTTACACCACGACCGTCACCGTGTCCGGCGGCGAGACGGGACACGGCCGCGCCTCCGGCGTGGCCCGCTCGGACGACGGCAATCTCGCCGTCGATCTGCGCCTGCCCACCGAGTTCGGCGGGCCCGGCACCGGGACCAATCCGGAGCAGTTGTTCGCGGCGGGCTTCGCCGCGTGCTTCCACGGCGCGCTCAACCTGCTCGATACGCGCGCCGGATTGGCGACGCCCGATATCGCGGTGGAGGTGCAGGTTTCGTTCGGCCGCGATCCGATGGACGGCGGCCACGCGTTGATCGTCGACGTCCGGGTGCGGATGCCCGGCGTCGATCGAAACGTCGCGGAAGAACTGGTTCGTACCGCGGAACGCTTGTGCCCGTATGCAAAGATGGCGCGGCAAGGCGCCGTCAACATCGTGACCGTCGTCGACTGATTCGACGACGGTCGTGACGCCGCCGCGTGTTGCGCACCACCGACGTTCATCACAGCTGCCGCGTGCCGGCCCCCGCCGCGCATCTCGCGGCACGCGCGGGGGCGTCGGCGCATCAGTCGAACGATGCCTGCGGATTGCCGGCTGCCAGCGCCTCGGTACGATTCGGCGCGGGCGGATAGATCCATTGCGTGTTGATCATCTCCTTGCGCGCCTTGCCTTCCGCATGCGTCAGCTTGATCTGCCGATCCCAACCCTCCGAATACACGGCGCCCCAGTCGCCGAGATCGACGCAGGTTGCATAGAACGGTTGCCGGTATTCCAGCGTCGGCACACCGATCAGATCCGCGGCCACGTTGTGTCCGCCGAATTGCCCCATCACGATCGCGTGCTGACACGACATCAACGCATCGTGCCCGTCATCGTCGCAGCGCGCCCGCGCCACATCGCCCGCGACGAACACGTGCGGCGCTTGCGCGACGCGCAGATCCGCCGCGGCCTCGACGCGCCCAAGCGGGTCCAGGTGCGACGAGACTTGCGCCGCCAGCGGGCTCGCCTGCATGCCGCCCGCCCAGATCACAGTCATGGCCTCGATGTGCATGCCCGACGCGGTGCGAACGCCGTCGGCCGCGACCGATACGACGCGCGATCCGAGTACGGTCTCGACGCCCAGCGACGCGAACGCATCGGCGACATACGGTCGAGGATTGGGGCCCAGATCGGGGCCGATCTCGTCCTGCGCGCCGATCACGACGACACGGCTCGCCGCGTCCGCACCAAACCACTCGCGCAAGCGCCTCGGCAACTCGGTGGCGACCTCGATGCCCGTGAAGCCGCAGCCGACCACCGCGACCGTATTGCGGGCCGGCGATTCCGGCAGTTTCGCGAGCGCCTCGAAGTGGTCGTTGAGCGCGACCGCGTCCTCGATGCGATCGACCGAGAACGCGTGTTCCGCGAGCCCCGGCACCGGCGGTCGGCTCAACCTGCTGCCGCTCGTCAGCAACAGCCTGTCATACGCCAGCAGGCGTCGCCGGCCGTCGGAACACACGACATCGACCGTGTTCTCGCGCACGGATATCGCGTCGACGCTGCCTTCGAGAAACGTCACGCCGATCGCATCGAGCAGCGGCAACAGCGGTGCGGCCATCCGCTGCGGCTCGCTCTCGTACAGCCGCGGCCGGATCTGCAGCTCCGGTTTCGGGGAGATCAGCGTGATCTCGACGTCGCCGCGCGTCACGCCGGCGCCATCCAGCACGCGCGCCGCACCCAGTGCGCCCCACACGCCGGCAAAGCCGGCACCCACAATCAGGATCTTCTGCGACATGATGATTGCCCTCGGTTGATGTCGATAGCGGCGAGCCGCCGCGCGAAGTCATCCTAGATCGACGCGGCAATGCGCAGTAGATCCCCAGGTGTGCTCACGATGTTTCCGCTTCGGCACCAATCGGGCATGTTCCACGCCGATCGATCGCAGGCATGATGTGCGCGGACGATCGCACGCTGCCGACACACCGTCTTCGTCCTCCCCCTGAATCAACGACGAGGCCAACCATGCATCTCGGGAAATCGTACAAACTCTCGGAATTCCTGATCTGGACGCGCTGGAAAATCTACGAGCTGCTCATCTTCGGATCCGTGCCGGTCGTTCTGTATCAGTTCTTCTCCGTGACGTGGCTGTCGATACCGCTGACGATCGTGGCACTGCTCGGCACCGCGACGTCGTTCATCGTCGGCTTCAAGAACGTTCAGACCTACAACCGCGCCATGGACGCGCTGGAAATCTGGACCGAGATCCTGAGCAAAAGCCGCCGCTGGGGCCAGCTCGCGCGCGACTTCGTCGGCGACGACGAGAGCGCCCGGAAGCTGGTGTATCGGCACCTTGCCTGGCTGACCGCACTGCGATACGAGCTGCGTCGCCCGCTGATCTGGGAAAGCACGAGCAAACGCTACAACGCGGAGTACCGCCGGTTCTATCGTGTGCCCGAGTGGGAAAAGAACATCCGGGAATTGCTGCCGGAATACCTGTCCCCGGACGAAACGGAACAGGTGCTGGCCTCTGCTTCCGTCGCCACGTTCGTGCTGAGCCTGCAGGGCACGTCGCTCAGGACGCTTCACATGGCCGGCCATCTGAATTCGAATTTTTACATGGAGCTGCAAAGGACGATCGGCGACTTCATCGACCTCCAGGCCCGCTCGGAACGGTTCAAGAACTTTCCGTATCCGCGCCAGTACGCGACCGTCAGCTCCCTGTTCGTCCGGTTCTTTTGCCTGTCGCTTCCGTTCGGTCTTCTGAACGAATTCAACCGGCTGAACGACAGCGTGAGCGGCTTCATGCACGGCAACATGGTCTGGCTCGTCGTGCCGTGCAGCGTCGCCGTTTCCTGGATGTACACCTCGCTCGAGCAGGTCGGCGAAAGCACCGAGAACCCGTTCGAGGGCGGCGCGAACGACGTGCCCATTTCCACGCTGTGCAGCACGATCGAGCGCGACCTGAAAGCGATGCTCGGCGAACGCGCCGGCGATCCGTCTAGCCGCGCGGTCATTGCGCTGTAGCGCGTCAACGGCTCACGTCTGCCCGTCGCCGGCGCGCGGGCAAAATCGCTCGTCTCACGATGCCGTCGCTCGCACGGCGTCGCTTTCCGTGCCCGGATCCTTTGCCGCTCGCCCCGCCCCTCGTCGATTGTTGCCGCCGAGACAACATGGTGAGGTCCGTTGCGACGCTACTGCCGCACGAACACATCGCCTACGCTTGGCGCTGACGGTGGCCGTGCCTGCAGGCCCGATCCCTTCGGGGCAACAGACGCGACGCCGCACAGGAAACGCGCGATCCGCACGGCACCCTGCGCGCGCCGTGTCTTCGCGCGTCATTGGCCGCGGCAGCACACGCTGTTGCGACGGGTGTGACTCCGCACCTCACCAACCGAGGAACGATCCGTGACAGAAGAAGATATCCGCAACAACGTCTTTGCGATGCCCGTGCACAACCCGGCGTATCCGCGCCCGCCCTTCCGCTTCGTCAATCGCGAATATTTCATCATCTCGTACGAGACGGACATGGACGCGCTGCGGGCCGTCGTTCCTGACCCGCTGACGGTCGATCGGCCCGTCGTCCATTACGAGTTCATCCGCATGCCCGATTCGTCGGGATTCGGCGACTACACGGAAAGCGGCCAGGTGATCTCCGTGCTGGACGAGGACGGCACGCGAGCCAATTTCACGCACGCGATGTACCTCGACGACGAAGGCCCGATCGCGGCCGGGCGGGAAATCTGGGGGTTTCCGAAGAAGCTGGCGTCGCCGCGGCTCCGCGTCGACGGCAAGGACACCCTGCTCGGCACGCTCGACTACGGCACGCAGCGCATCGCCACCGGCACGATGGGTTACAAGTATCGCGCGCTCGACGCGGCGGCCGAGCGCCGCAAGCTCGCCGACACGCCGAACTATCTGCTCAAGGTCATTCCGCACGTCGACGGCACCGCACGCATCTGCGAACTGGTGCGTTTCTTCCTGCGCGACGTCGACGTGATCGGCGCGTGGGAAGGACCCGCCGCGCTCGAACTGCATCCGCATGCGCTCGCGTCGGTGGCCGACCTGCCGGTTCGCAAGGTGATCGGCGCGCGCCACGTCATCGCGAATCTCACGCTCGATATCGGCGAAGTTGCCTATGACTATCTCGCTCCCGCCGAGTCGTTGAAGCTCGCGGTCAACCAGTAACCCCCGGAGGACGTATGGCACTGAATGACAAGGTCGCGCTCGTGACGGGCGCAGCAAGCGGCATCGGCGACGTGTGCGCACGCAAGCTCGCGGCAGACGGCGCAACGGTCGTGATCGCCGATCTGAACCTCGCGGCCGCACGCAAGGTGGCGGACGAGATCATTGCCGGCGGCGGGAAGGCACTGGCGATCGCGATGGACGTCACCAGCGAGGAAGCCGTCGAGGCCGGCATGGCCGAGACGGTGAACCGGCTGGGCTGCATCGACGTGCTGGTGTCGAACGCCGGCATCCAGATCGTCAACCGGATCGAGGACTACGCATTTTCCGACTGGAAGAAGATGCTCGCCATTCACCTGGACGGTGCATTCCTGACGACACGCGCCGCCGTCAGGCACATGTACGCGTCGAACCGGGGCGGCACGGTGATCTACATGGGCTCGGTGCATTCGCACGAGGCCTCGCCGCTGAAGTCCGCCTACGTGACCGCGAAGCACGGGTTGCTCGGCCTCGCGCGCGTCGTCGCGAAGGAAGGCGGGCCGCGCGGCGTGCGCGCCAATGTCGTGTGCCCGGGCTTCGTCCGCACGCCGCTCGTCGACAAGCAGATTCCCGAGCAGGCGAAAGCGCTGGGCATCACGGAGCAGCAAGTCGTCAGGGACGTGATGTTGAGGGAGACGGTCGACGGCGAATTCACGTCGGCGGCCGATGTCGCGAACACGGTCGCCTTCCTGGCCGGCTTCGAGTCGAACGCGCTCACCGGGCAATCGATCGTCGTCAGCCACGGCTGGTTCATGCAGTAAGGAGAACACCATGTATTCGAGCCAGCGTAACAAGCTGAAGCAGCCCAATCGCATCAAGCTCCCTGCCTATGACGAAATCGGGCTCGTGCTGCAGGGTGGCGGCGCACTTGGCGCCTACCAGGCCGGTGTCTACGAGGGCATGGCCGAAGTCGGCGTGGAACCGACGCGAATCGCCGGTGTTTCTATCGGGGCGCTCAACACGGCGATCATCGCAGGCAACGCGCCCGCGGATCGAGCGGGCGCGCTGCGCGGCTTCTGGAACACCATCAGCCAGCCGACCGATCCCTTCTCACACCTCGGCGTGTGTATGTCGGCTTGGCCTGGGCTTGAAGACATCGGGCGCAAGTGGTCGAGCGCATGGGCCGCAACCCGTACGCTGATGGAAGGACAGGACGGATTCTTCTCCCCGCGCAAGCACGTGCCTTTCGCAGGGTTCGGTAGGAAGCGACCCGATCAGGTCAGCTACTACGACACGTCGGCATTGCGTGAAACGCTGCTGCGGTACGCAAACTTCGATCGCATCAACGACGGGAACATTCGCGTATCCGTCGGCGCGGTCAATGTGCGAACCGGCAATCTCGTCTACTTCGACAATACGAAGATGCGCCTCGCGCCGGAGCATTTCATCGCGTCCGGCGCGCTGCCGCCCGGCTTTCCGGCCGTCGAGATCGACGGCGAGTTCTACTGGGACGGCGGACTCGTGTCCAATACGCCGCTCACCGAGATCATCCGCGAAAGCCAGCACAAGGACACACTCGTCTTCCAGCTCGATCTGTGGAGCGCGCGGGGCAAGTTGCCGGGCGATTTCCTCGATGTCAGCGAGCGCACCAAGGACATCCAGTATTCGAGCCGCACGCGCGCCATCACCTCGTTCATGTCGCAGAACCAGAAGCATGCGCAGATGATCAAGGCGCTGCTCGAACATATTCCCGAACACGTGCGGCTCGGCCACCCGTTGCTGCAGGAAGCGCAGAAAACGGCGGACGGCAGTGCGGTGAACGTCGTGCACCTGATCTACAAGAACAAGGCGTTCGAGGGGCACTACAAGGACTACGAGTTCAGCAAGGACACGATGCGCGAGCATTGGGCGAGCGGCCTCGAGGACATTCGCCGGTCGTTCGGCCATCCGGAGTGGTTCGAGATTCCGAGCCGGGAAATCGGCTTCGTCACGCGCGACGTGCACCGCTATCGGCACGACGTCGACGAGATCGCCGGCCTCGGCAAGCACGCGATGCCTGCGGAGCAGCGTGCGCCGGAGAAGGAAACGTCCGTCGCCGAATAGCGTTTCGATGCCAGCCGTGGGCGACCGCGGCGGTCGGCCGCCGGCGCGCATCGCGTGACGAGCGGCCCGGCCGGCGCCGTTCCCGGCCGAACGTACCACGCTCGCAACACGGCTTCAGGCCGGGCCATGACCGATCGTCGAGATCGCGTCCATGCCGGCTTCAAGGAGACCACCATGATGTCGCATGAAATGATCGCGCGGTACGGCACGCTGGTCGTGTTCCTGAACGTGCTCGGGTCGTCGCTCGGCCTGCCGCTGCCTGCCATACCGACCTTGATCACGGTAGGCGCCGGCATTGCGCTCGCAACGCACGCCGCGTCGTCGGCGCTGCTGCATCTCGCGGCGATACTGGGCGCCGCCGTGATCGGCGGCCTGCTCGGCGACCTGGTCTGGTTCCAGGGCGGCAAGCGGTACGGCAAGCGCACCCTTCACACCGTTTGCAAGCTGACGCCGTCGCGCGACGCGTGCGTCCGGACGACGGAGCGCTTTTTCGGGCGCTGGGGCGTTCGTGTGCTCGTGATTGCGCGGTTCGTTCCCGGCCTGTCGCTCGTCGCGGTTCCGCTATGCGGCGCGATGGCCGTCCGCTTGCGCGCGTTCGTCCTGCACGATTGCGCCGGCATCGCACTGTGGGCGTCGATCGGGCTGGCGATCGGCACACTGTTCGCGTCGCAGATCGATGCGATCTTCGCGCTTGTCGCCCGCCTCGGGTGGCACGTGCTCATCGTGTTCGGCATCGCGCCGCCGCTGTATTTCGTGTACGGATATTGCCGCCGGCGCATGTTGGCGAGCGCGCTCGGGAAAGCGCGAATCAGCGCGGGCGAACTGCATGCGTTGGTCGCGAACCATCCGCGGCCGGCCGTGATCGACATCCGTTCCGCCGATGGAAAGGCCGACGCAACCGATACACGGCGTTCTCGCCGCATTGGTGCGACGCGGGCAACACCATGCATCCCTGGATGATCTGGCCGGGCGACGCGTCTTTGCCTAGCATGCAAGTGCGCAAGGGCCATCCTTCGGATGGCGGTCATGGGGGACGACCTGCAGGCAAGCGCTGCACCATTGCGCCGATTCGCTTCGAGAAACGACGCGCCGCGCCGATCCGTACGGCCCGGAACGTTCGCGTCGGTCAATACAGGCACCCGGGAGGCATATGGAGAACGAGAGGTTGCAACCTCCGTCACTGACACTGCTCGACAAATACCGCGGGCGCGAATTCGTCGCGCTCTACACGACCACGGTCACCGTGTCCGGCGGCAAGACGGCACACGGCCGCGCATCGGGCATCGCGCGATCCGACGACGGCTGTCTCGCCCTCGATCTGCGCCTGCCGCGCGAACTCGGCGGGCCGGGCGGCGGCACCAATCCCGAGCAACTGCTCGCAGCCGGCTACGCCGCGTGCTTTCACGGCGCGCTGAGCCTGCTCGCGCAACGCGAGCGGATCGATATCCGCGACACGACCGTTGCAGTCGAAGTATCGTTCGGCCGCGATCCGGTCGACGGCGGCTATGCGCTCGCCGCCAACGTCACCATTCGCATGCCGCGTGTGGACCGGCAGGTTGCCGAACGCCTGGTCCGCGATACGGAGCGCCTGTGTCCCTATACGAAGATGGCACGGCAGGGCATCCGCGGGATTGTCGCGGTGTCGGATTGACGAACGCCGGCGGCGTGCCGCCACACCCGGCGCGCGATTGGTTCCGAAGCGGCAATAGAGTGCGCACCTTCCGGGCACTACTGGCCGGCGAGAGCCGCGATTACGATGGTTGCCAGGCCGGTCGTGCAATGAATGGTCATGCGCAGGGCCGATAGCCGGGCTTACTCAATCAGGAGAACGTATCATGACGCAGCGTATCAACTACTTTCAGCAATCGCCGGAGTTGACGAAGAAGCTCGTCGAACTCGACGGATTGCTTCAGAAGACGACGATCGAAGTGCCGGTTCGCGAGCTCGTCGAGATTCGCGCGTCGCAGCTCAACGGCTGCGCGTTCTGCGTCGACATGCACATCAAGATGGCCAGGATCCACGGCGAGCGCGAACTGCGCATGCATCACGTCGCGATCTGGCGCGAGTCGCCGCTGTTCTCGCCGCGCGAGCGCGCCGCGCTCGAATGGACCGAAGCGCTGACGCAGCTTTCGCCGCACGGTGTGCCGGACGATCTCTACGAACGCGTGCGCGCCCACTACGCCGAGAAGGAACTCTCGGATCTCACCGTCCTCGTGGGTGCGATCAACAGCTGGAACCGGCTGAACGTCGCGTTCCGGATGGTGCCCGGCTCGTTCGACAAGATGTTCGGTCTCGACAAAGCCAACCTGGAGTAACGAAATGAAACGCATCGTGCTCGCGCTTGCACCGCTTGCGCTGTCGCTGCTGATGCCCGTTCAGCCGGCTGCCGCCGCACCGCAAGCCAGGGTGACGCCACTGACCACGGAGCCGCTGCCCGAGTATCCGGGCAAGGAAGTGGAGATGATCGTCGTCGATTATCCGCCCGGCAGCGTCGACCCCGTTCATCGCCACGACGCGCACGCGTTCGTCTATGTGCTGAACGGCAGCATCGTGATGGGCCTGAACGGCGGCAAGACGGTCACGCTCCACCCGGGCGACACGTTCCACGAAGGCCCCGACGACGTGCACACGGTCGGACGAAACGCCAGCAGCACGAAGCCGGCGAGATTCGTCGTGTTCCTGATCAAGAACAAGGACGCACCGGTCCTCACGCCGGTGAAGTAGCGGGATCGTCGTCGAGGCGCCGGTCGGCCGGGAACAGCAGCTCGGCGCCGCGAACGCACGCGTTCCGCAACGCGCTGGCTTGCCTGGGCCGGCCGGCCGTCGCCGTCTCGGCCGGCATTTATCTGACGTAGCGCAGCCCAATGAACGCCGTCATCGGGAAATCGCGGGGTATACCCCCCACCAGCATCTCCATATACTCCCCCCCAGTTTCCTTCGATGAATGAAATGCCACATGATCGGGGCTCGGCACGCCAGTTCCATCTGGTCGCCGGGCCGATGCGCGAAGGGAAGTCGATCCGAACCGTCGTTCACTACCGAAGCACCGAAAGGAGCATGACCATGTCCGTCGCCATTCATCCCACTGTCGATCACGGTATCCAGAAGGGCGCCGATCCGTTCGCGGGCGGCACGCTGCGCTGCCTGTGCGCGCAGGATCCGGTCGAGGTCCGGGTCGATACGCAGGTCGCATTCAATCACGCGTGCGGCTGCACGAAATGCTGGAAGCCGGCCGGTGCGCTGTTTTCCGTCGTCGGCGTCGTGCCGCGCGACAAGGTCACCGTCACCGCGCATGGCGAGAAACTGCGCGTCGTCGACGACACGGCGCTGATCCAGCGCCATGCTTGCTCCGCGTGCGGCACGCATCTGTTCGGGCGCATCGAGAATCGCGATCATGCGTTTTACGGCCTGGATTTCATCCATACCGAACTGTCGCAGGATGCCGGCTGGGACGGCCCGGGGTTCGCCGCGTTCGTGTCGTCGATCATCGAAAGCGGCACGCCGCCATCGTTGATGGCGGACGTGCGCGACACGCTGCGCAGCAAGGGGCTGGAGCCCTACGATTGCCTGAGCCCGGCGCTGATGGACCTGCTGGCGACGCATACGGCCAAGGCCAAGGGGACGTACCGGGAGGCGTGAGGCCGGCACATGATGCTGTGCAATTTTTCGCGAGCTTCACAGTTCCGGCCGAGCATCACTGGCCGCGCGAGATGCGTGACCGGAACATCAAAAGCGGTGCGATATGCCCGCAGCGACCAGTGTCTGAGACGCACCAAAGTCCGGAGCGCCCGTAGGGGTGACAACCCGTATCCCGGGCCAACTGGTTATTGCAGTACCGTTGTTCTTCATATAGCCCGCCCGTACGTACAGGCTTGTACGTTTCGAAAGGAAGTGGTCGTAGCCGAGTTCGATGGCGGGCGTGTTGTCGTGTGACCCGCGCACGTTGCGTTCAAGGCCTGCCACTTCGATAACGTCCACTGGCGTTGCCTGGATCGTCGCGCCGATCTGGGCGATGCTGACAGGATGTGCAGCCCCGACGGACGCTGCCGCTGAGCTATGCGACGCGTCTTTCGGTCGCGCGTACGTATAGACTAGCTGAAAGTTCACAATCCCGAAGCTGTATGTGAATGCGCCGGTGAAATGCTCGGTTGCAACCAGGTTTAACGAAGAAAAAGGTCCGACAGCGATCGTCTCCGTTCCAGGATGCTGGTATTGATAAGCGAAGCCCGCATACAGCCCATGCCCTGTGTACGTTGCAGCCAGATCCAGGACGTTGCCCGTCGAGGCGGGCACGGGTTGCGCTACCGTCGCGGCAAACGCGTACATCGCGTAAAGCCGCAGGCCACCCACGTCCGGCGACTGATAGAGCATGGCATTGCTCGTGCGCCCAGTTATGCTCTGTGTCGAGAGCGTATTCCTGTCTATGGCCAGCACCGCTGCTGAAAGCGGCGACAAGGTTTCGCTGAGACCAAAGGGATCGGCGCCATAAACGACGGTGAAGGTTGGCTGATACTGTCGTCCGAACGTCAGCGAACCGTATTTGCGATCAAACAGCCCGACCCATGCCTGACGATAGAACAACGTAGTCGTGTCAGAGAATAGCGACCCGTTGTTGAGGTTGTAGCCTGTCTCAACGTCGAATTTTGCCTCAAGCCCTCCTCCCAGATCCTCTTTCCCCACCAGTCCGATCCGAGAACCTGCTGCACCGCCGCTTCTTTGCGAATACGAAGTTCTTCCGCCATTATTCAGGTATTGCACGAATGCGTCGGCGATGCCGTACAGGGTAACGCTCGACTGCGCGAGCGCTCCTCCGGCCGCAAGTAGTAACGTAGCGCCGCAAAGGATCTTTGCAGAACACTGCATGTGTGTCTCCTTTCTTATCGTTACCGCGCCTTTCGATCTTCTCGATCAGGCTGACAGGCGTACGCGAGTCGTCGAAATCAGTAAAGTGGAGCAGCATGATCTCGTTGACGCGCGGCGAGTTCGGGGGCTGGACTTTCCGGTATCCGCATCTTGATTTTGGAGATCGTGTGGACTTTCACCTGGTGAGCCCACGGCCCATCGATTGTCCGTTGATCCTGCGAAAGAACCGCGCCGAGGTCGAGCGACAGGTTGGTGACAAGAACGTCGTCACCGCGGAACACCAGGCTATTCGACCAAAGGAGACCGATGGGCGCGCCCTCGCGATCGATTCCGCCGAAATCGCCGAGCTTTGCAATCACTCGCCCCTGTGTCGGCTCGAGCACGACAATCTCGTTGGACTGGTTGCATGCAATCCAGATGTTGTCGTGCTCGTCAATGATCAGGCCGTCGGGGCCGCCGCCGACGCGATTGACGAAGACCTCCGGCGTGCCAGGTTCAAGCGTCGAGCCAGTCACCGGTATTTTCACAATCGTGTCGTTCGATGTGTTGGCGACAAACAGCGCTGTCCGCTCCTTGTTGAACGCCAGACCATTTGCGCCGATGCGCGGCGCTGGCCTTGTCGGACTGAGCAGTGGGCTTTTGACCCACGCCAACCCTTCTCCGCCGCCTGGTCCAGTTTTCCAGATGATGCCCTGGTGGGAGTCGGTTACATACACGTTGCCGGCGGCGTCGAACGTCATCCCGTCAAGGCCGGGGTTCTTGCCCGTGACCGTCATGAATACAGATGAGACACCCGTATCGGGATCGACGCTCAGGACTTTCCCGGACTGGTAATCGATTACGAGCAACTTGCCGGTCTGCGGATTGAAACCAACATCGAGCAATAGCCTGCTTGAGCCCTTGATTCGAACAGTCCGTCGGTGCTCGCCCTGTGAGTCGAACACAATGAGCGTTCCCTCACTCGTCTCGGGTTTGTTCGCCGCGACCGTCACGACGTAGACGTTGCCGTCATGGTCAAGGGCGATCCCCTCAGGATGCGCCTCGCCGGGGGGCAACGTGGCAAAAGTCTCGACCTTGCCGCGTTCCCAGGCCTTCGCGGCGAGCGGCGTCGCCATCAATGCCAGCAGTATCAGTACCGTTTTGGCTAGGTCCGTTCTCATCTTGCGGTCTCCAAAGTGGGGAGTTTTAGTGCGTCGGATCATTCGATCGTGCTGCCCTTTGATGCGCATCGTCAGCGGTTGTAGAGGCCGGTCAGGGTGGCCATGGCGAGCGTGTTCTGGTGGATCAGGAAGCGGACCACCGCATTGGGCACGTTGGCCGGCAGTTCCAGCTTGGGCACACCCAGCGCATGCGCGGTGAAGATATAGCGGTGCGCCGGCAGGCCCTTGGGTGGGCAGGGACCGCCGTAGCCGGCGGTGCCGTAGTCGTTGATGGCCTGTGTGCCGCCGGGACCCAGGTCAGTGACGTCGGTGGAGCCTGCACCGGCGGCAAGCCGGGTGACAGACGAATCGATATCGAACAGTATCCAATGCCAGAAACCGCTGCCGGTGGGGGCGTCCGGGTCGTACAGCGTCAGCGCGAAGCTCCTGGTACCTTCCGGCACGCCGTGCCATTTCAGGGCGGGTGAACGGTTCTGGCCGAGCCCGTCGAAGCCATCGAACTCATGCACCAGTTGCAGCCGTTCCAGATCCTTGAATTCAGGCGATATTAGTGTGAAGTTCATCACGCCACTTCCCTTGATTAACGGAGTTAACAGTTAGGTTAGCTAATTGTCGATATCATCACGCGACACGTTCGGTCGCGGGCGACTACTCAATACCATCTATCCCGATGTTTCCGTCATGCCGACAGGTCAGCGCCAACCCGGAATAGGCGTCGCCCATTTCTGTCACTGTCGGATTGCGGCGCAGCGTCAGTCCGCGGATCCGGTTTGTCGTGCCGCGCGCGTCAGTACGACTTCGGCAGCCCGAGCGCCTGCTCGGCCACGTAGCACAGCGCGAGCTCCTGCGTCACCGGTGCGAGCAGCGACAGCACGCTTTCGCGCAAACCGCGCTCGACGTGGTACTCCTTCGCATAGCCATAGCCGCCGTGCGTGCGCACCGCGCGCAACGACGTCTCGAAACTGGCCTCCGCTGCCAGGTACTTGGCAGCCGTGGCCTCGACACCGCAGGGCTTGTCGGCGTCATAGAGCGCCGCCGCCTTCCACATCAGCAATTCGGCCGATTGAAGGCGCATCCAGCATTCCGCCAGGGGATGCTGGATCGCCTGGTTCTTGCCAATCGGGTGGCCGAACACGACGCGTTCCTTGGCGTAGTCCGTGGCCCGCGCCAACGCTGTCTCAGCGGCGCCGAGCGCGGCAGCCGCGACGAGGATGCGCTCCGGGTTCAGCCCGTGCAGGAGATACCTGAAACCCTGGCCTTCCTCTCCGATGCGATCTTCGACGGGGATTTCCAGCCCGTCGATAAACAGTTCGTTCGAGTCCACCGCCTTGCGCGCCATCTTCTCAATCTCGCTGATACGCAGATGCGAACGGTCGATGTCGGTGTAGAACAGCGTCACGCCGTCCATCGGCCGCGCGCATGCCTCGATCGGTGTCGTGCGGGCCACGAGCAGTATCTTGTTCGCTTGCTGGGCGGTCGAGGTCCACACTTTCTGGCCGTGGACGATGTAGCGGTCGCCCGCGCGGCGGGCGGAGGTTCTGACGCGTGTGGTGTCGGAACCGACATTGGGTTCGGTCACGCCGAAGCAGGCGCGATCCGAACCGTCGATCAGCGGCGGCAGCATGCGCCGCTTTTGCGCCTCGCTGCCGAACACGACCACCGGTTGCGGGCCGAACAGGTTCAGGTGTACTGACGAGACCGCCGCCGAACCGAGCTTGCCGACCGTGCGCATCACCATCGCGGCCGCCGAGATGCCGAGGCCGGCGCCGCCATGTTCCCTTGGCATGGTCACGCCAAACCACCCGCCGCGGGCAACGGCATCGCAGAACTCACTGGGCCAGCGTCCATCGCGGTCGCGCTGGAGCCAATAATCGGCGCCGAAGTCGGCGCAAAGCGCGTCGACGGCGTCGCGAATCGCAAGCTGGTCGTCGGAAAAATCGAAATTCACGCGGGGAACTCCTCCAACATGCCAGTGGGGACGTCGACCGGCATGTCGAGCAGCATCTGCGCCATGCCCTTGCCGAGCGGGTCGTTACGCATCGATGCCATGCCGCCGCCGCCCAATGCCCGCTCGCAGACGAGGTTGATGGCATGGATGCCGGGCAGCTCGTAACGTTGAACCGGCCCCTGCACCAGATGGCCGAGGTATTTCGCGACCCGCTCTGAGGTCACCTGGTCTCTTAGCACCGGCAGCAGGGCCGGATGTCGCGCGATGAGACCAATGTTGGAAGTATCGCCCTTGTCGCCGCTGCGTCCGAGCGCGATTCTCAACAGCGGCACGGTCTGGCGTGGGCCGGCAGGCAGCGCACCTTCGGTGGGCACCAGCGGTTCTCGCGCAACCTGCGGTTGCGGTGGCGGCAGCTTCACGGTGAATGTCGTCTCGCCGAGCGTAACCGTCGGCGTCACCTGCTCCTTCGGCATGAGCCAGGCGAACTGCCGCAGCACCGGCGACACCGGGGGACGGCCACCAGCACCGGTCGTGCCCGGCGACCAGGAGGTGCCGGGTGCGGCGAACTCACGGCTAAATCTCTCCAGCGCTCGCCGGTCGGCATGCGTCACTGTCAGGCGCAACACGACTTCGCGCGTCGGCAACGGGCGCGCATGGGGCCCGTAGGCCGACTCCGTGCCAAGCAGCTCGATATGGGTGCCCAGGAAATCCGTGAACCCGCACTCACGCAGCAACCGGCGGCCGCGCTCGAGCAGCGCCTCGCCGGTGCGCTTCGCCTTCGCCGCGGCGTCGATTCCGACAATGGTAAGCTGTCCTGACACTTTGAAGCCCGCCGGTGCAGTGGCGCTGACCTTGTAGCTGCCGGTCGGCGGCCGGCCGCGCGCGCCGGTCACGAGCACGCGATGCGGCCCGGTCTGTTCCATGCGCACCTGTCGAAAGTCGCAGGTCACGTCCGGAAGCAGATAACTGGCCGGATCGCCTATCTCGTACAGTAGTTGCTCGCCAACGGTCGCGGGTGTGACGAGGCCGCCGGTGTCCGCGGGCTTGGTGACTACAAAGCTGCCATCTTCGTGGCACTCGACGATCGGATAGCCGATGTTAGCCCAGTCCGGCACGCTGGCCCAGTCGGTGTGCAGGCCTCCCGTCGCCTGGCAGCCGCATTCGATGATGTGGCCGGCCAGACTGCCGGCGGCGAGCCGGTCGAAGTCGTCGGCCGCCCAGCCGAATTCATGCATCAGCACGCCCAGGGTGACGGCGCTATCGACGCAGCGCCCGGTGATCACGATGTCGGCGCCCGCGGCCAGGGCCTGCGTGACGGGCAGTGCCCCGAGATAGGCATTGGCCGACACCAGCCGCTCCGGCATGGGTTCGCCGCTGGACATTTCGACCGTGCCGGCCGCTCGCATCGCGGCGGCGAGCGGAAGTACGTCGTCGCCTTCGACGACCGCGACGCGCACCGGTACGCCGAGTTCGTCGGCCAGAGCCTGCACCGCTGTCGCGCAGCCCTTCGGGTTCACGCCGCCGGCGTTGCTGACGATGCGAATGCCCTGCTCGACGGCCTGCTTCAGCACCGAGCGCAGCGCCACCGTGACGAAGTCGATTGCGTAGCCTTCCTCCGGCCGCTTCGCCCGCGCGCCGGCGAGGATCGACATGGTGAGCTCGGCGAGATAGTCGAACACCAGGTAATCGATGCCCCCGCAGCGCACCAGTTGCGCCGGCCCGAGGCTGCTGTCGCCCCAGAAGCCTGATGCGCCGCCGATGCGCACGACCTTGCCCGGCGTCGTGAATGTCATTTGCCCGTCCATTGCGGTTTCCTTTTTTCCTTGAATGCAGCCACGCCCTCGCGCGCATCCTGGGTGAGTGCCAGCAGGCCGAGCTGCCCTTCGCCGAACGCAATCGCCTCTTCGAAGGACATCGAACGCATCGCCTTCATCGCATACATGCCGCGCCGCAGTGCGGTGGGCGAGTTGGCGAGCAGCCGCGACAGCAGACGCTCAAGCCCAGCATCGAGGTCGTCGGCCACCTCATTGACCAGACCGATCTCGCGTGCCCGCGTCGCGTCGATGGGCTCGCCCGTCAGACACAGCTGCGCCAGGCAGCGTTGCGGCAGCTGAGCCTGCAGCACGGCGAGCACCTGCATCGGGAACACGCCCACCTTCACCTCCGGCAGGCCGAATGTGGCATGCCGGGCGGCGAGCGCGAGATCGCACATGGCAAGCAGGCCCATGCCGCCGGCAATGCAGGCGCCGTTGACGCGCGCGACGAGCGGTACGTTCAGCGTGCGGGCCGTGCGCAGCAGGTTGGCATAGGCGCTGGTCGGCATGGCGTAGTCGAACGCGAAGGCATCCCCGCCGAGGTCGGCGCCGGCACAGAACGCCTCGTCGCCTGCGCCGCTGAGCACCACAGCGCGAATCGTCTCGTCCGATCTGGCGCAATCAAGCGCATCCTGCAAGGTGCCGATCACCTCCGCGTTGAGTGCATTCCGGCGCTCCGGGCGGTCGATGGTGAGCATTAGCCACCCATCCTGCCGGCTTGCGTGCACGAACTCGCTCATGCTTCGACTCCCGTTGACTCGCTACACGCCGCCACTTGCGTCACGCCCGCCTGCACCATCTCGCTGATCTGCTGGAGCGAGTAGCCGGCTTCGGCCAGCACTTGCGCGCTGTGCTCGCCAAGCAAAGGCGGCGGGCGCAGCGGCGGCAGGGGCGTTTGCGGCCATTCGCTGGGCACCGCCAGGGTTCGAAGCACGCCCTCGGTGGGATGTTCGAGTTGCTGAAAGAACCCGATGTCCTGCAGGTGCGGATCGTCGAGCAGCGACTCGAAGGTGTGTGCCGACAATACCGGAATACCGAGCGGCTCCAGCAGCTCGCGCCATTGCTGCGTGGTCTTCGTTTTCAGCGCATCAGAGAGGATCTGGTACAACGCCTCGACATGCTGCGTGCGCGTTTCACCATCGGCAAACCGCGGGTCGCTCTCAAACCGCTGGGCCTCGCCGATCACGCGCATGAACGCTTTCCACTGCTCGTCGGTGTAGACGACGAGGCACACGAGGCCGTCCTGCGTGGCGTACGGCCTGCGCTGCGGGTTGAGCAGCCGCGGATAGCCGAAGCCGCCGCGCGGCGGGACGAACGTGTGGCCGTACAGATGATCGCCCAGCATCATCTGCGCGGTCGTTTCGAACATCGGCACGTCGACCGCCTGGCCGCGTCCGGTGCGTTCGCGCGCGAGCAGCGCCGCGCAGATCACGCCGAAGGCGTACAGGCCCGTCGCCCGGTCCGAGAGATTGAGCGGGGCATAGCGCGGCACGTCCGAACCGGCCCGTACGCTGGCTTCGGGGATGGCGACTGCCGCCTGGATCAGGTCGTCGAAGGCGCGCATGTCCGCATAGCGGCCGCGCTGGCTGAAACCGAACGTGCCAACATAAATCAGGCGCGGGTTCACCTGCCGCAGAACGTCGTAGTCGAGCCCGAGGCGCTTCATCGCCTGCGGCCGCACGTTGTAGATCAGCGCGTCGGCTGTCTGCGCCAGCTTCAGCAGCGCCTCCTTGCCTTCGGGGCGCTTCAGATCCAGCACGATGCTGCGCTTGTTGCGGTTCAGGTTGAGGAACAGCGGGCCAGCACCCGTGCGCCCGCCAGGACCCGTGGCGCGCAGCATGTCGCCGCCGGGTGGCTCGACCTTGATCACATCGGCGCCAAGGTCGGCCAGCATCTGTGTGGCCGAAGGTCCCATGACGACTTCGGTGATATCGACAATGCGCAAGCCCGCGAGCGGTCCGCCTTGGTCGTAGTCGTTTTTCATCTGGCCCGTGCTCCTCTTGTCGGTCAGGAACCGGCCACGTCGGCGCCATTGCCGCGGATGCAGGGCACCGGCCCGATGTCGCGTGCCGCCGCGAGGGCTTCGAGAGCGTACCGGATCGAGACCGCATCGTTGAGCGAATGAAACGTGCCGTCCTCGTTGAAACTGACTTGCGCGCCTTCGATCCAGGCAATAGTGATGGTGTCCTCGGTGTTGTCCGCGGGAGTGTAGAAGGTGTGCACCGAGCCGGCAGGCTCGTACAGATAGGAGCCCGCCGTCTGCGGCTGGTCGGGATACTCGCGATACATCCAGCGGCCCTGGATCGTCCACACCTGCGCCGTACCGGTGTGGTAGTGAATCGGCAGTGAGCAGCCGGGTTCCAGGATGGCCATGAAGACCCATTCGCCGCGCTCCAGGTCCAAGCGCAGCGGCTTGATGTGGATGCCCGGGAAGACATCCTTGATCAGCGGAATCTGCTCGATGTTGACGGTCAGGAGCTTGTCCTGCGGCAGAGCGGGCAGCGGCAGCGGCGCGCCGGTGGACGTGGCGGGACGCGCGAGAATCCTTGCGTTCATAAGTTGTCTCCGATGGTTGGTGAAGGTAAAGCAGTGGATGGAAAGCGCCCTTTGACAAGGAAGCCGGACGCAGGCTGCTCCGGCAACGAGCGCAGGGAGGCGGCCGCCCCGCGCGGGACAAACAGGAAATCGCCCGGGGCGAGACCGAAGGCCTGCCCGTCGACACACGCATCGATCCGTCCGTTTTCAACGTAGAGAACCTGCTCGGCATCAGGCTCCGTGCTGCAGGCCGATACGCTGCCGGCACTCATGCGCAGCGCAGCAATGTCGACCCAGCGCGCGCCAACGGTCTCCCGGTCGATAAGGGGAACCGTGCCCGTTGCGGCGTCCCGGACGGCAAGCACGCGCACCTTGCCGTGACCGCTCGTGCCAGGCGCGGCGTCGGGTTCCGTGATCGTGTGCGCCGGGTTCTCGCCATAGGGTGGCGTGTAGACGACCAGCACACGCCCGGGCTGCTCGCTGGTCACGCGAAACGAATGGAACACGCCTGCCGGCACGTAGGCCCAGGTCCCGGGCTCCATCGCTTCCACGCGCCCCTCCGCCCCAGACTCGCCGGTTCCCTCGATCATGTAGGCGCATTGCTCCAGATGGGGATGCGCGTGCGGCCGTGCACCGTGCGATTTCACGATCGTGCCGACCAGCACTTCAAGCGCCGTCGCGCCGACGGTCTCGGGGCCAATCACACGCACATTGGAGGTGCCGGTATGGTTGGCCGGCGCGTAGGCGGCAAGGTCTGCCGCCCGGATCACGGTAGGTACGGGCTTCATTCGGGCTGGCACCATGTGGCCTTCGTCGCCAGGCCGGTGGCCTGCGCCGACATGAAGCCGGAAGCGATAGGGGTGGTCGGATAAGGAGCCGCCGCCGTTGCTTGCGATGTGAGCAAGGGGGTAGCAAGGAGGACAAGGTTCCGCATGCGCATCGAACTCCAGCGAGGATTTAACTTCGGAGAGTTGAACCTAAATGCCTAATGTTAGTAGTTTAGGCATGCGCAAAATGACGTCAAGTACGGGCTTACCCGACAGTCACGGACTTACCCGACAGTCCGTCGCTGAGGCTCAGTGAATTCGGGTGCGGCTTTCAGGGCGGAAGCCGGGAGGTCGATCTCGGAGACGTAGCGGTCGCCCCGATACCAGGCGGCACCGACGTACAGCACGTTGCCTTTACCGTCAACCAGGCGCCGCGAGATCTTCGCGACCGGCGAGGCAAACGGAATCTTCAGCATGTCACATAGAGGAAAATCCGCGGGCATCACGGCCATGCGTTGCCGCAAGCGTTTGCAGCGCGCGCCCAGTTGGTCGAGCACCGCGGCAAGCAGTTTGCGCTTCCTGGCGGTGTCCTTGGGCAGTGATTCGAAAACCCACATGGGCAGATAGATTTCGGTATAGCAGAATGGCTCGCCGGAATAGGAGTGAAGCTTGCGAACACACACGTAGTCGTCGACCGCCCCGTCATCTGGTCCGAGCATTTCCTGCGGCACCTTGGTGCAGCGCCGGACTTCGAGTATCTCGAAGACGAGCTCCTGCGGCGCGGCGAAGGGGTTGTTGATTACCTGCTCGAGGTCGCTCGTAGCGGCGGGCAGCGCAGTAACGTGGGTCCCGACGCCCCGCTGGCTGCGAACCAACCCTTCCTTGGAAAGCAGCTCGTATGCTTGCCGGACGGTAACGACGGCGACGCCGAGATCGTCTGCAAGCTGCGTGATCGGCGGCAGCTGCGTGCCGAGCGGGTACTCACCGTTCGCTATTCGGTGCCGCAGCAGGGACGCCAGCCGCTGATACTGTGCAACGCCGCGCTCAGCTGGCAACTCCAGCCGCTCGGCCCCAATGGGTCGCTCTTCCGCCATCGCGTAAATCCCAATCAACCAATGTTGGAATTATAGGCCAGTGCTGGGGCTAGCGCCCGCTCGCGTTCCCGGTACACACCCCGACAACTCCACGGGACAGCTCGAAAGAGTGATCGGTCGGAGGGGCACTGTGCAATCTGATGAACATGCGGGCGTTGGCGCAGGCACGGCCGACCGCGGCAATTGTGCAAGAGGCCGTTGCGTGATTGGCTTGGCCCCGCGTCGCAACGTTGCGGGACGGTCAAGGCGAGGCGCACGCGACTGATAAGCAGTTCTCGTCTCGCGACAAGAGCGTGCTTCGTAAGTCGTCAATAACCGCTTTCGCTCTGCAACGGCTGCAATGTGATGCGGATTCAACTGCGGATTCAACCCGTCGAAGCACATAGCGGCCGTTCGCCCATCTCATTCGTCGATGGTCGCCATGTGACTGCGCGAGAGCATTGATAGCGAAAGCAGTCAGTCCCGATTGCGTGACTCCACAGGGATGCGTCTGGCCCGTTTGCGCCGTCGCGTCTGGAGACCGCGAGTAGCGCACCTGCATTGAGGACACCGCTTTGCCATCACGCGAAAGTAAAGCACGATTGCGAGTTCACAGCGTAGCGGAATGAGTGACCGGCGCGGGCATTGCCCAGGAGCGGCCCGATCTTACGCAGGCTTCTGGCAGATCACACCATACCAGCCCAACCCGCGATACGTCTCGTAGCCTGGCGTCGCGGCGAACGAGACAATCGCGCCGTCTGCTGCCCGATAAAAGCCTGTCTGCCTGCCCTCAGCCTGCAGGCGGAAGCGCTCGGTCAGGAGTCCTTGTCCGTCCGAGGCGGCGATCACGCGAAAAGCCGAATCGACAATCATGCAGCGAGTGCGTGTCCATTCATCGTCGCTCAGGCGTACGCCCTTGACAACAGCGCCAGCTTGCGGTGCCCAGTCGAAGAAAATAACGAGTGCGCCGAGCACGCGGCCGCTCGCGCGACCGCCCTCGCGGATCGCCGTCGAGTAGGTCGCCACTTGGGCATCATGCATCAAAGGGAGGGCCTCGACGTCGCACGCGACATAGTCCGCGCCCGAGCTGGTTTTCATCGCAGCCTTGAACCAGGCCGCTCCAACTACGTTCTGCCCGCGCACGGAATACAGACCGGGCCGACCGTTCGTGACGACGAAGCCGCGTTCGTCGACTACCCAGATATCACGGTAAACCGTATAGCTGTCGAGAATCACCGATAGTCGCTCGCCGGCATGCTTCACCGAAGCTGCGTCGTTACTCTGGAGACAGTCCACGACGGCCGAGTCGGTTGCCCACCAGCGCACGTCACACGAGCGCTCGTAGAGGTTGCGGTCGATGACATCGATCATGTTGAGCGCGAGATCGGCACAGCGCCGGCCGTCGTGGGAGCGCAGGCGTTCGATCATGCTGTCGCCAAGCTGCGTAAGCGTGGACAGCGAGCCAGCGAGATCCTTGTTCAGAGCCGTGGTGATTTCCGAGATGCGGCTGGAGACGTGCTTGACCTGGTTTGCGACTACGGCAAAGCCTTTGCCCGCGTTGCCGGCGCGCGCTGCTTCGATGAGTGCATTCAGTGCGAGAAACGTGGTCTCGCGATTAATGTCGTTGATGTCGCTGATCTTGCTCGTTGCGATTCGTTTGACTTCATGCGTGAGGTCGACGATAGCCTGGGGATTCGACATGCTGTAGTTCCTGTGAACGTTGCCCGATCTGCCGGTTATGCAAACTTTGGGCCGGTTCGAAGGGTGCGATGGCGCCTGAGCGCAAACGTTGTTTTCCCGTCAATGGGGCAGCTGGCTTGTGGATATGACTCGTTTTGGCGTCCCGACGCACCGGATGCGGGCATGGCGAGTCGGTGGCCAGCAGTAGCGCATTTTCGGTACATCCGAGACTCACAGTCGGACTCGAATAGCGACACCCCCATGCGCACCTTTGGTAGAAGGGATGCGCGCAGGGTGCCGAGCCCCGATTCGAGGAAAGACATGGCGCCCGCAACCATAAGACCGGCGAAAGCAGAAGACCAGGCGAGTCAAAGCGGAACTGGACAGGCGGCGTAGCCGTGAACGGCCGCACTGGCTCCCTGCTTCCTAAGACGCCGTCCCACGTACCGCCTCCCGTTCAGTATTGTTCGTTATCCCAAATAAGATCAGATGCCCTGTGCTGAGTCTCGGTTTGAGGGGGCGATTCACATCGTCACTTTCGACTAAAGATTGAAGCATTGCCGCCGATATCCCGCTTGCCGCCCGGATTTTTACAATCGATGGGACGGATAAACCAAAAGACAGCATAGGTAGAGCAATCGAGGAACGGGGTCCTATGAAATACATGCAATTCGCTGCGTTGATCGCGTCGATTGGCTTTGTCACATTGACTGCCGGTTGCGCGGTCATCACTGGGGGCACGACGCAGGACGTATCGGTGAAAACGCAAAAGGATGCGGTCGAAGTGGCGGGCGCGGACTGTGTGCTGACCAATTCGAGAGGCACCTACAAGGTCACGACGCCGGGCAAGGTCAACGTGCATCGCGCGAAAGATGACTTGAGCGTTCAGTGCTCGAAGACGGGCGAAGCCGACGCAGACGCAGCTGTTAAATCGTCGTTTCGCAAGGGGGCAATGGCCGGCAACATCATTATGGTCGGCGTCGGTGCGCTGGTCTTAGAGCCGATTGATACATCGACCGGCGCGGCATACGCCTATCCATACGACATAACAGTGTCCTTCGGGAATCCGGCATCGCAGCCTGCGGCGAGAGCGGTACCAGGCGACAAGTCAACGAAAGCCACGACGACCGAGTCAGCCGTCTTGACCAATGCAGCGACTGCGCAGCCCAACTAGCCGGCCAGGCGAGTTCTGCTATACAGGGCGCAGGTCGTGGGCCGACTCTCTTTGACCCGGAAGCGTCCCTTCCGGGAAAACCCGCCGATGACTTGCAATCCAGCAAATGTGCGCGCTGTGCGCCCGTTTGTCGTTCGTTAACGACATGACATGAATCTAAGCAAACGAGGCGTTCCCCTAGCGGCCTTGCCTGCGCCGTAAGCCTCGCGAGTTGCGCGCTGCCGAGGCAGGTTACGGATGGTATTCGTGCAGCCGAAGGCAAGGTTGAGCGAATGCTCGTGGTCGGCCGCAGTGAACCGAGCTCGCAAAACTGGAAGGCCGTGCTAGACACGGTTAATCGATTCGCTTGGGATACGACCGCCTCTCATAGCCTTCGTTTGTTACCGAGTTCGGCAAACCGAGATCTAATAGGCTCCCATTGAATCGGGTCTCAGAGCCATTCTGCGTGCAATCACGCTAGCAAGCGCAGAAAACCGTTGGGTGAACTTTAACGGTTGATGAAGCGCCCGCACGTCTAGCGGTCGAATCCGCCGCCGACTGCCGCCCGACGCGGTTGTCTGTAGTCGAACCATGGACGCCGCGCTCACCGCTAATCAGGTTCAAATTTGGCGTCGTGCCAGCACATCGTCACAAGGTTCGTGCACCGTCGCATGAATTTTGACCGCAAGAAACGGAGTGCCAAGTGTAGCGGGGATAAGCAGAATACGGCCTTCAACGACAGAAGAAGGTCTCAATAATGTCTCTACTGGACGGAAAGGTGGCCATCGTTACCGGTGCATCTGCTGGTATCGGGCGGGCAATAGCTCTGATGTTCGCTAAGCAAGGCGCTGCAGTTGTTCTGACGGCGCGAGATCAGGCGCGACTGGATCAGGTTGCCGACGAGATTCGCAGCCAAGGCGGGCGGGCTTATGTGTTCGCTGGCGACGTTGGCCAGGCCGACACCCACGAACAGTGTGTGGCAGCGGCGATGCACGAGTTCGGCGGTCTCGACATTGCCATCAATAACGCGGGAACGGTCGGAGCGATTAAACCGCTTGCCGACATCTCGCCGGAAGACTGGCAGCAAACCCTGACGATCAACCTCACGGCGGCCTACCTGGGAGCCCGCAGTCAGATACCCGCCATGCTCGCACGTAATGGCGGCTCGATCGTATTCACTTCCAGCTTCGTTGGCACCAGCGTGGGCCTGCCTGGTATGGCTGCCTATGGTGCCTCGAAGGCCGGGTTGATGGGATTGGTGAAAGGCATCACCGCCGACTACGGCGCCCAAGGCATCAGGGCCAACGCACTGCTGCCCGGGGGGGGGCGGATACTGGAATGGCGGGCGACCAGCGCCAAAAAGAATGGGCGGCTGGATTGCATGCCATGAAGCGCATTGCCCAACCTGAAGAAATCGCATCTGCCGCGCTCTTTTTAGCCAGCTCCATGGCCAGCTTCGTCACCGGATCGGCCCTCTTTGCCGACGGAGGGAATGCTGCTGTGAAGTGACGGGCCAGAGCGCCCAACCGGCGAGGGCATTAGCTGGGCTCAGATTAGACCATGCTTCGGTATCCGCGCTGCGTGGCTCTGGGTAGGGCGGCTGCTCACGAGCGAAGAGCAGCCGCTCGAATGTCCATATGGCGACCGTGCCGAACGACGCTTCACAGCCGAATACTGACCAATTAGCCGTCAATTCATGAAGCAGTCGATCGAAGAACCATCCCCGAAGATGGCACCGACCGCGGTCGAGTTCCGCGTTCGCAAAACCGGTCACCCACCAGGACTCACGGGCGCAGCCCGAACACGCCGTGCCACAGAGCGCTGAAAAAGTCCCTATGCGCGTGTTCGTCACGCCTTTGCGCGTCGCTCTCTGGCGCCTGCTCCGATGCCGCCTGTGTCGCCCTCTCGTCGCATTGCGGCGTCTGCTCATCACGCTGCCCGTCCCGCGATGCGCCCGGCTGGCGCGACGCATGCAGCTCGACCACGCTGCCGGCAATGCGCTCGGCGAGTTGAGCATCGCAATCACGGCCGAGCAGAACACCGAACACGACGTCGCGGTTGTGCCCTTGTTCGGCGAAGCGCATCGCCCATGCCACGAACCGCGCATATTCCGCTTCGCGCTCCGCCTTCAAGCGCTCCTCTTCTTCGCGAAGCCGTGCGTGACGGAGCATTTCCTCCGCGTAAGCGGTGTCATAGACGCGGCGCAGCTCCGGGTCCGAGAGAATCGCGTATGCCTCCTTGATCTCCTGAAACCGCGCATGCGCGTCCGCTTCGCACCCGACGTTGCGGTCGGGATGCGCTTTCATCGCTGCCTTTCGGTAGCCGCGCTTGATTTCCTCGTTGGTGGCGTTCTCGCACACACCGAGCAATTCATACATTGTCGTCATTGTGCGTCGGGAGGGAAGTCGGATCGCGTCGATCGTAGCATGTCGCCGCGGCGCCATTCCGTCGGGTTGAGAATTCACCAGGTTCTGAACACCCTGAGTGCAGGTCAGGGGCGCTTTGGCAGATGACGGAATCTGAATCATTCTCATCGGAACGGCCGTTTGCCGAGAGGCGGATTCAACCGTTCGATGCAAAGGACATAAAGCGACCCGAAACAGTCTACTGTTCCGTTTTCTGGGCGATGACCGTTCTTCGGCATAGCGCGGTCACTCAGCCATATGGGGCTCGCGAAGCAGACCGTGCCGGCGAGGACGAATAGCGCGCCCGCGGTCAGGCGCGGCAGGCGAGTCCGGACCGACCGGACGCGAAGCGGCACGCCCCGTTTGGCCCTGCCGCGCGGGTATCCCCAGTGAAGATGCGGCGTCGCGCTGTCGTGTTCTGGATGCTTCAAAGACGACGATGCTTCGATTGAGTGCGCCAATTCGCCTTGGCGCAACATGACGTCATCGTGACATATGCGGGTCGAGGTGGCGGCACTTTTGGGGCAGTCGCGGTGATTGCAGCACCCGAGATGCATATTCTGCTCGGCGCGTGCCCATCGTCGCCCCGGCATTGCTGCTGGGGCGACGCTTTTGATTGACGGTCAGTACGACAGGCCTGTGTGCTGGACGCGGCAGCCGCGCGACGGTGACAACGTCACTCCGCAAGGATGCGGGTTCCGTCAATGCGGAGCGGCCATGAACGTCGTCGAATCAGAACTGGTGACGCATGCCCGCCGTCACTGCCACTTGCGTTCCCGTCGACGATGGCGAGAGGGTGTTGATCATCGCCTCTCCGACCGTGGAGCCCGCCGGCGCGCCATGCACATGTTGATAAACGCCCTCGAGGTAGAGGTCGGTGCGCTTGCTCAGCGAGTAGTCGGTCTGAAGCATGGCCGTATGCCATGCGGGAGACGCGCTCGTCACGCCACTGCTGTATGCGCCATCCGTGAACGTGTATGCCCCGGATACACTCCACGCCGGCGTGATCGCGTAGTGTGCATTCAACTCGTAATTATCGACGCGCAAGGTGCCGCTGATCGGCAGGTAGCTGCCGAGGCCGAGGGAGATGACGCTCGCCATGTTGTCGATCTGCGTATGGCTCCACACCAGTCCGATGGTCGCCGGGCCGAACGTGTAGTTACCCCCTGCGCCCCAGATACGCTGACGTTCCGCGATAAAGTTGGCGCTACCGTCGCCTTGCGAAATGGCGCCATTCTGATTGGTGCCGACGACGCCCCCCCGGGATTGCTGAACTGGAGGTAGCCGCCGGCAAGGTTGACCGGACCCTGCGCATACGACACGCCGAAGCCATACGCGCGATTGTTCGCGAAGCCCCCGGCCTTGTTGCTGAAGGCGTACATGCCTTCGAACGTAATCCCGCTCCAGGTTGGGCTCACGTACTTGACCGTGTTGTTGACGACCACCGAGTCTGCCGCCAGATTGTCGTTCTCGAACGGATGGGCGGCCATATTGCCGCCCCATGTGTTGCTGCCGGCGGTGAGCGGTCCGAGCACGTCGTTGAGCACGTCGAACTGCCGCCCGAACGTCACAGTGCCATATGGATCGCTTTGCAACCCGACCCACGCCTGTGACCCGAAGCCGTCGCCGGGGAACGCCTGGGTTCCATTATTCAGGTTGAAGCCCTGCTCCAGCTTGAAGACGGTGTGCAATCCGCCGCCGAGCTCTTCCGAGCCCTTGAGACCAAAGACTGTGTTCTGGGTCGAGCTCGTGCCCATTTGCCAGTTGCTGTGACCCGTCTGGTTGTTCGTGTAGACGATGCCTGTATCGATCACACCGTACAGGGTGACGCTGCTTTGCGCGTGTACCGATACTGCAAACGCTCCAGTTAGCGCGAGTGCCAACATCGATTTTTTCATGCCTGCAAGCTCCACGATTGAATCAAACAACGAATCCGAATTCTTCGAGGTGAATATGAGGCCAGCTCATGGCAACGTTGACGGGTTCGAACATGCGCCGTCTGCAACGTGACTTGTCGCCGAGGAGGCGCTGTCAATAATGGTGGGAGGCCAGTATTGCCACCAGCTGACCGAGGGTTGCGATCGCGACCGCAAGATAAGTCGGGTTCTTGAGGAAAAAGCGAACCACGCCCGCTTCGTCATTTTGATTTCGCCACATACCGATATAGCCACGCGTCAGAACCAAGCCGAACAGGAAACTGAATCCGAACCACGCGCCCATCCACTTGCTTCTTTCCACGAATTCTTCCGCAAACGCGAACATCGTTAGACAGGCTATCTGGGATGCGAGTACAACCAATACGGCGGGGTGACGCTGATTGTTGTCTTTCATGAACCCGCTCTCGTAATGCTCGGCACAACGGGTAGCGCTGCGGAAAATATCCTGTCGCGCCCAGGCTGTGCCGCACGGCATTCCATAGCTGCCATGCAAGATTCCCCGCGTTTCATGTTTCGCCTGGCAGACGGCAACCGATTTCGGCTTTCACTGAAGCCAATGTCGGACCTGCATTCAAAACGGAATGCGTATCCCGGCACGCTTGCGGCAAAGAGACGACTGGAAGCAACGCGCAACGCGAACTTGCCGCGAATACTCGATGGTGCACGGCCGACCATGACTGGCTGCTTCGATTGCGCGAATCGCGACACGCCAGTCTCGGGCGTCAATGGCGGTACACACGCCGGCTCGCGAACGCGAACCTCCCGACAATCAGCGCGCTATCGCCCGTAACCGAAGCAGCTCAAGACGGCTTGGTCACGAGCGACGCCCTCGTGGAATTCGGAATTGCGAAGCCCCCTGCCGTGACGCGGCCTACGCCGACCCGCCGATCGGCCCGTGAGTGCGGGCCGGTACGAGTCGTTCTGTTTCCAAAGATGCACGGGCAGGCGTCGGCGCTCGTTGATAACTCAGTGGCCCCGAGTTATTACTCGATTGCCTCGCCGTGGAGGATCACGTCGAGGCCTTCGCGCTCTTCCTCCTCCGACACGCGCAGGCCGATCACCATGTCGATCACTTTCAGCAGGATGAAGCTCAGCACGCCGCTGTAGACCAGCGTGATCGCGACGCCCTTGAGCTGGAGCATGACATTGCCGTCCGCACCGCCGATGTCCTTCACCGCGAACACGCCCGTCAG
>Ga0157367_1000195_pt1 | contig 31251 bp, 16 predicted proteins | sample AttbisABBM2_FD_113142 | JGI IMG/M metagenome (GOLD analysis project Ga0157367, IMG submission 113142) | Fungus gardens microbial communities from leaf cutter ant in Botucatu, State of São Paulo, Brazil - Atta bisphaerica ABBM2 | ecosystem: Host-associated > Fungi > Mycelium > Unclassified ... | reverse complement strand
TTTATCTTCTCCTGTTCCATCTTAACCTGTCTCTTTCCAACTATTACTCCTAGTATGGGGATTTCCTCCATGTTGAAATCACATTTCGATCATTTAAAACACAAGTTGTGTTTCTCTGCTATCTTTAACTGTTCGTTCTTTCAGTTCTTCCATTGTCTTTGCTGGTATTACAAAGTCATCCATGTAGTTTGCTAGTATGTTTTCATGAAGTAATTCCCGGAAAATGCTGTTCATTATTCTTTGAAAGGTTCCTGGTAAGTTGCATAGTCCAAAGTACATCACTTGAGGTTTAAATAGTCCTTTGTTGGTTAGGAATGCAACCTTCCATTCATCTCCTTCTTTGATTCATACATTATTGTATCCCCAAATCAAGTCCAATTTGTTGAAATATCTCATCTCTTTGAGCTTGTCAATTACTTCTCCAATCAGAGATAATGGCATTTTGTCCTTTATTGTGTTTTCATTGCCTTGGTTCTCCTGGATTTGAATTGTATGTCTTTGTGTTTTATTGTACAATTTCCTAGACATCTTGTGAATTTGATAGTGCCATTCTTCCAATTGACTTCCAGATTATGTTTAACTAGCCAGTCATGTTCTAAGAACATGTCCATTCCATTCAAGTCCATTACTGCTACTTCCAATGTTTCCTTGTGTCTATTGATCTCAATTTCCAGAGGTGCCATCTTGGTCACTTCTCTATTCTTTGTTCCATCAGCATTGAATACTTTGAAGGAGAAGTTTATCAACTTTGTTTGAATCCTCTTGTCCTTGACCAGTTGTTCATCAATCCCTGTATGTGTGCACCCAGAGTTCACTAGTACTTTTACTTTTAACTCCTTGCTGTTCTTTGTTTTGACATTTGCTTGCACATTTAATTCCTTCTTCCCCTCACTAGCTTGGCAATTTGGAATAACATATTTATTATTCTGGGAATTTATATGGGAGATCTCTTGTACCATGCCTACTCAAGATCTTTGCTAAAATCCTGTTTGCTCTTATTGTCTTCATCATCCGTTTCTTCTTGCACTTTTTGTTTCTTCATCAACTGTTTCCCTTTACAATCCTTAGCAATGTACCCCTTCTTGTCACATTTGAAACAAGTTTGTGTCTCTCGTTTCCTCTTCTCTGATCGGCATTCTTTTGCCATATGTCTGTATTTGTTGCAATTGAAGTACTTGGACTTTCCATCTTTGAAGTTCTCGTTGGACTTCTCAATATCTATTGGTTGTTCTCTTCCTCCATATGTTGTTCCAGTGCTTGTCTTGTAATCATGTCATCACTCTGTGGATTCATATCCTTGTTCTACTGATGTAATTGCCACTTTTTACTTCTTGAGTGTCTCAGACATTGCTATGGGTGGATAATCCAATATTGTTTTGATGATGTCGTGTCATACATTTTTCTTCAATAAGAAGATGGCATGTAGCTCATCTGTGTCCGCCTTCATGGCTAATGCTTTGAACTCGATTATAAAATCTGCCATGTTCTTCTTTTCTTGCTTAAATGTCTCTATTTTCTATTCAGTATCTGCTGCCTTCATCTTGTTGCTGAACGTTGTCTTGATTTCTTTCACAAAATTGTCCCAGTCCTGAGTTTCTAATCCTTTATCTAGCTCATCAAGCTTTTGTTGTGCATATATTCCTGCTACACCCCCTCTAAGGCAAGCCAGGATTGCTGTAATCCTGTCATCGGTCTCTATGACCCTATTACTTTTGAGGAATAGTCTCATTCCTCTCCACCAGTCTTCGAATTTCATTCTGTCTCTGTTGAACCATTCTGGGTCCAGTATCATGTTCTTTGGCATTCCTGCCTATATGTTTTCGCTGTTTGCTACAGCTACTGGTGCTGGTACTACTGACATATCTTCTGTGGTTGTTTGTTTGTACTCATTTGAGGCTTCTTCCATGATCTGCAAGGATCCTAGTCATTCTGATAATGCCTCAATATCGTTTGTTTTTCTGGAACTCGTCTTGGTTCTTCTTCATAGTTTATACTACACATGTTTTGTTCCCAACAGGTAACTCTGTCTAGTATCGTCCATATGCACCTCTCTTACAAGGTGAGCTCATTGATGCTTTACCAAATGTTACAACCTTAAGCTAAAGCTCAGATTGCACTTAGGCAAAGGCTTGAGAGAAGTTAAGGGAGATATATAGAAGTGGTAAAGTATAAGGATACAAGATAGTATCTATGCTATATATACTAGTTGGAAGTAAAACAATATGCAGTTCATGAGGCAAACAACATGAGGAAACAATAAGGATCAGGTGAGGTTATAGCATCTACTACATGAGATGCTGACTGAGACTACTTTATGACACAGCCAATTGTATCATCATACCCTTTGCTCTTCTCCATGCTGTCTCCAGGAGGCATCAATCGTAACAAAATCATAACTAGAAAGATTTTTGTAGACCAATTTAAGTATTTAAACAAAGTTCTAGCATGATTCAATATAGTAACTAACTTCAAATGAGTATTATTGAACAGAGTTATATCTCTGTAAATATTTGCTTAATACTTGTAAGTATTAAATAGTCTATAATAGACTTAGCAATAAGTCTATTATGGTACACTTTGACTTAGACTGAGCACAAGATCCAGAATCATATAAATCTATGATTAGTTACTTTACTCTAATAGCTTATAGAGTAACATTTTGGATGAGTTGCCAGTAAAAAACAGTAGCTCTATCTTTAACTAAGACTGAATATATAGTCTTTTCTAATTGTGGCCATTAGCTTGTCTAGATAAGAAATCTTTTTAATAAGATTGGATTTAATGTTTCAACTTCTTATATCTATAGCAATAATCTTAGTTTACTTTTCTGGGAATCTAACCCTATATAAGAAAAGTACTTTAAATATATTAATATTCACTATTATTATATAAGAAATCTAATTAAGGATGAACAAGTTAAACTATATCATATTGATAGAAAGAAGAATCTTATTGATTTGGTTTAGAGATACTCTAAGCTTATTTGTTTTTGCTTCTATTATCAAAGTTAAAAACAGTAAACTTTATTTTTCAAGTCTTTTTTTTCTTTTTTCTTTTTTTCTTTCTTTTTTATTTTTAGGAACTAGGATTAGAGTTATTATATAATATATTATACACATATTGATCTTAAGGCAAAATATATAGTCATTTATTATTGAGTTTTCTTATATTAACTTTAATACAAAGTTTTATTTATTAATTCACTTTAAGATCTTTGAGTTATAATATCTATCACTTAATAGCTAATATTTTAAATAAAAGGTAATATTGTAAAACACTCTGTTTAATAAGTATATAGCCTATAATTAGTAATTTTAATTAGATAGTTAATAGTAAAAATTTTAGACAAATAAGTTAATTTCTAACTAATATTACTTATTTTTTATTATTGTTTTCTTTTAGCTCTTTATTAAAGTATATACTATAAGTTGTAATATGGTTAGACTATTAGTACTAAAAATTAACTATGTTGAAAAACAATTTGACTAAAAGCTTATTTTTCAGCCAACCAATAATATTTATACTAATTATAAGAACTCAGATAAATAATAGACTTATATAAATAAATGGTTGTTAGTTATTTATATTACACTATATTATTATATACTTTGTTTTTTCTAATATATAGAATTAATATATTTATATTTTTACTACTCTTATATTAGAATTTATAAAAGAAACTCAATAGAATTCTTATTATTATAATGTATATTATATACTAATTACTTTATTTTAAAGCTACATATATTATTTATAAGTTTATCATGTTCAAACTATAAAAAATATACTATAGCTATACTTTTTATTATTATTATACTAGAATTGTTATAAACTTTATTCAACTTATATTAGTAGACTAATTTTTACAAACCAAGTTACATTAAAAAGCTTTAAATTTATTGGCTATTATTTTAAGAATAACTAAATGAATTTCTATAATCAAAGCTATATTAGAAAGTGTTCATTAAATAGTTTTTAATGATATATTATATATTATATAAAGATTAGTATTTATAAAGATATAAGTATATCAATGTAATAATATATTTTCTAAAATTAGTCTAATATTTGTTATAATAGATAATAGTGTAAATATTAATAATAAAAATAACTTGTATATAAACATATATATTATTCACATAATAATTACTTATAAAACATAAGATATTAATTATAATAATATTTAGTATTTACATTCTTATAAAAAAGTTTATATAATATCTCTTCTATAAATATTCCAATGAAAGTTTGTTTATATTGATATTATGTTTTTATTTAATAAACTTTATAACAATTTCTTTCTAATATTATTTATCTTGTTTTTTATATTTTCAAAGAGTTTTATAATATAATGATAAATAAAATAAAATAATTTTAACTAGTAATTGTAATTTTAAATTTTTTATATTTGAATATTATATTATATAACTTGTATATATACTTTTTTCTTTATATTTATTTAGTTTGTTAATTAGTAACTTTTGAATATGATATCTTTATTGTTTTATATTTCTATATATAATTTTTTTTAGATCAACAATTTGTTACATGGAGTGCAATAACAGGCCATAGTAGCTACTTTTGTAACTATATACAATAGAAGCAAACATACATGAAGAAGAAAAAGGAAAAAGACTAGAGACAGAAAAGAAAAAGAAGAGGAACTAATCAACAATAAGAAAAGAGAAAGAGAAACAAAAAAGAGAAAAAAAAAAGATAGAATTAGCTATAAGGTTTACTTATGCTAGTAGCATAAGAATTGTCTAGAAAAGCAAAAGTATTAGGATTAGCCTCCAAAAACATAACAAAGTGGCTAAGAGAGTCTCTTCTCAGATTCCAATAGCTATTAAATCTTCTACAATCATAGAGAATATGTCTCCTTGATTTGATGGGATACACACCACACAGGTATTTAAATTCTTTCCTAGAGAAAAATCTAAGCCTATATTCTCTAATAGGAACATGATTTGTGATTGCTCACATGTACACATAATGAGTTTGAGTGTTCAAACAACTGTAGCCAAGGTCCTCCTTTGACATAGGATGGTTCAATGAAGTAAGAATTGTCATCAAGTAAGTTGAGGAATTGATTTCTCTTTCCATCTGAAGCTTGAAACATTATTTTCCAAATATTTAAAATGTCATTGCATTCCATTTTCTTGCTGTAGTCCCATAATGTTTTGCATGGGTAGACAGGTGTGGAATTGGATGCTTTTGTTTCTAAGTCAACAGCCTTGTGAAGGTGCCAATTGAGGTAACTAGGACATTCCCAAAACACAATCGAGTTATTAGGATCCCTGGAAAAGAATTAACATAGTTCCTCAAGGATAGCCATGGCCTGAATTTGGAGTGGATGAGATGAAGGGTCGAAAATCTTCTTAGTTACATGGATGGAATCAGTGATGACTATGATCTTGGAAACGTTTTCCTTGGATGAAGCTTGGTTAATGCCGTATCTAATAGTGAACAACTCAGCTTCTGAGCTGGTGACAAACACTGTATGATGAAGAGTCTTGATGAGAGGCTGATTCAATATGTGTGTGTGCAAAATGGATGTAGCAATATTGTTCATGATGCTAGCATCCATTGCAATGATGGCTATGGATTGCAATAAAGATAACTTAATAACTACTGAGTTGATAGAGGTAAAGTTTATTATTTTTTTCTTTATTGCAAAGATTGAAAGAAAATCTATCTGAAAAAATGTCAATAATTCTAAAATCTGAAGAGAGTTCAAGATGAATAGGAGAGAAAGAAGGAAACATCCTATGAGATTTGTTGTTAGAATCAACAAGGTGACCTTTGATGTTTGCTCTTTGTCATTTAGTGAAAGAGTTCAGAGAGAAAGAATGTTGATTATAAGGAAAACTGAATGAAAAATTCATAAGAGTTTGAATAATATGATTGGTGGGGAGAGACATCGCACAAAGCTGTAATCTGCCCCCAAGGTTTTGTAGATGTAATTTGATGGGTATAAGACCTCTATCCCTTCTGTCAGAGAGGTCTTGAATGTTCCTAATATCCAAATGGCCACCCTTCTTTGCATTTTTCCAAGGGTCTTGAGTGGGTATGATAAAGGAGCGTGATTGTAAAACCATAACTGGAACCCATACAAGGCGATGGAGAGAATGCAGCACCTGTAAAGCAAATGTTTTTGCAAGGGGGTAATGCCATGTGAAGAATTCTCTAGCAGTTTCATGCACTTGACTGATAACAATACTCTGTTGGAATAGAAATTGACATGCTGATGAAAAGTCAATTTCCTGTCAAAAATAAATCCTAGATATTTTCAGGAATTCTTGGGAAATAGGATCAGTTTGCCTAAGGATGACAGATCGAGTGAGGGAGGGTTAAAAGAACCATGCGACCTAGAAAAATGAAAAACTTCAGTTTTTGAATGTTCTACAACGAGACCAAATTTATCTAAAAGATTGGTCATAACATTGTAGCTACAGAAAAGACGGGAGTTAGAGACTTCAAATGACTTGTTCTGAGAAATAAAAGTCCATTATCTATGAAAGAAATGATTGAGACAGGAATTTTGAGATTTTTTAGATGTTTTTCTAAAATATATAGAAAAGAAGAAAGATATAAAGCTGACAAAATAGGAAAGAGAGCAGATCTCTGACCTACTCCTACATTTATGTTAAAAATAGGAGAAGAAAAATTGTTCCACAGGTAGTTGGTTTTCCTCTCGATTAGATAGTTGCTGAAAAATTTAACAACTCAAGTGTCAAGTCCCACTTTGTGGATAATTCACATGAGAAGTCAATGATCCAAGGACAGAAAGAATTGTGATATGTCAAAGGCCAGAGTGCTAGTCAAGAAATTTTTTGTCCAACCCGACCAAATAATATGTGTAAGGGCTACACCTACATCAATGGTGGATTTGAACTTCAGACCACCTAATTGGCTTGGGTGGATAAAGTCGTTAGCAATGACATGAAATTGAATTCTCTCTCCTATAACCTTTTCAATTAGTTTGCCTAGAGTGTTAAGCAAGATGATAGATCTGAATGACTTAGGTGAATCATACGATGATTTGTTTGGTTTGGGAATGATAACTGTAGATAATATTTTGAAGTGATTTGGCCAATACCTCAAGCTAATGCAAGCATTTGCAATCTTTATGATGTTAGTAATGCAAACATTATTTGTCAGGATAATTTTGAGATGATTCCATGACAACTTATCCAGTCCAGGAGTTGACGAGTTATTACAACTTCCTAATGCAATCTTGAATTCTTCCTTTGAGAACGGTGTCCAAGCGGTTACTTGTTTATTTCCAATTTTATCCAGGATACTGATATCAACTTGACAATGAAGAGTGGTGTTGAAGGAGAAATGGAGAGTGTTCTATAGGCTATTGAGTGAGAGACAAGGTTAATTGTCATATTTGATTGCTTTCATAGCTGGCAATTTGCGCTTGTTAACCCATTTCATAAGTTCCTAAGGTTCATAGCTCCTGTTGGCAACCTCCTGGATCTTGATATTGAAAATGATCCTTTGGTAATCTTGACTGTCTTCTTGAACAGTTTCCAATCTTCAAGGCTTCTTGATTCTCTGTATTTATTGAGAGATCAATTATAGTCTTCATTCCACCATTTCTTGGAATGCTTCATAATGTTGACTTTTCTTGTATTGGCATTCCAAGCTTGTTTGATTCTTGCTGCCAGTAAATTAATGACTTGTTCTAAAGATTCTTGATTTGAGAGGTTCGAAGTGTCGAGGGAATTGATGATAGAGGAAACTTCTTTAATGAATACTTCTTCCTCATCACTTTTCTTTGGTACCGAGAGTTTGGAAGTTTGGACAAGTTTTTCCGCAATAGAAATGGTGACTGTAAGAAGTGCATGATCAGAAGTGAGTCACCATTCCAGATGAATCATATGATTGTTGAGTTCACTCGATCTACTATGAAGGAACATTAGATCGATCACTGAGTCTGATTCGCCCATTGTGTCAGAATACCTAGTAGGGATAGGATTAGTAGGAAGTGAAAGGTCTAAGTTGAACAAATCAGCTATAATAAAAAGGTCATCACTAATGGAAGAATGGTAAAGGAAAGAAGGATCCCATAACCAGTCTCTAATATTGAAATTACCTGTCATAATAAGTAAATTGTTAATATTTACCTCAGTATTCTTGAGATACTTTAAGGCAGAGTAAAAAGTGTTAGAATAAATGTTCATGATGAAAGAACAAATGTTATTGGTAAAGAAAGAAATTAGAAGAATATCTTTGTGGTTAATTATATCTCTATGAAGGGAAAAATGAAAAGAGGAGAGACAAATGTTAATGTAAGCCAGAACTCTTAGGAAATCCAACTGAGTGACAGAAGGTCTAGTAAAGGAGAGCCAGTTAGGGTGATGGGGAGCTCCAACTAGGACTTCTTCTTCACTGCATGTTGAACTAGGAATTGAGCAAATAATAGACCAAGAAGGTTCTTGAATAAGAATAATATTGAAGTGACAATGGGTTTCAAGGATAATGTTGACAATTAATGCATTTTTACGGACGTTCTGGAAGAAGATCTTTAGATTGTCATAGATCATTGTTAAGGGTTCCTGTTCCAAGCCGAACAAATTGAGTTGACCCTGTTTTCACGAATCTCAGAGTACTTCTTCTGGTGCCACTCTCTATTAAAGTAGTTCTTCCAGAATGGACATGTTGTAGAGTCCACCTGATATTTACCTCAACAGTTGGAACACTTAAAAGAGTGCAGGCACAGTTTGCCTTTTTTGGTTTCGAGATGTGATAGGTTAGTTTTTTTGTTGGCCTTGCAGCACCAGCCAAATTTACAATGGTTCTCTGATTTGTGGGGTCTGTTGCACTTGACACACTTTGAACCTTGGATCCTATATGAAAAAGTCAAGTGACCCTATTTCCAGCAGTTTTTACACTGCAGGATTCCAGGGTTTGTATTAGCAGCCCTAATTGTTGCAATGTACTTTCTGACATTAAAGCACTGATTGATGAGTCTTTTAGCCTTTACACCGCTCTGGGCATCCCAGATGTCAACCCAGATAATTGTCATGTTCAATTTAAGAAACGCTTTGATCACTCTTGGTTTGGATGCAAGAGTAACATTATCAAAAATTTGGTTCTGCTTGATAACTAGTTCAATATTGCATGAAGAGAGGTGATCTTGCATATTTCCATGAGGGTAGTATGGAATGCCTATAATCTTGAGATAGGACTTGGATTGTGGTAGACAAGGAGAATCAACCTGAGAAGAGTCAATATTTTCCAAATTTTTTACATAATTTTCAATGATTAGTAAGTCTGAGGGAAGTGATACTTTGTTGGTAACAACTGTTATTCCAAGTGGATCAGAGCAAATGAAGTCTACTAGGACTTCAGACTTCGCATTTCTAAGGTTTCTGTTGAGATTAGCAACATAAATCAAGGAGTTTTTCATAAATTTGACAATATTATCATTATCTATAGGGATAATGACTTGTTTCTTAGACAGGCCCTTTGTGGTCATTTGGATATGAGGTTTTGGCTTGAAGAATCCTTTGATTATGTTGTTAATTTGGTTGATTTTCTTCGCTCCAATAGATGGGAATGTTTCCTTAATCTTGATAACATCCAATGTGCTAGTGTTCTGTTTGGAGGCTTGAGTGTAAGACTTAGCCTTAGACAATGTGGAATTATCCATTTTATTGTTTTTGAAGAACTTGGAGATAATGTTGACCTCCTTCTGAGATTTGGCTGGGATGGGCAGTGGAATCCTTTTGATGCTAGCCAGAGTTGGTTTGTTATTTTCCTTAGTATTTCTTTGTAGTACTGGCTGAATTCTAGAAGTAAACTTGGCCATGATTTTTTTCTTAATGAGATGGAATTATTGTCAGTAAACAATACATTCCAGTTAGCTTTGTAGACAGAGGATATGAGATTCCAAACTGCCTCTCCAATATCATTGAAATCGTCCAAATCATTAGCCTTAGCTAGATTGATTTGTTTATTGGAAATATATTTTGCCATGAATTTCAAGAAGTCCTTAATATTTTTAGCATTAGATGCAATGTGTTTGATCAAACTATGGAGTAAGATAGGATAGAAGCTACCACCCCAAATTTCAGGATCTGTAGGTACATTAGGATCATATGGCAACGGAATGTTGATAAATGCACTTTCATCGTTTTATGCAGATGATCCCCATGTAGGGGTTGAGATGGGGTGTTTTTTAGGAACATGTTGAGAACTGCTGTCATGAGTGAGGTTACCTCTCATAGGCAACATGTTTGCCTGCTTCTCAGCTGCCATACTGAGACAAATTGCTTTCTCTTGAGATGTCCCGTAGGACAACTCAGGAGAAATGTCTTTGTTGCTGTCGTTGTCATCAACAACCATAGTATTGTTCCACACTATTCTTTTGTGATATGTCTCAGAAGAGATCATAGAGGACATTGATGTGTCTCTAAAAATATTTGAATTGTATGAGAGCATTCTTTCTCTCACCTTATTGTAATTATTAGGAGATTGTCCTTTTAGAATGTCTATTCCTGTGTTGTTGACTTAGTACACAGTTGGTAATATAGAATTTTGAGTAGGAATCATATTTGTAGAAAAAAAAGTGAATATATTCCTTATTTCTCTTACAGGCACTACTATACAAGAAAGTAGTTCAAGAGAGAGAAAGGATTATATATATAATTCTTTATAACTTATTAACTATATTATATATATTTTTCCAATTTATTCTTTATGTATCTTATTAATTTATAACAAAATAATTTTAATGTTTGTTAATTTAATATTTACTATATCTATTAATTTGACTAGATTTTATACTTATAGTTATTTTTCTTTTTTTGGTTTAGTATTAAAATAAGATTTATATTGTTAACAATAATAAAGATCAGTAAAGATAAATACTATAATAAATTGAACTATTTAACTAAATTATTATTTTCTTAATATATAATAGTTCTGTTTAGATATCTATTAGTTATATTTGTTTTTTATATCTCTTAATTATATATTTACTTCATATTTATAGTTAAAGTTTAGTATAATATTATATGTTATAGTTATATAATATGACTTAGTATTATGTAATTACAATAAAACATAATGAAATATTCTAAAATAATGATATTATATAATATATTAAGTAAACAATTTTATACAAAGTTTTCTATTGAGTTTTTCTATAATTAATTTAATTCAAAGTTTTACTTTTAATGATAATACTTGTATTTTAAGCTATAATAACAACAATATCACAATCATATTATTAATATTAATCTAATATAAAACTACTTATTTTATATATTATAACTATTTTATTTATATATATTTTATAAGACTAATATATTATTGTTATATTATATAATATTATTTGTTTTTAAAAATCTTTTATAATTTCTTTATACTAAAATTATAACTATAATATTATCTAAATAAAGTTTATAATATATGTTTTTTTAGATAGGCTAAGTTTAATATAAGTGGATAAAAAACAAACATTTTGTAATTAAAATTCTATTGAATTTTCTTATACTTTGTTTTATTTTTATTTCTCTTTTATTTAGAATTAAAGTTTAATATAATATTAGAGTTATAATAGTTACAAGTCATATAGTTATAATAAAATATAATAAAAGCTTTTAAAATAATAATGTTATATAATATACTTTATATATGTTAACTTTATAGTTTATATATAATTTTTAAAATCAGCTAAATATAATAGTAGTATAAAGTATTTCTAATAGTATTAAAATCTTCAAAGTTTTCTTGTAATTTACTCAATTTAAAATTTAACTTTTGATTTTACCTTTTGAACTTTAAGTCATAATATCATCACTTTTAATATTCTTTTAAAAGAATACAACTAGCTTTCATACTAGTTATAATTAATAAAGAATTTAAGTACAAAATTCAAATAATAAACTCTAAAATTAATTGTTAATAAATATATATGCTTTTTTACAATATTATTTAGTTCAAATATAAAGATATTTTAAGTAAATTTTTATTTTTAAGCTTACTTATACTACTAACTTGATATTTAATATTTATATTATATATTTTACCAAGTTCAGTCTTAATTATATTTTCATTATTTTAACTTAATTTCAACTTCTATATACTTTTTTATTTTTAGTTTTTAAATCTTAACTTTTATCTTATATTTTTTTAATTATCTTATACTTTTTTTCTTACTGATATAATTAAATATAAAAAAAGTTAAAACTCATATTTAATAATTCAGTAATAGTAAACAAAACTAATACTATTATTATTATCTTTGTTATTTTTTTCTTTTATATCTTTTTCTTTTTTATTCTACTTGTTTTTCTTGTATTAGGCATGGTTTATACTAGGGGTAAAAGTCTGCAATATAGACTCAGAGATATGCAAACTTATTGAATGATCTTGGCTTCAGCTTATGTGCTGTGCCACCTATCTGCCATATGGTCACAACTTCAAATAATAGGAAGAAGTCTAAGATGGAAGTGAGTATTGACTTGGTATGTTGCCATTAAACACTGAAGATCAAGTTTAATAAGAGTTTATCTTCATTAATTATTAGACTAGCAAATTACGGTGTAACTACTAGTCTTATATATAAGTTCCTACTATAGAAGATGCTTAGGGTTTCAGTGGGATAGCCCTTATTACCCTGAGCAAAGGTTTCAGTGTTGAGACACTGACAAGAGTAACTCCATAATACCCAGATAGTTGCAACACTACCATAAGGCATGTTGCAAGAAAGATGGCTGCTGTAAAAGGCAGGCTTTAATTGTTAGCAAGAAATGTACCATGGAGATATGTTTTCCAGACCTATTGAGTTTATCCAAAAATCCTGTGATGGTACCTAGGTCAACAATATATAAATGGAAAAGGAACTTTTTTGCTCTTGCTTTTGTATCATCATATCTTCCCCCACCTCCTCTGACATTTCACAAAATGACGCCAAAGTGTTTGAAAAGCAGCAGCAAGAAATATAGTAGAGACATAAGAAGAAGAAGCAACTCCTGCTCCAACTGAAAGAAGTGGCAAAGTTATATCAGGCTAAGTATGCAGTTCAGAAAGCAAGAAGGGAAGCAGAGGCAAAAGCTAGTAAGGAAGTCAAAAGAAGGAGAGTTGCAGAAGAAAAGGAAAAGAAGAAGAGAATACTGGAGTATTTCCAACAACTTCAGAACAAGGTGCTAGAGGAAGAAGCTGCCCTTTTGGAGGATACTAAAGGATCTCAGGTTGCAGGATCTAAATACAAAGAAGTCGCCTTCAGAGATGAGGAGGAGCAACAGCCCTTCAAGAAAGCTAGAGGAAAACAACTAGGAAAGTACTGTAGGGGTACTGCAGTCAAGATGGAGAGTGCTAACCCTTATAAAAAAAGTGTGTGTGTGCTGGGCAGAATTGTCTAGTACACTACTCAAGGTGAGTAACTGATTCTTATTATCATTATTTTTTCTAATAATTTTTTTTCTTTGTAGCCAATTTCTCACATATGCCAGATGCATTGCTCTCAAGCAGCAGTACAAACCCTACATCAGTACCAATCCCCCAGCTATGATTCCTACCTATAGTGATGTTCTAAGTGCTATTGAAAAAGCACTCTGAGAACTCATGGAGAAGTACCAAGGAGTTGGAAAGTTTCTTTGGGACTTGGTGGAGAGCCAGAAGAGAAATATAGTGCAGTTGGAAAGAATTAGGACTGTGATGAAATGGAAATGAGGCTTGAAAGGAAAGAATGAGAAAGAGGAGAGTAGAGATAAAGAAGAGAAGCCCAAGGATGGCCCCAGAGAAAGTCAAGAGAAGAGGACTCCATTGTCTGCCTCCTGTTAGATTAGTGGTTTTTTTCTTCCTTTTTAATTGTTATTTTCTTTTTTTGTGATCTAAATGTATGAGTAAGAAAATCAAGAAATGTAATGAAAAGAAGTTTGAAAGTTTTGAAAAGAAACTCTGAAAAGTATGCTGAAGCTAGAGGTTAATAAGTAGATAGAATATATTAAGAAATTAATAAAGGAAATCTCCATTGGAAAATGCACAGAAGCAGAGGACAAGTGCAACAGCATGATCAGAACAATAGAAGAGGACTGGGCTTGGCAGGATATGTGATATGGAAATCGGATACCAAGTTGTTTCCCATTAATTATAACTAGAGTGGGAGCCAGTTGTATTCTCTCAGAGAAAGTATTAGACATAGCAGGTTCAAGTATGGATACATGGAAGACTAGGTGAACAGAACACATGGACTCTGGAAGACAGAGGGTGAATGATAGAGTACCAGGCTGGACAATGATTTCATAGGGTCTAAGGTATTTTTCAGAGAGTTTCTTTGAAGGCTGAGTAGTTCAGAAGAACTGAGCCTTGACAAAGACTTTGTTATCTACTTTGAAATTAGAAGTAGGGGAACATCATGTATCAGTGAATTTCTGATAACACTGTTGGGCTGTGAAGATTTCAGCTTTAAAAGTACTCTGTAATTCATCAAGATCTATGGTGAAGTTGTGGGCTCAGGAAAAAGCAATATTGTATTTGGGGTGAACAGTGATGTTCAGATGATATCCCTTATTAGCAAAGAATAGAGAAACACTGGTAGTAGCACTTAGAGCATTATTGTAAGCAAACTCTACAAAAGATAGGAGTTCAGACCAGTTATCTTGCTGGTAGTTACAATATACATAGAGGTATTGCTTAAGAGTCTAGTTCATACATTCAGTTTGTCCATCATCTTCAGGATGGTAGCCTGAAGTGAAGTGGAGCCACATGTCAAGAGCAGTATCTAAGGAATGAAAGAAGTTTGATACAAACTCCAAACCTCTGTCAGAGGTGACATGAGAAGGAATGCTGTGTTTGAAAAACACATGAAGGACAAACAGACGTGCTAAGTCTGTGGATGTGATGGTGTCATAGGCAGGGGTAAAGATTGCCTGCTTGGTGAGCTAGTCGACTATGATCAAAATAGTGTCAAATCTAAAGAATAGTGGAAGTTTCTTGATGAAGTCCATAGAAATGGAATTCCATAGTTATTCAGGAATAGGAAGTTGTTTGAGAGATCCATAGAGCTTGTGACATTGTAGCTTGGATCACATACAAGTAATACAAGACTTGTAGAATTGTTGTACATCAGTATAGAGGCTGGGCCAGAAATATCTGTAGTGAACTAATTCCAGTGTTTTATTTTGACCAAAATGTCTGGCAAGGATGTAATCATGATTGTACTAGAGAGCATATGTGTGAAGATTACCAGCAAATGGTACATAAATTTTGTTGTCAAGAAGAAGAAACCTGTTTAGGTCTGTAGACTACCGGCCATCTGCAGGGATATATTTTGTTGCAATTGGATCACTAGGGAGAGCTGAAAGAATGTCTCAATGTAGAGTGTCCAGATCCATGACTATAGCTGTATAGAGAGAAGGAAAGAGGAGGACAGTAGCTTGTATAGAGGTTGCAAGTTGTTCTTGAGTGAAGATAGGTTTGAAGTTGTGAGGGTTAACTGTAGCATAGCCAATATTCCCCCCTTAAGGATAAATGTCTCATTGTTTAGTGAGAGCATTTGGTTTGGTACCAAGACAACCAGGGTAGAATCTAATAACAAGGTTGAACTAGGAGAGGTACTCGGACCACTGTGCTTACCTCTAGGTCAGCACCTTAGTAGTAGAAAAATACTCAAGATTTTTATAATCTGTAATAACATTGAAGGGATAGGCCAGACCTTTCAAGTAGTGTTGCTAAATTCAACTCTGCCATAGTGAAAGTGCAGGAGTGAAAGGCCACTGGATAAACTTCATTTTCTTTGTTAACAATAAAAAGGATTGCAGTGAGAGCATAGTCCAAAGCATCAGTTTCCATAATGAGTTAAACATTGGGAATCCAATAAGTGAGAATGGGGACAGATGTAAATGCTTTCTTGAGGAAATTAAAAGTATCATAACAGAAGGAGTCAAACTTCCATAGGATGTCCTTCCAGGTGAGGCATGTCAATAGAATGACAATGTTCAAGTAGTTGAAGATAAACTGGCGATAAAAATTAGTAAAATCTAAGAAGAATTGAATATCCTTGACTTTCTTGAGTTCCAGCTAGTCTTGAATAATCTTTACTTTGTCATTGGACATGGTAAGGCTAGAAGGGGTCAGGATGTATCCCAGATACTCTACCAACTCAGAGTAAAATTCACATTTCTCTGCTTTAGCATGAAGACCAGCCTTATAAAGATGCTTGAATACTTCTTTTATATGCTAATAATGTTTGAACATGTTATTTGAGTAGATGAGTATATCATCCAGATAGATTACAATACAAATATCCAAAAGATCAGAGAAAATGTTGCTCATGAATAGCTGTGGGAGCATTGGTAAAACTGAAGAGCATTACAGATCATTTAAATAATCTGTAACATGTTCTAAAAGCAGTCTTCTATTCATTACTATTGGTAATGCGAACCAAATGGTAAGCATGGTGAAGATCTATCTTTAAATAAATCTGAGCTTTGCTAGGTGAGTTCAGTAAATTGGAGATGAGCGGGAGTGGATAATGATCCTTCTTGGAGATGTGGTTAAAACTGTGGAAGTTGACACAGAGGCATAGTGAACTGTCTTCCTTCTTAACGAATAAGACTGGTGCACCATATGGAGATAAGGTTGGTCAGATAAAACCTGTATTAAGGTTTTTCTTAATAAATTCCTTGAAAGTCTCTTGTTTAGATACTGAAAGAGAGTATATAGGGCCAACCAGAGGTTGAACACCTTCTTCTAGATTGATTTTGAGGTCATAAAAACATAAAGAGCAAGAACTTCAGCTTTAGTTTTGCTGAAAATATCAGCAAATTTATAATACTTGGAAGAGACATTAGAAAGATCAAGGACTTCTGCAAGTTTTGCAGAGTTAGTCTGAATGTCCAAAGAATGAAGACAGAGTTTAAAATTGCTGGAGTCTGGGAGTTTTGGTATACACAAGAATACTGCAGTACCAATAATAGTGATATTAGATCATTCAGAGTTAGACATGGAGGTCTCAGATGTAGGTATGGAAACCACAGAGTCCAATGATTACAGTGGAATGTCCAGAAAAGATACAGGTGCCAATGGTGTGTTGGCTGTGACATGAGAAGGAGCAAGATTTTCCTGCAAAAATAGTTGGAAGTTTATTGACCCATTTACCCAGTTAATCAGTGAATTATGTTGGGCGAGCTAGTTGTATTCAAGGACTAAAGAGCAGGAAAAATCAAGCAGAGTAACATAAAAGTTTAGATTCATACAACTACTGGTAGAAAAAATTATAGACAAGTTGGCAATTTCGGAGATGATGCTATTTGATGAACTATCAAACAAGTAAAGAGTAACTGGAGAAGTTGTAGATGTATTCAAGTGGTGAGTATCCACAAATTTAGAGTCTACAAAATAATGAGTGGACATAGAGTCAACAAGAGCTCAGAACAGGATTTTATTAATGTGATCCTAACCAAGGATCAAGGAAGAAGTAAGGAAAACAAAGAGTAAATGAGAATTAGAAAGAACAGATACATTGAGTCAGATGGGACTCATTGCTGCACAGAGAAGTTCAATATAGTCCTCAGTCTATGCAGAGTCCTGGGATTGCTCTCTATTTTTCTAAGGGTTTCTCAGAAACAACTACTAGAAGATCAGCAGTTGCTAAAGTACCATAGCCCTTAAAAGTAACTGTGGTCTGCTTTTTGAGACAAGAGTCCAGCTTGTAGTCTTCTGCACTACAATAGAGGTGTAGGTTATTTTTGAGATACTTCTTGTACTCACTACTGGTCAACTTTGTTATAAGACAAAAGAGTGGACAGACTTTAAAACAGATAAGATAAGATATAGGACAGTAGTTATTATTAGTCTACAATGAGAGAGAGAAGGCATGTGACTATGAAGTCACATGACATGATGTCATAAGGCCTAGAGTGGTCTAGAGTGGTCTAGAAGGATCAGGAAGAGTCTAAAGATAGAGTAATGTCAAGGAACATATTAACAGCATGGTTTCCTTATGGTATATACATGGTGTATACATGAATAACAGAGATTAAGAGTAGAGTTGAGGGTATGACATCAGGGCACATGTATACAGCATGCTGGCCTTAAGGTAGACATATGGTGGATGAGTAATAGAATATGAGAACAGGACATAGACATTAGGATAGGCGTAAAGAAGTCATAGCATGGACCATAAGAACTTTATATAAATAGTTGGTAGAATACTGTTGTGGTTCTCTATTGAGTTCTCTTGTAGATACACAACTCATGTTCTCCACTAGATATCTCTTCTGTGAGATTTATTGCTTGTGCTTCTATTGGACATTGGTCTAGTGGTTGCCACAACAAACTTACCATTGTTGGCCAGCTTGAAAGAGAGGTCCACCTACAGAGTATTAGGTTGTTTCTTGGGAGCAGGGGATAGAGATGATTTCAAGAAAGTCTTGGCAGATAAGGCCACTGGAGATGGGTTTGTTTTATTTTGGAAGGCTATAACAAGGCCAGAAGTGGAAGCTTTCTCTTGCTTCTGAGAGTGAGACTTGAGAGCCTTTTTTTCTACCTGCCTTGCATAGTGGCATTCTGTTATAATTCAATGCTCAAAGTGTTAAGCAAAGAACTAACTCTTGTATTGAGTGACACAAGAGAACTCAATAGAGTTCCTAATACAAAGTAGTCTACCTTATATACTATTCCCCATGGTCCATGCTAACTACTGTGCACCCTACCCTAAATGACCATGAGTGTAACATGAGGCCAGCATGTGTTGTCCATGCTGTATGACGTCACTTTGTTCCAGAACCTTCTATATCAAGATTGTTGACAGTGGACTTTATTTTATTTTTCTCTTTATTTTACTTTACTTTTCTTTTCCTTTTTCTATTTTTAGAACAACTTGGATTAGGGTTTATCAGTCATGCTGTCACATCAGTCACAAATTGATGGCGAAGTCACAAGACTGATCACAGGACTTGGGAGAATGGAGTAAAAGGATCTGGAACAAATGGATGTCATACAGTATGGACAACACATGCTGGCCTCATGTTATACTCATGGTCATTTAGAGTAGGGTGCACAGTAGTTAGCATGGACCATGGAGAATAGTATATAAGGTAGACTACTTTGTATTAGGAACTCTATCGAGTTCTCTTGTGTTACTCAATACAAGAGTTGCTTTTTTACTTAACCCTTTGAGCATTGATTCATAACATTCTACTTCATTCTTCTACATCTTGTGATCAGTCTCGTAATTACACCATCAACTTGTGACTGATGTGACAGTGTGACTGATAAATCCTAACCTGAGTTTGTTCTAAAAATAGAAAATAAAATAAAAATAAAATAAAGTGAAAAGAGAAAATAAAAACGAAGTCCACCATCAATGATCTTGACACATTTGTGGTCATATTTCCAGTAGCAGTGATCAATAGTCATCACCAAAGTATACATGTCCTGGAACGAGGTGGGTTTTCCTTATTTCCAGGTAAAGATAGGATCCTAGATCTGATTTGGGAGCCTCTAGTAATAACAATGGCAGAGCACACTATTCTTCCAACCTAGTTGAAAGGCATAGTGTATGAAGTCCACATTATAAGTAGAAATCTTGTCACTAGGCTTCATACAGAGGTTGTCTAGTATGTTGGCCACTTTACTGATAGGGTCTGAGAGACCAAAATATTGACATAGCTTGTCAACAAACAGGTTCCAGTCAGAGAGCTAGTTTTGCAGAATACACTAATCTTTCTGGTTGAGGCCCACTTCAAACCAGTCCTGGGCTACTCCAGTAAGATAGATCATTGTGAAGTTAATTTTTACAATATCTGTGTTGAATTGTGCCAGGTTAGCACAGAAATATAGGTAATATTAGAACAAGAAATTATTGAGCCTGTCAGACTTAGTGCTACTGAAGGTATTGTGGATGCAGGCTTTAGTTTCTCTTAAATTAGTATTAGGTTCCAGAGTCTGATTAGCATTAAGAATGTTAGCAAGTTAACCAAGTATACCGGCCAACTGTTTATTAGTATTATCACTCAGACAGGGTTTTGACTGTGAGCGAGTAGAAGAAGTGGGTCTATTAGCTGTTAAATTAGTAGTAAGATTAGTGGGAGCATCCTTTCAGTTAGGATCATTGCTCACAGAAACAATACTTGGGCCAGGAACAGGCAAAACTGTTTGGCCAGGATGGACAGTACTTAATGGAGATCTTGGAGAGAAGTAGCTTCTTTGGTGAATTCATCTTGATTATCATGGAGTATTTGGTAAATAAGCTAAATAATCACTGAAACAAGAAATAGTGTTAAAAAGTATCTCAAGTGGTGGGACCAAAGTTGAAGTTGAGGAATTACAGTGAGAGGAAGCTATTTTAGACTTGAAGTGTGAAATGCTCAGAAGCAACAGCAGACTTGGTAGTCTAATAATACTGTCAGATACAGTTCACACCAGGGGTAAAAGTCTGCAATATAAACTCAGAGATATGTGAACTTGTTGAACAATCTTAGCTTCAGCTTATATGTTGCACTGCTTGTTTGCTGTGTAGTCACAACTTTAGATGATAGAAAGAAGTCTAAGATGGAAGTGAGTATTGACTTGGTATGTTGCCATTGAACACTGAAGATCAAGTTCAATAAGAGTTTATCTTTGTCAATTATTAGACTAGCAAATTACAGTATAACTACTAGTCTTATATATAAGTTTCTACTATAGGAGATACTCGGAGTTTCGATGAAATAGCTTTTATTACCCTAAGCAGAAATTTCAGTGTTGAGACACTGATAGAAATAACTCCATCATAGAAGACCAAGTCAAATAGAAGTATCTCTGCTATAGAAGACAAGCTTTAATTGTTAGCAAGAAATATACTACAGAGATGTGTTTTCTGGATGAGTAAACTTAGCATATGACATCTTGTTACTTTGTAAGATTTTTATTATCAGAATTAAAAATAATAGACTTTATTTCTTATTTTTTTCTTTGTTATTTATTTTTTTATTTGAAACTTAAAATTAGAAATTAATATGACTGTTACAAATTATCATATATTGATCACATAAAACAGTTATATAAAATATAATTATATAAAATATAAAATATTATAAAAGATTTTAAAACAAAATAATGTTATATATATTAACTTTAAAGAAATGTATAGCTTTTTAGAGTAGAATAATAATAATATAGTACAGATTAGTAATTTAGCATATATAAGGTAGACAGTTTTGTAATTGAAACTTTATGAGTTTTGATATTAATTCTAATACAAAGTTCTTTTTTTTGAGTTTGTAATATCTATCAAATCCTATCTTATATCAATTATAGTCCTAATACTTACTAATTAAGCTATATTCTTCATTTAGCTCTCTACTAAGTTCTAAAATAACTTTTGATCTTATTATAAATAATAAGAGAATAACTATAATGAAAAAAGTTAATTAATAAAATAAAATGATAAATAGAAATTTTACTACTTATTTATTATTATATACCAAATAATTTTACCTAGCATATATATATCTTTTATAGTAATTATTACTTGTTAGAGTTGTAAATAATAAACCTGATTTTATTTTATTTTAATATTTTATTTTATTTTAAACTTAGACAAAAGTGTAATATAATAGTTATATATAAGTTACAAAGTATAATAAAAATATGATACTTATTACAAAGTTGTTCTATATATCATAGTTATATAATTATATGATATAAAAAAAGTTATAAAAAGTTCTAGAACAAATAACATTATATAATATAACAATCATATATTAATCTTATAATAAGTATAATATTTTAGAATAAATTAGTTATAATATATATATATTGTAATATATAAAATAAACTAATTTATACTTAGAACTTTATTAAGTTATTTTGTATTACTTAATACAAAAGTAGTCTTTTGTTTTTACTCAAAGACTTAAGTTATAACATCATTTCTTATCTTTACTATATTATTCTTATAGTATTTCTTCACTTGCTTTACTTTTGTTTTCTTAAAGAACTATTGTCTAGTCTCATCTTTTGAGAAAATCTTAATAACCTTCTTATATTTAGTTTCCACTGTTCGAAAGATTTTGTTATTATGTTAAAAAATGCTTTTTTGCAAAAGCACATACTCTTATAAAGTTTTTAAATATGTAAGACTTTTTAAAAATATTAGTAAAAAAATTTTATATTCCTAAATAACACCTTAAGTTCTCTTAAGCAAATATTAACTTAAAAGACAGTATAATAACTATTAATCAAACCAAATCTCAGAAAGATAGAGTTTTTAGAAATAAGAAATATTACCACACTTACAAATAACTAGTTATAAAGCATGAGTACTTATAAAAGTACTTTATATAGTTATAAATGTTCAGACAGTTAAATAAAATAAGAATACATTAGATTAGGAGCTAGTAAAGTTAAAAATAGCATTACAAATAAAAATAGTAAAAAAAGAGTGGAATAAACACTTGTGAGTAGAAAATAATCATCAGTTTAATATTAGATTATAAATAAAGAAATAGTTATATACTTATAAAATTTCAAAGAGCTTTCTTATAGTTTTGATTTTCATTCTTTAGTTTTATTCTTTATATTTTTAGACTAATATATAAGTTACAAGTAAAGAAAAGTAAAAAAAGAACTTCTATCCAAATTCTTCTACTTAAAAGCAGTTTTAACTTCTATTTTATCAAGTAAACATTATTAGTATCTATTATTACTTTTAGACAAGTTTTAAAGAGTTTTAACAGTCTAGAAAAGATTAGTGAAATAAGTATTAGTTGGTATCTTTAATTATAAAGCTTGGCTTGAGAAGTATATTATTTGGAATAAATAATATTGTTGAAAGCTTTAAAAAAGCTTTACAATCTATTTTTTAAAAAGTTTGTTACATAGTATAAGGTTTACTCTTTAAAAGTGTATTAGTAAGGAAAAGCATTTGTAAGCAGATGTTATTTATATATTCCTTTTAATATTCTTTCTAACTTTAACAAAAGCATTTTTAAGAGTTTTATGTATTTTTAGTATGTAGTTAAGAACTAGTATTATATAATTCTTGTTGCATTGTAGCATAATCATTTTTATGTCCTTCAATTTCTTTATCTTTATCTTCTTCTTCTCATATTGTCTTTAAGTAATCTTTTTCTTTATTTTATTCTTAGTAGTTTTTCTTACTTTTTAAGTTGTTTACTCAATATAACACATTTTTTTAATTTTTTTTCAAATGAGCTTAAACTATTATTTCTTCTTATAACAACATCTTATCTCATCATGTTGGTGTTCCAATATCTTAGCATCAGTCTTTAAAATGTTTGAGAAAATAAAAGAAAAGAAAATTTTTTATTTCTTTTCTTTTTTTATAAATTGATTTAAACACTATCACAAGTTCTTTAGATAAACTAAATAGAACTTTCTAAAGAAGAAATATTATCATATATCAAGTCCATTTATTCCAAAAATATTTTTTATAGTAGTGATATCTTTCTAATATGTTTAATAAAAGCTTATTTTTTATAATAACCATTCTTTTATAATATATTTTTATGATAGTAATGTAACTATCTTTTAATCTTTCAAGTATTTAATTTTTTATAACAAAATTCTCTTATTTGATCTTTTTCAGTATTTTAATACTAAAATCTTTAAGTATCTTTTAACTATCTAACTTGTATATAAGACTAGTAGTTATATTATAATTTACTAGTCTAATAATCAATAAAGATAATCTTTATTGAACTTGATCTTTGATATTCAACAACAATACTACTATTAGTATTCACTTTTCTTTTAAACTTCAACTAATTATCTGAAATTACAACTATATAATAAACAGATAACATAGTATATAAGCTAAAGTCAAAAATCTCTTGGTATAAACTGTACTTAACATCTGTATATATTTACATTTACTTTATTTTAAAGTATATATATTATTTATAAGACTAGTATTTATTAAACACTGTTTATATTTTATTATTTAAAATCTAATAAAAATCTTTTAGAAGTTTAAAAGTAAATTAATAAGTATTATTCAAGTATATAGAATAATTTTTAACTTTAGTTTGTATACTATATTTCTATGAGTCACACTAATCATATATTTCAGATAAAATACTTAGAAATACAATATGATAGCTAATTTTACTAGAAATTAAAAGATGTTATAGTGCACTGAAATACTAACAATTTTATTTTGCTCTTATCTGTTTTTCTTGATTTAATATTTCTTTTCTTTTAATTTTGATAATGAAAAGATATGTGACTGTAGTCACATGACATATTATATAATATGAGATCATAAACATAAACTCTGGAAGAAAAAACTAGAAGAATGTGACAAGTTTTATTAATGATAAAATTATAAGAATAGAGAAAAAAAAGAAGTATGATAAGATAGTGAAAAAAGTAATAAAGAGATTAGTGAAAAACAATTTATATATAAAACTAGAAAAATATAAGTGAAAGATTAGAAAAGTTAGATTCCTGGAAGTAATGATTGAACTAGAGAAAATAAAAATAGAGAAATAAAAAGTACAAGAAATATTAGAATGGCTAACTTTAAAATGAGTTAAAGATATACAAAAGTTCTTAAGATTAGCCAATCACTATGGAAGGTTTATTTGAGATTTTATAACAATAGCCAAACTGTTACATGACCTTATAAAAGAACCAGTGCTAATAACACCAGACTTAGATATAAAAAATAAGAATGAAAGTTGATATATCAGATTATGCAATAAAAGAGATATTATCAATGGAATATAAAAATAGAAAATAGAGACTGGTAGTATTTCTCTCAAAATCTCTAAATAAGACAAAGAGAAATTATGAGATTCACAATAAGAAAATGCTAATAGTAATAAGAAAGTTGAAGAATTGAAAGCATTTGTTAAAAGACACCAAATTTAAGTTTGAGATCTAGATGAACTATAAAAATTTAAAATACTTTATGAAGGTACAGAAAACAAGCCTATTAAGCCCTCTATCTATCAAGATTTGACTTTACTTTGAAATATGTGCCAGAAATAAAGATGGAAAAAGTAAATAGACTTAATAAAAAGCTAGACTGGAAAATAAAGACTGAAAACAATAATGACAATCAGATATAAAAATAACAAGAGAAAAGAACAAAGAAATAGTTAGAGTAATAGAAGAAATGAAAAAAAGTAAAAGTAAAAGTATTATAAGGAGATAAATGGCAAATAAAGAAAGATCTAGTGTTGAAGGAAGAAAAGGTATATATGCCAAAAAATAAAAAGTTAAGAGTAGAAATAATTCAGTTATACTATGATGTACCAGTAGTAAAATATAAAAATAAATAGAAGACAACAAAGTTAGTAATGAGAAATTATTGGTAGCTAAGAATAACAAGAAATATAAGAAAGTATATAAATAGATGTATAAAGAATAGGATAAAAATACTAGTGAAAAAGCTAAAGTTGAGTGAGATACCAAAAAAACTATGAACTTATTTGATGGTAGACTTTATTACAAAATATATCATCTTAGACAACCTATTACAGACTACTAAGATTGCATCTTTTCTAACTACTAATAGTAATTTTGTAGTAATAACAGAAAAGACATCAGTAAAAAAATTAACAAGACTGTTTAGAAATAATGTGTAGAAGCTGCACAGATTACCAAAAGATATGGTATTGGACAAAGGACTACAGTTCATAGCAGAGTTGACAAAAAAGTTGAATAGAATATTGAAAATTAATACAAAGCTATTAACATTGTTTTATCTACAAACAGATAGTTAGATAAAAAGAATGAACCAGAAATTAGAACAGTACTTACAGTTCTTTATTGATAATGGTTAGTGGTAGTAGAGTTTACAGTAAATAACAAGATACATTCAGTAACTAAGATATCTCTGTTTATAACAAATTATAATAGAGAATTAAGAATAAAAGCTAACATCAGAAGGAAAGAAAAGATAGAAAAGATGACAAAGTTTGTAGAGAGGATGAAGAAAGTACAAAAGAAAGTAGGAGCAGTATTGAGGAAGGTATAAGAAGAGATGAAGTGATAGACAAATAGAAAAAGAAAAGAAATCAAAGAGTAAAAGAAAAGAAACAAAGTGATGTTGAGTACAAAAGACTTAGTATTCAAGAAGAGACTAGCAAAGAAGCCAGTAGACTAATATTTTGGTTTGTATTTCATCAACAAAGTAGTTTTTACTAATATGATCAAATTCTAATTGCTTACTTTGATGAAAATTCATCTGGTTGTGAATGTCAGTCAGATAGTATAATATAGAGAACAAGTAGTAGAGCAGAAGGTAAAAGAAGTAAAACTGGTAGAGGTAGAAGTTAAAGAATAGAAAGTGGAAAAATACTAAATAAAAGAAAAGTAAAAGAAATAGTGAAGTACTTGGTATAATGAAAGAAGTTTATAGTAGAATATGATTTTTAGAAAAGAAGAATTTAGAAAATGCAAAAGAAGTGGTAGCAGAGTTTGAAAGAAGGCTAAATATAGAAGTTAAAAAACAGATATAACAGAGAAAAGAGACTTTAGCAGAGGAGAGTTATCAGAAAAGTATATAACTATTACAAAATGAACTACTTACTTATTTATAATATCTGAACCTTAAATGTACTCTTAGAGGTTTAGGAGTGGTTCAGAAGTTTAATAATAATGACAATGATAATTAAGATCAATACAAATGATAAAGAATAAAAATTAATGAAAATTAATATTATTAAGTCTAAGATCTAATTCTCAAACACAGAAGTATATATACAAAAGAAGTCTGTATGCAAGCTATTTCCATCACATGATCAAAACTCATACCTGATGGAAGCTGTCATCTGTCATAGTAGCTGTTAGGCTAATTTTAGAAGATAACTAATTATGTTACTATATTGATATGCTTGTATCTCTATCAATACTTATCACTATAAGATATATTATATATCATTGGAAATAGTTTGATGAACACTTTCCAATGCAAGTTTGATCATATTATAAACTTCATTCAGCTTGTATCTCCACAACCAGTAGACTGATTTTCACAAACTAAGTTGTGCTGTGGAGCCCCAAATAAGGGCTATTTACACATATATGAGATGTACAAAAGTAACAACAAACAATTGAGATATCAGATTATCAGTAATTGTAAAATTTTTGTTTGCTAATATCTCATGGACAACTGGACAAATTCACACAATCAAACTTGTGTTGGAAAGTGCTCATCAAATTGTTTCCAACGATATATAGTATATTACATATCAATAAGTATTCATAGAGATATAAGCATATCAATGTAATGATATAATTAGTTATCTTCTAAAATTAGCCTGATAGCTGCTATGACAGATGACAGCTCCCATCAGATATAAGTTTTGATCATGTGATGGCAACAGCTTGCACACAGACCATTACTCTTTTATATATATACTTTTATATTTGAGGATTAGACCTCAGACTTAACAACATCAATTTACATCAATTATTCCTGTTGATACTACTCATCACCTATTATTATTATCTCCTTATACTGAACCTCTGAAACACTACTAAGTTCAAGTATCACAACTAGTGAGTAACTCATTTATGATAGATCATATGAATTAGTCTAGCCATTTATAAGATATTAGCAAATAAAGCTTTTACAGTTACTAATAATCTGATATCTCAGTTGTTTGTTGTCACTTTTGTACATCTCACATATGTGCAAATAGCCCTTATTTGAGGCTCCATAGCATAACTTAGTTTGTGAAAATCAGTCTACTAGTTGTGGAGATACAAGCTGAATAAAGTTTGTGACATTGGTGAAGATATTATATAGGTAGGATAATGGTAAGTTTGAAGAAGTTGGAGAGAAATTGGCAAAAATGAAAGTTAGTTTCTCTAGAAGAGAAACTTTGAAGAAAAAAATAATATCAGAGTTAAAGATAGTAGACTCTAATTATTTTATTTTCTTTTCTCATTTTTATTTTTATTTCCTTTTATTTTCTATTTTTGGGACCTAGGATTAGGGTTAGGATGATGTCACATGTTACTATTACAAAATTATTACATATTAGTCATAGTCATATAATGTTATCACTGTCACATAATCATATGACATAATGGAAAACAATAGAAGGTTTTGGAATAAGATGATATTATACAATATGTTTTACATATATTGACCTTAGGGAAAATATATAGCCCTATAGAATAAAGTAATAGTAGTATAACATAGACTAGTAGTTTAGTATATATAAGATAGATAGTTTTGTACTTAGAATTCTATCAAGTTCTCTTATATTACCTAATACAAGGTTTTTTCTAATTTACTCACTCTCAAGTCTTTGAGTTATAACAAACATACTGTTGTTATGTTGTATAATATTATCTGTTTCAAAATCTTTTACATCTTTTGCCTAAGTCAAAAATAAGAAAAAGAAACTCAAAAATAAAATAAAGTCATTATTTCTTTTATGATATATAATATTACTTGTGATCATTGTAACATTATCTTGTTTCTTCTTTACCAAGTTTCAAATAAGAGAAAATAGAAGAGTCAGAGTAAGTAAAAATAAGAGAGGCTTTAAATAAGAGAAGAGAAACAAAAAGAGACAAGTCCACTATCTTTGATTCTAATAATAAGTCCAATAGTTACACTGTAATTCTTGTCCTAAAAATCAACTAAAACTAGTACTCTCTTCTAGTATCAGTGATAATACATTTTTACCCTTTAAATAGAATAACCTTCTTAAGTACATCCTCCAAAATATATAATCAGTACCATAGGTAGAGGTTGTTAGGCTCAGGTTGCAACTTAGGCAAAGACTTAAGTAAGGATGAAGGAAATGATTAATTGGTAAAGTATAAGAATACAGGATTATATCTATAGCTATATACCTAGTGACCATAAGGAAATGGAAAGGCATTCTTGGGGAAACAATAAGAGAAACATAAGGAGGACATGCAGAGGCCTCTACTATATGAGGTGCTGACTGATGTAATATGAAGAATATACAAGACATAGCAGTTATGAGTTATGAAGTGAAACAAACCCTACATGTGTACAAGTTATGTCTATGTCATACATAAGGCAAACATCTGTTAAACATGAGGTAGTAATCAAACAAATACAAAGACTGACATATTATCCAGAAAAGACCAAGTAGACATTACAGATGATAATAAGGACATCAAATTGCTGAAGGATAAATTATAGATGAGATAGGTCAAGATAGAAGCAAAAGTAATAATCATCAGGAAAAGCCAAGTGGTAGAAGAAACTACATTATTGGACAAAATTTAAAGAAATCAGATGAAAGAACAAGAAGTCTTGAAAGAACTGGAAAAGAATAATGGACAGGCATAAGAAGACAATGGAATAGTCTATGTTGAAGGAAGAATCTATGCTCCAAACAACAGAAAGATATGAGATTAAATCTTATGAGAAAATTATGATCTAGCAGACATAAAACATTTAGAACAACAAAGAATGCTTAAGATGCTAACAAAACAAAGTTTAACACATGAAGAAAGCTGGAAAGCTTTACCTATTGGAAACATCAGACAGACCATGGCAAGAAATTAGTATTGATATTACTGGACTATTACTGAGATCAAATAACAGAGATGTAATTGTGGTGGTAGTAAATCAATTTTCAAAGATAATTAGGCCTAAAACAACAACAACAACAATAGTATCATTGGAAAAAATTGCTAAAATTTATTGAGACAAAATCTAAAAATTACATGGAATACCATAGAAGATTTTCAGTGATAGAAGACCCTAGTTCACTTCAAAATTTATAGAAGACCTAACAAAGGCATTGGACACAAAAAGGACATTATCAATGACTCAAACCAATGGGCAAATAGAATGAATTAATCAGGAAGTCAAAGCATTTTTGTGACATTATGTGTCAAGACGACAGAAAGTAAACTTAGTTTTTTATTATTTTCTTTCTCATTTTTATTTTCCTTTTGATTTATTTTTCATCTTTTCTATTTTTAGAACTTTGGGGTTAGAGTTAGAAGTGATCGATCACATCAGTCACATTTGATGGTGTAGGTCACAACATTGATCACAGAACTTGAGAGAAAGTCATAGAAGATTCTAGAACAAGTGATGTCATACAACATGAATACCACATGTTGACCTCATGTACTACACATGGTTGTTTAGGGTAAGGTGCACAGTAGTTAGCATGGACCATCAGTAGTAGTATATAAGATAGACCAGTTTGTAAAGGGATCTCTATCGAGTTCTCTTGTGTTTACTCTAATATAAGAGTTTGTTCTTTTATCCAACTCTAAGGATTTAAGTTCATAACATTATGTCAATTATCAGCAAGATGATTGAATGGAATGGTTATCAACAGTGAAATTCCAGTATAACAACAAGAAACATGCAACAACAAGACACATCCCATTTGAACTCAATTTTGGAAGACATCTATAGAAGGGGAACCTGATGGTGATGATGGAATTATCAAAGCTAGAAGATTTTCTTGAAGAACTGCAAAGAAGTTGGGAAGAGGTGAAAAAATCAATGGAAATAGCAAAAGAAGTTATGAAGAAACAATTTGACAGGAAAAGACATAATCCACAAGAACTGAAGGTTGGAGACAATGTGTGGTTAGAAGCCAAGAATATCCAATTGAATTGACCCTCAAAGAAGTTGGACCAGAAGAGATATAGATCTTTTAGAATCTCAAAGAATATTGGTCAAGAAGCATTTTAGCTAGAGTTACCAGAAGAATAGGTGATCCACAATGTGTTCAATGAAGACCTGCTGATACAACATAAAGAACCATATTTCAAAGGACAACATAGATCCAGCAGCAATCAGAACAACCCTATAATATTCAATACTGGAATCTATTCACCTTGCTCCAAGGTCTATATTGGTCCACCACTCCCAACTACATGTCTTGGAATTTTGACTAGTTGACACCATTGGTTTCACTGATTGCAACACAACTCGACCAATCTCTCAGATGTGCTATTCAATAGCCAGTAAAAATTGATGAATCTGTCCAACAGTGCTAAGAGAAGGCCGATACAGCTCAAAATAAACAGGGGTCTGAGAAAATGTTGAAGTAGATACAAGAGTTAGTTGGATAGAAAAAGATGTACAAGTGACAACAGATATATGACAATATACGACGAGATGACAAATTGAAAGAATAAAGAATTGAATAGCAATCAAAGGAGGAACGAGAAATATGACATCCATAGGTAGTAGTAGTCCAAGAAGTTGTCATGCTAGACCAGTAAAAAAATAGCAACAGCACAGTAAAAAAAATGACCAGAACCATCAGGACTCTCGACGAGTATTCTCATCCCAAGAATCCATCTGGA
>Ga0157367_1000193_pt1 | contig 31566 bp, 39 predicted proteins | sample AttbisABBM2_FD_113142 | JGI IMG/M metagenome (GOLD analysis project Ga0157367, IMG submission 113142) | Fungus gardens microbial communities from leaf cutter ant in Botucatu, State of São Paulo, Brazil - Atta bisphaerica ABBM2 | ecosystem: Host-associated > Fungi > Mycelium > Unclassified ... | reverse complement strand
GCCATTTACCCTTGCTGACCAGGTTGTGACGGGGGACGATTACCGGAAGCTGATACGCAGGAGAAAGGCATCACAGGAGAAAATGACGATGTGCACACCCGGACTTATCGCCCCTTTAGCTGCACGGGTGAAACTGCCCTTCAGCGTCCGGGAGGACGGGTAAAAAAAGCACTGACGACGTCAGTGCTGCCTTTGTTACATGCGGTGTTACACTGCCTCTGCCGGTCAGTTCGCCCTTCCTGAAACCGGGGGCGGTTTGTTTTCGGGGACGTTCTGACCGGCTATCCCCCCATCACTTGCAGAAATTTCACCGCTCTTTATACTGTATACATATACAGTATAAAGAGGTAAATCTGATGCCACGACGCTATGAAATTGACGCTGCCTGGCGTGCGGCCATCACCCGCGAACAGGATGGCCGTCAGACCGTCACGACCGCTGCCTTTGTCCGGGAGTTGCACAAGTTCAACTGGCACTGGACGCCCCGCCAGGCTAACCAGTGGATAGAAACGTATGTGACGGTATTCCGGGACGTCTCCCCCAATGAGGGAGAAAACCGGACGTTCCAGCTGTTTAACCCGAACGGAGGGCGCTGATATGGGGTTTCCATCACCGGCAATGGATTACCAGGAAAGCCGCCTCTCTCTGGACAGCTACTGTAAAACCGGCCGTCCGGGCGTGTTCCTGTTCCGCAGCGACTGCACCTCGTTCCGGGAGGGCATCAGGCCGGGGTCGCTTCTGATCGTGGATTTCGGCGCGCGGCCGGTTGACGGCTCCCTGGTGCTCTGCATTCTGGAGGATGAATTCAGGATCATGCGGCTGCGTCTTCATCCGATCAGATGCCTCCAGGAGCTGGACAGGCCGGAGAACGTCAGACCGCTGCCGAATAATGAAGATGAAGGTATCGAGATCAGGGGCGTGGTGACGCACATCGTTACCGATGCCAGAACGGGGGAATTCGAGGATTTCCCTGTAATTTAGCAATACAATACAACGCAATTAACCGCACATATAAAGTACATTTTATGTACGGTTAATGTACATTTTAAGTATGCATCTTATTGTTTTTCGCCTTGCCCCTTCCCCTGAAGCACACATTATTTGCAGAAAAGTGTTTCGCAAAGAGAAACGCGTGGTATAATGTTTCCTGTCGAGAAACAGGGAATCAATAATGATAAAAAGTTTCAAGCACAAAGGGTTACAAAAACTCTTTGAGAACGACGATCCGAGCGGAGTACAGGCAAAGGATGTGGAGAGAATAAAACTCCGCCTCCTGATGTTAGACGAAGCGACAACAACAGAAGATTTCCGCGCCTATCCGGGTTTCAAATTTCACCCCCTGAAAGGCGATAAGAAGAATCTTTATGCGATCACCGTTCGGGCGAACTGGCGAATCACCTTTGAGTTTATAGATGGTGATGCCTACATACTGAATCTGGAGGACTACCACTAATGACGATGTTCACCCCCCCACATCCAGGGGGATTGATAACCGAATACCTGGAAGATAACGAAATCAGCTTACGAGCCCTTGCCCGTAACCTCGACGTTTCCCCTTCTGCGCTGAGTAAAGTCTCGGCAGGTAAAGCGGCGATCAGTCCTGAAATGGCATTGAAGCTTGAGGCCGGTTTAGGCATTGCTGCTCGGCTCTGGCTGGCAATGCAAGCGACCTATGACCTTAGCCGTGCCCGTAAGGAGATCGACCTCTCCCATGTGGTGCCGGTTACAGTTAAAAGTGACGTAGCCGTACATTGATAACTATTAAAAAAAGCCGCATAAGCGGCTTTTTTTTAGTAGTACGTCAGTCAGATCAAGTTGGGTGCGACCAACAATGCCAGTAAAACTAGGCACAGAATGATGGTCAGAACTTGAGTAATACGAGGCGCTTTCATAAACGCCGTCAGCACTTCAGCCATAGGCTTACTCCTTTGTGCAGATAAAAGGAGTACCGGCTCACATTGACGTAAAATCACCCTAGGGGTAACATTACTTCGCTAAAGTAAGACAACGTGGACTCCGGTACATGTTTTCGGGCAGCAGTAGCGACTGCGAATCGCTGCTGAGGCGAAAAATAGAACCCTTCGGGGTTCTTTTTTTTTGCCTTATCATCCCACTGACGGCGTTTTAAGGTTTCCGACACAGAGGATCTGCGAAATCCACCTACACCTTTAGCCCTTGTAACTCCGACAGCAAAACGATCATATCACAACTCAAAATGCGGAGGGTTATCTGGAGATGTAAAATATGTGTATGACTTCAGCACTTGATACCTACCCACCCCATCATCGGAACAGGGAGATTCCATCCCATCCGTTCTAACCCCGAAACGTTAACACGGTCCCTGTACCGTGTCTGGTCCTGACAATCAAATTTTCATGGACGTTGTTCCGATTCGGTACAACGTCAGCTCTGCGGCGTTGCTTCCGGCACTAAATATTCTCAAAAACGGCTCTATTTAACATATTGTACCTTTTGCGCACCACTCGATCAGGGTTCGTCCTGAAATGCCCTCCAACCTCCTAAAAGATCACCTTTTCAGGGTCATTTACAGCCATTTTTTTGTTGCTAACTTGTTAACGAAATCAGGATCCCGTTTTCGCTTCGATTTTACGTCAAAAGCCGTCTTTTTAGTGGTTATGATGTGTTACGGTGTCACATCAGTCATAACAATGGTCTTCTGATCAAAACCTGCGTTCCTGAGGGTAATACAGCATCGAGCGTAAATCCTCGCCTCTTGAGCATGTCGGCCATTTGTGAAGAAGCAGAAAAACACCTAGCCTCAAGTGGATGTTTAGCAAATAGTTTGAGAAATTCAGACAGGAATTGAGAAGCGATACCCTCCCCTCGAAACTTTGCCTCTACTCCAAAAGCCTTTATCTCAAGAAATAAAAAACCATTCGGGGCGGCCTGCGTCTGGAACCAGATATAACCAATGGGCTTATCTGTATGAAGCTCGGCCAGAATGTAAATATAGTCGGCCATTTCCGTGCCTGACTCAATCATCGAAATAGTTTTTCTAAGGCTCTCTACAAGCCCCTTAAATGATACCGGGTCCAGTAATTCCTTCGCATAATGCCCTGCCCGCGCTCCTTCCTTAAGTTCATCTGTTATAAATTGAAGGTCATCCAGTTTTATACCTCTTGAATACAATTCCATCATTGGTAACAACTCCTAGTAATCTGAAAATGACGTAATTCGATACCTAACATAACTCTACTTGAAGACAACAACCAGAAAAAAACGGCACAAACATACTAAAAATGTACATTTTTAGTATTTTTTTCACATTAATATTGTACACAATCATAACAGGTGTATGATGTACACATTGCATACCTAAAACGCACATTAAAAGGATGATTAAGATATGAATAAAGAACATAACCCGTATGCTGGTAAAATCATCGTGGTATCTATCCCAAAAGGCGGGGTGGGGAAATCAGCGCTAAGTATGAATATTGCGCCAGATGTCGATCCAGATGTGTTTTATGACGCTGACCTGATACCAGCAATTACCACGTTCAATAACTTCAGGGAGGATGAAAAGAAATGGAACGTAATAAGGCTGAAGAACGGTGTTGATAGCGCAGAAAAATTTGCAGCGGACTTGATGGATGCTAAAGAGAAAGGTTTAACGGTGCTGATCGATTGTGGTGGTTTTGACTCTGCAATCACACGAACAGCAGTTGCCGCTGCTGATTTAATACTTTCTCCTTTCCATGATGATCCTTCGGATATTCTAGGCCTGATTGAATTTAGCCAGGTATTGGAAGAAATCTCAATCAAGATGGGCAAAACACTTAAGGCTCATATTGTGATGAATAAAGTGCATCCGTCGCGAAGCAACTTCCGCGACCTGGACGATTATTTGAAGCAGTTCAGCAACCTTGAACGCCTCGATACGGCAATCCCACTTGATAAGTGTATTCCTGCAAAATTCGGTGAAGGTCTTGGAATTGTTGAACACCTCACGACACGCCACGGACGAGCTGGAAATGCCATGCGCTCATTGTTTCTTGATATGAGAAAAGCATTGGACGACGTACAGTAAAAGCATATAATAAATACATAATATGTACATAATAAATACATAATAGGTGCAAAATGAGTACAAAAAAAGATATGTTGAATCGACTTTCCGGTGTTGCTAAAAGTGCTCCGCTTCAGGAAAGTTCTTCAGAATATGAGTCCACCGGACAGCTCGACAAAACTGAAGCGCAAGGTAAAAAGCCTAAGCCGGTTCGCAAGGCTAAGAATCTCCAGATACCGGCGGATTTGTGGGAGGCATACGAAACCATCAAGAGCAACAACACAACTTCACTTCTAATGACGGGTTACATTCTGGAAGCATTTAGGGAAAAACTGGCGAGAGATGGAGCCTTTAATAAGTAACACAAAAAAGATACCTAATATGTACATTTTAAGTATTTTTTAGTGACTAAGTGCAATATATAGAAAAGGAGTGCTGTGATGAGTAGAAAAAATAAAATTTTGTTTTTTCGTATGATTATAACAATTACATGTGTATTGTTGATAGTACCCTTAATATGTTCATTTTTTAATGTACGAACAGAAATTCAATACCTAATTGCTTTACCACTTGCAATTATTATATATATTCCTTTCATCATCCTTTTTGAGCGTCAATGTAAAAAAGGAAAAGCAGGAATATAACATGAAAGCAGAATAAGTATCCGGCAGCGGGCCAGGGTAACGCCCCCCCCCCAATAAAGAGGACAGGCCCGCTCCGGTAAGACCGTCATGCCAGCTCAAAAAACAGGCTTAACGTAGGATATTTTCCGTTTTCCAAGCGGACCCCTACTAATGACGGGTTACATTCTGGAAGCATTCAGGGAAAAACTGGCGAGAGACGGGGCGTTTGATAAAAACTAATAGCTTAAATGTACATTTAACGTACATTAAATACACCTAAAGAGTACAAAATGTACTCTTTAGTCGATTGGGGGTTTACATGTTTGGAGTCATTTTTAACGCAACTTGTGGCGTGGTATTCATGGTTTTAAGCCTGTCTGCGGGGGCAGGTATCGTTTTTCAAGGTGATGGGTATACACTGTTGCAGTTATGGAGTATGGCAGGTTTAAGCATCGCTTGCGCCTTTGCTTGGGTGTGGGCTTTTAGAAATGCCGGTGAAAGCTGGTACATCCATAAAAGTCGCAGAGATAACTAGTTTCAGCGTTTTTGTTCAGAGGATAGATTGATGGCGGTGGAAAATCAGAAGCTTATCGCAGCAGGTTTTAGTAGCAAGGAAATAGAGAGAATCAATCGTTACCTTGAAACCGGTGATACCCTGGACAGGGTTCTATTAGATCTTTCCCGTTATTTCAAAATGTTCGTTTGGGTCGCTACTGTTATGGCCGTCATTACCATTCTCAGTCTCATTTTTGGCAGCATCACACAGGCAATTTCAAGCGCGATAGCAGCAGTTTTCCTGTTGATAGTCTTTCTCCTGGTGATGCCTATTAAGGTTGGTTATAAATCCTGGAAGCTTTTGAAAACGAACGTTAGCGATTTTGATCGTCGTGGGTGAGTAGCTCCAGAACTACCTTTGCACTGACCCCCCATCCTAAAACTTTCATGCTTAGTTTACCGGGAGACATGGTTTGCACTTTACGGTAATAGTCTCCCGGAAGATATCTGAATAACCGCCAGGCTTCGGCTTTTCCTGTCAATCCGAACACCCCATAGACGCTTGCCGCTAAAGTAGTGGCATTGTAAACACCAAGACCAACATCACGACTAAATCCCATGAATTCGGCAACGGACATCGCGCTATCTGCGAGCATCCCCTGAGAGGCTGGTGCATTCAGTAATTGCCTAGCCGCCTCTCTGGAGATCGTATTAAAAGCGTCACCGATGAGGATAGCTCCCGCAAGCATACCTACAGGTGTCATGGAAATGACCATTGCACCACCAAAAACGGCCTGGACACCTGCAAGCACGACTTTTATCCCGGAAATGAAATACCCGACAATTTTATTATTCTCAGTTACATATTGGACTTCGGCGTAGATCCGGGCATAACCGGTTTTCAGCATGCGGGATTGTTCAATCAGGTAATCATTCTCAGCCCTGAGTTTCTTAAGGCAGGTAATACAGTCTTCATCGTTCCTGGCACGTCTTGCAGCTTCAAACTGCTGCATGACAACCTGTCTTATTTCATCCACGAATTTCAGGCGCGTCAATGAGTCACTGAGGTGCATGGCCGCGACCGTATTTGCGGTATTCACAAGTTTCCTGGCCTCCAGATTAATCATCGTGTCAGCCCACTGGCGGCGACTCTGACCGGGAAAAAGAGCAATATCCATTACATCTTCCTTATGTGCCATTTGGAGATCGGAAATTATTGTACGGTAAGACTGATTTTTGAGCACGCTAACAAACGGCTGGTTATGCGCTTGCGCATAGAAGGCGGCTCACTGAACTTACATATACTCCTTAGGTTAGCCGCCGATGCCCGGCAAAGCCGGTTCAGGATCAATAGGGATCCTCTATTGCCCCTCCATCCTGCTAAGCCATACCCGCTAAAAGCGACACAGAAGCGTTTGTGAGCGGTCGGAGTGGTCACAACAAGGCTTTGCCGCAGTTGTGACGTATCTCCGCGTTAGCGGGCCCTATGGGCCGCTTACGAGCGATAAAGTGCAGTTCTTCCAACGATATCATTCTGACGCGTCCAGTAATGCTGGACTTGTCCAATCCTTTGCAAACCATCAGGCCAGCTGATTGTCTGCAAAGGATTCCTGTTAAATGCCCCATGCTTTAGCGTGGGGTGCTACTTCTGAGGCGCATAGCGCCGGTGGTTTTGAGTTATCCACTTTTCAAAGGGGATAACAGTAATGTTTATGTTTTATTTGCCTGCTTTTAAGTATGTAAATACTTAAAAGCTAGGCAAAAGAGTAATTGCACTCTTCCGTTTGCACTTCAGCATTACTTACCAACAGCCAGTACAGACATTATTCACATACCCAGCTAAGAAACAGCGAAATGGGAGGGCTATTCGGGGGATTTACGGGAAGACTGAAACGATGAGTGATGGTTTTTTGTGCGGCGTTACGCTATCGACGTAACGCGTTCCCGCCAAGGGAGACGGTTAGGTTCGTAGTGTTTTTCAACAGGGGAGGGCGTAGTAATCTTTTTTACGCTGCCGCGCAGCTTCACGTCTGGCTTTCATTCGTGCAAGTCCTGCGGCCGCCATTCGTTGCATGTTTTGCAGACGTAATGCCATGAGACGGGAATCCCATGCATGAATAACTTCGTTAGGGTCTTCATTTAACAGGCGCGCACGCTCCCGATAAACCAACTTTAGCGGCATCCCCAGCGCAGCAAAAAAGCTCTCTGTAACTTCAATTTGCTTACAGGCACATTTCGCATCATAAGGGTTAAATTTTGCTTTATCGGTGATGATCAAATCTAACCAGTAGAGACGGTCACATCCACGGCTAGCCCGCGATATAAACTTGCCGCTGGTCATTAATCCTGCCCGTTCTGCGAGGATTGCCAGATTGTGCCTGGTTTGCCAGGTACGAAAATCCAGATCATCGAGTATGGCCAGCATCAGCTCACAGAGAGATTCAAGGCCGTACTTATTCGGATCATTTACCCAAAACCGGCAATTACGGATACGCCTGCGTAACTCGCGGTGAATTTTGAGACGTCCTGCAGGAGTGGTAAGTACACGAATCCAGCGTAATAAAAACCGCCGACGCTTGCGCGAAGCAACGTTATAGCATGGGGTTTGATTTGGTACGCCAGCCGGTGATGGCCGCGATTTTTTTGAACGGTTTTGTTCAGTCACCGCTACCCGCACTTAAGGCGAGTATCAGAGGTTGAAATGTACGCATGATGGGGTATAATCCTTCATAGGTTTTACACCTAGCCCTGACTATCATGTCCGCTCGCCAAAGTAGAGCATGATTGTCGGGGCTTTGTTTTTAGAGCGATACCAGAAACATATCAAACTCTTCCCTCACCGGTTAACCGGCTTAACTTTGCATTCTACTCAAATTTTCGAAATTCGCAACGATCGAGAACACCAAAGCTATAATCGCAAATATTACGACAATACCTACTCACTTTTTACTCGTCCTTGATTTGACATAACCTCATGTATTTTAAGGTTTATATCTTTTAATCTGACAGGTTTAGTTAACAATGGAGCCTGTCCGATAGAGTGTGCATCACTGTATGCGCTGATGAATATGAAAGGTGTGGATCGATTAGGATTCTGACTGCTACTAACAGTTGCATACAGCTCATCACCGGTCATGCCTGGCATTTGTAAATCACTCAGGACAACGTCATAAGGTTTACGCAGAAGCTTTTCTAGGGCACGTTCAGGCGAGGTTGTAGCCTCGACAATGTATCCAGCATTAGTAAGCAGACTGGAAAGAGACGAACAGGCCATTTCATTATCATCAATAACAAGCAAGCTAAGAACGCCGAAGACATCTCCGGGAGCTGAAGCAGATACCTCAGCTGTTGCAAGGCTGCTATCTCCCAACTTGATAGGTATTCTCACTGTAACAGTTGTACCTACATTTACTTCACTAGATATATGAATAGTACCTTTTAATAATCTGATTATCCCAGCAACTATAGCAAGTCCCATCCCAAATCCAGGTACAGTGGATTTCGAATCTACAACTCGTGTAAATGGTTTAAATATAAACTTTAGTTTGTCTTTAGGAATTCCCTTCCCGGTATCAGAAATGACAATGTTTAATACCTTACCTTTTTCTATAAAGTAATCTACATTAACTTCCCCGCGCTCAGTGTACTTAATCGCGTTACTGGTTAAGTTTTCAATTACTTGATTAAGGCGTAGAGCATCTGTAAAAATCACAGCATCATTATTGTTTTTTATTTTAACTGTGACATCCTTTTTTTCATAAATAGCAATGCAATCCTGCACAGCGTTAGTAACGATTGCTTGCAAGCTATTATAGGTGTTTTTTATCTCTACGGATCCGTTGTCAATTTTTGCAAATTCAGCCAAATCATTTAACTGGCGCTCCATTTTCGAAACAGCAGTTTCCAGTCGTTCTATCTGACCAGATTTAATCCCTCCACTCAGATTATTGGTTACTACATCAATGATAGACACTATTGCCTGTAAAGATGTTCTGAGTTCATGGCCTACCATACCTAAAAATGCATTTTTACTGGCGAAAGCAGCCCGTTCTGATAGTAACAGTCGGTTAATTTTACTTATGTAAATGAATAAGACAAAAAGAAGCAAGGAAATCAATCCGCCTGTAATAAACAGAAGAGTCCATAACTGCTGACGCTTGCTCCTGAAATCTTTAAGCGCGTCATTCCTCTGTGCGATTTCAGCCATATCAGCAAGATTTGTAACGGTTTTAGTTAGCGGTTTTATATCAGCTATGATTGCACTGATTTTTTTATAATCAGGGTGATTATGCGAAAGTAACCCATCTATATCTTCAAGTTTTTTGTTTACTAAATTGATTGTTTCTTCATAGCCTTGCTGTTTATAGAGAGGTGCCGTAGCCTCACTCTTTACATAAATAACATTCAATCGAGAATAAAGAATATCAAACTTAAGCCTAACATCTTCAATAGTGTTATCGCTATTGATTAGTGTGTAAAGTTCATTCAACTGTATAATGAATTTTGCCACTGAGAAACCGTAGTTCTCTTGGGTGCCAGCGACGGTATATAAAGTTTTCTCCGATAAAAGACTGTTGTACTTAACAACACTAGACACAGTGAATGCTATCAACAAAAGCAGAGCAACCAAAATGATGAAGAAGTTTTTTTTCATTTGAGCACCGTGATTTTGTCTACCTGCCAAATGAATCGTGCAAGATAGTGTGGCGTATTAAGCTCAATATAATGTTGATCCAAAGGATAAACTAAAAAATAAGGTCCGAAATCTCTTATTTGAAGTTTCTTCCCATCCATTTCCGTAGCCAATAAAATGTTATACTTTTCAACGTCATTCATGTCTACAATGATTTCATAATCATTCAGAGCATGGAATTTTAGCTTTGCTCCATTAGCGCCCGCTAGTTTTAAAACATAACTTAGGTCGACGCCCTTGAATTTTACTTTTTTTCCGGTTGGCGTCCAGGGAGTTGTCGTTATGATGGTATCCCGAGGGAACGAATTAAACTGCTTTTCAGTAATCACATAACCTTTATCACTGTTAGCATTAGCAATTGAACCATCTATAACTATATCCCCAATATTGCTATATGCACTAATTGACAAAAGCATTAGGGATAAGAATGAAATTATTTTAACCATAAAGATACTCCCTGAAATTATTTTCCACCATTTTAACCAGTTGGAAATCTTCACTACTCTGAATTTTTTCTAGTCTTTTGTTCCCAACATAAACCGACTTACAACTACTGTAATATTTTGTTCTTAATTCTGGCGGTATTGTATTAAACACGCATTCAGTAGGTACACCAAATCCAGCTGCTATATGCAATGCAGAAGAGTCACAAGTATAAACATTGCTAGCATACTTAATTAGCGCTATGAAATCTTTTGTATGGGGTGAATACTTTGATATGTTAATATAATTTTTATGATTCACATCCACGAAGCCTAGTACCCTTTTTCCTTCGCGCCTAGAAAGCATATCAACTATGTCATAATAGAACTTCGACGGTATACTTCTTATTTTTGTGCTAGCAATAGGTGCAAAAAGTGTGTAGTTTTCAAAAACTGGCGCTCCAAGATCAATATTGCCCAACCATTTATTAGATAACTCATTATGGTTAACATCATCAAGTTTCACGCCTAGACCTTGGATAAAATAATCATGCATTTCCATAATATGGAAATCTGGAGAATATAGTTGATTTCCCACATCAATATTCAATGCAGTACAAGGCAATTTCTGAATATGAAAAGGCATGTAGTGAAGCTCATCTATGACCGAGGATGCTAATTCATACAGTTCCTCAACATATGACGGTGCAGTCTCCGGTCGAATAATCTTAATTTTAACCTTGGGATTCTTTTTTTTGATTGCTGACAGCACAGAAATCCCGACGATAGAATCGCCTAATGTCACTCCCATGCCATTGATAACATTCAGTTGTTCTATTTCAGAGTAATCACATGAGAATTTTTGTATATTCCAGTTTTTTATAAGACCATTGTTTAATGGTAAAATATTTTCATAGCTTTGCTTCTGATAATCGTAAGGTGCTACGATCAAACTATCGTTACTTATCAAGCTACCGGAATATTCAATTAAATTTCTCATAATCTATCTGGCGAAATATTTTTCAATGTTAGATTTGATGATGCCTGATTTAATCGGCTTTTCGTATGGTCCCACAATGTCATAATCATGAATTGACTTTACAATTTCATCATCTTTTATACCAGATAGTTGACCTGTAAGAACGATTATCATTGCATTTTTATTTTTTGACGACCTTATAGCTTTAACCAATTTAAAGCTTGTTTCATCACCGATGATCCAGTCCAAAACATATGCGTCATACGGATTTGTTGCGACAGCTTGAGTAAGTTTTTTCAAGTTATCATAAGTGTCTACTTGATAATAATCATTCGAAAGGATTTCCTTTAAACTTTCGGTGATATTGGTATCGTCATCAAGTAGTGCAATTCGATACTTAGTGCTGCTAATTACCTTTGGATTTATGACAATACTTTCTATGCTTCGCTTTGATTCATAAAGCAGTTCATCTTTTAAATCATTTGTCGGAAAAATGTTCCATTGGTCAGCTACTTTCAGTGCTGAGTATTCTGTGTTTACTTCCGAACCTTCTGGATAGAGGCATACCTTACAAGAGTGTTCACTGCGGCCATCGTTCCAGATCGCATCTTGAATTTCTTTATTATCCTCATAATAAATACGGAAAAACTCAATCATGTCCATGCCAACGGATTGGACTACTTTTATGAGTTGCTGAACCTCCCACTTGGTCGCACCATTTAACTTCTTATAGCCCGCTGATGTAGTGATCTGTAGCACCTTACTTATGTAACTATTGTGCTTTACCTTGGAAATACCTTTTTTGGTCAATACCTTCGCCAGTACCTCTATCACTTTTGCATCATCGAGATCTTGCATTTTTATTACTCTGAATTTGGAGATTTTCTTGATTTTATCCTGCCAGTGTTTTTTTTCAATTTTTTCAAACATCTCCAACATTTTACACTGCTGAAAAAGTCCTAAAAATTGGAATCAATCTTAAATCGATACTGTAAGTTATAATTTTATTGAATACTCAACTTATAAGCGCTATTGTATTTATCAAATCATTAGCTCTTTAATAACCTAGCAGCGGCGTTCCCCGGTCAGGATAAGGAGGTGTTTTCTGTGACTGCGTAAAGAGATGACGTGCCGCGCCTGTAATGGGTAACACTCTCACTCCTCTGTATCGTTAAGCCTCCCGTTTAATCCTTCCCTGTCTCCCACTGTGCACCGCACGCGGGTGGCTTACTCATACCCAGGAGAAACAGCCATGAGCATGCAAACCGTCCGCCGTAAGGCGCTGCGTCAGAATCCTTATTCAACTCTCGGCAAGCCGCCGCTACGCTCCTCCCGTGACCGCATCACGCGTGCCATTAATGGCACCTGGTCGCTCAGGGAGCTGCCGGATAACGTCCGAGAATTGCTAATTGAACGGGCAGCCCTGCGGGCAGAAATCACTACCCTGACTGTGAAAGCGCAGGGACTCAAAAAATCCGATGTATCCGTACATATTGCCGACAGGCTGCGACGCATCGATGCCATCACCTCACTGCTGGAAAAAAGGAAATGTAATGGCTGACATCACGCCTGCTCCGGCCTCACTGCTTGATGCTGTATTCACGCCCATGACCGAGTACACGCACAACGTGTATTCGGTGAAGGGTGATCGGCTGGCATTGACGCTTACAAAAATCGGTGTTGCCCAGGCTAACAGCCAGGGCGACATTCAGTTGTTTATCAACCCGGACTGTGCCACCGGTAAGGTACTGCTCTACAGAAAGGACTGACTATGTTAACCACTGCCGCGCTGTTCCAGCTCGCCATGCAGTGTGCCCCCGCCGTTCACCCCGATACCATTCACGACATTACCCGTACCGAATCTGGCTTAAATCCATATGCCATCGCTGAAATTGTCCCGGTAAAGGGCGGCAGGAGCCGCGTGATTTCTCATCTGCCTTCGTCGAAAGACGAGGCGCTAAAAATTGTGGAGGCCATAAAGCAGAAAAAACACCGTTATTCAGTAGGGCTGATGCAGATAACCAGCACCAACTTCCCGCAGTTCGGCGTAAGCGCCGAATCCATGTTCAACCCCTGCGACAACATGACCGTTGCCGCGAAAATCATCACTGATTGCTATCAACGAGGAGGCACATTACAGCGCGCCCTGAGCTGCTATTACTCCGGCAACTTTGAAACCGGCCAGCGCCCGGAAAGCGCGTTCGGCAACACAAGCTACGTACAGCGTATTGGCTACGTTGTGCCCTCAACGCGGGCAGAACAGCAGGCAACATCTCCCTCATCCGGGGAAGCGCCCGCCGTCCCGCCCGACAACACTGTTTACCCGGACAGCGTCATACGCGGCGTAATTCCGGCACCCGACACCACCCCGACCAGCATCGCTGCTTATCCGCCACATGTCGTGCGCGGCGGCCTCGCTGTGTCTTCTGATTAAGGAAGAGATCATGACTTTACGTACTATCAAAACCGCTGCAACCCGCCTGATTGCCGCATTTTCCGCCCTGTCAGCTGTTCCAGCAATGGCGGCCAGCGCTGACCAGGCATTTCAGAAAGGCAGTGATGCCATTAACTGGGTCTTCCTCGGCCTGACCAGTATGTCGGTCGTCACTATCAGCTGTGCGGTGGCCTTTATCGCCTACAAGATGCTGGTTGATGGCAAAGCCTGGCACGATCTCCAGCGCGTGTTCTGGGCGGGCGTCCTGCTCGCCGGGGCAGCCGGGTTCGGTGCCTACTTCGCGGCCTAAGGAGGCAGCATGACCATCCTCAACAAGGCGCTGACCCGACCGGCAGCGCTGTGGGGGGTCCCGCTTGTCCCCCTGCTGTTCACCCTGTGCATCATTACCCTGGCGGCCGTCTGGTCACGCTTTTACTGGCTTCTCCTGCTGCTTATACCTGCCTTTATCGAGCTGAGACGGCTGGCAAAAGAGGACATTCATTTCTTTGACCTGAAGTTGCTGGCGTTTAAAACGCGCGGTAACCGCGCGGCGACCCGGCATTTCGGGACAAAGGCGCTTGTCGCAAACCAGTACGACGACATTGACGTTACGGAGTTTATAAAACATATGCGGCTTAACGAGAGTATCCCGCTGTCCCGCTATCTCCCCTGGTCTTCCCATCTGCACGAGCAGGTGGTGAAGAACAAAAAAGGTGACTTTGTCAGCACCTGGGAGATCGGCGGTACCATTTTTGAATGCGAGGATGAACATTACCTCGCCACCCTGGACATGCAGCTCAACAACGTTATCCGCTCCTTTGAGGGGCTACCCGTTACCTTCTATACCCATCTGGTGAGCGACGAATTTACCGACACGCTTGAATGTGAATCCGGGATTCCGTTTTCAGACGAAATCGCGCGTCTGTTTTACGCCTCCCGTGAGGGCAAACCCTTCTACCAGCGTCGCCTCTTCTTCACCGTCTGCTTCAATCCGCACACCGGCATTGAGCGGGCGACCATGAAGCAGAAGTCCCTGGGCGAACGTAAAACCCTGCTCGACAACGCCCTGCAGGTGATGCAGGAGCACCGGCAAGCGATTGGCACGGCGCTGTCACGCTACGCGGCGCAGCCGCTTGGCACGTATGAGGAGAACGGGCACGTGTTCTCCTCTCAGCTGGCGTTTTACAACTTTCTGATCACCGGCAGGTGGCAGAAAGTCCGCGTCACCCGCACGCCGTTTTATGACGTGCTCGGCGGCACAGATATTTTCCCCTCGACAGACATCGGGCAGGTCAGCCACACCGACGGCCAGAGCTACTTTCGTGGACTGGAAATCAAGGATTACAGTACTGAAACCATCACCGGGCTGTATGACTCGCTTCTTTATGCCCGCTGCCGGTACGTGTTCACGCAGTCCTATACCTGCATGGGTAAGGATGAAGCGCGGGGCTGCATCCGCACCATCGAGAAACGCCTGAAGTCTGCCGAGGATGATGCGATCTCCCAGCAGGAAGATCTGAAGGTCGCCCGCGACATGCTTCAGTCCGGCATTATTTCGTTCGGGAAATATCACCAGACGCTTATTGTCAGCGCCCCAACCAGCGAGCAGGTTATCCGGGACACCAACACCCTAGCGGACACCCTGAAGGATCTCGGTTTCATCATGACCCTGTCCCGCGAGTCGCTGTCGGCGGCGTATCTCGCGCAGCTGCCGGGCGTGTATCACCTGCGCCCGCGTCTGGTGCCGGTGAGCAGCCTCAACTACGCCGAAATGGTGTCGTTTCACAACTTTCACCCGCACAAGCGGGACGGGAATGCCTGGGGGGAGGCGATTGCCGTTGTTCCGACCCCGTCCGGGGGCTGTCAGTACGTGAATCTGCACAACAGCCAGGCCGATGTTGACGAGTTCAGCGAGAAGCCGCCGGGTAACACCATGCTGCTCGGCAGTACCGGGACGGGGAAATCGACCCTGCTGATGATGTTCCAGCATCTGATGCAGAAATACCGGCGTTCTGAGTCGTTTGCGCCGGGGGCGACGAAAAAGCGCTTCACCTCGGTGGTCTTTGATAAAGACCGTTCGGCGGAAATGTCGATACGCCTCCAGGGCGGCTCGTACTTCCGTTTCCGTTCAGGCGAGAAGACCGGCCTTAACCCGTTTGCGCTCGCTCCAACGAAACGTAACCGTAACTTCCTCAAGAAGCTGATGCGAATGATTTGCACAAGGGACGGCAAACCGCTCGACCCGCGCGATGAAGAACGCCTCAGCGAGGCTGTGGACACCATCATGCTGGACTACCCGCCTGAGCTTCGTCGCAACGGCATCACCCGCATGCTGGAAGTGCTGCATGAAGCCCCGACGAAGGACGCACGGATGAACGGGCTGCGCATCCGTCTCCAGCAGTGGGCGCAGGGCGGGGAGTTTGGCTGGGTGTTTGATAATGACGTGGACACCTTTGATATCGACAATATTGATAATTTCGGCATCGACGGCACGGAGTTCCTGGACGACAAAGACGTGCGCAGCCCGCTCACCTTCTACCTGCTCTACCGCGTGACCAGCCTCCTCGATGGCCGCCGCCTGGTCATTTTCATGGATGAATTCTGGAAATGGCTTCAGGACCCGGAGTTTTCAAAATTCGCCCTCGACATGCTGAAGGTCATTCGAAAGCTCAACGGCATTTTCTTCCCGGCCACGCAGTCGCCGGAGGAGATGTGCAAGCACGAGATCTCGGCGGCCATTATTGAGCAGTGCAGCACCCGCATCTTCATGGCGAACCAGCAGGCGAAGGAGTACGACTACGTGGACATGCTGCGGGTACCGAAAGCGGTTTACGACATCGTGACCACCCTCGACCCCTACGCCCGCCAGATGGTGATCATGAAATCCCCGCTGCGGCGTGGTGACGTGCGCCCGTATATCGCACAAATCACCCTCGACCTCTCCGGGCTGGGTCGCTACACGAAGCTGCTCAGCGCCAGTGCAGACAACCTGAAAATTTTTGACGAGATCTGGCAGGAGGGTATGAAGCCGGAAGACTGGAAAGACGAAATGCTGAGACGTGCCGTTTAATCACAAAAGGATAACACCATGAAACTGAAAACCACCCTGACGGCGCTGACCGTCGCCTTGTGTCTCTTTCACGTCCCGGCTCAGGCCGGTATTCCCGTTTTTGATGAAGTAGCCAACGCCAGCAACATCCAGCAGTGGGCGGAGAAACTCCAGCAGTGGCAGCAGACGGTTCAACATTATCAGTCGCAGATGAACGCTTATAAACAACAGCTGGCAACGGCCACCGGTATTCGGGACGTCCAGGCATTCCTGAATCAGGCAAAAAACCTGACGGCTGACATTAAAAATCTGAAAAACAGGGGGATTTCCTTAAACGATCTGTTAACCGGCTCCGGCGGGTCTTATGCTGGGGAACTAAACAGGCTGTATGACAAATACAAACTGTTCGACAACTGCCCGGAGAACGCCAGCGAGGCGTACCGGGACAGCTGCAAACAGATGCTCCTCAATCAGGCGGTGTCCGTCGAGGACACTTCTGACATCCAGGAAAAAATTTCCGACACGCTGAGCGATATTAGTAATCTCGCCAGTCGCATCGAGAATGCGAAGGACAGTAAAGAATCGCAGGATCTGGCGAACGTAGTGTCCGCGCGGAGTATCCAGCTGAACGCCCTGACCACTCAATGGGAAATGTCGGTCAAACAAAGTGAGATGCGCAACCAGCTGCTTGCCGAACAACGCCGCAAGGCGCAGGCCGAGCAGATGCGCACAGCTCCAATCGCAGACCTTAACTAACAGGTGACCCCATGAAACTGAAGACACTGACCTTTATTGTTCTGGCCTCAGTGGCCGCGCTTACCGGCTGCGAGGATAAAACCTCCGTAGACTGGTATATGGCACACCATGACGACATGCTGGCGAAATACAGGGAGTGCATTTTTAATCATAATTTTGTGCCCACCGATTGCCAGAATGCACGCTCCGCCCTTCACCGTGAAAAAGCTAAACCTGATGTTGCCGAAGGATATAAGCAAATCCTGAAAGACCTTGATAAAGCTCGCGTGCAAGAGCCTATTGCTGACCTGAATTAGCGACAGGAGAACGCACCATGAGTGGAATATTCGTCGGATTAAACAGCCACATCATGGAGGGGTTTGACAGCGTGCTCACCAGCGTGGCCGCCGATACGGGGGGGTGGATGGTACACCTGTTCTCCGTCGCGGTGCTTTCGCTGTACATCACGTGGCGCGCCTACCAGACGATGGCAGGCAAGCTTGTCCGCCCCTTCGAGGAGATCGTATGGGACGTGAGCCGGATGCTCATCATCATGATTTTCGTCACCAACGCCGGAGGCTATCTCGATCTGGTTTCGGATGCCATCACCGGCCTGCGGGACGGATTCAGCGGCGACACGTCGATCTGGGCGCGGCTGGATACGGTCTGGGAAAAGGCTCAAGCACTTGGGGAGAAGCTTTACTCTTATGATGATTCTACCTATGTCGCTCTAAAGGGCACTCTGGCGCAGTTTCTGGTCTGGGCAGGCGTCATGTTACTGGTAGGCATCACGGCCATCATTAACCTGATTGCCGAACTGGTGATGCTGCTGATGCTGGCGACCGCCCCGATCTTTATCTACTGCCTGATGTGGTCGTGGTTCCGGGATATGTTCAGTAACTGGCTCAGAATTATTCTGGGCTGCATCCTTACATCCCTGTTCAGCGGCATTGCCCTGACGGTGGTAATGGATTACCTGGACTACATCCTGGCGGGCGCCACAAAAGCATCAGATGCCAACTACCTGACCCTGGCCGTTCAGGTCTTCCTCGGCACGGCGGGTGCCGCCGCCGTGATGGTCCTGACCTATAAGCTGGCCGAGGCGCTTGCCGGTGCATCCGCACAGGGTGCCGCGCAGGCACTTGCCGCGTCGGGAATAGGTTCAGCCCGTCAATCCGCCTCCTCCGCAGCCGGTGCCGTGGGGGATAAAGCCTCACAGAACCTTAACAGTACCGGCAGCGCAACAGCCCCCCAGACTTCCCAGACCACCCGCGCCACCGGCGATGCGCGCAGTCGCAGCCGCGCCGCCGTTCAGCGGATGCAGGAACGCTACCAGAGATAACCCAGCCTGACTGAACTGCGGGACGCCGCAACGGCGTCCTGCGGCTTCGTCACGTCTTTACCAAAGGAAAAACACCATGAAATACGGCATCACGCTGCTGATGCTGTGCCTGCTTGCAGGCTGCGCACAGCGAAACACCCAACTTCCGCCCGTGTCGGGCAACCCGGAGCCGGTCAATTCCCCGGCCATTATTCAGGAGTTAACCCCCCATGTCTGAACTTACCGCCAAAGCCCTGAGCGACTCACGCTCGTTTGAGAACGCCATTCTTGAGCGGGATATGCGCATGAAAAAGGCGGGCTGGATCGTGGCGGCGCTCGCCGGTCTGCTGCTCGTCTTCGCCCTTGCCGCCCTTATCCTGCTGCTGCCGCTCAAAACCACCACCGTGGAGCTGTACACGCTCGACCGTCAGACCGGGCGCATCGAGCGCGTCACCACCGTCGGCGAGGACAAGCTGGACACCTCCGAGGTGCTCAATCTCTCGCAGACTGCTTCCTACGTGAAGCGCCGCGAGGGGTACAACTATTTCGCCCTTCAGCAGGACTACAGAGAGACGCAGATGTTCAACAGCGACGAGGTCAACAAGGAATACCTCGACTGGTTTAACAGCCCAGACGCGCCGGACGCTGTGTTTCAGCAGGCGGCCTATGTGGTCACGGTTGAAGTCCTCTCCAACGTACCGTCAGAGGGCACCGGCTCCAGCATGGTGGAGATGCTGCGCATCAAGCGCACCATTCGAAAGGTCAAAGACAACACCGAAACGTATGATTACTGGACGGTGCGCATGACCTACCGCTATTTCCCGCAGAAGAAAATGACGGCCTCCGAGCGCGAGGTGAACCCGTTCGGCTTCATCGTCACCAGTTACCAGCGGTTTAAGGAGAAAAGCGATGAATAAGGTACTGATGTGTGCCCTCCTGCTGACCGCCGCGTCAGCATGGGGTGCGGCGACACCGCGCGGCAGCGCCTATGACAGCCGCATGCAGAACATCCCCTACAACAGCCAGAACACGACAGTGATTAACACGCGGGCGGGTTACATAACAACGCTGGTTTTTGACGCCGACGAGGAGGTGATCACCGCCACCGCTGGTTTTCCGCAGGGCTGGACGATCACACCCGACCGTAACCGCGTGGGGATTAGCCCCGCGCCGGTGAAGCAGCCGGTAACGGATGCGGACGGCAAAACCGTCCAGAAGATTTTCACCCCCACGCAGCAGGACTGGCAGACCAACCTGTTTGTGACCACCACAAAGCGCGACTACAGCCTGATGCTGAACGTGATCGATAACGACCGCGAGGCGGGAAATCTGGCCTTTGTGGTGCGCTTCAGCTACCCCGACGACACCCGCAGGCAGAACGACGCAGCCCGCCTCGCCCGTCAGCAGGAGCTTCAGGCCGCGCAGGAGAAAGAGCGCATTCAGTTTGCCCTGAAGAAATCCACTGCGCCACGCAACTGGAACTACACCCGCAGGGTGGCGGCAGGTTCGGAGTCGATCACCCCGGATTTTGCGTATGACGACGGGCGGTTTACCTATCTCGGCTTTTCACCACAGAAGCTGATTCCGTCGCCGACGGTCATCGTCGGCGGCAGCGAGCAGGTGATCACCCCGACCTTCAGCACCGAGGGCAACTACCGGGTGATGGTACTGCGCTCTCTTTCCCCGCGCTTCGTGCTGCGCTATGGCAGCCAGGTCGTGGGGATTGAAAACGGCAGTTACGGGAAAGTCACCGTGGCGAACGGCAGCACCGTCTCACCGGATGTGAAACTGGAGAGCAAATGATGAGCGAACAGGAAGACATTAAAACCGCCGCCGAACTGGAGGCGGAAGCCCGCGAGCGGGCGCGGGCAGAGATTGACGGCGATAAACCCGCCTCAGGCGTGGTGTCACCCGGACAGCCACAGGTGGTGCAGCACGCGAAGCGCCGAAGCCGCCGCACGCTCGTGCTGGCCGTCATCAGCCTGGTGTTACTGGTCATTATCGCCACCGGCGGGGATTACCTGATGGCGAAACTGAAGGGTGACGGCAGCGGGAAAAGCGCGAGCCACGAACCGGAATCGCACGCCACCTCCCCCGCCCGCGAGCGCAATAACCTCGGACGGGATCTGAACCCGCTGGGACAGCTGGCAGACACAACAGGCCAGGAGAAGACCACTCCGGGCGATACCGCCGCGCCGCCGCAGGCATCACCGCCCCCCCTGACGTTTGACAAGGTCAGCGCCCTGGCAGACAGCGCCCTAACCACCGCAAGCAGCGCCCCGAAAAGCACGGCCAGCAGTAACGTATCACCTGCGGGCACCGCGTCCGCGCCAGGCTCTGCAACACCCGCCGGGCAGTCGCAGGATAACGGGCTGGCGCGCATTACCGGCGTGAAGCGGCTCGGCCTCGATCCGGATTTGTACATTCCGGCCGACCGGCATATCCCCTGCGCGATGATGCAGCGCTTTGTATCGGACGTGGGCGGGCGCTTTAACTGCCTTATCAGCGAGGACATTTACAGCGCCAGCAACGCCGTGAACCTGATCCCGGCAGGCACTGAGGCGCGCGGCCTGTACCGCACCGGCACGCTGAAAAACGGGCAGGGGCGTCTGTTCCTCGCCATCACCGAGCTGCGCACGCCGGAACCCGGCCGCCTGATTATTCCGATGGTTGATAGCCAGGCCGTGGGGGCGCTGGGCGAGAACGGCGTCGCGGGCTGGATAGACAATCACTGGCTGGAGCGGATAGGTAATACCCTCCTGCTCGGCACGGTACAGGACTTTGCCGCTGCGGCCTCCGGCTCGTCGCCGGGCAAGGATCGCAACACGGACTACACGGAGAACACCCGCGCGGCCACGGCGGAAATGGCAAAAACGCTCCTGGAAAACAGCATCAACATCCCGCCGACGATGTACCTCAACCAGGGTGACGTGATTGGCCTTGTCACGGGGGCGGACATTGATTTTTCAGACGTCTACAGACTGCGCATGAGGTAAGCGATGGACGATAACCTGACTGATACCCCGTTAGAGGGCAACGTCGCGCTGTCACACCTGCGCGATCTGTTGTTCGGGGACTACCTGAGCCGGGAGGGACTGACGGAAATTGCCATCAACCGCCCCGGAGAGCTGCACACCAAAATCAACGGGGCGTGGGAAATGCACGCCTCGCCGGTCACGCTGCGCCAGTGCTCGTCCTTTGCCAGGGCGCTGGCCGTGTGGAACAACGACACCATTGATGAAACGTCGCCTATCCTCTCGGCCACGCTACCCACAGGAGAACGCTGCCAGATAGTGGTGCCCCCGGCCTGTGAGCGCAACACCATCTCGATCACCCTACGTAAGCCGGACTACTTCCAGCGCACCCATCAGTCGTATATCGATGCCGGGTTTTATGACCGGGTGCAGGGTACAGAAAAGGTGGAATCAAAAGACGGGGAGCTGAGCCGCATATACCTGTCCGGGAATATCCCGCTGTTTATGGAAAAGTGCGTGGAGTACGGCAAAACACTCTTTGTGGTGGGGGAAACAGGCTCCGGGAAAACCACCTACATGAAGATGCTGCTGCACTACATTCCCGAGACGCTGCGCCTTATCACCATCGAGGACAACCCGGAGTTGAAGTTTTACAGCCAGAAAAACTACGTTCATCTGTTCTACCCGGCGGACGCCGGAGAGGGCGCAATCGTCACCTCCGACCGCCTGGTGCGCGCGATTTACCGTATGAACCCCGACCGCCCCCTGCTCGCCGAGGTGCGCGGCCGCGAGGCGTGGGACGCCCTCAAGCTGATTGAGTCCGGGCACGAGGGGTTTATGTCCTCCCTGCACGCGGGCAGCCCACGCGAGTGTATTTCCGGGCTGATTGACCGCTGCTACGAGCATCCGGCGTGCCGGGGCATGCCGGTGGACGTGCTGCTGCGCAAGGTACTGCACTGCGTCGACGTCATTGTGAGCGTGGACGTTCACGGCAACGTGCGCCGCATGAGCGACGTCTATTTTAAACCCCTGCACATGCAGGCCATGAAGGAGAGTTTCAATGATGCTGCCTAAACTGACCGGCCTGACGGCGTTCGTCGTCCTCCTGGCGGGCTGTTCTTCGCCGCCGGAGCCTGCGGCCGTTGACTGGTCACAACCGGCGCAGCCGGTAACGACCACCCGGCCGGTATGGGAACCCAACCGCCTTATCGTGGCCTCGCCGGTGACGGAAGGGCACTGGTCGCAGGTGCTTGCCCGTTTTGAACCCGGTGGGATTTACCCGGCCGCACAGTGGTACGCGGTTGCGCACGCCTCGCGCGCGGTAGTAAATGCCCCGGACGGCCAGCGCTTCTTTGCGGCCAAAACCTGGCTACGCGAGGGCGGCTACAAGGGTGTGGTGGAGTTTCGCCCCCGCTCCGGCTGCCTGACCTGCGATACCTCAGAAATCGTCTTCTACCGATAACGGCGGCGACGGTCTGAGTCCTTCAGACCGTCACCGGCGTTGAACAACCATCGGGCGTTAGCGCCCTGCTTCCCTTCAGAGGAAATCATCATGAAACACACCGTAATCACGGCGGCGCTGCTGTGCGCCCTTACTTCTCCGGCGTTCGCCGCCGATGACCAGAAAGCCGACCCGAATGACCCTTGCGCGATGGTGCTGTGCCTGGCCGGAAAGCTCGACGGCAGCAGTCCCGCCGAGTGTGACCCGATGTATAAAAATTTCATGTCCATAAAAAAGAAGGACAAAAACGGTTTTCTTCCGGGTCATACCGCCGCAGCGCGGCAGAAAAAACTGAGCGCCTGCCCGTCCGCTGACAGCGCCATTGTCGGCAAAATCATCTCGAAATTTGGCCGACTGAAAGGGTGGTGAAGACATGTCCGGTGCAACTATTTCAATCAATGACTTTTCCGGCCTGCTGAAAGATGAGGAGCTTCCTGCAGGTGATTTGCAGACGCTGCTGCTCGTGTTGTCGGAAATCAGCCGCAAACAGGATCATTTTCAGGCCAACACGTCCGAACTCGTCAGGCTCGCCGCGCATCACTCTCCGACCTTCCAGGCATTACCGGCAGAACGTCAGTCGTTCTTCCGCTCAGTGCTCAGTATGCCGGTCTTCTTTTACACCGTTCCGCTGAGCGACGACGAGGCGGCGAAATGGGAAAAACTCGACGATAAGGATGAGATCTAATGGCAACAAAAACCGGATTTATAGCCCCGCCGTGGCCGCATGTGCGTGGTGATTCCGTCAGTGCTGCGAGCCTGATTTCTCGCATCGAGAAAGAAGCGCATCGCAGCTGCGGCCTGTATTACGAAATCTACCAATATCGCGCCCTGTGCGAATTGCACGATGTTCTGACCAGTCTCAGCGTCCGTGATGCTGAGACGTTCATGACAGTAGCGGCGGCTCATGGCTTTAGTCTGTCCGATAACGCCTTTCAGGAAAGTGAAATGATGTACTTCAAAACGATGGATGAAATCGGGAGAGATCAAGAATGAGACTGTGGATTGCAGAAAAACCCGCAGTCGCGAGCGATATCGTGAAAGCGCTGGGCGGCAACTTCACCCGGCACGACGGTTATGCTGAATCGGCGACCGATATCGTGAGCTACTGCGTCGGCCACGTGCTGGAAATGGTGCCCCCGGAGACGATCAACCCGGCCTACGCCACCTGGTCGCTCGACACCTTGCCGCTGAAGCTGTACCCGGTACAGCTTCAGCCAAAAGCGAGCGTGGCAAAGCAGGCTAATACCCTGGTGAAGCTGATTCGTCGCCCGGATATCAAAATGGTTGTCCACTGCGGCGACCCGGACGACGAGGGGCAGCTCCTGGTTGACGAGGTGCTGGAGTTCGCCGGAAACACCGCGCCGGTGAAACGGGCGCTGATTAACGACAACACCGCGCCAGCGGTGAAAAAAGCCATCAACTCCCTACGCGATAACAGCGATTTTCGTGGGATGTACCTGAAAGCCCTGATGCGCAGCGCCGGTGACGCGATTTTTGGCTTCAGCATGAGCCGCTGTTATTCCGTTAAAGCCCGTGAAAAAGGCTACAGAGGCGTGATATCGGTTGGCAGGGTACAAACACCCGTTCTCGGCCTGATTGTGCGCCGGTGGCGCGACAATCAGTCTCATACGTCGTCGTTTTATTATTCCCCAACGGGTAACTTTATCAGCGGAACGGATGTGATCAGCGCCCGTTGGCTCACCTCTGAATATGCGCCAGTGGATGATGAAAAACGCCTGACCGATAAGAAATGGGCTGAAGGGCTCGCAAGAACGCTGACCGGCAAGGCGGCCACGGTCATTGCCGCTGCGGTGGATACCGGAAAAACCACAGCCGCGCCGCTTCCTTTCAATCTGGATAATCTCCAGAAGCATATGTTCGACAAGCACAAACTGACACTCCAGCAGACGCTGGATATTACTCAGACATTGCGGGATACGCACAAAGCCATCACTTATAACCGCTCAGACTGTACATATCTATCAACGGCGCAATTTAGCGAAGCACCGGTCCTTGTCGAAGCATTAAAGGCACTGAATGAATTTAGCGCCCTTGATACCGATACAAGTCAGAAAAGTAAGGCGTTCAACGATAAAAAGGTGTCAGCACACACCGCTATTATCCCGACCGCCAGTGTCCCTGACCTTTCGGTATTAACCTCCAGTGAAAAGGCGGTTTATCTGGCAATAGCCACGTATTACCTCGCTCAATTCATGCCGAAAAAAACCTACGACGAAGCCATTGCCGAAATAAAATGCGGTGATGAAACGTTTAAAGTCTCTGCCCGTAAAACTACTGCAAAGGGATATACAACGCTTATCAACGAAGAAAAGAAAGACGACGAGCAGAACGATAACAGCGAGGGGTTTGATGTACTGAGCCGGTTACGTACCGGCGAGTCATTAACCTGTCGCGATATTGATATTGGCGAACAGAAAACCAAACCCAAAGCACTTTTCACAGAGTCCACATTGTTATCGGCGATGGTCAATATTGCCGATCATGTGGCCAACCCACGCATAAAGCAGTTGCTCAAGGAAAAAGATAAAGGCAAGGATAAAGCTCAGGGTGGTATAGGGACACAAGCCACCCGTGCGGCCATTATCGAAACCCTGAAAAAGCGAAACTATATCGAAGAGAAAAAAGGCAAATTGATTCCCACCGATGCTGGGCTGGCGTTAATTGATTCCCTGCCCGATTCGGTGACGCAGCCGGATATGACCGCCGTTTGGGCTGAAAAACAGGCGGCAGTGGAAACCGGCGAAATGACAATTGAGCGATTTATTGATGGGCTTTACGCGGAAGTTTCCCGCCTGGTTGAGAGCGCCGATATTGCCATCAGCGCAACGGAAAAACAGCCCGTTAAAACGGCGCTTAACCGCCTCGCGGTTAAATGTCCGTCGTGCGGTTCTGAGCTGGTTATGACGCCGAAAACCTGCGCCTGTACGGGCTGTCAGTTCAAAATATGGCTGGAAGTCCGCGGCAAAAAACTGACGGAAAAACAGGCCGAGAAGTTAATCGGCAAGGGCAAAACCGACGTTATTAAAGGTTTTAAATCGAAGAAAAACGACGACACCTATTCGATGATCGTCACGCTGAAAAACGCGCAAACCGGGGAACTCGGTTTTGAATATCCACCACGCGATCCGCTGAAAGGATTGAACGTATCTATGCCGAAGGAGCTGAAATTATGAACCGTATCCAGGACGAATTAACCTCAGAGCGCGCGCTGAAAAAGTTTTTACGTGAAAGTGATTTTGCCTTTCTGGAGATGCTGAGCGCACGTATTTCAGCGGCACTTGATGAAAAGCGCGCAGAGCATATCGAGCAGGAAAAGCTACGCCGACAGCGGGAAGAAAAGCGCAATGAATTGCTGGCGCTGATTGAATCGGAGGGCTTTTCACCGACAGAGCTTGTTAGTACAAGTCCCGCCAAAAAGTCGGCAAAACGCAAAGCTAAATATCAGTATTTTGAAAACGGCGTGCATAAAACATGGTCAGGCGTCGGACGCGTGCCGGTTGTAATTCAGCAAGAACTTGACGCCGGAAAACCTCTCGAATCATTTCTTATTAACGCCTAATTTCAGGGGTGAAGCTTATGTTTAACAGAAAATTAAATAGCCTAATCGAAGTAATTAAAAATAGTGAGGGAGGAATCGAAAAAAGACTGGATGAAAACAGAGAATTACTGGAAACCATTATCCGTGCCAGCCCCAGTTTACTCGAAAGTAATCACTGGATAGTACACTGGATTCTTTCTACTGAGCAGTACCTCCTTAAGGTTTCTGGAGCGGCAAACATAGAAATCGATGTAAATCGAATACGCCCATTCCCTAACGTTAAGCCTTATTTCTCCATCCACTCTTTTGGTTATTCTCCAACAGTTACGGCTATGAGCAGTCGCAAGTCGTAGCGTTTTTTGATTTGGCTTTTGATTTGGCTTTTGACCTTGCTTTTAGGCTGCGAAGATTTACGAGGATGGGGATTCAATTTTGAAAAAATTGCTAATCCCCAGACCGTAAAATCATCGCAGTGGTGAGAGGCGAGTAAATTCAATTTCAAGGAAATTGCTAATTTGCGTCGCCGAACCCACTTTTGAGCGCTCACCCCAAGTGAGCCGAAAAAAGCCGGGGGGGGCCGAATAAATTTTGCCGCCCCAGCGAGCAAAAAGACGCGCCCACGCGTCGGTTTATTTGGGGGGCTTGCCCCCCACACCGTCGTGCCTAAGTCTCCGGCCAAAAGCCGGTAGCGTGGCGCGACCACCCCCTAAAAAGCCTAGTTTCCCTTTAATTCGTCTTGTGAGGAACGAACAAGGCGAAGAAAAGGGTCAAAACAGGCGTCTTTTAGGGGGTGGTCGCGCGTAGCGCGCGACGGTGTGGCCTCTTTTGACCTTGGGGGTTTTGGCCGGGCGTTCAGCCAGGACATTACCCCCATGCGACATGCAGTAAGGGCGTCCAGCCCGCGCGGAATGCCGCACGCCGTTAGATCGCGGGAGTATACCTCCTGCGATCATGGCCGCTTAGCGGCCACTTCTTTTGCAGCACGGAATCGGTCAGTCAGAACGATCACAACCTGTGACCGTTCTGACTGACCGATGGTGCTGACCGAATTTAAGTGAAGGGGAATATCGTGATATTCGACAAACTGAATCATTTGCTATCGCCGATAGCAAATGCCGTCCTGGCCTTTATCGCCTTTTTGCAGACGCATCAGCTGGCGTTAGCGCTGCTGTCCGGCGTCATGCTGCCTTTTATATTTTCTGCGAAACATGGCGGTCAGGAAAAGCCGACGTTTCTGCAAAGGATCTTAATTCTGCTTTCCATGATCTGTTTTGTTTTCGGCTCGATAGCGCCGGTGGCCGTCTGGTTTTTACAGCGCATTTATGGCCGGGAAGATATCGCCAGCCCGCCGCTGCTTACCTGGACAATGGCGCTACTGTTTACCGTCGCTGGTTTTATTCTGCACGTGGTTTTACGGCGTCTGATCTCGCCGGAATTTGATAAGGTCAAACGAGGCATGGTGAAAAAAACCAGCATGGAGCGTGACCGCAGAACCGACGTTCGCCGGGTAAAAGAAATTTTACCCGTCTCCACCGAATACGATCCGATGGATTACATCGATCTGGATAAGGGGATTTTTATCGGCCTGAGCCGCGAGGGTGAGCCGCAGTATATTCCGTTAAAAGAATGGCAGAGCCAGCACGCCGACATTATCGGCACCACTGGTGCCGGTAAAGGCGTCGTTACCGGTATTCTGCTTTATCAGAGCATCCTCGCCGACGAGGGCGTTTTTGTTCTCGACCCAAAAAACGACGAGTGGGCACCGCACCTTTATAAAAAGGCGTGCGCGGACGCCGGAAAACCCTTTGTGCTTATCGACCTGAATAAACAGGAATACCAGATGAACCTTATCGACGGTATCACCGCCGACCATCTGGAGGAGTTATTCGTGGCCGGGTTTAGCCTGGCGGAAAAAGGCGAGGCGGCAGATTTTTACCGTATCGACGACCGCAAGGCGGCGAGAACGGCGGCGCAGTTCGTGAAGGATAATCCCGGTGCAACCATCCGGGATATTTATAACGGCGATTATGTCCAGGGCATCGGCGATACGATTAAAGCCTTTCACGGTAAAACCGAGGAGCTGGCGATGCTCAACAGCATTAACGCTCCAGGCGGTTTTGCGCTGAAGGAGATTTTCGACAAAGGCGGCTGCTGCTACATCATTGGCTCAATGCGTAACTCTAAAATCATTACCGCGCAGCGCATGATTTTAGTGCGCCTGTACCAGCTCGCGGAATTGCGCGACCGCGTCGCGGGGAATATCCGCCCCATCGCCATCTTTGAGGACGAGGTGAAATATCACCTGTCCAAACCGGCGCTCGAAGGGTTAGGCGCGGCACGCGATAAAGGCGTCCATATCTTAATGGCTCACCAGTCAATTGCCGACCTGCGAGACTGTCCGGCGGATTTAAACGGCGACGCCGTGGTCGGGGCGGTCGTGGAAAACTGCAAGTTTAAGCTGGTTTATAAACTTCAGGATCCGGACACCGCCGAATGGATTGCGCGCATGTCGGGCACGATTTTAGTCGATGATGAAAGCCGGAAAGTCACTACCACGGCGGTGCTGACAGAAAAAGTCGATAACGAGCGCATGCTTCGCCAGGCGGAAAGCTATTACATCGACAGCAATATGCTCCAGAACCTGCCGAAGTTCGTCAGCTATATCTTCAGCCAGAACGCGCTCGCGTTCCCTTCGTTAATCTCACCGCTCAAGGTTAAAAAAGCCCCTCTGGAGCTGTTTACCCTGCCGCCGGTCGCAGTCGCTACAGTGGCAGAAGTTAAACCGGTGCTTGATTTGGATTTTGATAAAAAGGTTCCGGCACCTGACATTATTCCGGTCAGCGCAACAACCACCAAAAAGCCCTCAGCAACGCCAATCCCCACTCCGCCGGTACAGCCTGACGAGGAGTGGCTGATGGCATCACAGCCCGCTCCAAATGACGAAATACATTCGTTGCTGGATTTATAAAATAAGGAGTTTCTATGCTTATTTCGTCGTATCAGGAACGTTATGAACGCAGCACTGAAAAAATTCGCGTACTGCTGAATTTTCTTAAGGAGGAAACCTACAGCGATTTTCAAATCATAAAGCTGCTTTTTGATTTTAAATCTGACCGCCCCCTCTACCGGTTGCTGGAGAAGGTGGAGAAAATGGGGCTGATTCAGAAGCACGTGCATGAATCCCGCGCGTCCAGAATATCCCTGTGGGGCATTACCGCCGACGGGCTGGCCGTGATCCTCACGGCGGACGACAACATAATGCCCGCCCGCTTTGAACCCTACCGCCTGACCGGCTGGTCACTCGACCATCACCTTGATAACCAGCTCGTACGCCTGACGCTGGAGAAGAACGGCGCGACAGGGTGGATTAACGGCGACCGTTCAACGTTCCTCAGTCAGTACAGCGTCAAACACCGTCCCGACGGGCTTATCAGCCTGCCGGACGGCAGGCTGATCGCCGTTGAAACCGAACGACGTATTAAAACAAAGGCGCGCTATCAGTCCATCATGGCGAGCCACTTGCTGGCTATCAGCGATAAAAAATGGCGGTACGCGTTTTACGTCGCCCCGGACGAGGCGAAAAAGCGCGCCCTGAAGATTATTTTCGACAGCATCGCCAGCGTGATCGTGAAAAACCAGCATGTGCAACTGGAGGCAAAACACCGCGATGTCTTTCGCTTTTATACCCTCGACGAACTGAAAAGCCTGGAGCTGAACAACTATGCGTAAAATCGCCCTTCTGGTGCTTGCCGCCGCCCTTTGTGTGCCTGTTTTATCCACTGCCTCGCCCGTCCTGACGGCGGGTTTTTCGCCGTCTGACGGGCGCCCTGCCCTTGAGGTTGTGCTCGGCGCCATAAACACCGCCAGGCAGAGCATTGACGTCGCGGCCTACAGCTTCACCAGTAAGCCGGTCGCGACGGCGCTCGCAGGTGCTAACCGGCGCGGCGTGGCCGTGCGCGTGGTGGCCGACGAAAAGGCCAACAGCGACCGCTACACCGCCGTGACGTATCTGATAAACCAGGGCGTGCCGGTGCACCTTAACGGCCGTTACGCCATCATGCACAACAAGTTTATGGTGATCGACGGCAAAAACGTCCAGACCGGGTCGTTTAACTACACGGCCAGCGCCGTTTCGCGCAACGCGGAAAACGTGCTGCTGATCGAGGACGCGCCGCAGCTGGCGGAGGCGTACCAGCGAGAATTTAAACGCCTGTGGGATGAGGGCACCCCTATGAATGCCCGGTACTGAATCAGCCCCGTCTGCGGACGGGGCTTTTTTTTACTCCACTTCCAGCCAGGTTTTACGCCCTTCAAGGTGCAGCGCTTTCAGCATGGCGATCACGTCTTCAGCTGAGCGACCGCCATAGTTAAGTCGGGTCTGCTGCCCTTCAAAATCCACGACGATAATGGTGTCCAGCGTCACCGACAGCAGCTCGCGGAGTTCACGTAGCGTCTGCCCTGTACTGCGTGAATGCATGCACTGGGTGATCCGGTTGGCCGCCTCCTGGCACAGTCCCTCTACGGCCTCGCGGTATGCCAGACGCTGGTCGAGGTTGCCCTCGATGTCGCTGATCAGTTTAACCACCGCCGTTTTGACGGTTTTGATTTCAGGAAATTTCGTTTTTGGGGAGCCTGACTGCTCCAGCGGGGATACGCTGGTCGCCGGTGCAGCTTTAGGGGCGGTTGTCTGGGTGTGCAGGTTCATCGTCATGGTCGTTTCTCCGTCAGTGTGAATTTCGTCTTCGTATCG
>Ga0157367_1000191_pt1 | contig 31725 bp, 26 predicted proteins | sample AttbisABBM2_FD_113142 | JGI IMG/M metagenome (GOLD analysis project Ga0157367, IMG submission 113142) | Fungus gardens microbial communities from leaf cutter ant in Botucatu, State of São Paulo, Brazil - Atta bisphaerica ABBM2 | ecosystem: Host-associated > Fungi > Mycelium > Unclassified ... | reverse complement strand
GCGCTGACGCTCGCCGCGATCCCGGCGCTGGGCCTGCTGGTGCTGCTCGCGTTCGTCCCGTTCACGCCGAGCATCGGCGACATCCGCAAGGCGCGCATCGACCGTCCCGCGCGCGTGCTGTCCGCCGACGGCCAGCTGATCGCCGAGTTCCGCCCCGTCAACCGCGAATGGGTGCCGCTCAAGCAGATCTCGCCGCACATGGTCGACGCGCTGATCGCGACCGAGGACCACCGTTTCTACGCGCATCACGGCATCGACCTGCGCCGCACGATCGCGGCCGGGCTGCACACGTTCTCGGGCGACCGCCAGGGCGGCTCGACGATCACGCAGCAGCTCACACGCAACCTGTATCCGGACGAAGTCGGCCGCGCGCCGACGCTCACGCGCAAGATGAAGGAGCTGATTACCGCGTTCAAGATCGAGACGGTATACAGCAAGGACGAGATTCTCGAGACCTACCTGAACACCGTGCCGTTCCTGTACAACGCGTTCGGCGTCGAAATGGCCGCGCGCACCTATTTCGGCAAATCAGCAGACCAGCTCGACATCGTCGAAAGCGCGACGCTCGTCGGGATGCTGAAGGGCAACAGCTACTACAACCCGGTGCTGAACCCCGAGCGCGCGCTGCAGCGGCGCAATACGGTGCTTGGCCAGATGGTGAAGTACGGCAAGCTCACGCCGGCCCAGTTCGAACAGCTCAAGCGCCGGCCGCTGCGGGTCGACTTCGAGCGCCAGAAGGAGCCGCCGGGCCCCGCGCCGCATTTCGCGCAGCAGTTGCGCAAGTGGCTGATCGCGTGGGCCGACCGCAACGACTACAACATCTACTCCGATGGCCTGATCGTGCGCACGACGATCGACGCGCGCCTGCAGGCGATGGCGACGCAGGCGCTGAAGCAGCAGGCGAACGCGCTGCAGGGCATCGCGAACGGCGCATGGAGCGGCCGCGACGGCTGCGGGACCGACAACGAAGTGTTCCGCATGTTCATGCGCGAGGCGCCGGAATACAAGGCGATGCAGGACGCCGGCAAGGGCGACGCCGCCGCGATGAAGGCGCTCGCCGCCGACCGCGGCTTCATGCGCGCGCTGTGCAAGACGAAGACCGACGTGCAGGCGGGCTTTCTGGCGATCGACCCGCGCAACGGGCAGATTCGCGCGTGGGTCGGCAGCCGCGATTTCACGAGCGAGCCGTTCGACCACGTCGTGCAGGCGCGCCGCCAGCCGGGTTCGACGTTCAAGCCGTTCGTCTACGGCGCGGCTTTCGCGAGCGGGATGACGCCCGACGACACGTTCATCGACCAGCAGGTGGAGATTGCGCTGAAGGGCGGCGAGATCTGGCGGCCGAACGACGACGCGCCGCCGACCGGCAAGCCGATGACGCTGCGCGACGCGATCGCGCTGTCGCGCAACCGGATCACCGCGCAGGTGATGGACAAGCTCGGGCCGGCCAAGGTCGCGCGGCTTGCTTACGCGATGGGCGTGCGCGACAGCACGCTCGAACGCGTGCCGTCGCTCGCGCTCGGCACGAGCCCGGTCACGCTGAAGGAAATGGTGGCGTCGTACGCGACGATCGCCAACGGCGGTCTGTACGTCGAACCGCAGATGGTCACGCGCATCGAGACCCGCGACGGCGAGGTGCTCGCCGAGTTCGCGCCGGCACCGCCCGAGCGCGCGCTCGACGCCGAGGTCGACAAGACGCTCGTCGACGTGATGCGCGACGTCGTCGATCGCGGTACGGGCACGAGCATCCGCACGCGCTTCGGGATTCGCGGCGACGTCGCGGGCAAGACCGGCACCACGCAGGACAACGCGGACGGCTGGTTCATCCTGATGCAGCCGAACCTCGTCGCGGGCGCGTGGGTCGGCTTCGACGACGGCCGCGTGACGCTGCGCAGCGATTACTGGGGACAGGGCGCGCACAGCGCGCTGCCGATCGTCGGCGACGTGTTCCAGCGGGCGCTGCGGGCGCGGCTGATCGACGGCAAGGCGAAGTTCGACACCGAGCCGTCGCCGGGCTGGTTCGCGTCGATGCAGGAACGGGTGACCGGCCTGTTCGGCAGCTGGTTCAAGACCGAGACGAAAACGCCGCCCACGGCGAAGATCCGGCGCGCGCCGGAGCCGGAGGAAGAGGAGGCGAGCGCCGCGTCGGCGGCGTCCGCGCCGGAAGCCGCGTCGGGCGGCGTCGTCGAGGAATGGGTGCCGGCGTCCGAGGTGGCTGCATCGGCGGCGGCGCTGGCGGCGAGCGCGGGCAGCGCGCCGCAGCCGCCGTCGAACGGCGCCGGCAATGCGACGCCGCCCGCCGGCTCGCCGCCTGTCGCAACCCCGTCGCCCGCCGCGCCTGCGTCGCCGCCCGCGCCGGAGCCGGCCGACACGCAACCGCCGACCGGCGCCAGCAGCGTGTACTGATCCGCGCGTTCAGGTTTTGCGCGGGGCTGCCGTAATACCGCCAATACGACAGCCCCGCGGCCGCGCCGCGTTCCCTGATGCGCAATTTCTACGATTACGTCGCGCTCGAGCGCGACGATTTCGCGGCCGGCACGCCGGTCGGCTTCGATGTCTACGACATCGGCGGCGCCGCGCTGCTGCCGGCCGGCACCACGTTGCACGACCACGCGCAGCATGCATTCCTGTTCGACCATTTCCGCCCCGCGCGGCGCGGCGAAGTCGCCCGGCAGGCGCCGCCGGACGGCGTGCCCGCGGTCGCGGGCATGGGGCTGTCGATCGGCCGGGTGGTCGGCATCCGCCGGCGGGTCGGCGAAACGCGGACGATGCAGCGTTGCCGGGTGATCGGCCACGGCGCGTCGCAGTCGCTGTTCGTCGAGCCGCGCCACGGGGCGGCGCTGGCGTTCGCGCGCGGCGACGACGTCGAGGTGATCGCGATCGGGCGCGCCGCGGTGTTTCGCTTCGCGGCGACCGTCGACGTGCTGCAGGCCGCGCCGTCGCCGTACATGATCCTGTCGCCGCCCGGCTTCGTCGAGCGGCTGCGCGCCCGCTCGGAGCCGCGCGTGCCGGCGCGGCTCGCCGCCCGCTGCAGCAGCGGGCAGGACGGCGTCGGCAGCTTCGGCATCGTTCACGACATCAGCTTGAGCGGGCTGTCGATCGCCGCGACCGAGACGATCGCGCCGGCGGGCGAGCCGTTGCGCATCCGGCTGCCTTACGAGGTCGGCGGCAGCGTTGCGCTGCTGGCGCTGGACGGCACGGTGCGCCACACACACGCGGACCCGGCCGCGCCGGCGCTCGTGCTGCATCACGTCGCTTATGGCGACATGGAGGCGGCCGATGTGTTGCGTTTGAAGGCCTTGCTGTTTGACAGGCTGATGGCGTCGGAGGGCGGGGCAGGCTGAGCGGGGCTGGCGGGATTCTGTATGTCAATGTGGCTAATCATCTGATGAATTCGGAAAATTCCCGTCGATTGTCCGATTCCAGTCAACAGTGAATTCGCGATTTAAGTATTTACCCTGATAGTCGAGCCTCCTAGACTTCTACTCATGCGCACCGAACCCAGAGTCCGATGCGTTTGAAAAAACAATCTCGGAGGTTCTGAATCATGAAATCGCTGATCAACGCAGTTGCACTGGCCGTCATCGTGGCCGCCCCGGTCGCTTCGTTCGCCCAATCGAACCAGCAGCCGCTGACCCGCGCGCAAGTGCGCGCCGAACTGGTCCAGCTCGAAAAGGCCGGCTACAACCCGAACGACTGGATCAACTACCCGGAAAACATCCAGGCGGCGCAGGCCAAGATCGCCGCCGCGCAGAACACTGGCGCGCAGGCTGATACGACGGGTTATGGCGCGAATGCCGCCGCCGCGTCGCAAGCGGGCCAGCGGGTGGTTGTGCCGGCGGCGGGGGATGCGTCGGAGATTTATCGGGGTCATTGAGCGTCGGATGCCGGCGGCCATTCAGGGCTGCCGGATCGCCAAGCCAGAAGGAAAAAAGCCTGTACTCATGTCGAGTGCAGGCTTTTTTGTTTTTCGTGAATTTCGGTGGTTGACGCTTGCCGACCCGAAGCGGTCAGTGGGATGTCCCCAAAGCGGTCGTTCGGTGGCGCACAATCGTACCGCCCTAGGACCGCAGCGGACCTTGTCGCCAACGTCCAAGTTTTATTAGACAGGGTACGAAAACGTCGAGATCTGAATAAACGGCTCGAGTTGCAATCGAAATCCGTAAGGCGGCGTATGTGTCTGGTCGTATCGCCCTCCGAATACGTTGGCGGCACAGAATTCGATATATGTCCGCTCATCGTCTCGCATGACACGTGCACCTGGACAATCCAACAAGTTGAGCCGAACAAGCGGCTCTGCACCCCTTGCATTGCCAAGCAAAATCTCAACGTCGCAATTGAGCGGCCATATAGTTAGACTCAAGAAAACGGAGCCTCTCGAAACGAGATACCGGTAGGAGAACCCATACTCTTCCTCGACTGGAGAGACTTCAAGTGCTTCAAGAAAATCCAACGGTTCCCACGAGAATGTCGGCATAGAGCTTCCTGTTGTATTGCAGCCGGGCGCCTGGGGTGGACTCAGCGCTAGCGCATCTGGTCTTCATGTGGATTTCGCTCAGTTTGGTCGATGTCGTCGATCTAGGCTGCAGCGTCGAGCGACCGCTTTTGGCTGCGGATTCAACCTCGGCAACTCGATATCGACACTCACATCAAAATGCTTCGAACGAACACCAGGCGGGCACAAACTGCTCGAAGACAAAAAAGTCGTCGATGTATGTTAGCCCAAGCCGTTCCAATGACTTCGTGCACTCATCGGCCGCATCGCCGCCGAAGAACGGGCCAAGCGACAAGAGGCTATCGGATTCGTCAAAATATTCCCGAAAATTGAATTCGACCATGACCGTCGATAGGTCGACATTCTTGGCTGCTAGCGCAGCCCGCCGGACAACGATTCCGAAATCTCTCGAAACTTTCATCGATATTGACCAAACGTAAGCGGGTACTGCCGATTGTCGGCGATTTAGTCCGTATGGTCGAGTGTCTGAAACTGGCCGAAAGCCGACGGTCTGCCCCGTGTTCTCCTGTAATTCCTCGATGAACTCCTTACGTCGAAAGCCCGCGCGGGAACCCTTTTTGGAAACCCGATCGACGGCAACCGCACGGCTCATTTACGCCCATCGGGCGGCGGACTGGTCTGAAGCGTCGCCCGCCCCGCAAGCACGAGCGCAATCCCCCCAAGAATCGCCGCCGACGCGATCGCGAGCCGCCAAGTCGGCTGCTCCGCAAGAAACAGTACCGCGCCGCCCGCCGCAATCGGAGGCACCGACAACTGAACCGCGGCGGCCCGCATCGCCGTGAGGTGCTTCAACGCCGCATACCAGATCACATAACCGATACCGGACGTCAGCGCCCCGGACGCCACCGCCAGCAGCACGCCCCGCGCCGTCATATGAAAGCGCCCGGCCGCGACCACACTCAACACCAGCGCCATCGGCGCAGCACGCAGGAAGTTGCCTGCCGTGGCCGCGAGCGGATCGGCGAGCCCGCGCCCGCGCAGCGAATAAATGCCCCATGCGATGCCGGCAGCCGACATCAGCACGACGCCGGCCGGCGTCGGCGCGGACACGCCGGGCGACACGAGGTACAGCAGCCCCGCGACCGCAGCGCCCATCCCGAGCCAGCCCGACGCGGCGAACCGTTCGCCGCCATACAGCCCGGCCGCGAACATCGTCAACTGAACCGCGCCGAACAGGATCAGCGCGCCGGTCGCCGCGCTCACCGTCAGGTACGCGAACGAGAAGCACGCGACATACGCGAACAGCATCGTCGCAGCCAGCCAGTCCACGCGCGGCGGCGCCCGGCGCGCGCCCGCGCGAACCACGATCGCGAGCATCAGCGCGCCCGAGACGAGGCGCACGCTGCCGAAGCTGGCCGCGTCGATCTGCGCGTCGTGCAGCGCGAGACGGCACAGCAGGGAATTCGACGCGAACGCCAGCATCGCGGCGGCCGTCAGCATCACGGTGCGCGCGACGGGCTGCGCGTGCCGGGCCGGATCGGACGTGGCGAGCGGGCGCACCGCGGCCTCACAGATGGCCGGCGGCAATCAGCGCCGCGCCGGCGAGCAGCGCGAAGCCGAGCGGCGCGGTGAGCCGCCGCCCCCAGGCAGCATTCTTCTCGACCGCCATCGCGGCCGCGAGCGCGAGCATCCAGCCGAGGCTGCCGGCGCCGACGACGAACATCAGCAGCATCAGCGCCCAGCAGCAGCCGACGCAGAACAGCCCGTGCCGGCCGCCGAGCGCGAACGCCTGGCGGTGCGGCGCGCGGCCGCGCCAGTGGCTGATCACGAAACTGAGCGGCGTGCGGCAGCGGTCGAGGCAGCGCGTCTTCAGCGCACTGAACTGGAACGCGCCGGCGAGGGCGAACACGGCCGCGCCGATCACCCAGCCGCGCCACGCGAGCGCCGGCACCTGCGCGACGCCGGCCAGCAGCAGCGCGTGCAGCGCATGCGCGAGCAGCCCGAACGCGCTCCAAACCGCGACGTAGCCGGCGCCCAACAGCACGAGCAGGCGTGCGCGGTCCGGCCGGCCCGCGACGATGCGCGCGAACGCGTTGAACAGCGACAGCGTGGTCGGCAGCATCATCGCGAGAATCATCAGCGTCCAGGCGGCCGCGGAGAACACGGCCGGCAGCCATACCGCGCCACCGGGCAGCGCGCGGCACAGCGCGGCGGCCGGCCCGGACGCGGTCCAGCCGTCATGTTCGAGGTAGCGGCCGTACGGGCTGCGCGTCCACGCCCACAGCGCGGCCCACGCGAGCGCGACGAGGCTCGCGAGCACGAGCGGGAAGATGCGCAAATGCGCGCGTCGATGCGGCAGCGCGGCCATGGCCGGTTTCGTCGCCGCCGCGCGAACGCAGCCGGTTCGCGCGGCGTGCGGCGCCGTTCAGGCGTCGAACAGGAAGGTGCTCTGCAGCGCGTTGTGGTTCGTCAGGTTGACGTCGATGCCGATCGCCGCATTCTTCGAGCGATAGACAGGCGCCTTGCCGACGAACACGGGCGCGCCGGGCACGGTCGAGAACACGGTGTCGGTCAGCGTCGTCGGCGCGCCGCTCGGGCCGAGGTACGGCTCGAGTTCCGCGTGGTAGTCGGTGCCGATCTTCAGCGTGCCCTTCGCGCCGACGACGTCGAACGTGATCGGCGCGCGCTCAACCGACACGACGGTGCCGATCAGCTTCGCGAGATCGGCGATCGGCCCGCCGGCCTGGCCCGTGTAGACCTTCAGCAGCGCCTTCTCCTGCTCGTCCGATGCGGTGTCGTTGATGTAGATCGCGGCGGTCCAGTTGCCCTGCAGGATATTGCCGGGCACGTGGCAGACGGCGGCGATCGTGCAGCCGCTGACGTCGACGCCGTCGACGGTGCCCTTGTCCATGTGCCACGAGACGATCGTGTCGCAGGTGCCGAAATCGGGATCCTCGCCGATCCAGCACGGGCACAGCACGCGGCAATTGCAGACCTCCAGCAGACGGCCTTCCAGGTGATAGCTCATTGTTGCCTCCTTCGTGGTCAGGCGAGCGCGCCGTGCGCGATGCAGCGACGGGCGGCCGGCGGGAGGTCGGGCCGCGGCGGCGATGCGATGGCGGAATGCGCTGAGGAATGCAGCGGGTGTGGGGAACGCGGGATGGATGCGATATCGGGACCGAAGCGGCGTATCGATTTTCCAGTGTAGGCGGGCAAGGGCGATATTCAAGCGCGTGCCGCGCGGCGTGCGGGCAGCGGCTGACAAGCGCGCGGGCGTGCGCTAGCATCGCCGTCGATGTCGCCGCGCCAGGGCGGCCGACGCGCACGCAAGCGCGCCGGCCCGGCGCGCGGCGCCGTGCTCCGAGGCACGGCAGGGCGGCCGTCCCGGCATCGGGTTCCACACATCAACGAACAACAAGGAGCATCCATGCGTGTCTTGACCGGTTTGCTGCTGTCGCTGGCGATGGCAGCGAACGCCCATGCGCAGGCGAACTGCGCGAATGCGCCCGACCAGGCGGCGATGAGCGCGTGCGCCGATCGCGCATACAAGAAATCCGACGCGGAACTGAACCGCGCCTACCAGGCCGTCACCACGCGCGTGCGGGACAACCGTCCGCTTGCGGACAAGCTCGTGTCGGCGCAGCGTGCGTGGGTCGCATACCGCGATGCCGAATGCGGCTTCTCGAGCGCGGGCGCGGAGGGCGGCAGTGTCTATCCGATGGTGGTGTCGATGTGCCTCGACGATCTGACGAAAGCGCGCACCGAGAGCCTGCAGGGCTACCTGTCGTGCGAGGAGGGCGACCTCGCGTGCCCGGTGCCGGCGAAGTGACAGCGGGATGACGGCGCGGCGGCCATGTGCCGCCTGCCGCGGCTAGACGTCGTCCGTCTCGTCGAGCAGCTTGTGCCGCATCGCGTAGCGCACCAGCGCGGCCTCGTGCGGCATCTGCATCTTTTCGAGAATCCGGGTCTTGTACGTGCTGACCGTCTTCGCGCTCACGCACAGCGCCTGCGCGATCTCGGTCAGCGTCTGCCCGGCGGCGATGCGACGGAACACGTCGAACTCGCGGTCGGACAGCCGCTGGTGCGGCAGCGTCTCGGCCGGTTCGTTCAGGCTTTGCGCGAACTGCTCGGCCATCGCGAGGCTCACGTACACGCCGCCCGACGCGACCTTCGACACCGCGCCGACCAGCTCGGCGCTGGCGCTTTCCTTTGTCAGATAGCCGGACGCGCCCGCGCGAAACGCGCGCACCGCGTACTGCTGTTCGGCGTGCATCGTCAGCACGAGCACGCGCAGCGCCGGTTTTTCGTCCTTGATCTGCTTGATGAGCTCGACGCCGTTGCGCCCCGGCATCGACAAGTCGAGCACCAGCACCTGCGCGGGGGTTGCGCGCACGAGCGCGATCGTCGTCGGGCCGTCCCAGGCCTCGCCCGCGACCTCGAAGCCGCTGGCGTTCTGCAGAATATGCCGCAACCCGTCGCGCACGAGCGTATGGTCGTCGGCGATGAGCACCTTGATCATATGGTTGAAGTTTCCTGTTGAATCGTGGTCAGCGGAAACGCGACGGTGATCGAGAAGCCGCGCGCGAGGGCGGTGTCGATCGTCACGCTGCCGCCGAGCATGTGGGCGCGCTCGCGGATGCCGATCAGTCCGAACGACTTCTCCTCGTGCGTCGCCGTCCCGGTGACGGGCGCCGCGCCGCGGCCGTTGTCGGCGATGCGCAGCACGCAGAAGCCGCTCTCGATGTCGAGCGTCAGCGCGACCCGCGTCGCGTCGGCGTGGCGCGCGACGTTGGTCAGCGCCTCCTGGACGATGCGGAACAGCGTCGTCGCGCCCGCGTTGGTGAAGGCGAGGCCGCCGGTCTCGATGTTGCGCTCGACATTGATCCCGTAGCGGTTCGTGAAATCGTTCGCGAGCCATTCGATCGCCGGCACGAGGCCGAGATCGTCGAGCATCACCGGCCGCAGGTCGGCCGCGATGCGCCGCACCGATGCGACCGTCGCATCGATCAGCCGCCGCATGCCCTGCAGGTGGACGAGCACGTCCTCGCGCGGCTGCACCGCGTCGGGCGCCCGCAACTGGTGCTCGACGACGGACAGGTCCATCTTCAGCGCGGTGAGCTGCTGGCCGAGATCGTCGTGCAGCTCGCGCGCGATGCGCGTCTTCTCTTCCTCACGCACGTTCTGCAGGTTCGCCGACAGCTCGCGCAGCTCCTCGCGCGATTGCTTCAGCGCGTTCTCGGCGCGCACGCGCTCGGTGATGTCGCGCAGCATCACCGTATAGAGCTTGCCGGACGCATCGCGGATCTGCGAGATCGACGCCTCGATCGGGAATTCCTCGCCGTTGCCGCGCAGCCCGAACAGCACGCGCTGGCGGCCCATCTGCCGCTCGGACACGCCCGTCACGCCGAACTGGTCGACGTGCTTCGCGTGCGCGGCGCGGAACCGCTCCGGGATGAAGCGCGACAGCGGCGCGCCGATCGCCTCCATCGCGGATACGCCGAACACCTGTTCAGCCATCGGGTTGAAGATCACGACCGTCTGCTTCTCGTCGATCGTGATGATCGCCTCCATTGACGAGCGGATGATGCCCATCATCCGCGCCTCGTTGAGGATGCCGCTGCTGCGGGCGCCGACGTCCGCGGCGGACCCCGGCCGGCCGCGCAGCAGCACGTACACGAGCGCCGCGAGCGCGAGCGACGCGAGCAGGCCCGCCGTGAGCACCGTGCCCGCCGCGCGCTGCGCGCCGGTCGCGCCGGGCCGGCCGTCCGCCGAATAATCGAGTTTCAACGTGCTGCCGCCGAACACCAGCACGTCGGTCTGGCGCATCAGGTCGGGCGACGCGAAGGCTTCCTCGGTGGAGGTTTCCGCGCTGAAGATCGGCCGCGGGTCGCCGTCGGCGCTCACGCGAAGGTCGATCCCGCGTTCCGAATCGAGCGCGCGCTCGAGCAGCCGCTGCGGGCTGAGTGCGGCGAACAGCACGCCGTCGATCGCGGCGTCCCGCACCGTGCCCGGTTTGGCCGGCGTGGCGGGGGCCGGCTCGTCGGCGACGGGCAGGAACAGCGTGACGGTGCGCCCGTCGCGGGTAGTGTCGTCATCGGTGGAGTGGACGCCCAGCGCGGCATTGCCGGTCTGCACGGCGCGCCGCAGCGACGCCGTGTCGGGCCCGCCGAAGCGTGCGACGGGCGCCGCCGACGCGGGCGCGCTCAGCGTCGCGACGGCGAGCGGCTCGGCCGTGGGGGCGCCGGCGCCCGCGAGCAGCACGCGCGCCTCGGGCGACAGCGGCGCATAGCCGAGCTGCCTGACCGGCGAGCGGCCATTGTCGAGATTCAGCGCGTCGACATACTGGCGCCACTGCTCCAGCGTCATCTGCGGCGTGAGGGCGAGCGCGCCGCGCGCGCTTTCGAGCACGGCGACGCCGGCCTGCAGTTCGTGGCGCAGCATCGCCGTCACGTGCGAGGTGCGGCGCTCGAAGCGGGCGTGGATGGTGCTTTGCCATTGTTCGCGCACCAGCAGCGCGACGCACAGCGACAGCACTGCGCCGACGACGAGCGCGACGACGCCAGCCGCAAGCGGCTGGCGTAACATGGACTGATAGCGCGTGGACGGTCGGGCGTCGCGCATTGGGGTTCCGCTGGCGGTCATCTACGGGCCACTCTCTCCGAGGCCGCCCTGGCACATGGGCAGCGTGGGAATACCGGGCGCGGCCGGCACCCGATGTTTGGCGGTATCTGTTTACAAGATGAAATTGTGCGCGTTTTGCGCGTTTTTTGTAATGGGGTCAGCAGAAAAAGCTGCAAATCATCCGATGCGACGGGGCGCGGCGCATGCTTGACCCGCGTCAACGGCGACCGACGCGCGTGGGGCCAGACTGAATGGGTGGCCGGCGCGGCCGATTCGCGTGCGTGATGTGGGCGCGAACGGGCCGGCGCCGGCCAGCGGATTCGAAACGGATTTCCTATGGGAGGGTCGGACCATGTACAAGCGGATTTTCGTGGCGCTCGACGACAGCCCCAGCGCGCGTCTGGCGCTGGATGAGGCGATCAGGATCGCGTCCGCGTCCGGCGGCGCGATCACCTGCGCGTATGTCGTCGAGCACAAGCAGCAGCTCGTGGACGTCGACGCGAGTTTCGCGGATACACGCGACGTCGAGCCGACGTCGGCCGAAGCCGTGACCGCCGTGCTCGATGGCGCGAAGGCCACGCTCGACGCGAGCCGCGTGCCGGGCACGGTGCGCGCGCTCGACGCGTACGGCGAGGACATCGCGGCGGTGCTGATGCGCACGGCGGCTGAAGCCGACGCCGACCTGATCGTGATGGGCACGAGCGGGCGGCACGGGCTGCGCCGGCTGCTGGCCGGCAGCGTCGCGGAATCGCTGCTGCGCTCCGCGGACCGGCCGGTGCTGATGGTGCGGCACAACGAGCAGGTCGCGACGCCGCCCGCGTAAGCGGCGGCCCGCAGGCGAGCGTAGTCAAGCCACGGCGACGCGGCGCGCGCCGCCGTGGCCGCACGTTTTCTGCACGCCCTTCACCGCGCCGCGCGGAAGTTGCGCCGCGCCGCGCACATCTGGCAGCATCCTCCCCGTAGCCCCTCCCGTTCACCGCCGGGCGCGCAGCCGGCGCTCATGGAACCCAACCAACATGACAATATCGACAAAGGGACTGCGACTGGCCGAGGTGTGGTTCCAGCGCGCGCTATGGATCATCGCCGTGGTGTTCGCCGGCTTCCTGATCGGGCTCGGCGGGCTGATCGTCGGCGATCTGCCGCGCGTCGAGGTGTCGCTCGACCGCGAGGCGTTCATCGACCGGCAGGCGGCCGTGCCGCTGCGCCAGACGCTCACCAAACTGCAGGCCGACCTGAACGCGAACCGCGACGCGACCGAGCAGGCGTCGCTGCTGCTGACGGCCGCCGAGCAGGACACGCGGCAGGCGCGCGAAGCGTTCCGCGCGGAGATCGCGACCCGCCATGCGACCGAGCGGACCGAGCAGGATCCGGCCGTGATCGCGCATGCCCGTGCGCTCGAGGCGGCGACACAGCGCGAACGCGATGCGCAGGCCCGCATCGGCGCGCTGAGGCAAGCCGCGCAGGGGCTTGAACGGGAGCAGGGCGCCGCGCGGCTCGCGCTCGCCAAACTAGAAACCGACGCGGACCGCAGGCTCGACGCGGCGCAGCGCAAGCAGGAACTGCGCGTGTTCGGCATCCGGCTGCTGTTCACGCTGCCGCTGCTGCTGGTCGCCGGCTGGCTGTTCGCGAAGAAGCGCGGCAGCCGCTACTGGCCGTTCGTGTGGGGCTTCATTTTCTTTGCGCTGTATGGGTTCTTCGTCGAGCTGGTTCCGTATCTGCCGAGCTACGGCGGCTACGTGCGCTATATCGTCGGCATCGTGCTGACGGTGGCGGTCGGGCAGTACGCGATCCGCGCGCTGTCGCGCTACCTCGAACAGAAGCGCCGCGAGGAGCAGCAGCCCGACGTGTCGCGGCGCGAGGCGATCGATTTCGTGACCGCGTATGCGCGCATCGCGAAGAAGGTGTGCCCCGGCTGCGAGCGGCCGCTCGACACCGCCGATCCGAACGCGAATTTCTGCCCGCACTGCGGGATCTGCGTGTTCAACGCCTGCGGGCAGTGCCGCACGCGCAAGAACGCGTTCAGCCGGTTTTGCCCGTCGTGCGGCACGTCCGCGGGCCCGTCGGGGCCGTCCGCGCCTGCTGCGTGACGCTCGCGGGCGGCCGCACGCGGGCGGCAAAACCCGCGCGGCGCGCAAGGCTGCGCCGCGCGGCGTTCATCAAACCCGTTTAGAATGCCGTTCATGCCGTTCATGCCGTTCCAGCTGCGGAAGTGCCGCGGCAGTCGTTGCACCGCCGGTCGCTGGCCGGCTCCGCCGATTCGGCCCGCATGTCATCCAGGAGCGCCGCCGTGTGGCACTTTCCCGTTGCGATTCCGTCATCGCTCGGCCCGTGGGCCGTGTTCGCGAGCGTGCTGATCACGCAGCTCGGCGTGCCCGTGCCGGCCGTGCCGATGCTGATCCTCGGCGGCACGATGGCGGCGATGGGGCAGGCGTCGTACGTGAGCATGTTCGTGGCGGCCGTCGGCGCGACGATGCTGGCCGATTCGCTGTGGTTCTTCATGGGCCGCACCCGCGGCCGGCGCCTGATCAACGCGCTGGTGCGCTTCTCGCTGTCGCTCGACACGACGCTGCGCTTCGCGCGCAACGTGTTCGAACGCCACGGCGCGCCGCTGCTCGTGCTCGCCAAGTTCCTGCCGGGTCTCGGCCTCGTGTCCGCGCCGCTGCTCGGCACGACGGCGATCGGCGTCGGCGTGTTCCTGCTGTGGGACCTGGCCGGCGCTTCGCTGTGGGCCGGGTTCTGGCTCATCGGCGGCGCGGCGATTCACGACCAGATCGTCCAGTTCGTGCTGTGGGTGCGCTCGAGCGGCGGGACGATCCTCGACGCGTTCCTCGCGATCTTCATCACGTTCCTGCTGTACCGCTGGGTGCGCCGCGTGCAGTTCCGGCGCTGGCTCGCGCAGATGCGCATCTCGCCGCCGCAGCTCGCCGAGATGATGACGTCGGACGAGCCGCCGCTGATCTTCGACGCGCGGCCGCGCGGGGTGCGCGAACGCGAGCCTTACCGGATCGCCGGCGCGGTGCCGCTGGATCTCGATTCGCCGGAGCTGCTCGATCCCGAGCTGCTGAAGCGGCCGATCGTCGTCTATTGCGTGTGCCCGAACGAGGCGACCGCGAAGCGCATCGTCGCGCAGTTGCAGCGCAAGCAGATGGCGCATCACATCAAGGCGCTGAAGGGCGGCCTCGACGCATGGGAAAAGCACGGCTACCCGGTCGAGCCGATGCCCGCCGACGTGGATGCGTCGCGCTATTTCGTGCGGCACGAGCACGACGCGACGCAAGGCGAGTACACGGTGCGCGCGACGCTGTCCAAATGACCCGCGCGCATCCGCGCGCGCCGGCCGTTTAAATCATCATCCTGTCATTCCTGATCGCGCCTTCCGGCAAGAATCGACTGGCGCAAATCCTCTGATCATTCATATAATCGCGCCTGCATATTGCGTGCGCGTGATCGCGCACATACGACGCGCGGCACGCCGCGCCGAACGCGATTGAATTCCCGTTGAACGCGCGGGCAGGCGCGCTGCGCCTGACGCACCGCTCGTTACCCGGCAGTGCGGGGGCCGTTTCCCGGATTATTCCGGAATCGCCCGATAATCCGCGGCCATTCCGAACGGTTTCGCGCAATATCGGTTTCATTGCCGATGGGGAAACCGGCGGCGGGGATCATTTCGTTTTCGGCAGCCGTATACGGCACCGACCTGTCGCGCAATGACCTTGACACAATGACGGCAGCCGCGCGCGGCCGCCTGGAGACGCACTTGAGACAAGAAGAAGACCAGCTGCACCGCCGGCTGGAAGAACGGCACATCAACCTGATGGCGCTCGGCGCGACGATCGGCGTCGGCCTGTTCCTCGGCTCGGCTTCCGCGATCCGCACCGCCGGCCCCGCGATTCTGCTGACCTATCTGCTGGGCGGCATCGTGATTTTCCTGATCATGCGCGCGCTCGGCGAAATGGCGATCACCAACCCGGTCGCCGGCGCCTTCAGCCGCTATGCGCGCGACTACCTCGGCCCGTTCGCCGGCTACGTGACCGGCTGGACCTACTGGTTCGTGTGGATCGTCACCTGCATGGCGGAGGTGACGGGCGTCGCGGTCTACATGCACGTCTGGTTCCCCGACGTGCCGAACTGGATCTGGGCGCTGCTCGGCCTCACGGCGATGGGCGCGGTGAACTTCGTCGCGGTGAAGCTGTACGGCGAGTTCGAGTTCTGGTTCGCGCTGATCAAGATCGTCACGATCGTGCTGATGATCATCGGCGGCGGCCTGATGATCACGCTCGGTCTCGGCAACGGCGGCGTCGCGACCGGCATCTCGAACCTGTGGGTGAACGGCGGCTTCATGCCGAACGGCTGGTCCGGCGTGATCGGCGCGCTGCCGATCGTGATGTTCGCGTATCTCGGCGTCGAGATGCTCGGCTTGACCGCAGGCGAGGCGCGCAATCCGGAGAAATCGCTGTCGAAGGCCGTGAACTCGGTGTTCTGGCGCGTGCTGATCTTCTACATCGGCGCGCTGTTCGTGATCATGTCGATCTACCCGTGGAACCAGATCGGCACGCAGGGCAGCCCGTTCGTGATGACGTTCTCGCGGCTCGGCATCCCGGCCGCCGCCGGCATCATCAACTTCGTCGTGCTGACGGCCGCGCTGTCGTCGTGCAACAGCGGCCTGTTCAGCACCGCGCGGATGCTCTACAACCTCGCGCAGCAGGGCCAGGCGCCGCGCGTGCTCGGGCGCGTGAGCCGCAGCGGCGTGCCGGTGTACGGCGTGAGCGTGTCGGTCGCGCTGCTGCTGGTCGGCGTGCTGCTCAACTACCTGGCGCCGCAGCACGTGTTCGTGTGGCTCACGTCGGTGTCGACGTTCGGCGCGATCTGGACGTGGTGCGTGATCCTGATCGCGCAGCTGCGCTTCCGCCGCACGCTGTCGGCGGACCAGATCGCGCGCCTGCCGATCCGCGCGCCGTTCTTTCCGCTCGGCTCGTACGTCGCGCTCGCGTTCCTCGCGCTCGTGGTCGTGCTGATGGCGTTCACGCCCGATACGCGCGTCGCGCTCGTGATCGGGCCGCTGTGGATCGTGCTGCTCGGCATCGCGTACGCGGTGTTCTACGCGAACCGTCCGGCCGTATCGGCGCCGACGAAGTCGTAAGCGTGGCCGGCCGCGGCCCGCGGCTTGATTTCGATCATGCACGGGCGGGCCGGACGTTCTATGCTGTCGGCATCGCTTGTCCGCGCTTCGCGCGGCTGCCAGCCGATCCCGCGGCCAGGCATGCGGCGGCCGGACCGCCGCGCACCGCACCCGTGCGAAGCTCCGGCGTCGTCCGCCACGGACGACGCGCACGTACGGAGTGCCTTCGCCATGCAGCCTGCCCAGTCCGTCCCGTCACCGTCGCGGATCGCGCTTGCCGTCGATCCGACGCCCGAATCGCTGCGCGCCGCGCAGTACACGCGCGCGCTGCTGCGTCCCGGCATGCAGTTGCGCGTGGTCAGCGTGATCGACAATCCGCGCCTGCTGCTGCCCGACATCCCGCGCATCGATGCATTGCTCACGTCCGCCCGCAAGGAAATGACGGACGACGCGCAGGCCGTGCTCGACCGGATCATGCCGATGTTCGCCGACAGCGGCGCGGACGTCGAGCACGGCATCGTCGACGCGTCGGTCGCGGGCGGCACGATCGCCGGTGCGCTGGTCGGCGACACGGCCGCGTGGCAGGCCGATGCGCTCGTGGTCGGCGCGAGCGGGCATCACGGCCTGCTGCGGCTGGTCGAAGGCGCGGTGTCGGACACGCTGACGCGGCGCGCGCGCTGCGCGCTGCTGATCGTGCCGGCGAGCTACGAGCGGCCGATCGAAGGGCCGCCGCAGCGGATGATGTTCGCGGTCGACGGCAGCGAGCCGTCGCTGCACGCGGTGCAGACCGGCATGGCGTTCGCGACGCCGAGCACGCTGCTGTATGCGGCCTACGTCGTCGATCGCGCGATTCGTCTGACGGACATCGTGCCGGTGCGCGCGCTCGAGGATGCGTACCGCGCGGAAGGCGAGGTGGCCCTGGCGCGGGTCGACGCGCTGTTCCAGGCCTGCGCGAATCCGACCAAGCGCGGCTTGATCGAAACGCTCGCGACGAGCGACGACGTCGCGCACGCGCTGATGCGCGAGGCCGTGCGCTGGGACGCGGAGATGCTGGTGGTCGGCACGCATGGCCGGCGCGGGCTGGCCGCGCTGCTGATCGGCAGCGTCGCGCGCCGCGTCGCGCACCTCGCGCAGGTGCCGGGGCTGCTCGTGCGCGGCGCGGATTGAGCGTGGCCCAAGGGCGGCGGATCGGCGCGCGCATTGACCTGCGTCCGACATCGCCGCCGGGCCGTGTGAAAAGCTGGTATTCCGTGCGTTCCGGCGCGCGGCTGCTCGGGAGCGAGCGATGAAGACCGACAGGCAGGTGAAGCAGGACGTCGAGGAGGAACTCGCGTGGGATCCGGCGGTCGACTCGACGCGCATCGGCGTCGAGGTCGAGGACCGGGTCGTCACGCTGTCCGGCCGGCCGTCGAGTTTCGCGGAGAAGGTTGCCGCCGAGCACGCCGCGCATCGCGTGGCGGGCGTGCGCGCCGTCGTCGTCGACCTGGCCGTGCAGCTGCCGCACGAAAACCGCCATACCGACGAAGACGTCGCGAAGGCGGTGCGCGCGGTGCTGCACTGGACGGAAGGCCTGCGCGACGACGCGCTCCATGTGCAGGTCGAGAAGGGCTGGGTCACGCTGACCGGCAAGGTCGACTGGGGCTATCAGCGGCTGCGCGCGCTGCGTGCGGTATCGGAGATGCGCGGGATCACCGGCGTGTCCGATGCGCTCGAGGTGGGCGGCGACGTCGTGGCCGGCGACATCGGCACGACGATCCGCAAGGCGATGCAGCGCCACGCGGAGCGCGAGGCGAGCCGGATTGAGGTGCTCGTGCAGGACGGCACGGTGACGCTCAACGGCAAGGTCGATTCGTATGCGGAACGCGAGGTCGCGCGCGGCGCCGCATGGTCCGCGCCCGGCGTGCGCGCGGTGATTGACAACCTGGTGGTCGAATAGGCGCATGCCGTCGGCCCCGACAGAACTCTCTGGCACGAGGGTAGGCTGCCGTCAGGCTGCCTTGGAGGACGGGCGGGGGTGGGTCATACCCCGCCCGCTTTCCTGGCGCGGTGCGCTGGCTGAGCCATTTGATCGCATTCGCAATTGAATGCCGATTTGGCCGAATAATGGGCACGGTAAATCGGCATGGTGAGTTTATCGGCGGATTCATAGCGGATCGGCTTTCCGGATCGGTTATCCGCGACTGAGCGGGCATGCTTTAAAATTTAAGCAAACCAAATCCCCGTTTGACCGAAAACGAACATATACTCAAACGGTTTTTGCGGCGAAGACGCCGTTCCAGAGCAGGATTTCCCGATTCAGTGTCACTCGAAGTGCGTAGGCCCAGGCATGCCGGAGGAAGACATGGGAAGCGACAGAATTATCTTGGAGACCCACGGTGCGTTCGCCAAGGCGCACCCGGATATCGACGCGCAGCAGGTCGCGCTGGAATCGATCGTACGCGGCGTGGAAGGCTTTCGGATTCCCGCGTCGACGGATTGGCCCGCGGCGAAGCTGCTCCTTGCGGACAACGATGGCCAGTGGAAATTCTCCGCCGTGCTGGTGGCGATCGTGGCGCGGCGCGAGCCGACGATCTTGCTGACCAAGCGCTCGTCGGGGCTCAGCGAATATTCGTCGCACGTCAGTTTTCCCGGCGGCCGTCCGGCGGAATCCGACGATACGGTCGGCGCGACGGCATTGCGGGAAGCTTTCGAGGAAATATGCCTTGAACCCGGCGCGGTCCAGGTTCTCGGGAGTTTGCCGATTCACAAAACGAGAAAGCGCAATCACGCCATTTTCCCGGTTATCGGAATCGTGTCGGATACGGCACGCTGGGAAGCCGCACCGGCCGAAGTCGAGGAAATATTCGAGTTTCCGTTTGCCACGCTGCTGAATCCGGACCTGCCGCGGCAGTATGTCGAAGGAGAGCGCACGGGGTCCTGGTATTGGGCGGATCAGCAATACGACATCTGGGGTGTCACCGCGGTGATATTGAAATCGCTCGCAGGCCTGGCGCTCGACGCCGCGCACGGCGAGCGTCTGCGTCACGGCTAGATTCGCGCATTCCTCCATCGAGCACAATCACTTCATGCAGATTGCAGAAGAATTCAGCGAAGAAGGGTTCGAAATACCTCGGCGCTATTTTGCCGCAGTCGCGATTCTGGTCGGCGTGTTCATGTCGGCCCTCGATAGCGCCATCGTTAATATCGCACTGCCCACCATCTCGACCGACCTGGGCGTCAGCGCGGCCTCGGTCATCTGGGTCGCGAACGGGTACCAGGTGGCCAGCGCGGCGATCATGCTGACCTGTGCGTCGCTCGGCTCGAGAATCGGCGAACGACGCTTTTACACGGCCGGGCTCGTGTTGTTCACGCTGTCGTCCCTGGGGTGCGGGCTCGCGACCACCTTCAGTGCGCTGGTGGCGATGCGGATCGTCCAGGGCATCAGCTACGCGATACTGATCAGCGTCGGCTACGGTCTCTATCGCGTGATCTTTCCGCCGCGCGCACTGGGAACGGTCTTCGGCCTCAATGCACTGGTGTTCGCCGTGGGAACGGCCCTCGGCCCCGCACTCGGCGGGCTGATCGTCTCGTACGCATCGTGGCCCTGGCTGTTCTACATCAACATTCCGCTCGGGATAGCGGCCACCGCGTTCTCGGTGCTCGCGCTGGGCAAGGACACGCACAAGGAACGCGGCTTCGACGTGCTCGGCGCGGTGACGTCGGCCGCGGCATTCGGCCTGTTTGCGCTCGCCGTCGATCAAATCGGCCGGTGGAGCGATCGCACCGTCTTTCTGCTTGCCGCCGCATCGGCGGCGCTGTTGTGTGCATTCGGCATCGGTCAGACCCGGGCCAGGTATCCGCTTCTGCCCCTGGATATCTTTCAATCGCGCCGCTACACATTCGCGGTGCTGACGTCCGTCACGATGTTCGTTTCACAAGGCATGGCCCTGGTTGCGCTGCCGTTCGTGCTGCAGCACACCTATTCGTACAGTGCGTTGAAATCCGCGCTGATCTTTACGCCATGGCCGATCACGGTCGCATTGTGCGCGCCGTTTGCCGGGAGACTGACGAATCGCCTGAATGCGACCCAGGTGTCGAGCATCGGCGTATTGATCTTTTGCGTGGGGCTCGGCTCGCTCGCGTTGCTGCCGGCGCACCCGCAGGCGGGCGACTTCCTGTGGCGCGTCGCGCTTTGCGGGATGGGGTACGGTTTCTTCCTGCCGCCCAACAACAAGGAAATGTTCGCCAACGCGGCAAGGAACAGGACCGCCACCGCGTCCGGCGTGCTGTCGACGGCGAGAACGACCGGCCAATCGATCGGCGCCGCGCTGGTCGCCGTGGTGATCGCACTGGTGGGCGGCGCAAGCGGAAGCGCGGACGGGCAATTCTCCGTGTACGTGTTTGCGCTGGCCTGCGCGATCGCCGCGCTCTCGTTTCTCGCCAGCATGGCGCGCGTGTACAGGCGGCGCGATTCGGCGTGACGCGTATGCGTCGTGTTCGCGGCGCCGGCGCTCAGTCCGGCGCGGGCACGCGTTCAGGCGCCCTGTGCCGGCGGGTGGCCAGTGACGCGAGCAGCTGAACGAGGCGCCTGCTGCGCGGCGCGCCGAGATGCTTGCTGAAGAACTGGCCGACCGTCCTGGGGCGGTCATGACTGGCCGATTCCATCGCGGCCCGTACACATGCGCCCATGTCCGGATAGGCCGAATAGGAAAAGTTGTCGGTATCGCCCACGAACACGTGGGTCAGGTTCGTGTTGCATACGCTGAACATTTCCCCGTTGCACGCGTTCGGCCCGCATATCCATTCGATGAACGGCCAAAGGCCCGCGTGGGAGCACACGTCCGCGAGATCACGCTCTTCCTGCTGTGACGGAACACGCCACTCGACCCGGTTCCACTGCGAATCGAGCGCGGCAGGGAACAGCGCGTTGACGGCAATGCCGCACCGTGCGCCGGGCGTGGCCATCATCTTCGTCAGCCCGATGATGCCGGATTTCGCGATCCCGAACGGGAGAAGGCCGTGCTCGTCGAACGAGCTGAAGAGATGGCCCGAGCAAAAGTTGAGGATACGGCCATAGCGTTGCGCGGCCATGTGCGGCCACGCTGCGATCGACAGGTTGTACGGGCCGTGCAGGTGGGTGCCCAGCGCCTCTCGCAGATCGGCGTCGGTCAACGAATCGATCGGCCGCTGCAGCGTCGCGGGGCGGTTGCCCGCATTGTTGACGAGGACATCGAGGCGCCCGTGCCGGCGAATGGCCTCGCGAACCACGTCGGCACATGCACCGGGGTCCGAAACATCGGCCTGAATCCACGCGACGTCGAAACCCTGCCGACCGAGGCGGGCCGCGGCCTCGGCTCCGCGCGCCGACCGCGAAACGCTCAGTACGCGGGCGCCTTCCCGCGCCATCTTCTCGACCACGCTGGCCCCGATGCCTTCCGACCCGCCCGTTACAAGAATCACTTGATCCGCGAACCCGGCCCCTGGCTTGTGCATGTCCTCACTCGGCTTCCGAATGGTGCGCAAAAAGGCACGCGCCGGCGCATGGCGGCGCGTGCCGCGTGTCGACGGGCGTTTATTGACCGCTGCCGGTGCCTGCACGGGCAGCGGCTGGCCGGAATCGGTAACCGGTGTTGGTCGAGTGGCGCGTCCGGTTGTGCTGGAACGTGTCCTTGCCCGACACGTGCACGACGCCGTACTGGCCGAGGTCGAAGAACCCGCCGTGCTCGACGAACGTATCCTGTCCCGGATAGACGAGCACGTCAGGCGACACGTATCGCGTCGTAAATGCAAAACGCGTCTTGTTCTTCGTGATGTTCGGATGCGAACCGTGGACGCACTTGGCCATGAACATGACGGCCTCGCCGGGTTTCATCTCCATGGAGCAGGCCTCGGATTCATCGGGCGCCCAGTCGGGATCGACCTTGAACTCCGAGAAGTTGTAGCCGAAGAAGGCTGTTTCGTCGGCCGATATCGGATCGTAGCGCTGGTTTCGTCCGGTCGTCGGCTCGATCGACTCGTCGAAATATTTCGTCCGGTGCGAGCCGGGCAGGAACTTCATGCAGCCGTTGTCGATCGTCGACTCGGTGAAAGCGGTCCAGACGGTCAGCTCGAACGGGACGTCGCCCGGCTGCCCGTCGACGGGCTGCAGTTGCGGCGACCCGGTGGTGTACTGGAACCGCTCGACCTGGTGCCACTCGGTGCCCTTGGCGCCGGGGAATTTCGGAAAATACTCGGATCTCCAGCACAGCAGGTCATCGCCCAGAATTGCCCGCGCGTGGGAAATGATCACTTCATTCTCGACGTGGGCCGCCAGCTCGTCGATGTCGAAATGGCGATCGTAATTGCAGCTGTTCTGGAAAATCGCCCGGCTCATGTCCTGGCTCTGGCGTCGAATCGACGCGAGCATCGATTTTGCGGTGTCCGGTGGATACACGACAAACGGGCCGTAGAATCCATCGCGAAAAAATCTTTCCCGAACTTCTTTGGCATCTACCATGTTTTGAATCTCCTGGATCCGCAGTAGGCGAGAGGGTGCGGCGGCGACGGTCGTTACCGCGGGCGGCTGACGAATGCGCAGAGGGCGGCGATCGTCTGATGATCGAATATCGCGTCGGCAGGGATGTTCACGCCGAATTCCTTTTCTATTTCGATGGCCAGTTCCGTTATCAGCAGCGAATGGCCGCCGACGTCGAAAAAGCTGTCGGTCGGCCCGAACTCGTCGTGATCGAGCATGCGGCGCCAGATGGCATGCATGCGCTCGGTTGCGTCGGCAAGCAAGGGGGCAGTGAGGTCGGTCATGTTCAATTTTCGTGAGCAAGGGTCATTAAACGGGAGATATCGGCTTTACCGCTGGAAGTGACTGGCATGGCCGGAACCGCGAAGATCCGGCTCGGCATCATGAACATCGGCAGAACCCTGCGTAATGCCTCGCGGAAGGCGAGCGGCTTGAAATCCGTTTCATCGCGCGGCACGACGAAAAGATAGAGGAACGTCTTTCCGGATTCGGAGGTATGAAGCGCGGCGGCGGATGCGGCGACGAGCAGCGTCTCATTCGCCACTCGCTCGATCTCTTCGAGTTCGATTCGGTAGCCATTGAACTTGACTTGCCGGTCGAGGCGGCCCTTGCAGAACAGGAAACCCGATTCGTCGAGATAGCCGATATCGCCGGTGCGATAAGCCCGTTTCCCGTCAAGCTCGATGAACACGTTCGCATTCAATTCCGGCCGATTGTGGTACCCGCGAGAAACCGCGTTTCCGACGATACAGATCTCACCGGTTTCTCCGTTATTTACCTCGCGGCCGTTCGAATCGATGATGGCGATCCCGCTGCCCGCCATGGGCTGGCCGACGCAGGCCGGCGGCGTATCGGGCGTCTTGCGGACGATGGTCGTATAAATCGTCGCTTCCGTGGCGCCGTACGCATCGAAGAAATGCGTCACGGGAGACCAGGTTTTCACGTTCTGCGAACCGCATTTTTCGCCCGCGGAGACGACATAGCGAAGCGCCGGATATGCGCCTGCCGGCAGCAGCGACAACATGGACGGCGTCATCAGCACATGGCTGACGGCATGCGCGTCGAGCGCCGCACCGAGCTTTCGTCCGTCGACGATGGTGTCGCGATCGAGCATGACGAGGGTCGCGCCATGGCACAGCGCCATGAACAGTTCCCAGATCGACATATCGAACGAGATCGACGCAATCGACGCAAAGCGACTCGCGCCGGTGACCGCCAGCGTCGCACCCTGGACGGCAATGAAATCGGCCAATGCGGCTGATTCGATCGGCACGCCTTTCGGGCGGCCCGTCGTGCCGGACGTATAGATCGTGTAGGCGGCGCGCAATTCGTCCGGAAAATCAGGCGCATTGCCCGGCTGGAGCGTGCGCGAATCCAGGAGAATCGGAACGTCGACAGGCGTGCACATATCGAAATTGATGGCGGCCGCCACCGCACCGGAATCGGCAATCATATGGCGCTTGCGTTCCGGCGGATAATCCGGGTCGATCGGCAGGAATGCGTTACCGGAAAGCAGGCAGCCGATTACCGCCTCGATATACGAGCATTCCTTGCGCATTGAAAGCGCGACGATTGCATTCGGGCCGATGCCGGCATTCTGTAAAGCCGCGGAGAAAGTCCGGCCGCTTGAGAATATATCGTAATAACTATATGACCCGCGGGCATCGATTACGGCGGTCTTTTCAGGATTCAGCTCCGCGATGCGACAGAGCTTCTGAAGCAATGGATCCGCGAGACGGCGGGATCCTGGACTGGATTGCCGATGTGATGCCTCCAGCAGCATGGTGAATACTCCTTACTCGCTTTTTCGGGTTGATTCAAGGTAAATCAACGCTATATAAAACTGCGAACCAGAGCTTTACGGCGAATGAGCGATTCAACGGAGAATAGGGCGAGGCGAGCGCTAATGTCAAACCTGATCGTCACGTTCCTCTCTTCGATCTACCCCTATTTTCAATACCTCGATTTGGCTAATTGATCGTGAAACGGGATGCGCGAAAATTCAAGTGAAATTTCTTACAGGTTGCCCGGTCAATATCGTTTCCTTCATAGTGTTCCGAGTCTGATTCAAGAGGCGCTTTCGCAAAGGCCGCATGTTGTTTTCGTGAAAGCGCGTTTTAAATACCGCCGGGCGATCGGGCGCAATCATGCCCGGCTGCATCACTCCCGCCGTTATGAAACCGTCATCAAGAGAAGCTTCCCACGGAGAGATCTTATGGAACTGACCCAGGCCCAGATTGGAAGATATGAGGACGACGGGCTGCTGATCGTCGACGACGATTTCACGCGGGAGGAGATGGCGCTTTTGAAACACGAGGCCATGCGCGAGCTGGGAGAGGATCGAGTGGGGCTGGTCGCCGAAGACGGAACCGAGCGCCCGCGCGCGGTCAACGGTTCTCATCTGCGCAACCCGGTGTTCTCGGAATTGATCCGCGTGCCGCAATTGATCCGGCCGGCCGAGCAGCTGTTGGGGAGCCGGGTGTACGTTCACCAGTTCAAGATCAATGCGAAGCTGGCTTTCATCGGCGAGCGCTGGGAGTGGCATCAGGACTTCACGTTCTGGCGCGATGCCGACCAGATGCAGGCGCCGCGCGCGGTGACGGCGTGCATCACGCTCGACGACATCTACGAATTCAACGGGCCGCTGATGTTCATCCCGGGCTCGCACCGTGGGGGCGAGTATCCGGTCGAGGTGCGCGACAACGGCGGCGACGACTGGCAGCAGTATTTCGGCGCGGAGATGAAGTACAAGGCCAATCGCAAGCTGATTGCCGAACTCGCGGACGCGCACGGCGTCACGGTGCCGAAACTCAAGCGCGGCTCGGTGATGTTCTTCCATCCGAACGTCTATCACGCGTCGTCCGCGAACATGTCGCCTTACGACCGGACCATGCTCTACATCACGTACAACAGCGTCGAGAATGTGCTGCCCCCGTCGGCGCGGCCGAGGCCGGAATTCATCGCGGCGAGGGATTTCACGCCCGTTGCCGAGGGCACGCGACGCCTGCTGGACGTCGGCGATGCGCCGCGCGGCCATGCGTCGCTCTCGGGCAGCGACTGACGCGGGTCTGCCCGCGGGTTGACGCCGGGCGCGCAACACCATGTCGGCGTTGCGCGGAATTCTGGGCCACAGTGCACCAAGGAGTGCCATATGGCGAGTTTGCGGCTTGCGATCGTCGGCGGCGGACCACGCGCCTTGTCTATATTGGAGCGGCTGCTGGAATATCGGGAAAGCATTCCCGACCACGTCCGCCTGGAGGTCGTGGTGATCGACCCGGGCGATCTCGGCGAGGGGGCGCACTCCGCGGCGCAGGCCGGGCATCTGATGATCAATACGCTCGCGGCGCAGATCACGATGTATCCGCCGGTGAGCGCGGTCGGCGGCGACGCGAAGCCGTCGTTCCTGCATTGGGCCGAGCGCCAGGGATACCGGCGTTTCGCGGATGGGTATCAGATCGAGGTCGCGCCTGGCGGCGAGCAGCTGACCGAGCGCCACCATTTGCCGCGCAGCCTGCTCGGAAAGTATCTCGCCGCATTCGGGCGCGAGGTGCTGGCGGCGCTTCCGGCCAATATCGCGGTCCGTCACGTTCGCGCCAGGGCGATCGACATTCGACCGGCTGCGGGCGGCTACGCGATCGACCTGGATCGCGCCGACGCGATCGCCGCGCAGTTCGTCGTGCTCGCGACGGGGCACGGCACGCGGGCGTCCGACGACGAGGACAGGAAGCTGGCGGCATTCGCACTGGCCGGGCGTTCGTTCAATCAGCACCTCGCCTATGTCGCAGCGCCGTATCCGGTGGAAAAGCTCGATGCGATCGATGCGGGCGCGCGCGTCGCGGTGCGGGGGCTGGGGCTGACGGCCCACGACGTCGTGTCGGCGCTGACCATCGGCCGTGGCGGCACGTATCGCACGGCGGGCGATCGGCTGGTTTACGTGCCGTCGGGACACGAGCCGAGGATTTGGCTCGGGTCGCGCCACACGCTGCCTTTCGCGGCGCGCGGCGTCAATCAGAAGGGGCAGAAAGGGCAGTACGCGTGCCGGTTCTACACGCCGCAGGCGGCCGACGAATTGCGCAGGCGCGCCATTGCGGCAGGGCGTTCCGGCATCGACTTCTCGCGGGAAGTCCTTCCGCTGATCGTCAAGGAAATGGCCCTGGCCTATCGCATCGCCGAAGGCGGTGCGGAAGTCGATCCGGCCGGGTTCGAACCGACGGCGGAAGAAGTGCGGATCGTTCACGCCATCCTGTGGCCGATACGCGAGCGTACGTTCGAGCGGCCGGATGCGTTTCGGCAATGGTTCATCGACGCGATGAAGCGAGATCTCCAGGAAGCGTACCGGGGCAACTGCGCGAGCGGGTACAAGGCCGCGACCGACGTGCTGCGCGACGCGCGTGACGCGTTGCGCGCCACGGTGGAATTCAACGGCATGTCGGCGGAGTCGCACCGATACTTCATCGAGGAGTTCAACCCGATCATCAACCGGATTTCGTTCGGGCCGCCGCTACGGCGCAACGAGGAATGGCTCGCGCTGTTCGAGGCCGGCATCCTTCAGGTGGCGGGCGGCTCCCGCACGCGCGTCGAAACCGGCGACGACTGGACGTACCGGGTGTGTGTCGAGCATGAAGCCTACGAGGAGCGCACGGCTGTCGACGTGGTCATCGCGGCCCGATCGGACCGGTACTCGCCGCTCACCGATTCGTCGACGCTGTCGGCCAGCCTGCTGAAGCGCGGGATGATCCGGCCGCTGATGAACGGCGACTATCACCCGGGCGGGATCGACATCGCCGAAGACTTGCGCGTCAAGGATCGCGGCGGCGTGCCGCATTCGCGGATGTGGGCGACGGGATTCGTGGTGGAGGGCGCGCATTACTACACCAACGTGTTGCCGAGATCCGGCATCTTGTCGAGGCAAACGGTCGACGCGGAAATTGTCGTACAAGGCCTGTGCAGCGAATTGACGACCGCGGGCCAGCGCCAGCCGGAAGACCTGCAACCGATCGGAGAATGAGCGGGCGAGCGTCGCCCGTGCCGGCGAGGCGCTGAAGCGGTGCGCCTCTTGGCGCACCGGCCGCGTAGGCGCTCAGGACGCGCAGCCCGGGCGCGCGCTGCGCCGCTGACGCCCGCCGTGGCGCGCGTGCGCATGGTGGCGCACGGCCTCGAGCGGGCAGGCCCGGCAAGGCGAGAAGCGGCGGCCCCGGTGCACGCGCGCGCGGCTGCGTCGCGTCGCATGCCGGGGCGCCGACGGCGCGGCCGCCTCGCGCGTGGCCTGCTGGCGCAGCGCCGCGGCAAACCGCTGCAGCGCGGCCACCGACCCGGCGATGCTCTGATACTTCTCCCGGCCGATCTGCCCGTCGAGCGTGACGAGCAGCCCGGCCTGGCGGGCGAGCGCGAGCAGCGCCTCCAGATCGTCGCGCGACGCGGCGTCGGATGCCGGTTTGGGTTCGGCATTCGTGCGCCGTTGCCCGTTGCCGTTCGAAAACGTGCCAGATGACATGAGTGGTCTCCTCCGCCTGACCCGCGTGCCGGCTCGGCGGCCGGCTGGGCGATGGCCCGGCATGAACGGTCTGTCCATGGCATCAGTATCGTGTGGGGAATGTTCGCTTCCAATCAGGGCACGCTGAAGTCGGCGTCAGGAAATCCGCCGCGCCATAGGAATTTCCTGACACGCGCGCGGCCGATCGACGGCCGCGCGCGGTGTGGCGGGGCGCGGCGCGCACGGCATGCGACGCTCGTTGTTTACCCGAAGCGGGCCGTCGCCCGATGCCTGCGCATACCTGCGGCATCGCTGCATGGCGGCGGGAAGCGCGGCGCCGGCCGGTCGTTTTTCAACGAACGATACAAAGGTCGAGCGGCTTGACGATGCGTGTCGTCCGGTCTACTTTGGCTGTTACGCCGACCGCTGATGCATGTCCATGACGTGCCAGCGCGTCGGCGCCGCGCTTTCGGGGTAAGTGCGTCTTTCATCGAATTGCCCGTGCGGCGCAAGTCCGCACCAGCCCGGCCGCTGCCGATTCTTCTCGGGTCGCGACGCCCGATGCCCGATGCCCGTGCATCGTGCCGCGTCGTTGACGCAGCGCAAGGGCGCGGCGATGCAGCATCCGTCGCATCGCCTGTCTGTCTATACGCTGCCAATAGATCCCTCTCTCTCTGCTTGCCTCGACTGTAAGGAGTCCGTCGATGTCCCGGGATAATTTGCTGGAATCCCTCAAGGAATTCGCCGCGCAGCGCGCGATCAGCGAAGACCAGTTGCGCACGATGATCGACGACGAGGTGCGCGCGCTGGCCGCCGATGCCCGCGTGCACGACTACGTTCACGTATTTGCGATCCGTCACCTGCGCGACCGGATGCGCAAGCTCGACGAGCAGGCCGCGCAGGCCGATCACGGCCGGCAGGCGGACAACGCGCCGCCCGGCCACACATCCACGGAGCCCACCCGGCATGCGAGCCAGCGTCTATGACGGCCTTTCGCCGCACCTGACGCTGCGCGAGCTGCCCGATCCATCACCGGGGCCGGGCCAGCTTCTGATCGACGTCCGCGCGTGCGGCGTCTGCCGCACCGATCTGCACGTGGTCGACGGCGACCTGCGCGCACCGAAGCGTCCGGTAATTCCCGGTCACGAGATCGTCGGCACCGTCGCGTCGCTGGGCCCAGGCACGAGCGGCTTCGCGATCGGCGAGCGCGTCGGCGTGCCGTGGCTCGGTCATACCTGCGGCCATTGCGCGTTCTGCGCGAGCGGCCGCGAGAACCTGTGCGACACGCCGGGCTTCACCGGCTATACGCTCGACGGCGGCTATGCGGAACGCACGGTCGCCGACGCGCGCTTCTGCCTGCGCCTGCCGCCGGGCTACGACGACGTCCAGGCCGCGCCGCTGCTGTGCGCGGGGCTGATCGGCTATCGCGCGTTGACGCTGGCCGGTGACGCGCGGCGCCTGGGCCTGTACGGATTCGGCGCGGCCGCGCACATCGTCGCGCAGGTCGCGCGGCATCAGGGCCGCCGCGTGTACGCGTTCACGCGGCCGGGCGACACCGTCGCGCAGCAGCTCGCGTTGCGCCTGGGCGCATGCTGGGCCGGCGGCAGCGACGAGCCGGCGCCGGAGCCGCTCGACGCGGCGCTGATCTTCGCGCCGGTCGGCGCGCTCGTGCCGCTCGCGCTCGGCGCGGTGGAGAAGGGCGGCACCGTCGTCTGCGCCGGTATTCACATGACGGATATCCCGTCGTTCCCGTATGCGCTGCTGTGGGAGGAGCGCCGGCTGCTGTCGGTCGCGAACCTGACCCGCGCGGACGGCGACGCGTTCATGGCGCTGGCGGGGCGGATCCCGCTCGACATCGAGACGACGCGCTACCCGCTCGCCGATGCGAACCGGGCGCTCGACGACCTGCGCGCCGGACGCGTGTCGGGCGCGGCCGTGCTGACGATGGTCTGACGTTGTGCTGACGATGTTCTGACAATGTGCTGACGGCGTTGCATCGCCGCGCCGGGCCGTGCCCGGCCGCTCGATGCGCGGCAGCTCGGGCCCCGATTTGCGCGGTTGCCGTCAATGCATCAATCTTGTGCACGCGCCCCTCAAGAAAGCGCCGGACGCGCCGTTTACACGGGGAATTCATCCATCTTGCGTTCGCGCTCCCCACCAGAGTCGTTGCCATGTTCTCGTCCATCCGCGCACGGATTATTGCCGTGAGTGTCGCCATCGTCACGTTTGCGCTCGTCGCGAGCGCCCTGATCAACGCCATCGTCGCGAAGACGTACAGCGATGGCGATATCGACAGCAGCCTGTCGTCCACGTCGAGCCTCTACGCGAGCGCGATCGGCGAGTGGGTCGCATCGAAATCGAAGATGATCGACTCGCTGCAGGACGCGACCCTGTCGCCCGACGCGATGCCGGCGCTCAAGCAGATCGCCGCGGCCGGCGGCTTCATCAACGTCTACGTCGGCTACGCGGACAAGGCGTTCAAGTTCACCGACCCGACCGGCATCCCGGCCGACTACGACCCGACCGGCCGGCCGTGGTTCAAGCAGGCCGCGCAGGCCGGCAAGCCGGTCGTCACGCCGCCTTACATCGATGCGGGCACGGGCAAGCTGGTCGTCACGTTCGCGGCGCCCGTGGTGCGCGACGGCGTGCTCAAGGCGGTCGTGGCGGCGGACGTCGCGATGGATACGGTGATCGCGAATGTCAAGGCGATCCATCCGACGCCGGCCAGCTTCGGCATGCTGATCGACAGCGCGGGCCATATCGTCGCGCATGCCGACCCGAAGCTCACGCTCAAGCCCGTGGCCGAGGTGTCGGCCGATCTCGGCGGCGTCAGCCCGGCCTCGATCGCGTCGGGCAGCGCGCCCCTCGAGGTGAACGCCGCCGGCGCGCACAAGCTCGTCCGTGGGCAGCCGGTGCCCGGCACCGACTGGTTCGTGCTCGTCGCGCTCGACAAGAGCGAAGCGACCGCGGCGATGCGTTCGTTCCTGGTCACGGCGGTCGTCACGCTCGTCGTCATCATCGCGCTGGCGGCGCTGATCATCGGCGCGGTCACCGCGACCGCGTTCCGCCGCCTGTCGCAGGTGCGCGATGCGATGGCCGCGATCGGTTCCGGTGACGGCGACCTGACGCAGCGCCTGCCCGACGAAGGCCGCGACGAAGTGGCGGACATCGCCCGCTCGTTCAACAGCTTCGTGAACAAGCTGCAGCAGGTGATGCAGCAGATCCGCGACGCGAGCGAATCGGTGCGCACGGCGGCCAACGAGATCGCGGCCGGCAACCAGGATTTGTCGTCGCGCACCGAGGCTGCGGCCGCGAGCCTCGAGGAAACGGCCGCGTCGATGGAGGAAATCACTGCGACCGTCGGCCAGTCGGCCGCGGCGGCGGGCCAGGCCGACGAACGGGCGGCTGCCGCGTCGAAGATCGCGTCGCACGGCGGCGTGGTCGTGTCGGACGTGGTTTCGACGATGGAGAAGATCGAGGAAGCGTCGGGCCGGATCGGCGACATCATCGGCGTGATCGACGGCATCGCGTTCCAGACCAACATCCTCGCGCTGAACGCGGCCGTC
>Ga0157367_1000187_pt1 | contig 32358 bp, 29 predicted proteins | sample AttbisABBM2_FD_113142 | JGI IMG/M metagenome (GOLD analysis project Ga0157367, IMG submission 113142) | Fungus gardens microbial communities from leaf cutter ant in Botucatu, State of São Paulo, Brazil - Atta bisphaerica ABBM2 | ecosystem: Host-associated > Fungi > Mycelium > Unclassified ... | reverse complement strand
GCCGGGCTGTCCGGCGCGATCGCGGTGCTGGTCGCGCTGCATGCGCGCGACGCGCAAGGCGTAGCCGGGCAGGTGATCGACGTGTCGCTGTTCGAGCCGCTGCTGTCGATCCTCGGGCCGGCCGCGGCGAACTACGCGCTGACCGGCCAGGTGAAGGCGCGCACCGGCAGCCGCTCGTCGAACACCGCGCCGCGCAACGCGTATCGCACCCGCGACGGCAAGTGGCTGTGCCTGTCGAGCTCGACGCAGGCGATGGCCGAGCGGCTGTTCCACGCGATCGGCCGCGCGGACCTGATCGACGATCCGCGCTACGCGACCAACGTGCAGCGCGTGCAGCACGCGGAGGCGCTCGACGCGATCGTCGGCGCGTTCATCGGCGCGCGCGATCTCGATGCCAACCTCGCGTTCTTCGAGGAAGCGGGCGTGACGGCCGGGCCGATCCACGACATCGCGCAGATCGTCGCGGACCATTACGTGATCGAGCGCGAGGCGCTGGTCGAGCTGCCCGACGACGACGTCGGCAGCCTGCCGATGCACAACATCACGCCGCGCCTGTCGGCCACGCCCGGCACGTTCCGCCGGCCCGCGCCCGCGCTCGGCGAGCACAACCGCGAGATCCTGCTGCCGCTGCTCGGCGAGCGCGAATACGAGCGGCTCGCGGGGCTCGGCGTGATTCGTTCGCAATAGGCGCGGCGTCGCGCGACGCGGCCGCGACAGACGGCTGCGCGCGCCGGCCCGCACGCATTGGACATTGCATGGAGGAGACACCCATGAAGCCACGCTGGACCCATCGGCCGCCCGGCTCGAACTGGGGGGATTTCGGCCCGGACGACCAGAAGGGGCGGTTGAACTGGCTGACGCCCGACGCCGTGCTGCGCGGCGTCGCGGAAGTGCGCGAAGGCCGCGTGTTCTCGCTGAGCCTGCCGCTCGACGTGCCGCGCGGCGGCGGGCTGAACGCGCGGCGCCGGCCGCCGGCGATCATGTCGGCGCTGCTCGGCGACAAGCCGTACTTCGGCTATCGCGCTGACGAACAGGTTGCGAACGCAACCGATGTGGTATGCGACGACGCGTTCTGCATGCATTCGCAGTTTTCGACGCAGTGGGATGCGCTGTCGCACGTCGGTTCGCTGTTCGACGCGGACGGCGGCGGCGACCCGCAGCGCGTGTTCTACAACGGCTACCGGATGGGCGAGCACATCCGCGTGCCCGAAGCCGGTGCGCCGCAGGGCGGCGCGCACGCGCTCGGCATCGAGGTGATGGCGCGCACGGGCGTGCAGGGGCGCGGCGTGCTGGTCGACCTGCGCCGCCACTTCGGCGACGAACGGCGCAAGATCGGCTATGCCGAGTGGATGGCCGTGCTGCGCGCGGACGACGTGACGGTCGAGCGCGGCGACATCGTGTGCGTGCACACGGGGTTCGCCGACCGGCTGCTCGAGGCTGCCGCGCGCGGCGAATCGGGCGAGCAGGGCGCGCCGCACGCGTGCTGCGTGCTCGACGGCGACGATGCGCAGCTGCTGGAGTGGATCGCCGAATCGGGCCTGGCCGCGCTCGCGGCCGACAACCACGCGGTCGAGGAGCGCCCGCACAATGCGCCGCCGCGCGCGCGGCCCGGCGCGCTGATGCCGCTGCACGAGCTGTGCCTGTTCAAGCTCGGCATCCATCTCGGCGAGCTGTGGCACCTGACGCCGCTCGCCGACTGGCTGCGCGCGCACCGGCGCAACCGCTTCCTGCTGACCGCGCCGCCGCTGCACCTGCGCGGGCTGGTCGGCTCGCCCGTCAACCCGGTCGCCACCGTGTGAACGTCGCCGCCGCGCGCGATGCACGCGATACATGCGACGCGCCGGCGGCTCATCGAGGAAACGTCATGTCCCATACCCCTGCGGCGTCGATCGCCGCGCGCATCGACCGGCTGCCCGCGACGGCCAGCATCTGGAAGCTCGTGCTGTTCCTGAGCGTCGGCGGGTTCTTCGAAGTCTACGACCTGTTCCAGATGACCTACCTGCCGCCCGGGCTGATCCGCGACGGCATCTTCCACACCGGCGCGCACGGCGTGCTCGGCATGTCGGACCAGGGCGCGCTCGGCGCGGCGACGTTCGCCGGGCTGTTCATCGGCGAGATGTTCGTGTCGCGCCTCGCCGATCGCTACGGGCGGCGCGCGGTGTTCACCGGCGCGCTGCTGCTCTATACGGCCGCGAGCCTCGCGATGTGCGTGCAGACGAGCGCGCTCGGCATTCTCGTGTGCCGGTTCATCGCCGGCTGCGGCGTGGGCGCGGAGCTGATCACGATCGGCGCGTTCCTGACCGAGCTGGTGCCGAAGGCGGTGCGCGGCCGCGCGTTCGCGGTGTGCTTCGCGGTCGGCTACCTGGCGATGCCGGTGCTCGCGCTGGTGTCGTGGCTGTGGGTGCCGCGCGATCCGCTCGGGCTGTCCGGCTGGCGCTGGGTCGTGCTGCTCGGCGGCAGCGGCGCGGTGGTGGTGTGGTGGCTGCAGTCGCGGCTGCCGGAATCGCCGCGCTGGCTCGTGCTCGCCGGCCGCGAAGCCGAGGCCGAGGCCGTGCTGCAGCGGCTCGAGCAGGCGGTGGCGCGCGAATCGGGCCGGCCGCTGCCGGCCGTGCGGGCGCCGGCCGCCGCGGCGCCGCGCGCGCAGCGCGCGCCGTCGATGTGGGATGCGCGGCATCGCGGCCGCACGGCGATGCTGATCGCGTTCAACGCGTTCCTGAGCATCGGCTTCTTCGGCTTCAGCCAGTGGCTGCCGACGCTGCTCGCCGCGCAGGGCGCGACCGTCACGAAGAGCCTCTGGTATGCGTTCGTGATCGCGTTCGCGTATCCGGTGTCGCCGTTCGTCGCCGGCCTGTTCGCGGACCGCATCGAGCGCAAGTGGCTGATCGTCGCCGCCGCGTTCGGCGTCGCGCTGTTCGGCACCGCGTTCGCGATGGCGTCGCAGGCGGCGTTCGTGATCGCGTTCGGCGTGCTCGTCACGCTGTCGAACACGGTGCTCGCGAGCAACGGGACGGCCTACCAGTCGGAAGTGTTCCCGACCGAGATTCGCGGGCGCGCGCTCGGCTTCGTGCATTCGATCGGCCGCCTGACGGGCATCGCGAGCAGTTTCATCGTCGCGCTGCTGCTCGAGCGCGCGGGCGTGTCGGCGGTGTTCGCGCTGATCGGCGGCAGCATGCTGATCGTGATGCTGTCGATCGGCGTGTTCGGGCCGTGCACCAACAACCGCGCGCTCGACGAGATCGCGGACGGCGAGGCGGCCGCCGCGACGGGCGATGCGGCGGGTGCGGCGGGGCTCGACGCGTTGCCGCCGCGGCGTTCTTGAACGCCGCCGACGAGCACCGCTCACGCCACTGTGATCACGACCTTGCCGAACGGGCCGCGTTCGAGATGCGCGAACGCGGCCGGCGCATCGTCGAACGCATGGACGTGCTCGACGACGGGCCGGATGCCGTGTTCGTCGAATGCGCGGTTCATCTGTTCGAACGCACGGCGGTGCCCGACCGAAATGCCCTGGACGACCGCCCGCTTCAGCATCAGCGGAAGCGCGGGCAGCACGAGATCGTCGCTGTCGAGAAAGCCGATCTGCGCGATGCGCCCGCCCGGCGCGACGGCCGCCGCGGACTGGCGCAGGTTCGCGCCGCCGACGAGTTCCAGCACGTGATCGACGCCGCGCCCGCCGGTCAGCCGGAGGGCCGCGTCCGCCCAGTCGCGCGTGTCCGATGTGTCGATCGACGCATCGGCGCCCAGCGCCATCGCGCGCGCCGCTTTCCCGGCATCGCGCGACGTGACGATCACGCGCGCGCCGAACGCCCGCGCGATCTGCAGCCCGAACAGCGCGACGCCGCCGGTGCCCTGCACCAGCACGGTCTGGCCCGATTGCACGCCGCCCGTCTCGACGAGCGCGAACCAGGCGGTCAGCGCCGCGATCGGCAGCGTCGACGCCGCGGCATCGTCGAGCGACGCGGGCGTGCGCACGGCGGCCTGCTCGCCGAGCGTCACGTATTCGGCGAGCACGCCGGGCAGCGGGCCGCCCAGCGACAGGCCGTGCCGCGTCATCTCGGGCGGCGGGTCGCCGTCGATCCATTGCGTCCAGAAATGGCCGAGCACGCGATCGCCGACGGCAAAGCGCGTGACGTCCGCGCCGACGGCCACGACTTCGCCGGCCATATCCGAGCACGGCACGAACGGCATGGCCGGCAGGTCGGGCAGCAATGCGCCGTCGACCACGAGCGCGTCGCGATAGTTGAGCGACACGGCGCCGACGCGCACCAGCAGCTCGCGCGGCCCCGGCCGGGGCACCGGCACGTCGGCGAGTTCGAGGTGGGGCAAGCCGAACGCCGGCAACTGCCATTGTTTCATCGTCGTGTTCATGGGGTCTCTCGTTGCGGAAGGGAGCGACCGATCTTATGGACGACGCGTTCGCGCGTGTTGCGATATCTTTGCGCATGACTTCCGCCGATTCGTCGCCAATCCCGTGACTTCGAACCTCCATTCGCATCTGCAAGGCATCGCCGCCTTCGTGCATTCCGTCGAAACCGGCAGCTTCACCGCGGCCGCCGCGCGCATGGGCGTGTCGAAGTCGGTGACCGGCAAGAGCGTCGCGCGGCTCGAGGCCCGGCTCGGCGTGCGGCTGCTCAATCGCACGACCCGCAGCCTCGGCATGACGGCCGAAGGGATCGCGTACTACGACAGTTGCCGCAAGGTGCTCGAGGAGCTGAGCGCGGCGGAGACGCTGCTGGCGTCGAGCATGCGCCGCGTGTCGGGCACGGTGCGGATCAACCTGCCGATCTCGTTCGGGCGCCTGTGCGTCGTGCCGGTGCTGGCGGAGATTGCGCGTGCGCAAGCCGATCTCGACATGAACATTTCGTTCACGGACCGCCGCGTCGACCTCGTCGAGGAGGGCGTCGATCTCGCGATACGCATCGGCGATCCGGGCGATCACGCGAGCCTCGTCGGGCGGCAGCTGTGCATGCAGCGGCTGGTGATCTGCGCGTCGCCGGACTACCTGCGGCGGCGCGGCGTGCCCGCGTCGTTCGACGCGCTGCGCGACCACGACTGCCTCGCATTCGGGAAGGACGGGCAGCCGCTGCCGTGGCCGCATGCGGACGCCGCGTCGGGCGCGGGCGAGCGGCCGGTGCGCCCGCGCTACACGATCGGGCACGGCGAGGCATTGCGCGATGCGGCGCGCAGCGGCATGGGGCTCGCGTGCCTGGCGACGTGGCTCGCGATCGACGACGTGCGCGACGGCACGCTCGACGTGGTGCCGCTCGGCGCGCCCGTCGAGGACGTGCCGATCACCGCGCTGTGGCCGCGCTCGCGCAATCTCGCGCCGAAGGTGCGGGTGGTGGTCGACGCACTCGTCGACGCGTTCCGCCCGGTTCCGCCGTGGGACCTGAACTGGCCCGCGCCGAACCATGCGCAGCATTGTTGACGGCGATGCGCTTACATTGGGACCTCATTTTGAGTATCCTCGTTGAGGCCTGCACTCCGTCGGAATCGAAATGATCAAACGTACGCGAATCGCCGCCGTTGCCATGGCCCTGGTTCTGGCCGTGCCGCTCATCGCCCTGCCGACGCCCGCCCGCTGCGACACGGCGCGCGCCGAAATCGACGACCAGTCCAGCGCGCAGACGCTGATCCGCTCCGTCACGCGGGAGATCCAGGAAGAAATCCGCTCGCGCGCGATCGAGCCGGGCGATACGGCCCGCATCCGGGAAATCGTCAACCGCGACATCCTGCCCTATACGGATCTGCGGCGCACCACGCGGCTCGCGATGGGCCCGTTCTGGCAGAAGGCGACGCCCGAGCAGCAGGACGCGCTCGCGAAACAATTCGAGCAATTGCTGATCCACACCTATTCGGGCGCGCTCGGGCTCGTGACGCCCAACCAGGAATTCCGCTATCCGCCGCTGCGCGAGACGGCCGACCAGACCGACATCGTCGTGAAGACGCTCGCGATGTACAACGGCGAGCCGGTTGCGATCGACTACCGCCTGTATCGTTCGCCGGCCGGCTGGCGCGTGTACGACCTGAACGTGATGGGCGTGTGGCTCGTGCAGATCTACCGGCACCAGTTCCGCGAGGAGATCCAGCAGAAAGGCGTCGACGGGCTGATCCGCACGCTGGCCGAGCGCAACGCGACGCTGTCCGCCGCGCCGCCGCCGTGGAAGCAGTGACGCGCGGCGCGGCACGCTATCCCTGAAACAGCCGCCCCTGCCCCGATACGACCGATTCGAAATCGTCGCGCAGGAACGGCAGGATCGCGTCGGCGACGGGCTGCAGCTGGCGGCTCACGTAGAACGCATAGTCGATCGGCGCGCGCAGCGCCTCGAGCGGCTCCGGGCCGGCCGTCGTCATCATGTAGCTGATCCAGCCGCCGCGCTGGTATTGCAGCGGCCGCCCGTGCGCGTCGTTGAACGCATCGGCGAGGCGCGCCGCGCGCACGTGCGGCGGCACGTTGCGCTGGTACTCGCTGAGCGGCCGGCGCACGCGCTTGCGATAGATCAGCAGTTCGTCGAGTTCGCCGGCGAGGGTGCGGCGCACATAGTCGCGGATGAAATCCTGGTACGGCTCCCGCTTGAACACGCGCCGGTACAGTTCGCGCTGGAATTGCTGCGCGAGCGGGGTCCAGTCGGTGCGGACCGTCTCGAGGCCCTTGAACACGACGTCTTCGCCGCCGTCCGCGGCTTGCGCGAGGCCCGCGTAGCGCTTCTTGCTGCCTTCGTCCGCGCCGCGCACGGTCGGCATCAGGAAGCGGCGATAGTGCCGCTCGTACTGCAGCTCGAGCGCGCTGTCGAGCCCGAAGCGCTCGCGCAGCTGCGTCTGCCACCAGCGGTTCACATGCTCGACGAGCGCGCGCCCGATGCGCGCGGCCGCTTCGTCGTCGTGCGGGCCCTTCAGCCAGACGAAGGTCGAATCGGTGTCGCCGTAGATCACCTCGTAGCCCTGCGCCTCGATCAGCTCGCGCGTGCGGTGCATGATCTCGTGGCCGCGCATCGTGATCGACGACGCGAGCCGCGGATCGAAGAAGCGGCAGCCGGTGGAGCCGAGCACGCCGTAGAACGCGTTCATGATGATCTTCAGCGCCTGCGACAGCGGCGCGTTGCGCTGGCGCTTCGCGAGCTCGCGGCCGTCCCATACGCGCCGCACGATGTCCGGCAGGCAATGGCGCGTGCGCGAGAAGCGCGCGCCGAGAAAACCCGGCACGGACGCGTCGTCGCCGGGATCGGCGAGGCCTTCGATCAGCCCGACCGGGTCGATCAGGAACGTGCGGATGATCGACGGGTACAGGCTCTTGTAGTCGAACACGAGCACCGAATCGTAGAGGCCGGGCCGCGAATCCATCACGAAGCCGCCGGGGCTCGTCTGCCCGGTCACGTCGCCGAGGTTCGGCGCGACGTAGCCGAGCCGGTGCATGCGCGGCAGGTACAGGTGCGTGAAGGCCGCGACCGAGCCGCCCGTGCGATCGGCGGCGAGGCCCGTGACGCTCGCGCGTTCGAGCATGAACGACAGCAGGTCCGCCTTGGCGAAGATGCGCGTGACGAGCTCGCAGTCCTTCAGGTTGTAGCGCGCGAGCGCGGGCTTGTCGTGCTCGAAGCGGCGCTGGATCTCGTCCATCCGCTGGTACGGGTTGTCGATCGACTTGCCCTCGCCGAGCAGCGCCTGCGCAACGGTTTCGAGGCTGAACGACGGGAAGGTCCAGGTCGCGGATTTCAGCGCGTCGATGCCGTCGATCAGCAGCCGGCCGGGCGCTGCGGCGAAGAAATGGTCGGGGTGCTGGCTGTGCGCGCGCCCTTCGAGCTCGCTGCCGCCGCGCCCGAGCCGCAGCGGCACGCGATACTGCTCCGCGTGCGCGAGCAGCACGCGCAGGTCGAACTGGATCAGGTTCCAGCCGATGATCACGTCGGGGTCGTGCTGCTCGAACCAGTCGTTCAGCCGCGCGAGCAGCGCGGGCCGGCTGTCGCAGTAGGCGAGGTCGAAATCGGGGTCGGGGCCGTTCGCGTCGCCGTTGGGCGGGCCGAGCATGAACACCTGGCGCTGCCCGCAGCCTTCGAGCGCGATCGAATACAGCTCGCTATGCGCACTGGTTTCGATGTCGAGCGACACGCAGCGCAGCGCGGGCCGGTAGCCGGCCTCGGCCTTCAGCTCGCCGTCGGCGAGCGCGCCGTCGCCGGCCGGCACGCCGCGGAACCGCACCGGCGCGGTGATGAAGCGCTCCATCATGTAGAGCTCGGGCGGCAGCACGTCGGCTTCGTACACGTCGACGCCGGCCCGGGCGAGGCGCTTCTGCAGCGCGGCCAGATGGCGATAGCGCCGGCAATAGAGGCCCACCACCGGGCGCTGCCGGAAGTCGCGCAGCGCGAGCGGACGCAGCTCGGCGTCGCTTTCGCCGGCCAGTGCGCGCTCGGCGGCGTCGCGCTGCGCGGCGGGGATGAACGCGACCGATTCCTGCGGGCGCAGCCGCACCAGGCGCGGACCGCGTTCGGTTGCCAGCCAGAACTCGATGTCGACGCCGCTTGCGGTGTCCCGCCAGTGGCGGGTGAGGATGAAACCCTGCTCGAAATCCGTCAAAACGTACGCTCGCCGTCGATGCCCAGGCGGCGAATTCTAGCAAGCGGGGGCGGGGGAAACCGCGCATCGACGAGCGCCGCCAGGCGGGCGCGTGCGTACGCCAATCGTAAGCTTCGATCGCCCGCGCGCCGGATTTCGTCCGACCGATCCCGCACTCGAATAGTCGCCTTAACGGAATCGCACTAGGCGTATACACGCGTTCCGCGGCGACGAAGCCCCGTTTCACGCCGATATAAGCGCGCCGACATGCGCTGCATGCTCGTCGCCCAATGGGACGCGATGTTCTGTTCGCCTACCCTTCGCTACGGCAAATGCAGATGACGGGGCTCGCAGGCAAGCGCGCCGCACGGCGCGTACCCCTTCCGCCGACGCCCCCGAAGCGCCGAGACGCACAACGGCTCGCCCGTCCCCACGACGTTGCCGAACCCACCATTAGATTAGATACGAGACAAACCTGACGACGGCCCACGGCGGCCGTTTCAGCATGCTGATAAAGGAGCAAGCTCATGAGTGATACCCCGGTGCAGCCGGTCGCCGGCGTCGGCGCGGAAGCAGAGTTCGGCGCCAAGGGCGTCGTCGATCGATACTTCGGCATTTCCGCGCGGGGCAGCACGCAGCGCCGCGAAATCGTCGCGGGTATCACCACGTTCCTGGCGATGGTCTATTCGGTGTTCGTCGTGCCCGGCATGTTCGGCAAGGCCGGCTTCGACACGAGCGCCGTGTTCGTCGCCGTCTGCCTGACGACCGCATTCGGTTCGCTGCTGATGGGCCTGTGGGCCAGGCTGCCGATCGCGATCGGCTGCGCGATCTCGCTGACCGCGTTCACCGCGTTCGGCCTCGTGCTCGGCAAGGGCCTGCCGCCCACGGTCGCGCTCGGCGCGGTGTTCCTGATGGGGCTCGTGTTCACCGGCATTTCGGTGACCGGCGTGCGCTCGTGGATCCTGCGCAACCTGCCCGCGGGCGTCGCGCACGGCACGGGGATCGGCATCGGCCTGTTCCTGCTGCTGATCGCGTCGAACGACGTCGGCCTCGTCGTCAAGAACCCGGGCGCCGGCCTGCCGGTGTCGCTCGGCCAGATCACCGCGCTGCCGGTGATCATGTCGGTGATCGGCCTCGCCGCGATCTTCGGGCTGGAAAAGCGCCGCGTGCCGGGCGGCATCCTGCTGGTCGTGATCGCGATCTCGGTGTTCGGCCTCGCGTTCGATCCGGGCGTGAAGTTCCGCGGCGTGTTCGCGCTGCCTTCGCTGAGCGCGCCGGGCCACGCGTCGCTGATCGGCGCGATGGACATCAGGGGCGCGCTGTCGCTCGCGGTGCTGCCGAGCGTGCTGGCGCTCGTGATGACCGCCGTGTTCGACGCGACCGGCACGATCCGCGCGGTCGCGGGGCAGGCGGGCCTGCTCGACGAGAACGGCCGCATCATCAACGGCGGCCGCGCGCTCACCGCGGATTCGGTGAGCTCGATCTTCTCCGGCTTTCTCGGCGGCGCGCCGGCGGCGGCCTACATCGAGTCGAGCGTCGGCGTCGCGGCCGGCGCGAAGTCGGGCCTCGCGGCCGCGGTGGTCGGCCTGCTGTTCCTGGTCGTGATGTTCTTCTCGCCGCTCGCGGGGCTCGTGCCGTCGTATGCGACCGCGCCGGCGCTGATGTACGTCGGGCTGCTGATGCTGGGCAGCGTGAGCAAGCTGCACATGGACGACATGGTCGACGCGATGTCCGGCCTGGTGTGCGCGGTGTTCATCGTGCTGACCGCCAACATCGTGACGGGCATCATGCTCGGTTTCTCGACGCTCGTGATCGGGCGCATCGCGAGCGGCGAGGTGCGCAAGCTCAACGTCGGCACCGTGGCGATCGCGGTCGTGCTCGTCGTGTTCTATCTGGGCGGCTGGGCGATCTGAGCGGCATCGACAACGGCGTTGTTTCCTCCGCCATCATCATCGTTGGTGGTCTCCTGGCCCGGGAGCTTCGGTTTCCGGGCTTTTTTTGGATTCTTCGCGGATTTTCGTGGATGCCGCCGTTCGACCCGGCCCGGTCAGTCAATATCAACAAACCGGCCATTCGTTCGTCGTGGCGTGCAAAAAGGCGGGTCCCGGCGAGCATGAACCAAAGCGGAAAGTGGCGACGCCTACGCCAATCGCAGATCCCACAACACATCGAGTACGTGTTTTGTGGAATGCTCGATGTGCCCCGCGCGATGGGCGATGCCGAGCCGACGCCACAACGCCGGGCGCAGCGGACGCATGACGATGCGCTCGTCGGGTAATGGCGTAGCGGCCTCATGAGGCAACAGCGCGGCGCCGTAACCTGCCGCTACCAGGCTCTTGATTGCGTCGTTGTAGTTGAGCTGAATGCGCGGCGCAGGATGGTGCCCACCGGCTGCGAACCACTCCGTAGTCAGACGCGAGAGACGCGTGGTCGTGTCGTTGAGAATGAGCGGTTGGGCGGCGAGCCATTCAGGCGTGACGCGGGCCGGACACCACCAATGCGCCGGCACGAAGGCCATCACGGGGTCGCGGCGCCAAGGCTTTATCGCGAGTCCGGCCACCGGAGGCTGAGGCAGTGCGACCAGCCCGACATCCAGCGTTCCATCCGCCAGTCGGGACAGCGTTTCATGTGAAGTGAGGACTGCCACCTGAACGTCGATACCGGGATGGTGCTGGCGCAGCACCTCGAGCGCTTGCGGCAACAGGTGTGCGATAGCGCCGGTAGATGCACCGAGCCGCACGCGCCCTCCGAGCCCCTGCACCTGGCGTTCGACGTCGTCCAACGCCCGCTCCGCATCGGCCAGCAGTCGACGCGCGCGCTCCACCAGCACCTCGCCTATTGCCGACGGCCTGACATGTCCGCGCTTGCGTGACAGGAGTGGCGCCCCAATGCGGCCTTCGAGTTCAGCGATGTGGAGGCTGACCGTTGGCGGCGCGAGGTGCAATGCACGCGCTGCATCGGCAAACGAGCCACGGTCGGCAATGGCGACCAGAGTGCGCAAGCGGTCCAGGCTGATCTCTCGCATGTCGGCGTCCCGATTCAGAAAAACTGAATATATCCGTTATGAAATTCAACTTTCTCTATTCTGGCGGCCCGTTGAACATAGGGGCTCGTTCTATCCATTACAACCTGAAGTCAGCGGAGTATTCCACGTATGAGCTCTCCCGTTGTTTTCATCGATGGCGACCAGGGCACCACCGGGTTGCAGATACACGAACGGCTGCGCAACCGGACCGACCTCAGACTGGTCACGCTTGCCGCTGCAGAACGCAAAGATCCGCGGCGTCGCGCAGAAGCCATCAACGCCTGCGACATTGCCATCCTCTGTTTGCCCGATGCCGCCGCGCGCGAGGCCGTGGACTTCATCGTCAATCCTGCCGTCAGAGTCATCGACGCAAGCTCTGCCCACCGCACGCATCCGGACTGGACATACGGCTTTCCGGAAATGACGGCGGGACAGGCCGAACGCATTGCGAACGCACGACGGGTTACCAATCCCGGTTGCTATCCGACCGGTGCAATCGGCTTGCTGCGCCCTCTGTTGCAAGCCGGGCTTATACCGGACAACTACCCGGTGAGCATTCATGCGGTATCCGGCTACTCCGGACGCGGGCGTGCCGGCGTGGAGGAACATGAGCGGCAGGGTGCCGTCAACGCGCCTGCATACCAGGTTTATGGTCTGGAACTCGCGCACAAGCACCCCCCGGAAATCCAGCAGCACGCGGGCCTCGCGCAGCGTCCCATCTTCGTCCCCGCGTATGGCGCGTTCCGCCAGGGCATCGTGCTGACGGTGCCCCTGGCGTTGCGGCTGCTGGCGCCCGATGTGGACGGCGCCACGTTACACGCATGCCTTGCACGCCACTATGCCGAGGCGGCCCACGTCCACGTCTTGCCGCTGGACGAATCGTGCGTCTTGACGCACCTTGATCCGCAAGAGCTGAATGGTACGAACGACATGCGCTTGAGCGTATTTCCCAACATGGAGCACGGGCACGTCCTGCTGTCCGCGGTTTTCGACAATCTTGGCAAAGGCGCATCCGGTGCCGCGGTTCAGAACCTGAACCTGATGCTCCCGCAGCAATAGTCGTCGATGGCTCGAGCTGAAGTTCGGCCGCCCCCGTACCGGAACCTGCGCACAGCCGCGCAGTCAGATGCCTTTTCAAACCGCAAGGTAGAGAGTCGAATGAATCGAATTATTCGCGCGATCACGCTGACGGCTACGCTGGCCGGTGCCGCCGCACTCGCCGCTTGTGAAACCCGCGGAGGCAACGTGCAGGCATCCACCACCCGTCCGGCGGACGGCCAACCGGTCACGAAAACCGTCTACGTCGCGCCGAAGACGGCGCGCTGCGTCGGCGTCGCGCCGATGGAGTGCCTGCAGGTGCGCGACCGCCCGGACGGCGCATGGAGCCTGTGGTACGCGGGCATCGAAGGCTTCGACTTCAAGCCGGGCTTCCGCTACGAACTCCAGATCGACGAATACAAGGTCGCGCAGCCGCCGGCCGACGGCTCGTCGATTCGCTGGGTGCTGAAGCGCGTCGTGTCGCGCGTGCCGGCGAGCGAGTGACGCGCAGGGGCCGGCCGCTATCCGCCGAACGCGGCGACGATCTCGTCGATCGTCACGCGAATCCGCGCGGTGTGCCGCAGGTCCTGATGCGTGACGAGCCAGATCTCGTATCGCGCATCGCCCGAACGGTCGGGCCAGATCCGCACGAGGCCGTCGCGTTCGCCCATCGGCACCGGTATCTCGCAGATGCCGAGCCCGGCCTTCATCGCCGCACGCAGCGTCAGGTTGGTGTTCAGCCGCGCGACGATGCGGCCGCCCGCCAGCGGCTCGCCGACGAAGGCGGGCACGGCCATCTTCGCGAGGTGCGGCTGGTACACGACGAGATCGTGCCCGGCGAACCGCTCGCCCGGCACCGGTTCACCGTGGCGCCGCACGTAGTCGCGCGACGCGAACAGCCCCGTTTCCCAGCTCGCGAGACGGCGGGCGAGCAGGTCCGGATTGCGCGGCTTTACGGTGCGGATCGCGATGTCGGCTTCGCGCTTCGCGAGGTTGAGGACTTGCGTGGTCGTGTCGAGCATCACCGACACGTCCGGATGCTTCGCATGCAGGCGCTCGATCGCGGGCATCACGAATTCCTGCGCGAGCGCGTCGGTGGTCGACAGCTTCACCTCGCCGGCGAGCCGCTTGTCCACGCCCTGCGCATGACGCACGAGATCGTGCGCGGATTGCTCCATCGCCTCGGCCGCGCGAATCGCGATCTTGCCGACGGGCGTCAGCGCATAGCCGCTCGACGTGCGCAGGAACAGCGTCGCGCCGAGCGCGTGCTCGAGCGCGGCGAGCCTGCGGCCCACGGTGGCCTGGTCGATGTCGAGTGCGCGCGCGGCGGCGCGCAACGTGCGTTCCCGATGCAGCGCGACGAAAACGCGTGCGTCGTCCCAATTCATGTGGCCCCCGGCATGATGCAAATTCGCATCATACGGCCGGCCGTTCTGCGCGTGTCAAGCGCGCGGTGCGCACGCGACGGTGCGGCGGGCGACCTGTTTCCTTCCGTTCAGCAATGACCCAGCGGCGCGGCCGTGCGCGCGACGTCGGCGATCCGCACGCTGCGGGACATACCGTAAACCTCGGCCTCCCGGCGTTCCGGCTCGCTGCTGGCCACCACCGCCGCGCATTCGCGCGGCACGCCGAGCGCCTGCAGCGCGACGTCGAACGGATGCTGGCTTGCGCCGACGGGCGCCTGGCGCGCATCCGCGACGACCACCGAGAAGCGGTCGAGGCGCGCCGAGCCGAACTGCCCCTCGAACATCGCGCTGAGCCGCGACGCGGGCAACGTCGTGACGAGGCCGAGGCGGTAGCCCTGCGCCGAAGCGTGGTCGAGCCACTGCTTGATCGTCTCGCGCTGCTGCTGTGATTCCCGCGAGTCCGGCGTTGCTTCGATCTGTTCAAACGCTGCGTCGAGTCTGGTGACGATGGCTTCGATGACCACGGGAATGTCCTCTCCAAGGAAGTGACGATCCGCCCGCTGACGGGAAAGCCACACCTTAGCTTCGAAACGGAATACAGAACCAATTAATCTTTTTAGCCGATTCATAGGGTTCCGCTAATACGTTCGTTCGAGCGTCGATCATGGTGCATGGATGTCGGCATCCCGCACAGGATCGGTGCGCATATCGGGCCGCGCGGGCGCGATATGCGACGCATGCACGCCGCGCATGCGTCGCATGCGCGTGGCTCAATGCAGCTTGATCGACGGCTGGTTGCGGCTTTGCAGCCAGTGGCCGAGCGCCTGCAGCAGTGCGCGCGTCACGCCGTGCACGCTGAACAGGTGCTTGCGATAGAGGAACTTGTACAAGCCGCTCGCGGCGGGACCGTCGACGATCAGCGAACGCGAGCGCACGCCGAATTCCGTCTGGAACATCGCGCCGGCCTGCCCGAGCGACACGACGGTGCCCGCGTCGTGGAAGGTGAAGCCTGCGACCGGCTTGCCGGCCAGGCGGCGCGCGAACGCCTGGCTCAGATACACGGCCTGCTGGTGTGCGACCTGCGCGCGCGGCGGCAGGAAGCCGTGCGCGCCGGCCGTCGGGCACGCCGCGCAGTCACCGAATGCATATACGTGCGGATCGTCCGGCGTCTGCAACGTGTCGGTCACGATCACCTGGTTCGCGCGGTTGAGCGCGACGCCGCCGATCAGCCGCAGCATCGCCGGGCCGGCCACGCCCGCGGCCCACAGCGTGATGTCGCTCGCGAGCCGCTCGCCCGTCGCGGTCGTGACCGCGTCCGGCCCGACTTCCGCCACGCGGGTGTCGGTCAGCACGTCGACGTGCAACTGCCGCAGCTGCGCTTGCGTGCGCGCGGAGATCCGTTCGTCCAGCACCGGCAGCACGCGCGGCGCGCCTTCGATCAGGCGAATGCGGACGTCGCGATCGGGCGTCAGCGCCTTGAAGCGGTACGCGGCGAGCTGGTTGCTCGCGTGCCGGAGCGCGGCGGCCAGCTCCACGCCGGTCGCGCCCGCGCCGATCACGTTGATCCACACCGGCGGCGCGGGCTGCTCGGGCTGCCGTTGCGCGAGATGATCGGCCTTCGCGCACGCGGCGAGAAACTTCCGGCGGAAATCCTCGGCCTGCTCGACGTTCTCGAGCGGCAGCGCATGGCGGGCCGCGCCCGGCACGTTGAAGAAATTCGTCACGCTGCCCACCGCGAGCACCAGGTCGTCGTAATGCACGTCGCGCTGCGGCAGGATTTCCGAGCCGTCGGCGTCGAGCACGGCGCCGATCGTCGCGACGCGTTGCGCGCGATCCACGTATTGCAGGTCGCCCTGGACGAACTGGAAGCCGTGGCGCTTCGCCTGCGCCGCATACTCGATCGTGTGGCTCGCCGGGTCGCGATGGCCGGACGCCGCTTCGTGCAGCAGCGGCTTCCAGAAATGCGTCGGAAACCGGTCGACGAGCACGACTTCCGCCAGGCCGCGCCGGCCCACGGTATCGCCGAGGCGCGTCGCCAGTTGCAGGCCGCCGGCGCCGCCGCCGACGATCACGATGCGCGGCGCACGCGTGGCGTGCGCCGCTGCGGGGGGTGAGAGAGTGTTGGCCATGGGATGCTCCACGCGGGTTTCGTTTCGGATGACAGATTTCGAGATACGACGATATAGTTTCGAATCGGCTAAGACAATTTAATGTTTATAAGCGACTTATATGTATTCACTTATCGGAAAGACGGCGACCTTCCGGCAGTTGAAGGCGCTGGACATGGTCGCGCGGCTGGGCAGCGTGTCGCGCGCGGCGGAGGAGCTGAACCTCACGCAGCCGGCCGTGTCGCTGCAGATCCGGCTGCTGGAGCAGGCGGTGGGCGCGGCGCTGCTGCAGCGGGTGGGGCGCGGCGTCGAGCTGACCGCGGCCGGCGAGATCGTCGCCCGCTATGCGCGCGAGATCCTGCACCTGTGGAGCGAGGCGGGCGACGAGGTGGCGGCGCTCACGGGCGAGCTCGGCGGCACGCTGCGGATCGGCGCGATCACCACGGCGGAGTACCTGATCCCGCCGCTGCTGGTGAAGTTCACCGCGACGCGCCCGCACGTAAAGACGTACTTCAAGGTCGGCAACCGCGAGGACATCATCCGCATGCTCGCCACGCATGAAATCGATCTCGCGGTGATGGGCAGCCCGCCGAAGGAGCTGCGCACGCATGCGGTCGAGTTCGCGAAGCATCCGATGGTGTTCGTCGCGTCGCCCGCGCATCCGTTGATGCAGCGCAAGCGCGTGTCGCTGAAGGATCTCGAATCGGCGCACCTGCTGGTGCGCGAGCGCGGCGCCGGCACGCGCACCACCGTGGAAAGCCTGTTCAAGTCGTCGGGCCACAAGTTTCATGTGGGCTCCGAACTGTCGAGCAACGAGGCGATCAAGCAGATGGCCGAGGCCGGGCTCGGCGTCGCGTTCCTGTCGCTGCACGCCTGCGCGCTCGAGCTGCGCACCGGGCTGCTGGGCCAGCTGCCGTATCCCGGCAACCCGATCGAGCGCGAATGGGTGGTGGTGACGCTCGCCGACCGGCGCATCTCGCAGGTGACGGGGCTGTTCCGCGACTTCCTGATCAAGCAGGGCGCGCCCGTCATCGACGGCGCGACCGTCGCGTTGCACGAGCGGCGGCGCAAATGACGCGCGCGGCGCCGGTCATCGGTTTCGCCGATGACTGAGATCGCCGCGCCGCCCCTACTCGCGCGCACGGCCGGCGGCTACGGTGACGGCAACGTCACTGCCGAGGCCACTCATGTCCACGCTGAACCTGAAACTGCTGGGCCCCTGCCTGCTCGCGATCGCGATCGACGCGATGGGCTTCGGGCTCGTGTATCCGATCATGGCGGCGATCTTCGCCGATCCGCACGCGGGCGTGATCGGCGCCGATACGCCCGCGCATCTGCGCAACTTCTACCTGGGGCTCGGATACGGGATCTATCCGTTCTTCATGTTCTTCGGCTCGTCGCTGATGGGCGAGCTGTCCGACGGCTACGGCCGCCGCAGGATCCTGCTGCTGTGCGTGTTCGGCCTCGCGCTGGGCTACCTGCTGATGGCGCTCGGCGCGCTGCTGCCGAGCATCGCGCTGCTGCTCGCGGGGCGCGCGCTCACCGGCCTGATGGCCGGCTGCCAGGGCATCGCGCAGGCCGCGATCGCCGACTTGAGCACGCCGGAGAACAAGGCGGTCAACATGAGCATCATGTCGGTCGCGTTCAGCGCGGGCGTGATCGTCGGCCCCGTGCTCGGCGGCGTCACCTCGGATCGCACGATCGCGCCGTTCTTCAACTACGGCACGCCGTTCCTGCTGGTCGCCGCGCTGTCCGTTGCGTGCGGGCTGTGGGTGCTGCGCTGTCATCGCGATGCGCTCGCGCCGGCCGGCGGCGCGCGGGTCGACCTGCTGCTGCCGGTGCGGATCGTCTGCGAGGCCGCGCTGCACGGCCGCATCGCGTGCCTGTCGGCCGTGTTCTTCCTGATGCAGGTCGGCTACGGCCTGTACCTGCAGACGATCATGCTGGTGCTGCAGACGCGCTTCCAGTACACGAGCGCGCAGCTCGGCCTGTTCAGCGGCCTGATCGGCGTGTGCTTCGTGTTCGGGCTCGTGGTGGTCGTGCGGCGGATGCTGAGGACGTCGGGCGTCGTCGAGATCGCGAAGACGGGGCTGCTCGTCGCCGGCTTCGGCCAGCTCGCGTCGGCGCTGTTCCCGCACGAAGGCGTGCTGTGGGGGCTCGGCATGCTGGTCGGCTGCTTCGACATGGTCGCGTACACGACGATGTACACGGCCTATTCGGACGCCGTCGACGAGGGTCGGCAGGGCTGGGCGCTCGGCGTCGCCGGCTCGGTGATGGCGATCGCGTGGGTCGTCACGGGCGTGCTCACGAACCTGCTGCCGGTGCTGGGCGAGCTCGGCCTGCTGGCGACGGGCGGCCTGAGCTTCATCGCGAGCTATGTCGTGATGACCTTGTATGGCCGCCGATGGCGCGCACCGGCCGTGCGCATCGGCGCGCGCGCGTACGACTAGCGCCGGCGCGCGCAGCGCGTATAGTGCGCGGGCAGGGCGCGCGCGGCCTGCGCCGTTTCATCACCGGGGAACCTATGGACTTGCTAGCTGCGATGCGCATCTTCGTGCGGGTCGTCGAGCGCGGAAACCTGTCGAGAGCCGCGAAGGATCTCGGCCTCGGCCAGCCGGCCGTCAGCGAGCGCATCGAGCGGCTCGAGCGCCATCTCGGCGTGCGGCTGCTCCTGCGCAGCACGCGCGCGGTGTCGTGCACGGACGACGGCGCGCGGTTCTATCAGAAGAGCAAGGTCGTGCTCGACGCGGCGGACGAAGCGCAGGCCGCGGTGACGCATGGCGGCGACGCCGTGCGCGGGCGCATCCGGATCGCCGCGCCGCACGGGATCGGCGAGGTCGTGCTGCCCGCCCCGATGACCGCGCTGCGCGCACGCCACCCCGACCTGCGCGTCGACCTCGTGTTGAACGACGACGTCATCGACCCGGTGACCGAAGGCGTCGATATTTCGCTGCGGCTCGGCGCGTTGCGCGACGGCGGCTTCGTCGCGCGCCGGCTCGGCCATGTGCGCCGCGTGCTGGTTGCCGCGCGTTCTTACGTCGACACGCACGGCGCGCCGGACAGCCCCGCCGATCTCGCCGCGCATCCGTTCATACGCGTGGCGGGGCTGTTCGCCGACGGCCTGCTGCATTTCGCGCAGGCGGCGGACGCGGTGCGGCCCGCGCCGATCGATATCGTCTTCAGCGCGAGCCATTGGCGCCCGGCGTACGAGATGCTGCTCGGCGGCGCGGGCATCGGCGTGCTTCAGGAGCCGGTGTGCCGCGACGCGTTGGCGGACGGGCGGCTCGTCGAGCTGCTGCCGGGCCATGCGGTGCCCGGGTTCGATCTGCACGCGCTGTATCCGGCCGCGCGGCCGGTGCCGTCGAGGACGCGGGCCGTGATGGCGATCCTCGAAGCGCATCTGCAGCAGGCGCTGACGGAATCGCGGTCGCCCGCCGCAGCGAATGCCTGAAGCGCGCCCGCCGCTCAGACGAGCCCGAAATCGTCGTTGCTGTCGGGAATCGAGGCCAGCAACTGCGTGAAGCGGCGCCACGCGGCGATGCCGGGCATGCGCGCGGCGACTGCTGCGCACACGGTGCTGATGGTGGTGCCGGCACCGGTTCGTGAGGCAGGCGTGCGCAGCGCGGCGGCCGCCGTTTGCCGGGAGCAGCAAGCGTGCATGGCGAGCTCCGGAAGAGTCGGAATGCGCCGATCGTAGCGCGCGGCACGCGCATCGACGCGCATGTCCGGATCGCCGAGAACAGGAACGGATGATCCTTTTCGGCGGCGCCGGGCATGACGCGCCGACGGCAAGCGCGCGCACTGAAACGGCGGCACAATGCGCATTCGATTCGCGACTTGAGAGGGGATGCGATGAGCGATGCGACCCTGGCCGCGCACCCGGCCGCCGGCGTGCCGGTGATCCTGCGTTCCAGCGCCGAACGCGGGTGGCAAGGCTTCGGCGCGGCGCTGCTCGGCATTCGCGCGGGCACGTACCGGGTTCCGGCGGCCGACGACCACCGCGTCGGCGTGCACGTCGGCGCGCCGGTCCGCGCGAATTGCGCGTGCGACGGCAGCCGGCAGGCGCGCATCCAGGCGCATGGCGACGCCGACGTGATTCCCGCCGGGCTCCCCGGCCGCTGGACCGACGACGGCGACTGCCGGATCCTGCGCATTTCGATCAGCGACGCGTTCGCGCGCGCGACCTTCGACCAGCTGGAACTCAAGCCGTCACAGGCGCAGATCCGCTGCCGCATGCAGGTGCGCGATCCGCGGCTGCAGCACATCGCATGGGCGCTGTCCGCCGAGCTGGAGGCGGACGATGCGTCGGATCCGCTCTATGCGGAAAGCCTGTGCACGGCGCTGGTCGCGCGGCTCGCCGACGCCGCGCCGTCGTTTCGCGGCCGGCGGCACGCGCTCGCGCCGAAGGCCGCCGCGCGCGTGATCGACTACATCGAGGATCATCTCGACCAGCGTCTGACGCTGTCCGAACTTGCCGCGCTGGCGGCCATCAGCGTCCCGCATTTCAAGGTGCTGTTTCGCGAAACGCTCGGCATGCCCGTGCACCGCTACGTCGTGCAGCGGCGCGTCGAGCGCGCGAAGGCGCTGCTGCTCGAAGGCCGGCTCAGCGTCGGCCAGGTCGCGCTCGAGGCCGGGTTCGCGCACCAGAGCCATCTGGCGAGCTGGATGAACCGGCTGCTCGGCGTGACGCCGCGCGAGATTGCCCGGTCGGGCGCGCAGCACGCGGACGCGTGAGCGTTGCCTTCCGCGCGACGCATCCGGCCACGCATCACGCGCGCGCCGGGCTCCACTGACGATACCGCTGCGTCAGCTTGCGCATGCGCAGCTGGTCGAGCACGAGCGTCAACACCGCCGAATATCGGCGACGCGGCCGGCGTCCGGCCGCGATCGCGCGCAGGCGGCGCTTGACGAGCGCCATCGTCGCGAGTCCCGCGGCGGCCTTGTCGCGCCACCGGACATGCACGCCCGGCGCGTCGATCGCCTGGCCGCTGCGCCAGCGGGTCGGCAGGTCGGGCACGCACGCGAGCGCGGTGGCCATGCCGACCACCGCGACCCCTTCGGCGAGCACCGATTCGGCGACCGCCTGCCGGCGTATGCCGCCCGTCGTCATCACCGGCATTGTCGCGACGGCGGCGATGTCGCGCGCGAACGTCAGGAAATACGCTTCGCGGGCGAGCGTGCGGCCGTCCGCGGTGCGGCCTTGCATCGCCGGGCTCTCGTAGCTGCCGCCGGACAGTTCGACGAGATCGACGGCCTCGTCGTTGAGCCAGCGCACGATCTGCTTCGCGTCGTCCTCGGAGAAGCCGCCGCGCTGGAAATCCGCGGAATTGAGCTTGACCGCGACGCCGAAGGTCTTGCCGACACGCGCGCGCACCGCGCGCACGATGGCCAACAGCAGCCGCGCGCGATGCTCCAGCGAGCCGCCCCAGTCGTCGCGGCGGCGGTTGGTCAGCGGCGACAGGAATTGCGACAGCAGGTAGCCGTGCGCGGCATGGATCTGCACGCCGTCGAAGCCGGCCGCTTCGGCCGCCACGGCGGTATCGGCGAAGCGCTGGATCACCTCGTGGATCTCGGCCGCGGTCATTTCGCGCGGCGTCGCGAACAGCTTGCTGTGCTTGCCGAGATCGAGCGCCACCGCGGACGGCGCCCACGCCTCCCGGCCCATCGCCGCCATCACCTGCCGCCCGGGGTGGTTGATCTGCATCCACACGCGCGCACCGTGCGCCCGCGCGGCGGCCGCCCACGCGCGGAACGGCTCGAGCGGCGTGTTCCGCTCCAGCACGACGCCGCCCGGGCCCGTCAGCGCGCGGGCGTCGACCATCACGTTGCCGGTGATCAGCAGCCCGGTCCCGCCCGCGCCCCATGCGGCATAGAGGCGCCGCAGCGCGTCGCCGGGCAGCTGGCCGGCATCGGCGAGGTTCTCCTCCATCGCGGCCTTCGCGATGCGGTTGGGCAGGGTGCTGCCGTTGGGCAGCGTCAGCGGGGTAAAGAGGGAAGTCGTCATCGGGAGACCTGTCTGGCGAATGCGATGTGCCTATACTAAGTTTCAAGTCAACTTGAAGGTCAAGCGCGTTGAAGATCGGAGAACTGGCCGCCCGGAGCGGCATGACGACGTCCGCGATCCGCTTCTACGAACAGAGCGGGCTGCTGCCGCCGGCGGGACGGGGCCAGAACGGCTACCGGATCTACGACGAGGCCGCGGCCGAGCGGCTGCGGATGATCCAGCTCGCGCAGCGGCTCGGCTTCTCGCTGGTGGACATGCGCGCGGCGGCCGACGACATGGACGCGTTCTCGAAGGCGGGCCTGCTCGCCCGCCTCGACGCGCGCATGCGCGAGATCGACGCGATGCGCGCGCAACTGGACGGGCAACGGGCGGAACTGCGCGCGATTCGCGCGACGCTCGAGGCCGAATGGGAGGCGGGGCAGTGCGTCAGCGTCGATCGCCTCGACCCGCCGGCCGACGCGCAGGCGGCCAAGCCGGGCCGCCGCCGGCCCGGGCGCGCGGCGCCCGCGCTCGAACAGGCGCGGCGCAGGAAGTCGGCCGGTTAGCGAGTGCCGAGCTAACGCCGCATCGGTGCCGCGACCGGATCGCTATCCGGGCTGCCGTTGCGCGCCGGCCCGGCCGGCGTGCGCCGCCGGGCCATCGTCGCCGGGCATGTTCGCGCGCCAGCCGAACCACACGAGCAGGCCGACGAGCGCCTGCGCGGCCGCGATGAACGCGACGCAGCCGGCCCAGCCCCAGCGATGCCACGCAGGAACGGGCAGGAGCGAACCGAGGCTGCCCCCGAAGTAATAGCAGGACAAATAGATGCCGATCGCCGTCGAGCGCGCGCCGGCCGCCTGCTGCGAGATAAACGCGTTCGCCGACGCCTGCTCGACGAACACCGCGCTCGAGCTGAGCGCGAGACCGGCCAGGATCACGGCGACGCTGTTCGACAGCGTCAGCAGCGCGCCGCCGATTGCGAGCAGCGCGGCGGCCAGCGCCAGATGCCGCGGCCCACGTTGCGCGGCGACCCGGCCCGCGAGCGGCGTGACGACGACGGCAACCAGAAACACCGCATAGATCGCGCCGATCGCGGCCGTGCCGAAGCCGAACGGCGCTTGCGCGAGCCGCAGGCCGACGAACGTGAAGGTGGCGACCTGCGACGCGAGCACGCACGCGCCGATCGCGAACGACGCGAGCAGCGGGCCGCGCGTCAGGCTTGCCCAGCCGGACGCGCGGGCGGCCGTTGCGCGCGAATGCAGGGCAGGCGGGGCATGCGGCGCCGGCAGGCACGCATGGATCGCGAGGCCGGCCGCGACACACAGCGCCGCGACGACGTCGAGCGCATGGCGCCAGCCCGCGACCGACGTGAGCGCATTGGTGACGAAGCGGCCCGCGAAACCGCCGAGCGTCGTGCCGGCGACGAACAGCGCGCTCACCTCCGTCGCCGCCTCGCGGCTGAACAGCTCGCCGATATAGGCGATCGCGATCGCGAAGATGAACGGCACCAGCACGCCCGCGGCGAACCGGGCCGCGAGGAACGACGGAAAGCTCGTCGCGTGCGCGGACCACGCGACCGGCAGCGCGACCGCCATCGCGGCGCACACGATCACGGTGCGGCGCGCGAAGCGCGCGGCGAGCGTGCCGACGAACGGAGCGATAATGGCGACGGCCAGCGTGGTGGCGCTGACGCCCTGGCCCGCGCGCTCCGCGCTCACGCCGAACGCCGCGGCGAGTTCGCGCAGGATGCCCTGGGTCGAATAGAGATTGAGAAAGGCGGCGAATCCGCACAGGAAGAAGGCGGTTCGGATCGTTCGGTGGTTCACGGATGATGCCCTGTCTGGTTCCCCGGACAGTCTGACGATCGCGCGGCCCGCGCGCCAATACCGATTTCGTCGCCATTGATACCGGAAAGACAAGAATGCTCGACCTGCGCCGCCTGCGCTATTTCGTGACTGTCGCGGACGAACTGCACTTCGGGCGCGCGGCGCTGCGCCTGCGCATCGCGCAGCCGCCGCTGACCCGCCATATCGCCGCGCTCGAGGCCGAGCTCGGCGTCCGGCTGTTCGAGCGCTCGACGCGCGCGGTGCGGCTCACGCCGGAAGGTGCGCTGTTCCTCGAACAGGCGCGCAGCGTGATCGACGCGGTCGGCGAGGCGGAGGCGACCGCGCGCAAGATGGCGCACGGGCTCGCCGGCCGCATCGTGATCGGCTATGCGAGTTCGATTCCGATGTCCGACGCGTTTCCGGATTGGGTTCGCCGCGCGAGCCGCAGCATGCCGGACGTGGAACTCGCGTTTCGCGAAGTGCCGACCACCGGCCAGCGGCAGCAGATCGCCGACGGCACGATGGACGTCGGCTTCGGCTGGGCCGCGGCGAATACGCGCGACCTCGCGAACGACGCGCATGCGCGCATCCGCTCGCTCGTCGTTGCACAGGAGCCGCTCGTTGCCGCGGTGCCGGCGCACAGCCCTTATGCGAAGCGGGTGGATGTCGCATTCGCCGAGCTCGCCGCGGAGACGTTCGTGACGTTCCCGCCGGCGCTCGGTTCGGCGCTGAACGTCGCGCTGGAGGATCTGTGCGCGCAGGCGGGCGTCGTGCCGCGGGTGGGCGCGACCGCCGCGCAGATCACGACGCTGGTGTCGCTGGTCGCCGCCGAGCGCGGCGTCGCGATCGTGCCCGGCTTCACCGCGACGCTGCAACGCCCGGGCGTCGCGTACGTGCCGCTCGCCGCGCGCTACGTGGTCGACCAGATCGTGATGTGGCGCGAGCCGTTTGCGTCGGCGTGCGTCGAGCGGTTCGTCGGGCCGGCGCAGGCGCCGGGTTAGTGCTCGCGCCGCCCGCGTCGGGCATCAGCGCTGCAGCCCCTTCTGCACGTACCACGACAGCGGCAGCGTCAGCAGCAGGAACGCCGCGAGCGCGATCAACGCGACGGGCACGCCCGCGAGGTCGCCGAGCCGGCCGAACACCACCGGCGCGAGCGCGCCGCCGCCGATGGTGCCCGTGTAGAACAGCGCGAACGCCTGGTCGCGCCGGCCGGGGCCGGCCAGTTCCGGCACCACGCCGTACAGCACCGACGACGTGCCGTTCAGCGCGAGCCCGAGCAGCGGCAGCATCGCCATCATCGCGACGAGCGGCGCGAACACCGCCAGCACGATCAGCAGCGACGTCGCGGATTCGGTCAGCCACACCGTCTTCATCATGCCGACGCGCGCGCCGAGATAGCCGCACAACAGCTTGCCGAACGCGCCGCCGACGAACAGCAGCGTCAGCGCGAGCCCGATGCCGGCCGTGCCGGCGCCCTTGCTCTTCAGCAGGAACGGCAGGAACGTGAGGAAGCCCATCCGCACCGCGCTGTCCAGCGTGCCGGTCGCGAGCAGCGCGCGCAGGCCGGCGGCCGAACCGTTGCCGGCCGCTGCGTTGGCGGCCTTCTCGCGCGCTGCGTGGGCGGTGCCGTTCGACGGAATCAGCCACCCCAGCAGCACCGCCGACACCACGCCGAGCACGCCGATCAGCGTGGCGCTCGTGCGCCACGTGACGACCGTCAGCAGCAGGCCGATCAGCCCCGGAATCAGCGTCTTGCCGATGTCGCCGGAGAAGTTGTATTGCGACAGCGCTTCCTTCACGCCGCCGCCGGCCTCGTACGCATCGGTGACCATCGACGACGCCAGCGGATGCTGCGTGCTCGCGCCGAGCCCGCCGAGCAGCAGCGCGATCAGCAGCACCGCGAGCCCGCCGGCCTGGCCCGCGACGAGATAGGCGAGGCCCGCGAGCGCGGTGCCGCCCACCAGCAGGCGCTTGCGCCCCCAGCGCCTGGCGGCGCGGCTCGCCAGCAGCTGGAAGCCGGCCATCGTGCCCGAATACGCGCCGCGCAACATCCCGATCTGCGCGTAGTTGATGCCGAATTGCGCCTGCCAGATCGGCAGCAGCACGTAGATGACGTCCGTCAGGCCGTCGTGCACCGCGTGCGCGCCGCAGGCGGCGATGAGCGAGCGGCGGCGCGCGGACGATGCGGATACGGGCGGCGCGGCGAAGGAGAGGTCGCCTTTCAGGTCGCTCATCGTTGTTCGGGTTCGGTGGGGCGAAAGCGTGTCATTTAATCAGAATTGTTCGGCACGCGCGCGGAAGGCACCGCGGCCGGCTCGATGCCGATGCAATCATCCTTGCATGCTCGTTTCATCCGGACCTGCGCGCCGGCGCGGCCGGTGGTATCGACAATGGCCGCATGTTCATTTATCGGGAGCACATCGTGTTCGTGATCTTCGGCGCATCAGGTCATGTCGGCTACGCGAGCGCAACGGCATTGCGCGACGCGGGCCATCCCGTGCGCGCGGTCGTGCGCGACGCGCGTCATCGCGAACGGCTCGCGCGCCTGGGCTGCGAAGTGGTGCTGGCCGACCTGACCGATGCGCGCGCGGTTGCGGCGGCGCTCGATGGCGCGCAGGGCGTGCAGATGCTGTGCCCGGTGCCCGTCGCGGACAGCGATCCCGCCGCGACGATGCGCCGGATGATCGACGTCGCGGCCGACGCGCTCGCCGCGCATCCGCCGGCGGCGTTGGTGGCGTTGTCGGACTACGGCGCGGAGCTCGATTTCGACACGGGCATCACGCGCCTGTTTCATGATCTCGAGGCACGGCTGAAGCCGCTCGCGACGCGCGTGACATTGCTGCGTTCCGCCGAGCACCTGCAGAACTGGGCGCGGATGCTGCCGGTCGCGCTTGCGACAGGCGTGCTGCCGAGCCTGCATCATCCGGTCGACAAGCGCTTTCCCGCGGTGTCGGCGCCGGATGTCGGCGTCGTCGCGGCCGCGCTGCTGCTCGACGGCGGGCGTGCCGACGGGCCGCGCGTGGTCAGCGTCGAAGGGCCGCGGCGCGTCAGCGTGCGCGAGATCGCCGACGCACTCGGCGTGGCCGCCGGGCGCACGATCGTCGCGCGCGAGCTGCCGCGTGACGCATGGGCCGGCACGCTGCTGCGCGCGGGCCTCTCCGAGCGTCACGCGCGCCTGATCACCGATCTGTACGACGTGCACAACGCGGGGCATATCGACGTCGAGGCCGGTGCGACCGAGCGGCGTTTCGGCAACACCGAGCCGGCGGCGGCGCTGGCGGCGCTCGTGCGGCGCGCGATGCAGTGAATGCGGTGGCGCGTGCGGTGAACGGCATCATCTGCGTGCCGGCGTTTTGTGCCATGATGCCGCGACGAGACGATCGTCCTGACTGCGATATCAGGGCGGTCGCATTTCCGCCGTCATCTCATTCCTGCCAGGAGCGCCCGTGAACGCAGCCGCTTCGAATACCACACCCGTCACCGCCGTCGGCACGTTCGACGTCCGGTTCGAACCCGCCGAGCCGACGCCCGCACCGGCCGGCGCCCCCGCGATCGCCCGCCATGGTCTCGACAAGACGTATCGCGGCGCGCTGCAGGGCCATGCGCGCGGCACGATGCTCAGCGCCGGCGAGCCGCAGGCCGGCGAGGCCGTGTACACCGCGCTCGAATCGTTCAGCGGCACGCTGGACGGCCGCAGCGGCGGTTTCGCGCTGGCCCACTTCGGGCAACTCGATGCCGGCGTGAAGGAGCTGCGCATCGTGATCGTGCCGGGCTCCGGCACGGGGGCGCTGGTCGGCATCCGCGGCGAGCTGCAGATTCGCAACGAAGGCGACCAGCATCACTACGTGCTGACGTACCGGATCGAATAGATTCTCCGACGCTCGGCAACGCGGGGATGCGCCGCGTTCACGTACTGATCCGCAGATAGCCGTCGACCACCGCGACGCGCACGCCGCTACCCGTCGACAACGATGCCGATCCTTCCGGAAACGGATGAACGGGCGCATCGGTGGGCCGCCATGCATGGCGTTGCAATAGCTCCCGGTAGCCGCCGCGGATCACGAAGCCGCCGCACTTGCGCGCATACGCGTCGCGGCGCATCCGGTATGCGCGCGGCAGGTCGTACCACGGCAGCGCGGGCAGGTCGTGATGCACGAGGTGAAAGTTGTTGTTCAGGTACAGCAGCCGCATCGCGAAGCCGGCCTCGTTGATCGCGATGCGCGCCTTCGGGTGACGGGCCGCGCGATGCTCGTAGAGCGAGCGGATCATCGCGAGCGACTGCGCGGGCCACGTGATCGCCAGCAGGTAATACCACCACGGCACGCCGATCGCGTGCTGCAGCCACGCGAGCAGCGCGACGACGCACGCGACGTGCGTGATCCACATCGGCAGCTGACGCAGGTCGCCGCGCCGCAGTGCGGCGAACGACGCGGCCAGCATCGCGGCGACGCCGGCCGGCGGGCCGACGACGAGCCGCCCGACGAAGGTCTTGCGCGCGACGTGCAGCGCACGCCGCCAGCGCGGCAGCGCCGCCCAGCGCTGCGGCGACACGTAGTTGGTTTCCGGATCGATGCCGGGCACGGTGAGATCGTCGTCGCGGTGATGGTCGAGATGCGTGTCGCGATACAGCGTGTACGGATACCAGACCGACAGCGGCGGATAGCCGAGCAGCCGGTTCACGCGCGCTGAGCGCGTCGGGTGGCCGTGCAGCAGTTCGTGCTGCAGCGACAAGTGCCACGCGCAGAGCAGGACCAGCGGCGGCGTCGCGGCGGCCAGCGGCAGATGGCCCGCCCGCACGAGCAGCAGCACGCCGAGCCAGCCGCCGTAGATCGCGACGATCAGCAGCCAGGTCGGCCACTCGGTGCGGGCGGTGAAGCGGGCGCCGAGCGCCGCGATCGCGCGCGCGTGGTCGACGTCGAAGTATTCAGCCATGTACGGGACCGGCGAGCAGCGTGATCGGCGAGGATTGGAAAGGAAACCGAACTTTAACCAATCGGCGCGCGGCGGCAAATCAATGGATTGGCATGTGCTTATCGCGATCGGTCAGAACGATGCCTGGCGCGGGTGCGACGGAAATGGGTGCGCGATCGGAGGGGCGACGGGCCTTGCATGCCGGTATCCAACGCGCGCTCCGACGTGCGTAGAATGCCTGCATGAACCGCTGGATCGCCGGACTGCCGATGTACAACGTGACGCCGCGCCACGCCGCGCTGTGGCGCGCGCTGCTGCGCGACGCGCTCGACGCGTTCGCGCGGGCGGGCGGCCCGTCCGGCGTCATGCTGCTCGACGAGCCGTTCGGCGAGCTGGGGCCGCTCTGGCGGCGGGAGGATCTGCTGCTGTCGCAGACCTGCGGCTTTCCGTTCCGCATGCTCGGGCTCGGCGAGGTCGTGCACCTGATCGCGACGCCCCGGTTCGATGCGCAAGGCTGCGACGGCGCGCGCTATTGCAGCATGCTCGTCGTGTCGGCGCGCGCGCATGCGGCCGGCGCGACGACGCTTGCCGCATGCCGCGGCCTGCGCGCGGCCTTCAACGGAGATGATTCCCACAGCGGGATGAACGCGTTCCGGCATGCGGTGGCGCCGCATGCGCGCGACGGACGCTTCTTCGCGTCGGTGGCGCGATTCGGCTCGCATCTGAACGTGTTGCGCGCGCTCGGCGCGGGGGAGGCGGATTGTGCGGCGATCGACTGCGTGACGTTTGCCTACGTGCGCGATGCGCTGCCCGATGTGCTGCGCGACGTGCGCGTGATCGGCACGACCGCGCCTGCGCCGGGCCTGCCGCTGATCGCGTCGCGCGCGCTCGGCGACGCGCAGGCAGCGCTGCTGCGCGATGCGCTGGATGAGGCAGTTGAAGCGGATGCCGCCCGCGCACAAGCGCTCAGGTTGCGCGGGTTCGAGCGGCTCACGCCGGATGACTACGCGGTCATCGAACGGTTCGCGGCCGAGGCTGCTGGATATGGCTATCCGGAGCTGGCTTGACGCGTTGAATTGCGTCGCGCCGCCGGAGCGGGCATCGACAGGCGAGCCTCGCCCGCCCGCCGATGCATGACACCTTTATTCGTCGTCGTCCATCAGACGAACCTTCACCCGCTTGCCCTTGATCTTGCCGGCATTGAGCTTGCGCAGCGCATCGCGCGCGATGCCGCGCTCGACCGCGACGTAGGTCGAGAACTCGGTCACGTTGATCTTGCCGATCTGCGCGCCGCTGAAGCCCGCATCGCCGGTGAGCGCGCCGAGCACGTCGCCGGGCCGGATCTTGTCCTTGCGCCCGCCGAGGATCTGCAGCGTTTCCATCGGCGGCAGCAGCGGTTCGTTGCCGTCGGCCTTCAGCTCGGCGAGCGGATGCCATTCGACGTCGCGCTTCTGCGCCTGCTCGATCCCGCCGACGCGCCCCATCTCGTCCATGCTCGCGAGGCTCAGCGCCCAGCCTTCCTGGTCCGCGCGGCCCGTGCGGCCGATGCGGTGCACGTGCACTTCGGGGTCGGGCGTCACGTCGACGTTGATCACCGCTTCGAGCTGTGCGATATCGAGGCCGCGCGCGGCGACGTCGGTTGCGACCAGCACCGAGCAGCTGCGGTTCGCGAACTGGATCAGCACCTGGTCGCGCTCGCGCTGTTCGAGCTCGCCGTGCAGCGCAAGCGCATGAAAGCCCTGCGCGTGCAGCACGTCGAGCAGGTCGCGGCATTGCTGCTTCGTGTTGCAGAACGCGATCGTGCTCACCGGGCGATAGTGGTTCAGCAGCAGGCCGACCGCGTGCAGCCGCTCGTTCTCGGTCACTTCGTAGAAGCGCTGGCGAATCTTGCTGTCGTCGTGGCGCTCCGCGAGCTTTACTTCCTTCGGATTGCGCAGGAACTGCTGGCTCAGCTTCGCGATGCCGTCCGGATAGGTCGCGGAGAACAGCAGCGTCTGGCGCGTCGTCGGGCATTGGCGCGCGACCTTCGCGATGTCGTCGAAGAAGCCCATGTCGAGCATCCGGTCCGCTTCGTCGAGCACGAGCGTGTTCAGCGCGTCGAGCGACAGGTGGCCGCGGTCGAGGTGATCCATGATGCGGCCCGGCGTGCCGACGATGATGTGCGCGCCGTGCTCGAGGCTCTGCGATTGCGGCCGCATCGGCGTGCCGCCGCACAGCGTCAGCACCTTGATGTTTTCCTCGGCGCGCGCGAGGCGGCGCACTTCCTGCGTGACCTGGTCGGCGAGCTCGCGCGTCGGGCACAGCACCATCGCCTGCACGTCGAAGCGGCGCGCGTCGAGGCGCGCGAGCAGCGCGAGCGAGAAGGCGGCGGTCTTGCCGCTGCCGGTCTTCGCCTGCGCGATCAGGTCGTGGCCCGCGAGCGCGATCGGCAGGCTCGCGGCCTGGATCGGCGTCATCTCGGCATAGCCGAGCTGCGCGAGATTGGCGAGCGTCGCGGGCGTGAGCGGCAGCGCGCTGAAGGGCGTGGCGGTCGGTTGGCTCATGTCAGGACAGGTCTCCGAGGTAAGGGCGGCCTTCCATCTGTTCGTAGACGACGGTGCCGTCTTCGGCTTCGAAGCGCTCGAGATAGTTGCGCGCGCCGCACAGCGGGCAGCGGAACAGCAGCCCCTGGCCTTCGTCCTTGATGACGACGTCGGATTCTTCCCACTGCGTGCCGCAGCTCTGGTTTCGGCAAGTAAACACGGTTTATCTCCAGCTGAATTCGGTTGCGCGCCCCCTGCGCGTGTCGGGGCGGGGGCGCCGGCGTTGCGCGGCCGTGGCGCGCGGCATCCGCGAGGGGCGGGCACGGCGCGGCCGTTCGCGTGACGGTTCGTCGGGGTGGAAGATGGATCGGCCGGCGATCGGCGGATCGCGCGTGGCGCAATTCTAGCGGATACGGCGGCCGGCCCGGCGGGTTCGCGCCCGCCGCGCCCAATGAAAAACGGCCGCCCGGCCCGGGCTGCGCCCCGCTTCGCGGAGGCAACCCGTGCCGGAACGGCCGTTCCGGGCGGCGCGGCGCGCCTTCAGCGCATCACAGCGCCATGTCGTTCGCCGCCTTGGCCGGGCGGGCCGGCTGGGCCGGCGCGGCGGCCGCGCCTGCATGCGCGGGCGCGCTCAGGTCGATCGTCGGCGGCGTCGTGAGCTGCAGCACGTCGCTCGTCGCGTTCCATTCTTCCTGGACCTTCGCCGGGCTGTCGTTCAGCTTCGTGCCGTAGCTCGGCACGATCTGCTTGATCTTCTGCTGCCAGGCAGGCGTCGCGACCTTGTCCTTGAACACCTTCTCGAGCAGGCTCAGCATGATCGGCGCGGCGGTCGACGCGCCCGGCGATGCGCCGAGCAGGCCCGCGATGCTGCCGTCCTGCGACGCGACGATTTCGGTGCCGAGCTTCAGCACGCCGCCCTTCACCGGGTCGCGCTTGATGATCTGCACGCGCTGGCCGGCCTGCCACAGGCGCCAGTCTTCCTTCTTCGCGTC
>Ga0157367_1000186_pt1 | contig 32480 bp, 25 predicted proteins | sample AttbisABBM2_FD_113142 | JGI IMG/M metagenome (GOLD analysis project Ga0157367, IMG submission 113142) | Fungus gardens microbial communities from leaf cutter ant in Botucatu, State of São Paulo, Brazil - Atta bisphaerica ABBM2 | ecosystem: Host-associated > Fungi > Mycelium > Unclassified ... | reverse complement strand
ATTTAGGGTAGGCTACAGTAGTAGAGCACAGACCATTAGGTTTTAGTATATAAGGTAGACAATCTTGTACAGAGCTCTCTATTGAATTCTCTTGTGTAAACCCTATACAAGGTTCTTTCTTTTGACCAATCCTAAGATCTTAAGTTTGTGATATTAGTCACCATAGAGGTTGTCATTTGGACTTTGTGAATTTGATGAGGAATACAGAGTCTTTTGGTTCTCAGATTGATAGCAGTTGTAAATAGAGTGTTATCTACACTAAAAGAGTATAGATATTAGAGAGTATATAATAAATACAAGGTTTTTTCTTAACTTTGAGTCTTGAATTATAACAGTTATTTAGAAGGATATGGAGTATAGAATGACAATTACAGAAGTGATGATAGCAAATAGTATATAAGACATGAGTATAGTAAAGTTTATGAAATTTGGTATTTGCAATAACTGGATTAATATTATACACTTGTGATGAGATTTGGTAGCTAAGATACAAAAGGATTGTTAGGGCAACTAGGTAAAAGAGCAAATCACTTCAAATTTCTAGGAAATTCTGAGTTTATTGTCCAAGAAATTACTGAACTATATACTTACTTCTAGGAGATTCTAAGAGAACAGAATAGGAATTCCTAAAGGTGATGACTACTCTATATAATAATAGGTTCATTCTAATGTGTCAGAATTCTGTTTACATAAGCATGGAATCATGATACTTAAGTAATCAGAAACAGTTTAAAATAGAGAAACTGAAATAGAAAAAAACTAAAGTACTTAGCAGATATTTTCAGAATATAGAAAAGCAAATAAGTGGATGTGTGGATAATACTCAAAGACTTCAGAAAACTACAGATTGTTGCAGAAGAGCAAGAGAATGTATAAAAAAGAGTTATGTAATATATCCAGATGGTTAGAAGTATTAATATGTAGTTTGAAGAAAATTAGATAAGCAAATAAGTGTAGATATGGGAAAGAATCACAGAACATGGAACAGCCAAAAAATGCAAAAAAGAAAAGTCTTAGAAAAGTCAGTCTCCTTACAAGGATTAAATTCTCTAACAACAATCTTTTGGTGTCTGCTATTAATCTCTTAAGTATAGAGTTTAGTTAAACAAAAGTTGTAATAATTGACTATAATGGTTATATACCAAGAATGAAAAAAAAGTAAGTTATGAAAGAATTATGTATTGTAGTTATTAGAGTTATGAATATTGGACTTGGTTTTATTTCATTTTCATTTTATTTTATTTTTAGTTTTTATTTTTATTTTTATTATTTTGAACTTAGGCAAAGAAGTATGATGTGATCATCACTTTTTTCTCTTTTACCACTATCTTGCATAGTAGCATCTATAAGAGATTTAGCAAATAAACATCTTTTTACTTTAGCTTTCAATTCATATCCTTTACAAATAGCCAGAACACCAGCCTACAAGGCAATAGACATCAACAACTTCAATAATATCAGGAAAAAGTCAACTTCTCCTGGTAAAATGAGTTCTAGAAGTCCTTCAATCTCTTTTATTACTTTATCTATTCTATATCATGAGAAAATGGAAATTAACAATGACCTCCCAGATAAGGAGTTCACAGGACCTGTCAACAGTTCCCAACTATCATATAAAGACAACAGTAGAGAAGATATTCCTATCAGTGAGATGACTGACAATAGTTTTATCAGAACATGCCCAAACTATGAGATAAGGATATAAATAGCAAAGACTCTGACATGAGTCATTTAGATGATGTTATCAATATTCAAATACTATATGACTCTAATTAACCTATAAAACTAGAATTGTAGAAAGGAACATTCCAACCCATCTCTCTTCATAGTTCACTAGAATATCTCTCTTCTGACTCTGAAAAAACCAAGAAGTCATTATGCTGAATAGCCAAATATATTGAAAACAAAAATATCAACATCAACAAGTCTAATAATATTCTGGAACTAAAAGATATAGACAAGGTGTCCTGGAAATTTCTTTTAGCTATTTATAGTTCAGAATTAGATTCCCTTATTGCTAACAAGAACAATAATTTCTTTAGGCAAAAAGTATCATTCAAATTTACCCCTAAAGTAAATCCAGTCAATACTGGTAAAAAAGAAAACAGAAATACAGACAAGCCTATAAGCATCAAAAGGCTTCCACTGCCTATCCTAGCCAAAATGTCCAAAGAAGTCAAGAAAATATTGAAATATTTCAAAACAACAGGCTCCACCAAACCAGACAACAACAAAGGTAAATCATATGCTTAAGCATCAAAGTCTGGAAACACTACCAAAGAAGTCCTCAAAATTAAGGAGGCCTTCTCTAGTTTCAAGGCAGACAAAATCAATAACATTCAAAAGATCATCAAAGGCAACAGCAAATCCAAACTGAGGATCAATATGATTACAAAGGATCCTTCTAGGAAGCAAGTTATAGTTCTAATGAACAATAACAATAAAACAAAATTCATGGAAGATAGTAGCAATTATGTTACTAACTTAAATAGAGCATTAAAGAACATCAAATCAGAAACCATAGTAGATTTTATTTGACCAGAGAATTCTGGTATCACTATTGTTACCAACAAAGTTGTGTTGGCTTTGGAACTCCAAACTATTGAAAACTATATCAAGAATGCAAATCACATTGAAGCCAAGGAGATTGAGGTTTTATAACTTCCTCAATCAAAGTTGTATCTTAAAATCATAAGTATCCCCTATTTCAGAGAAGATACTAATACCCCCATCATATTAGATGTGGTAAAAGAAATCATCAAGAAAAACCACACTTTCAATAATATTATACTAGTCTCAAGACCTTGCATAATCAAATTCTCCCCAAAGTCAGACATAGCCATTATCTGGATTGATATTTGGGATGTCCAGAGCAGTAACAAAGTGAAAGGTCTAATCAACAAATGTTTCAATGTAAGAAGCTATATAGTAACGATCAGAGGTATAAACATGAATCCTAGCATACCCCAATGCAAAAACTGCTGGAAATGAAATCATATAACTTTCTCATGCAGGATCCAAGAAGCCATATGTATCAAGTATAATGGCTCCCACAAATATAAACATCATCAACGCTTTGCTTGGTGCTGTAAAGCAAACAGTAAGATCAACCTCCTAGGCTGGAAACCAAGTAAAGTGAACCATACCCCCACTCCTTCAAATGTCTTAACTGCCAAGGTGATCATCAGGTGGACTCTAACCAGTGTTCTTTTTGGAAACATAGGTTCAATCATAAATGACATACTAAAAAGTATCAAAAGCTTCATGACAACAGGAAGCAACTGATTCATTTAACTATGAACAGTAGCAAAGCATGATTGTGAAGAATATCAAGATATTTTCTCAAAACATTCACAAGAACAATTTCATAATCAGCACAATTCTTGAAGTTTAATACAATTTTGACATTATTTTCATCCAAGAACTATCTTGGTCATTTATATGCTCCTTACCAAGTTCAAAAAATACAGAGAGAGAAGAATTAATAGAAGTATCTAACCATCTAAACTAGAAAATCTTTTCCAGAAACCCATCTCAAGGTAACAACTCCCTCAGAATCATAACTTATATCAATGTCTAATTACTCTCTCTTCATTATTCTTCAAGAAACAGATTCTTTCTAGACAACCTCGAAGTATCTTAAGGATACTGAGGTTGATATTAGCAATGTTCTTATAATGACTGGTGATTTTAATATCAGAGACAGTAGTTGGAACTCAAACTTCCCTCATCATTCTCATTATAGCAATGTTCTTCTCAAAATTACAGACTCTTTTCAATTAGAACTGTCTAGACCTACTGAACAAGTTCCTGCTAGATATTTGGACAACCAGCAAGAATTCAAACTTGGTTATTGTCCTCATGTTCCTAAGGCCAGGCTTTTTGGAATATAACAATCATACTATCCATTCCAACTGGAGACTAACCTTAGACCACACTTCTCTCACAGTCAATATCTCAATTTTTGAAGAACATATTCAAACCAGAAAATGCATATTAGTCAAGAATAGCAAGGAAGAAGATAACTTTATGAATAATCTAATGGAAGCCATCAAAGAAATGAATATGGAGAATATTCAAAGTAAAGAAGTCCTTGACCAGATCATTCAATTGCTTGCTAGTGTCACTGAAAGAATATGGTATAAACACTTGAAAGTTGTTAATATCACTAAACATTTAAAGAAGTGGTGGAACAAACACTGCCACAAATATCTTGAAACCTATCAATAAACCAAACAAATTGAAGACTGGAAATGATTCAAGAGCACTATTAAAAAGACAAAGTGCAATTTTTTTGACTTATAAATTCAAGAAATTGCAAACAAAAATTGTAAGCCTTGAGAACTCATAAACTGGGTCAAAAAACATAAACTTCCAGCAATTGAAGTGATCCAATACAATGGTAGACCATGCATCAAGCTGGACAATTTATAGCAGGCCCTCCACCTGTCTTTTAATTCAGCTCAAAATTATCAAATAGATCCTCAGTTACTAGAAGAAATTCCTGGTAAAGAAATTACAATATGAAACTCATTCTCAAAAGAAGAGTTTATTAGTGCAATCAAAAAATACAACAATTCCTCAACTCCTGAACCAGACAAATTGTCTTGGAAACATCTCAAGAGGATTTTTTTTTATATCAACAATTTATTACATGGTGCGCAAAGGCAGACCATAGTAGCTACTTCGTAACTACATACAGTGAAAGTGGACTAACATGAAGATGGAGAAATAAAAGGAGAAGAGAAAAGGAACTGGAGAAGACTAATTGATGATAGAAACAGAAAGGAAATGGAATGAAACCAAGTTCTACTTGGCTAAATATATTAACTGACTGTAAACACAAAAGCATGAGGATTCATGATCAAGAACATAGTGAAATGATTTAAGGAATCTCTTCTTGGGTTCCAATACCCATTAAATCTCTTACACTCATGAAGAATATGCCTCCTAGATTCAATGGAATAAGAGCAAGGACATTTGAAGTCCTTGTTGGGGAAGAATCTTAAATAGAATTCTCTAATAGGAGCATGGTTGGTGATGGCTCTCATAGCCCGAGCACATAACAAATTGAAGTGGCCAAAGACTTGTAGCTATGGTCCTTCTTTGGTGTATGCAGGTTCGATAGTGTCAAAGTTGTCATCTAATAAGTCGAGGAAGTGTTTTCCTTTTCCATCCAATGCTTGGAAGGTTATCTTCCATTGTTTGATGATGTCATCACTATCCAGTTTCTTGTAATAATCCCAAGATGTTTTGCAGGAATATAAGGGAGTCAGATTGAATGACTTGGAATCTTTATCAATGTCTTTATGAAATCTCCATTTGAGGCAACTAGAGCATTCCCAAAATTCAATGAAATTTTCGTGATCTTTGATAAAGAAGTTTCACAATTCGTTAAGAATGGCCATAGTGTGAGACTGAAATGGATGCAATTTGCTATCAAATATTTTCTTCGCAGCATGGATAGAATCAGTGATGACGATAATTTTTGACACATTTTCTTTAATGCAGACTTGATTAATGCCGCATCTAATTGCAAACAGTTCCACTTCTGTGCTCGTTATGAATGCTGCATGGTGAACCATTTTTATGAGGGGTTAATTGGCTGAATAGACATGTGATATAGATGTAGCAATATTATCCTTTATGCTAGCATCAGTTACAACGAAGGCTGTGAATGGGGAAGATGAGATTCAAAGAGTCATTTCATCAAGTTCTTGAACACAGATTGAGTCTTTTTCCTTTTTATTTACTAAATTAAAAGAAAAACAATCAGAAAAAATGTCAGTTAAACGAAAACCAGGAGTAAATTCTCAAATAAGAGGAGAGAATGATGGGAAGAGGCCGTAAGCCTTGTTGCATGAGTCAATGAGATGGCCTTTGGCAATGTTCTTTTGTCAATTCCTAAGGGAGCTGACCGCATGAGGGTTTGGTGGTATGAGTGGGTTGGGAGAATCTTCTATTAGAGCTTTGATGATATGGTTGGTAGGAAGCTTGAGAGAACACATTTGAGATCTTTTGGCAAGTTTTTGAAGGTGGAATTTAATAGGTATAATTCCAGCAATTGCATCCATTCCTTCTATAGGTGAGGTTTTGAATGCATCTAAAATCCAAATAGCAGCTCTTCTTTGCATTTTGTCCAGAATTTTCATGTGGTACGACATAGGAGCTTTGTTGTAAAACCAAAGTTGAAAACTGTATAGTGCTATGGAAAGAATGCAGCATCGATATAATTTGCGTTTTTGTAAGGAATTTATTCCTCAAGATGAATTTCCCAATAGTTTCATGCATTTGACCATAGAAATTGCTTTGTTCGAATAGTGATCAATATGTTAGTGAAACAATAGTTTTCGGTCGAATATGAATCCCAGATATTTCCAGGTGTTTTTTGGATGTAGAATGGGACCCCCGATAGGTGTAAGATCTAGAAGTGGAGGGTTAAAGATTCCATGTGACCTATTGAAATAGAAGATTTCAGTTTTCATGTGTTCAATGATGAGACCAAAACTGTCAAGAAGCTTTGAAAGGACATTATAACTACAAAAAAGGTGAGAGTTAGAAGTATTTAAAGATTTGTTCTGTGTAATGATAAGTCCATCATCTACAAATAAAAGAGTGAAAATAGGAATTTTTAGGTTTTTAAGATGTTTTTCAAGGATATATAAAAACGGAGAGAGGTATAGAGCTAAGAGGATGGGAAAGAGAGCAGACCCTTGGCCTACTCTGATGTTGACTTTGAAGGATGGGGAATACAAGTCATTCCAAACATAACTCGTTTTCCTCCTGACTAAATAGTTCTCGAAGAAGGAGGAGACTTTGGGATTGAGACCTGCCTTCTCGAGAATGAGAGAGAGGAGTTGGTGATTAAAGGATGGGAAAAATTGTGAAATGTCAAATGCAAGAATACTTGTTGTTTTGCCTTTGGCCCAACCTGATCTAACAATATGAGTGAGGGCTACACCGGCATCCGTGGTAGATTTGAATTTTAGTCCACATAATTGGCTTGGATGGATGAAATCATTACTTGCGACTGTGAATTGAATCCTCTCTGCGATGACTTTCTCAATGAGTTTCCCTAGGGTATTCAAGAGGACTATGGGCCAAAACGCTTTCGGTTGATCGTATGACATCTTGTTGGGTTTAGGTATGATTATCATGAATGAAAGCTTGAAGAAGTTTGGCTAATGTCCTAAATTAAAGCACAAATTAGTGATGTTAATGATATTGTTGAGACAGTCATCTTGATTGATGATGGATTTAAGATGACGCCATGTTAGTTTGTCAGGCCCTAGCACTGACAAGTTATTGCACTTGTTGATTACTTGCTTGAACTCTTCCTTGGAGAAAGGATACCATTGCAAAGTTAGTTTGCAATCAATCTCATTGAGTACATTTAGGTCAACTTGTCGATTAAGAGCGGTGTTGAATGTGCTATGAAGGGCATCCCAAAGGCTTTCAGGAGACAGGCACAGGTGACCATTGTATTTGATGGCTTTGATGGCTGGAAGCTTGCATCTGCTGATCCAATTCATTAGTTTCCAAGGTCTGTGACTTTTGTTAGCAACTTCTTGGATTTTAGCATCAAAAAAATCTCTTTTGACGTTCTTAACCACCTTCTTGAAGTTTTTCCAATTTTCAAGACTTCTAGTTGATCTATAGTTATTAAGAGAACAGCTGCATTCATTAGTCCACCACTGCTTGGAGTGTTTGGAAGCTCTCAATTTCTTGGCATTTTTTGTCCAAGCTTGGTCAATGATTACCCCAAGTTGATTGACTATGCATTTCAATTTTTCCTTATCCCCAATGTTGGACGTGTCCAGGTTCTTGAAGTTTGAAATGATTTCTTTGATAAAGGCAGTTTCCTAGTCACTTTTAGGAGGGATTGAAAGTTTTGAAGTGAGGATGACTTCTTCAAATATGGGGATGTCGATGGAAAGAGAAGCATAGTCAGAGGACAAATGATTCTCCAGATGTATAGAATGATGATCAAGTTTGAACGACCCATAACAAAGAAACATGAGGTCGATTGTTGAGTTAGACTCTCCAGCCATGTCAGAATATCTAGTCGGGCAGGGATTAGTTGGAGTTGACAGAGCAAGATTGAATGAATCAGCTATAATAATTAAATTGTCGCTGATAGAAGAGTGAAAAGGAAAAGATGGATCCCATAAACTGTTTCTAATATTAAAGTCTCCTATCATGAGAAGAATGTTGTTGATGTTAACCTCAGTATCCTTGAAATACTTTAAAGCTGAATGCAATGAATCCGAGTAAACATTCATAATATAATAACAGATGTTATTGTTGAGGAATGAAATGAGGCTAATATCCCTGTGATTAATAATGTCTCTACGAAGCAAAAAACAAAGAGAAGAAAGTCGGGTATTGACATATGCAATGACTCTAGGCACATCTAATTTTTCCAATGGAATTCTGGCAAACGAAATCCAGTTAGGATGGTGATTAGTTCCCATGAGAGGTTCTCCTTTGCAATCAGAGGAGCTGGGAATTTTATGAATTTCAGACCAAGGAGGTTCTTGAATTAATATGATGTCAAATTGGTTTTGTATCTCAAGAAGGGTATTGACAATTAAGGAGTTCTTGCAAATGTTTTGCGAAAGAATTTTGAGTTTCTTTACAATCATTGTTGGTGTTCACTGTTCATCTCAGAACAAATTGACTTGGATCTGTTTTCACGGATCTTGGTATATTTTCTTTGATGCCACTCTCTATTAAATCTGTGTCTCCAGAATGGACATTGGTTAGAATCAGCTTAGTGATCTCCTTGACAGTTTGAGCATTTGAAAGTATGAGGACATGGGTCACCTTTCTTCGTTTTCAACCTCAGGGGGTTGATCTTGTCATTATCCTTACAACACCATCCAAATTCGCAATGGTTTTTAGACTTGTAAGGACCATTACATTTAACACATTTTGATCCTTGGACTCTGCATGAGAAAGTTGCATGATCCCATTTCCAGCAATTCTTGCATTGCAGAATACCTGGATTCATGTTAGCTCCTCAAATGGTTGCAATATACTTTCCAATATTGAAGCATCTGTTGATTAGCATTTTAGCATTTTTACCACTTTGGACATCTCAGATGTCTATCCATGTTATAGACATGTCAGATTTGGAAGAGACCTTGATTACTCTTGGTTTAGATGCTAAAGAAATATTGTCAAATATTTGATTCTGCTTGAGAATCATTTCAATGTCATCGGATGTGAGTCACTCTTGGGAGTTGGTGTGAGGGTAGAACAGAATACCTGTAATCTTGAGGTATGACTTTGACTTGTAAGACGTTGATGTTGTTTGAGTTTTTGACATACTGATTAATGATTAGTAGGTCAGACTGTTTGGAAACTTTACTAGTGATGATAGTGACGCCCAAGGTTTCAAAACAAATGTAATCAACAAGGACTTCTGATTTCACATTGCATAGTTGTCTGTTAATGTTAGCTATATACAGAGATGAATTTTACATGAAGGCATTGATGTTTTCTTTGCTCATAGTGATGATTACCTGTTTTCTTGAGGGTCTCTTGGTCATCATTTGGATTCTTGGTTTGGGTTTTGAGATTCCATTAACAATGCTGTTGACTTGGTCGATCTTCTTTGCATTAAGAGCTAGGAAAGTTTCCTTGATTTTGAGAACCTCTGATGTATTGGCATTGGTTTTGGTAGCCTGAGCATATGACCTGGCAGGGCTATTGTTACTGTTCTTGTTCTTGCTTTTGGCTGAAGGTTTCTTGCTCTGAAAGTATTTGGAGATGGCATTTACTTCCTCCTTGGATTTGGCCAGAAGAGAAGGTAGAGGGGAATTCTTATTGATGGTGACAGGAACTAGTTTTGCCTGCTCCTTGTTGTTTTTGGAAGTGGTCAGAACAATTCTTGGTGTAAATTTGGATGAAATTTTTTCCCTAAGTGACTTGGAGTTATTATTAGTGCTAAAAGAGTCCCAGTTAGCTTGGTAAACCACAGAGATGAAATTCCAAATTGAATCTCCCATGCCATTGAAGTCCTGTAAGTTGTTAGCCTTGCCAGAGTTTACCTTTTTATTTGAGATGTATCTCACTATAAAGTTGAGTGAGTCTTTGATGCTTTTCATATCCGATGTGATTTGTTCAATTGATCCATAGAGTGATATCGGATAGAAACTTCCACTCCAAAGTTCCAGTTCAGTGGGCGCATTGGGATCATAGGGTAATTGTATATTGATGACGTTATTATCATTGTTCATGTTAGCTGCGCCTTGATGTTGTTATTCACCTTGGTCAGCGTGGCCAGTATATTCTGGTTTGCTAAAGGAGGCCTCATTGTTTCCATATGGTGGCCTCATATTACCTAAATTCTCAGTTGCCTTGTTGAAACGTATTGTATTCTCCTGCTTTATCTCATAGAACAAAGCTGGAGATTTGATAGTGGGTTCGTCGTTAACATCCATGCCATTATTAATGGTCTGTCTTTTGTGATATGTGATAGAAGACACAGTAGAGGACATTGAGGAGTCTCTAGAATGATTCTTTTCAGTAGAGAGAGTTCTTCCTCTTACTTCAAAGTTATTTACAGGAACAAATCCTGTAGGAAGGTCCATCCCCATGCAATTTTCAGAGAATATAGTTGGTAAAGAGAAGTTGAAGTCAGGTAAGTTAGTTGTGGTTGAAGAGTTGACAGTTGAAGGAAAAAAGAATTTATTCACTATATTTCCAATAGGTACTACTATGCAAGATAGTGGTAAGAGAAAAAGAAGCGACATATCTCAAGAGAATTGTTAAAGACATTACATATCTCAATAAAATTATTGATATTGCTAATACATATATCAATATAGGTTATTGACTATTACACTTCAAAGTCTCGACAACTATCATAATTCCCAAACCCAATAAGGAGTCTTATGACTCTCCCAAAGTCTATCAACCCATTGTCTTACTCAACACAATTAACAAATTATTTAAGAAAGTCATTGGTAAAAGAATATAATTTTTATCAATTTCTAACAACTTCATCCATCCATGAGTGGACTTAAACAGAGGTCTACTTCAGATGCAGACATTATACTCATCTACTTCATTTATATAGACTAGGTCAAAAATCATACCACCAGCATATTAGCTTTTGACATTGTGCAGTTCTTTTCTTTGCTAAATCACCACTTTCTTCTATTAATATTAGACAAAGCTAGTTTTACATGTTCCTTAACATTACTCTATCTCTAGACTCTTTCTAATCCTTCTAGACCATGGATCCTTCCAGACTGCTCTAGACTACTCTAGGCCCTATGACATAATGTCATGTGACTTTCAGGTCATGTGCCTTCTCTTTCTCGTCATAGACCAATAATATAACTATCTATAAATATCTCACTAAAGTCTGTCCATACTTTCTCATCTTATAACAGAAGTTGTCAGAGTAGAAGAAAGTGGACTTTATTTTTCTTTTTATCTCTTCTTATTTTTTTCATTTATTTTCTTATTTTGAACTTAGGATTAGGGTATAGTATGATTTATACAAAAGAATATAAAAGATTTTGAAACAATAATATTATATAGTATGTTTACTATATGTTAATCTTATAGATAGCACATAATAGGTTAGATAAGGTCTCACACAGACTAACTAACTAGTATATATAAGGTAAATATTTTGTACTAGGAACTCTATTAAGTTCTCTTGTGTAAACCTCATACAAGTATTATGGGATGCTAGAACACTAACAATTTTTCTTTTTCTTTTCTTTTATTTTTCTGATTTTATATTAATTTTCTTTTTCTTTTCTTTTTATTTTGGATGATAAAGAAGGCACATGACACCACAGTCACATGACATGTCACATGATGTAACATCATAGGCCTAGAACATAATAGAAAGATTTAGAAGATGATGTCAGGGCACATGTATACAACATAGTGGCCTTGAGTAAGAAATGAGGCAAACATGAGGATGTAGCATGGACCATGTATACTCTGTATATATAGGACTCTAATTTAGCAGAGACTCCTTGTCAAGTTCTCTTGTGAACTTTCTATATTATATCTACTTTGAGGTTTACTTGCTTATGCTATCATTTGTCATTGTGATAAGTGGTTGCTATAACAACAAGGTTACTCTTTTAACTTAGAAATAAGTTATAAGTCATAACAAGAATAGAGATTATAAGTTCAACAAGAATTTTCAAGATAAAATAAGAGAGTAATCTGTACTAGAAGAGGTCTGGAAGTATAGATGAGTAAGGAAGTATTATCTATAGATTGGAACAAATATAACTGGATTAGAATATAACACTACTTAAGTTCTAATCTTGGGAAAAAGATATAATCTAGAATATAAATATAGTACAAACCTTGTAGAAAATAATTTATAGAGGAGAATATAACTCAGAAATTGAGAGTTTTACTTATTATAAAGGAGGGTATCACTTAAAACAGGTAAGTGTGATCTTTATAGTAAAAAAGAACAACCCAGATATAAGTTGAGTGTTATCTGTGTTGGAGATAGATCTGGTTCAATCCTATGATATTATACTATATATACTTAAGTATTATATATCTTGATGTTATTATTCTAGTATCTTCTACTTCTTTCTACATTTTGTGACATTATATCATGTGACATGTCATATGCCATGGTCATACATTACTTCATTGTCAAAAGAAAAGAAAAAGAAAAAGAAAAGAAAATTGGAAACAATTTACAAGACCTCAGAGTATATCATACAAGCTTAAGATCATAACACTTTCCAACATATAATTGGTGAGTAGTTTATTAGTTGTTCACACTGCTATGCATAACCTTACTGTGTGTTTTGTTTCACTTATTGTTATTACTCAAGTATTTCCTAGTATGACCTATTTTCAGTTCTTTCTATGTCCTGATGGAAGAATGATCATCTATCATGCTTGGATATCAATATTTCCAAGGTGAAGCAATCATTCCAGAATTTGGTCAACTTTCTGTATGTTATACAGAAGACATTTCCTGACAATGATTGAATATTACCTGCATCATGACCATGCTCCTCACCACCTCCAAGGTTTTGGAAACTGGACATGACTCAATCCATCCATGCCTCAGGCTATGTACTATCACGAAAAAGCAAGTAAAGTCGGTACACCTGAGTGACCACTCTGACCTCAGTCTCTGTAACTAGCTATCTTCAGCTTTGAGTGGCTCATCTTATTCGTTCCTTCCGGTAGGAAAAACACGTCTCACCCCTCTCTCTATGGTCGCTCAAGATACCCAAACTACAGCTGTGTTCTCTCTTCTCCTCCCCCCAGAATGCATTCGAACCGCGAAAATCCAGACTGGAGGAATTACTGTGATGGTAAGAGCTGGTTCCTTCCTTTTATCTAATATTTGAAAGCTCCAAGTCTGTGCAGATGTGATTTTTTAAGTTTTTGAGAAGACGGCGCTGCCGAAGCTTACGTCAGCGTGGAGGTGTACATTTGTATGCTACACGCCACGTTTACAATGAATGAATGTAGACTCTTGATGCTACATCATCATCATCATGAGACAATCGTTATCATCAAAGAATCGGTGGAGAAGGATGCAAAGGAACTCAACCCGAGGAACAGGAGAGGACCATATTATTGGACAGCTACGAACCTCTGGTAAATGTGCCGATTCATTTTTGTCTAAGACTAAATGAACAGAAGGAAGATTCTCTGACACGATCGCACTAGGCTGGTCTCGAAGAAGGTACCAAGCTCATCCCCTCTGCTTGCGTTTTTCCACGATCGTGGGAGTTATGTTGATCTGTTGATCACCTGACACTGTCTTTATTGTGCCAAAAATATAAATATCAAGGTACGCAGCTTTTTGTTCTGTCTCTGTCCTCTGATCATCATGATCAAGGCATGGCCTTATTTTCTATAAGAGGGCATAGAATGAGTGCTTTATCATCCCCAGCATCTTCGTCTTTGCCTTCCAGTCCGGCCAAATTCTGACTTCTCGCGAATCTACTGCCATGGACGTTTTTTCATTTTTCATTGGTGACTTGTCAAAAGACGAGAACCCTGATGACTCTATCCCCATGAACAATGGGACCGACAATCCCTCTTACGACGTGGCGCCGCCTACTTGTATAATTGCATGAGTTTCATGAAACTCCAGGTGAGCATCTTTTCCCCCTATATAGGCTAGGATTCTGACATAGTGGATCACAGTCTATCATCATTTGTTCGTAGCATCTCTTATTACCATCATTTGCATATCGCCTTCCAATATTTGATGTAATTGTCTCTTCGGAAGGAGGAATCTGCATACGATGGGTTTCCATATCTTACGATTTTTAGGCTTCATGCATGAGTTGTTGTATTATTATGATAGATGCTTTTTTTCTCGGGACACGACGGACAACCAATTAGTTGAGGTTTGGTATCAAGTGCTTGTATTTTGTTGTCCTTCAATGCCCGTCTGATTCTATGCCTAGCCATTCTGTGTCTAATGCATTATTTCCTTGCCTTGAAGGTTTAGGTGTGACTTGACATTGCAACCTATCACGAACATGACATATAGTTTGCAGCTCAAGGGAGAATGAGGCTGCTGGAAGCAAAGTGCTAGCAGCAGCGCGCAGTACGGATAACTGACGCTTATCAAGATCAATCCTGACCTCTTACAATATTACTTCGTATGACACAGTGAGTATTCCTCTGTTTACTCCATAAATAGATTTCAATTTCTCCCTCACATCTCTCCTATTCAATATATTTTCTACCTCGTACTCCTCAATCCAAGAAAGAACATGATAGACTGAACACATTAATGCATTGAGCTCAGAATTAGTACAGTATCTGATCCTTCTATATTATTAGACTTTTCAGTATCTTTGACATTCCCAAATAACATCTAAAAATTATTTTACTGTGTTTTTTGTCAAGTAGAACACAAGATGAAACTTTGAGATAATACACAACAAATAAGATGTTACAACCTCAATCTTGGTTCATATTGCCATATTGCAACTAAAACAAAGACTTGAGTTAGAAAGAAGGAATAAATCAATTGAAGAAAAATTAAGAAAATATAAAATTGAAAATAATTATAAGGGTTTAGAGCATACTGCATACTATGACAGTATCCCCCACTAAGGTTTCTTTTCTGGAGAAACTCAATCCTCCTTCTATCTTCTCTAATTTTCCACCAACTTCTTTGAATACCCCATATCAAAACTCATTATTATCCTATATAAAATAAGTCTTTCCTTCCTTTGATATTAACTTATCATTTGTTATCACCTTTACTCTTGCCTTCTTCATTTTCTCCACTATCTTAATTACTTTATCATTCTTTGCTTCTGATTTTTAAATTTTCTCTATAATTTCTTCTTCTACTCCATCAATCAACAGTTATCTCTTTTCTATACTTTAGTATCAAACTATTTCTAATTTGATAGTAAATGAATTATTTGTTATTTTTCACTCTCTCTGCTTAGTCAGCTTAAACCATCTACTTACCCTATATTTTTCTTAACTATATACTTTGAAGCAAAATCAAATTTAGACAAATATAATATCTATTATAGTATGCTTGATGTTATGGCAACTACTAATCAAAATAACCAATAGTGTACTAAGTAGTCCACTAAGTAGTTTTATAGAGCAAGAGTCTCATAGAGATTACAAGAGAACTCAACAAGAAGTTCCCAATGTATTTCTACACTATATATACTATAAGTATATGGTCCATACTAGCAATAAATAGCCCTATTCTAATATCTATACATCAGCCATAAGTGCACTATATATACACCATAAGATAAACATACTATGGATATGTATCTTAATGTCATTTTTCTAGCTCCTTCTTCTATATTCTAGGCCTATAACATATTATGTGATCACAGTCATATATCTCTTTATTGTTCAAGAAATTCAAAGAAAAAGATAAATCAATTCAAAAAAAATAGATAAAATTAATAGATACATTATAATTTGCTAGTTTGATAATTCACAAAGCTAACTTCTATTGAATTTAATCTCCAGTATTCAATAGTGATATACTGTTAGAGTAACTAAATGGAAGAGCAAAGCACTTCAAATATCCAGGAAATCCTAAGTCTATTATCTAAGAAATACTGAACTATACACTTATCTCTAGAAAATTCTAAGAAAACAGAATAGAGATTCCTGAAGATGATGACTGCTTTATATAATAACAGGTCCAATCTAATGTGTCAGAATTCTAATTACATAAGCAAGAAAGTGCTTCCAGAGTGTGGGAAAGCAGATAAGTAGGTGATACTAGCAGACTTTGGAAGATTATAGAGTATTGCAGAAGAGCAAGGAAGTACCAGAAAAGGAAGTTAAGCAATATATCCAGATAGTTAGAAGTATTAGTATATAGTTTAAAAAAGTCTAGAATATGGAAAAGCAGATAAGTAGATAAGTGTGGATGTGGGAAAAAATCATAGATTACAGATCAGCCAAAAAAAACAAAAGAGAAAAGTTTTGGAAGAGCCAGTTTTCTTATATATACTACTATCAACACTTAATCTTTTCTAGACTTTATTTATCTATCTAAAGTTGTAACTATACAACAAACAGATAGTATAGCACATAAGCTGAAGCCAAAATCATTCTGGAAAGTCTGTGTCATATCATAGTATGCTTAGACTTAAATATTTTATTTTTGATTTTCTTTTCTTTTATTTATTTTTCTTTGGGTTTATTTTTATTTTTATTTTGGACAATGAAGAGGCATATGACCATGGTTACATAATACAATGTCATAGATCTAGAATATAGTAAAAGAAACTGAAATAATAATATTAAAAGTATGATTGCAACATATTTATCTTGTGGTAATAATATGGTAGACTTATAAATGACACATATACTTTATGATAGGACTATTTATCATTAGCATGGACCATGTATCTATTGTAAAATAGTGTAGGAGTATATTGGAAATTCTTTATTGAGTTCTCTTGTAATTATCATAAGATACTTCACTTATAAGTTTATTTAAGTAGTCTATTGGTCATTTTAACTAATAGTTACCACAACATGTTACCAAGCTTTTCATATGGGGTTTCCATACTCCATACATCTCCAAGCCAAATCTATAGGCTTTTGTCTTCTAGTGTGAACCACACTTGATATTTTATCTTAACTTTGAAACTTAAGTTATAATAATTTTTCTCCTTTTATTGCTAGCTCTTTCATTACATATACTGTTAGATAATCTGGCTTGATCAATACCATATTTTCATTGTCATGTGAGCCATTACTATGGTTTGATCTTTAAAACAGTATATTTAGTTTATCAATAAACTTACTAGAATAATAATATAAGACAAAATTGAATCTTCTTAGATATAATGATCACTATGCTTATTTATAGTTGAGTTTCTTGGCTATCATCAAGTATTCTATATCTTATAGTCTATCCAGATTTCTCTAGTATTTGATATATCTTCTAGAGAATGTTACTATTCTTTGAGAGCTTAAATGATCACATACATTTTCTTGTTATGAATCTCATAAATGTGCTTAATGTTGTGGCAACTACTAATCAAAACAATCAATAATATACTAAAATAGTCTTAAGTTATAAGAGTCTTATAAAGATTACAAGAGAACTTAACAAGAAATCCCTAATATATTTCTACATTATATATACTACTTATACATAATCTGTGCTAACAATAAACAACCCTACCCTAAGGTCCACATGTCATTCATAAGTATACCATGAGATTAATATAATATAAACATACATCTTGACATTATTCCTTCCAGTTCTTTCTACAATGTTCTAAGCCTATGATGTAATATTATATGATGTGTCATGTGACCACATTCATATATTCTTTCATTACTCAAGAAATAAAAGAAAATGAAATAAAATCAAAAAGATAAATAAAACAAAAGAAAATAAACAAAAGAAAATCAAAATCAAATCTAAAAGTTTAAGTATACCATGATACTTGACAAGAGAAAGAAATTTGCTAAAGAATACTACTATATGCCACTTACTGTCTATCTGAAAGAAGACTACTTTTGTTACATAGTTAAAGTTGTTTATTTTAATATAGAAGGAAGTGGTAATGTCTAGAGAAGCTAAGATAGATACAAAGATAACAGTAGTCTTCAGGGCATCAAATACTACTTATTTGTTCAAAGTCTATATTCAAGTATTATTGCTACCAGTAAGATTAATAAAAGACTACACAACAGCTAAAAACTCATGAATGAACCACTAGTAGAAGTTAATAAAGCCTAAGAAGGTTTGCAGCTCAGTACAATTCTATAGGATAAGTCAATTTCAAACTTTAGTTATCTTAACTTAATCTTCTGAAATTACCAGACCTAAGTATTTAATTTATTACTAGTTAAACTTATACTTTTAAAGCATAAGAACAGTTTATATTTAGCTAAGACCTTTATAACTCTGCAAACAGCTTTATGATACTCCTCTAATATCTGGATAAAGATCAGAATATTGTTAAGATATACTATCATAATACTTTCTACTCCTTATTTTAGACTTAGATAAAGAATATAGTATAACATTATATATAATAGTTCTACAAGTCACAAAGTATAATTGAGATGTGACATCTGTCATAGTCACATAATCATGTGGCACAGAGAAGAACATAGAAGGTTTTAAAACAGATAACATTATATAATATAGTAAATAGCATGTTGGTCTTATGAAATATATATAGACTTAAAGGCAAGTTAGTTGTAATGTGCATACAAACCATAGTCTGTGGTATATAATGTAGACTAACTTGTACTTGGAATTCTATCGAGTTCTTTTGTATTACTTAATACAAAAGTTGTCTTTCATCTTTACTTAGAGATCTAAACTATAGACTGTAGTCTGTACACACACTATATCTACCTACTCTAAAGTCTATATGTTTTTTATAAGATTAATATATTATTGCTATATTATATAATGTTACCTATTTCAGAACTTTCTATATTCTTCTATATGTCACATGATTGTATAACATGTGACAGTGACATGTGTGACTACCTCATGACTTATATGACTATCATATATGATATCACATTACACTCTTTATCTAAGTCTAAAATGATAGAAATGAAAATGAGAAAAATAAAATAAAATAAAAGGAAAATAAAATGAAACCAAGTCTAATATTCACAACTCTGATAATAAGGTTCTAAGATATTATTTATTGTGGTCTGGAAAATAGTAAGACTATTGGTCATATCATCAACAAAGATCAAGTAGAAAAGAGATTATGCTAGAGTGTAATAAAAACTATGTAATACTAGCTCTTAACTATATACTAAAGAATTCAAAGAGAACAATATCAGCTTTAGAAATTAAGAGAAGGTATAGAGACAATAATATAGATATTAAAAGAAATATACAAATAATAATATCTGCTTACAAATACTTTTTCTTGATAATATACTCCTAAACAGTGAACCTTATACTGTGTAACAAACTTCTTTGGAAAATCTAGTAAATAGATTGCAAAGCTTCTTCAGAGCTTTTAATAACATTATCCATCCTAGATGATGTATCCTGAAAGCACTCTTCAAGTTGAATCTTACAACTGAAGATACCAACTGATACTCACCTCACTAGTCCTTATTAGACTGTTAGAACTCTCCAAAACTTGTCTGAAAGTGATAACAGGTACTAATAATACTCACTTGATAAAATAGAGGTTAAAACTGCTCTCAAGTGGGGAAATTTGTATAGTGTCCTCTTGTTATGAACCAAGATCCTTAGGGTTGGATAATAGAACAACTCTTGTATTAAGTAACATAAGAGAACTCGATAAAGTTCCTAGTACAAAGTAGTCTACCTTATATACTACGACTCATAGTCTGTGCTCATTGCTATGCACCCTACCCTAATGACCATGTGTATAACATGAGGCCAACATGTGTTGTCCATGTTGTATGACATCACTTTATTCCAGAACCTTCTACTCCATTCTTCCAAGTCTCATGATCAGTCTTGTGACTTTGCCATCAACTTGTGACCGATGTGACAGCGTGACTGATAAACCCTAACCTGAGTTGTTCTAAAAATAGAAAATAAAGAAAAATAAAGTGAAAATAAAAAATAAAAATAAAGTCTACTGTCAACGATCTTGACACCTCTCTCTTAATCTCTTCTACTTGTAGTTTATGTATTAATCTAAAAATACTGAGAGTGAAACTAGAGAATGGAGACAAAAACCATAAGGAAGCTCTCTGAGATCTCACAAGCATATGGCTGTCTCTTTATTTGCAATCCAACATCAACCTGATAATTATCTTCTGCTCATGAGTGTTCATTCCATTTCTTTCTTACTATTTTCATAGTTATTCCTACTTACAAAGTCATTCTGGACTCTATTAGCTTTCAATCCAATGTTTTCCTGCCTTATCCAACAGTCTGAACATTTATAACTATGTAAAGTGCTCTCATGAGTGCTTATACTTTGTAGCTAGTCATTTGTGAGTATAGTGGTATTTCTTCTTCCTAAAGACCCCATCTTTCTAAGATTTAGTTTAATTAATAGCTACTATGATGTTCCTTGAGTTGGTATCCACTCAAGAGTGCCTAAGGTATTATCTAGAAGTATAAGGTCTTCTTGCTAATGAGGTCTTATATGCTTAAAAACCTTATGAAAGTATATGATTTTGTGAAAAAGTATTTTCCAGTGTAATACTAACATCAAACCAATAATCATTTCCTGCTTGCAAGTATCCATTCTATTTTTCCTTAGCTATTTTTATAGGATACTTCTACTCATGAATCTATTCTAAACTCTGCTAGCTTTTAATCTAGTATGTTCCTGCCTTATCCTACTATCTGAACATTTGTAACTATGTGAATTGTTTTCATAAGTGCCTATACTTCATAGCTAGTCTTTCACAAGTATAGTAGTATTTCTTATTCCTAAAAACCTCATCTTCCCAAGATTTAGTTTGATTAACAGCTACTGCACTATCTCTCAAGTGAATGTCTGCTCAAGAGAGCCTAAGGTGTTATCTAGGAGTATAAAGTCTTCTCACTAATGCCTTCAAAGAGGTCTTAAATACTTAAAACCTCTATAAGAGTATGTTCTTTCTTGAAAAAACATTTTTTGGTGTAACATCACAGAATATCACTAAGAGTTTGAAAAGTCTGTGGTTTATGTAAAAAGATTTTTTTCACTTATTATCTAGCTTGATCTAGAAATTGTTAAATCTTTAGTAGACATCCAGCTTAGTGAAGTAGCAGGCTCTCTAAAGCTTGGTAATCAGTTTAGAGATAAGAAAGAGTGTATATTTGTTTCTGATGGTTATTGTATTGAGAGCCTAATAGTCTTGCACTAATATAAGAGAGATATTTTTCTTTTTGTCTTAATAAAGAAGACTAGTGTAGTTATAAGGGACTTTGATGGTCTTATTCAGCCTATATAGAGGTTCTTGGTAATATATCTAGATATCAGGTACGGTTCACACTGGGGTGGAAGTCTGCAGAATAGACTTGTGGAACAACCTTGGCTTCAGCTTATGTACTGTGCTGTCTGTCTGCTGTGTGGTTGCAACTTCAGATGAAGAGAAGAAAGTCCAAGTGAGAGTGAGTACTGATTGGTGTGTCACTGTTGAATACTGGAGATCAAGTTCAATAAGAGTTTATCTTCATCGATTATCAGACTAGTGAATTACAGTGTAACTACTAGTCTTATATACAAACGGAAAGTATAGGAGATGCTCAGGGTTTCAGTGGGAAAACTCCTATTACCCCAAGCAGAGATTTCAGTATTGAGACACTGACAGTAGTAACTCTGTCATGGAAGACCGAGTTGAATAGGAGTATCTCTGCTGTAGAAGACAGAATACCCAGATGGTTGCAGTACTGCCATGAGATGTGTTGTGAGAAAAGTGGCCACTGTGGAATGCAGGCTTGTATGATTTGGAGGTGGTTTCACTGTAGGAACGTTATTTCCAGATGGGTGGACTTGCATATAACACTAGATTAAACTGCTTTGTAGAAGACAAAGAATATATCTTGGATATCTTAGGCTTAGCTCTAGAAACTAGTTTGATGGTATGATTCTACTTGTGGTGGTCTAGAAGGGTATCAAAGTCCTTTTCAGTAAACACTAATCTAGACTACTAAATATGTGGAGGAATAGTAGAAGTATTATCTTTAATCTGGTTATAACAAAAAGCTTTGGAAAAATATTGAGAGGGATTAGCTACTACTTAGAGGTTAAGAGGTGAGGGCTCTATGCATCATCAAGTCATATAAAAGTAATCTCCTGACTCTTTTTGGTACTTGGTAAGAATTCATAGAGTTAGAAGTATATCTTTCTGGTCATCTACCAAAGTAAAGAATAGACCAGACTTACATATATTGAAGGCATATTCTCAGTATTTCTCAGCCTTCTAAATGTCTTGGTAGCTAGTATAGTATATAGAATATTATGTCATAATCACTTCTCTCTTTTGCCAGTTTATCTTAAGATTATGATTTTTTAGCTATGTAAAACCAAGGACAAGATCTTGCTTACCTAGGCTCAAAACTACAAGCAAGACTCATTCAGAATACAACTAGTGGCATAAGGCTATATCCACTGTCTCAGATATATAATAGCCTTTATTGGAAGCACCATTGACATTATAGACTAGTATAGGCTTAGAGAGCTTGTAGGTATTCATATAATGTTTTCTCACAAAGTTGTAATTAATGTAGATTTCTGTAGCTCAAAAGTCTACTAATACTTATACAAAGAACATTTTGACAGTATTGGTGGTCTCAAAGGTGAAAAAGAGGTATAGAGAGGTTTTGCAGATATTAAGAGCATTAATTGTAGAGTATAGTGGTAATTTTTCTCCTACTAGAGATGTCTATCAGAAACTGTAGTGTTAACATAGTGTAAGTAAACTAGTGTATCTGATGGGTTACTATTTACAGGATTATATTCTTATACCTCAAGTATAGTGAGCCTATATTGTTCTTAAGCTCTAACTGCTGTGTAATCTCAATATTCTTTAATATGTATAAGTTTTCTATTAGTTCTTTCCATTGCTCAGTAGTCAATTGTTGGGTGTCCAACCTTGTTGAGCATTTGTGAACCACATAGTTTAGATCCTCACAGTAATAACATCTTTTTACAGAGGTTATATAGGTTTCTGAGCAATATCTATATCTATAGAGATATTTTATAGAAGCACTAGTAGTAGTTGTTATAAGAGTAATAATGGTATGGAGGGAGGCTGTTTAGAAGTCAAAATGACCAAAGAATCCTATGATGTTTGAGATTGAGAGGGATAGCTAGGATTATACATTAAGTTGACTAAAATACTTTCTTTTCTAGTAAGCCTGGTCTATTTAATATACTACTTCAAACCAAGTAGTGGGGTTAGTGTCTTTTAGTTTTTCTACTAGCAAGATTATGATCTGGTTCTAGATTACTATTCAAAGTCTATAATAGAACTTAACTACTATAGTATATAGGTCAGTATAGCTGGCTTTGATAAGGTTTAGAACTTGTCTAGGTAATTTTCTACTATGTAATTTCCCTGGTAATGTGCTGTTCCCTTAAGTTAGTCAACAGCTTCTGCAGCAGTGTTAACAGAGAATAAATACTCTGAGAAAAGCTGCTCAAACTTAGACTATGTGAAAATAGAAAAAGTGCTGGTGATAGGCTTCTTGTGGAAGAAGCTTTCAGACTACTTAAAGATTTGACTACTCTTAAAGAACAAAAGAGCCCAGAGGACTTTATCTTGGTTACTAGAGAACTGATCTACAGATAGTTAAATATATAAGAAGCAGAAGCTCAAAAAGACTTGTCTAATTTGTCAATCTTTACTGAAGTTAAGAATAATAGAGGGTTTCTAGGTATTGGAGTATTAGTTAGAAAAGGGAGTCTTGTTATAGAAGAAGAGGGTATACTTATAGATACAAGAGCGGAGTTGGATACTAGAGTATATAGATTTCAGAGTTGATTCATGAAACTAGCTAAGATATTGTTAATGTTGTGTTCCACGATCTGCTAGTAATTGGTTACTTCTCTTAAATAGTGCTGAAAAAGCCTCAAAACTTTGTCAGTGTTAATAAATATCATAGGATGATTAGTAGAAACATACATCACTCAGAAGATGAAAAATAGTAAGAAAGATCAAGACATGAGGATAGGTAATTTTAGACTGCTAGACTAATTGATATTTTAAGATTCTAGGGAGGGATTCTGTTTTGCTATTAAATATTAGATATAGTTCACATATTTTTATCTGAGACCTGATAAAGTCTCTTGGAAGTCCAAATAGTCAATATTTTGAAAAAGAACTTGGTAAACTTAGAGGATTAGAACTACTGGAAGATAGTGAAGTGTATTATTACTAACACTGGAAATTAGTGCTAGTTTTGGTCAATTTTCAGGATAAAGCTAGTATAGTGTAAACTAGTAGTTTATATACTAGGTATTCTATCTGAAGTAGCTATCTGGAATAGAGACTGCTAAGCAAGTTATCCTGAATACTGGTAATCCTCAGATATCAGGAATAGAAGTCCATAAAGTTGGCAAGGAACTAGTGAGAACATTTGAAGGAAAATAAAGAAAGATGTGATTTGTATTAGAAGAGGTCAGAAAGTGTGAATAAAAGAAGAAGTATTATTCATGGATGGCTAAAACAAGATGTGATATTAGGGCAATTAGGCAATGTCTATAGAGTTTAGTAGAGTTTTCAATCTTTTAAATTCTATTATTAGCAATTACTAAGTATACAACTTATTTTTAGAGAAATCCTAAGAGAATAGGATAAAGTTCTCTAAAAATGGCAGCTATTCTAAATATCCAAAAAAGTTCATTTCAATTAGGTAGAATATTCTAATCTAGTAGAAATATTCTGACATAATCTGAGAATGATTATAGCTAGATGTTTAGGAATTGTAAGGAAATTTTCTGCTTTATCTAAATTTGAGTCTATAACATCTACCAAAGTTCAAGTCAACCTTACAGTTATCTCATTTCCTAAGTTTTATACTAATGGTCTATTGCAACATTGTCAGACTCTCTCAACCTTCACAGTATCTTTGTAGATATCTACTTATTCTTACAACTATTGGTCTGTCTCCTCTAGCCACTAACCAATGAGCTCCTACTATCTAGTAATATTCTACTAAGGTTTCTGACTATACAGTTTCATTATTCTATAGTTATGTTACCAAATATTCTATCTAATATTCTGCTTGATTGGTATGGATTCCTAAGTACTTAAAATAGTTATTATCTCTAAAAAACTCTATTCTATTTTCTTAGGATTTCTCTAGAAGTAAGTTGTATATATATCATTGTTGGACAATAGTACTTGGGATTTTTCCAGAGTTGTAAAATCCACTGAATCACTGTGGTTTTTGCTTAGTTGCCCTAATAGGAACTCTAATGAAAATATCTAGAATATCTCCTAGAAATAGCAAGAAATACAAGACAATAACTACTCAAATGATAGTACTCAACAGAGTTCTCTTGAAAAAGTCTATAAAATTACTAGTAGGGTTCAGGATTCTTAATATGGGGAAAGTAATAAAGTTCTAATAAAGTTCATAAAGTTCACAATAGGCATTGGTAGTATCTGAGACTTAGAATGCTATGAAATTATGGGTTTCCCTTTAATTTTGAGTAGTCAGTAAAGCTTCATAGTAAGCAGCATAACAAACTATAGATTTCTATACAAGATAATACATATATGAAAACTAGTATTATGACTTAGGCTTTGAGTTTAAGCAAAAGATACACTCTTGTATTGAGTAACACAAGAGAACTCAATAGAGTTCCTAAGTACAAGATGCCTACCTTATATATATAAACTACTGATGGTCTGTGGCTACACTCCTTTAGCTCTACTCTAATGACCATGTGTTAACCATACTATATAGCATCATTGTCTCTAGAACCTTCTACATTATTCCATTGTATTATATGAGCATGTGACTTGTATGACCCCAAGTCACTCCTGTATCAAAATAAAGAAAAGAAAAGGAAACTCAAAATAAAATAAAAGAATATAAAAGAAAAGGAAAATAGAATAAAACTAAGTCCATTGTTCACAACTTTGACATATAGAGTTTTCATACATGATATAAAAGCAGTCTCATAGTTACCTCCACAGTAATTGTCATGTAAGTAGAAATCAAGTATGCTCTCTTTAATATAGAGTCTGATACAATTATTTTGGTATTAAATCTCATAGTGTTAGAGTGACTAGCAAGATTCACAGGATTTAGTAGACTTTTACGATCTCTAGGAAGTCTTAAGTATATTAATATAATAAATAAGTATAAGTAGCACTTATCTTCTGAAAATTCTAAAAGAACAAAATAAGGACTTCTAAAAATAATAACTGTTATAATTACCTCCTCATATCTTCAGCATGCTTTCATCATGTCTTATAAAGTCTAGGGTATGATACAATAATTGGCTATGCTGTAGATCATATCAGTCAGTGTCTCATGTAGTAGATATTGTTTCCTTATTAACTCTTTCTTTTATCCTCATGTATTATATCATTGTAGACATATAGTTTTCTCATGGTCTATAGGTATATATAGTGTAGATACATTTCTGTATCTTTATGCTTTACCAATTGATCATATCCTTCATCCTTACTCAAGTCTTTGCCTGAGTTGCAACCTGAGCCAAGCTTAAGGTCATATAATAACTATCTGAAATACCAATAGAGTTCATTCTAATCTAGTGCTGACATAAGTAAAGAATAATAATAGCTAGATGGTCAAAAACTCTAATGAAAATATCTAAAACTCTACCAGAAGAGAAAAAAAGAAAATTTACAGTGGATATATTTGAGAGGTTTGAAAATAGAGATTAACAATGTGCTTGTAGAGTTTGATGGAGTTGAGCTAGATCACTTAAGAAAAACCATAGAGTTTGATAGAAATAGAAGAGTATTGACTAATAGAGAGCAAAAATACCACAGAGTTTGGCAGAATCAGGAGCAAAGTTTGGATACTAAAACTTCATACAAAGACAAGATTTCTTACTGTTTTGGCAACTGCTAACCAAGATGGTCAATAGTATACTAAGTAGTCTCATAGAGCAAGAGTTTTGTGGAGATCATAAGAAAACTTAATAAGAAGTCCCTAGTGTATTGCTACTTTATTTATACTAATAGTATATAGTCTATGCTAATAATAAATAATCTTACCCTAATGTCTACATATCAGCCATAAATACACTATATGAGGTAAACATACTATAGATATGTATCTTAATATTATTTCTTCCAGTTTTTTCTATAAATTTTTAAACCTATGATACCATGTCATATAATATATTATGTGATTATAGTCACTTGTCTCTTATTGTTTAAGAAATAAAATATAAAATAAAATAAAATAAAAATCAAAGAAAATAGATAAAAGAAAAATAAAATATAAGAGTTCAAGTACACTATAATACTTACATATAGACTCTAAGAGTTTTATAGTAAAGTCTATGCTAATTTTTTTCTATTTTATATTTAGTCTAGGCAGTAGTAGTAGATATAGTTTACTAAATACTAGATAAACTTGGTTTTTTGATTTTTTATTGTTTTTAAATCAACAATTTATTATATAGGACTTGATGGTAGACCATGGTACCTATAACATAGATACTTAAATAATAAAATAAAATATAGGTAAAATAGAAAAGTAATACCAAAATTAAGTAATTTTTTTATGAAAGGAAAATGCTTCTAGGTTAAATTCTAAGAATACAACAAAGTTCTTCAGTAACTCCCTGTTGGGGTTCCAAAACTTGTTATATCTTCTGCAATCACAGAAGATATGATGTCTTGACTTAATTGGATAGTTTTTGCATAGATATTTAAACAATTCTCTTAGGAAAAATCCAAGATAATATTCTTCTATAGAAGTGTGGTTTGTAATGGCTCTAGTTGCTTATGTATACAAAGTGTTAGAATATTCAAAATAATTGAGCCAAGCACTGATTTGTTGTATTCAATAGTGAGTCCAAACTAATTGAAAAGAGAAGAAATAATACTATAACTATAAAATAAATTCACATTTGATTTTTTATAAGATTTCTTCTGAGAAATAAAAAGTCTATCATCAACAAATAATAAAGTAGAAGGAATAGGAGAAAGAGCTGACCCTTGGCCAACTTTTACATCAATCTTGAAGGAAGAAGAAATGAAGTTGCTCCAAACATATTGAGTTTTCCTATTAATTAAATAATTAGAAAAGAATGAAGAAATTATATGATCAAATTCTCCTTTTTCAAAATCACTAGTAGAAGTTGATAATTAAGTGAAGGAAAAAATTGAGCAATATTGGAAGCAAGAGTACTTGTGTAGAGTTCCTTGACTTACTTGGTATAAATAAGATGAGTTAAGTATAAACCTGCATCTACTGTAGAACATTACTTCAAATCTCCTAATTAATTTGAATGAATGAAGTTGTTGGTGATTGAGTAGATTTGGATTCTCTCACTGATGACTTTTTCAATAACTTTTCCAAACATATTAAGGAGAACTATAAGACAAAATGCTTTAGAAGAGTTATATGTTGATTTATTCAGTTTGGAGATAATCATTAATGTTGAATTCTTAAAATGCAAAGACCAGAAACTGAGATTAATACAAGCATTTGCAATATTGACAAAATTAGTGATACAATTGTTATCAGTCATGAGAATTTTGAGATAACACCATGAAATATGATCAAGACCTGGTATAGATAAACTGCTACAATTTTTAATAGCATTAATAAATTCCACTTTAGAAAAAGTCAACTGCTTCAATTAAGATTTTGAGGGGATTTTTTCTAATAAGTGTATATTAACATTTTAATTTTGAGCTAAATTAAAGATTTGATGGAGGGCTTGCCAAAGGTCTTTGAGTTTGATGTATGAACATCTATTAAATTGAATGGCTTTCATAGATAATAACTTGTATTTTTTGACCCAGTTCATCGAATCTCATAGTCTTTTGTTTTTTGATACAATTTCTTAAATCTTGTCATTGAAAAAGAAACATTTTGTTTTTTTAACTATTCTCTTGAATTTCTTCCAATCTGAACTTGTCTTGGATATTCTGTAAGTATTTAAATCTCTACTACACTCCTTGTTCCACCAAGCTTTAAAACATTTAGTAATCTTAACATATTTGGAATACTTATTCTAAGGACTGCTTGAAATTAATGTGAATTCTTGTATTACTCTTTTGAGTGATTCCCTGTTAGAGATATTAATAGTGTTAATATTACCAATTTCATTTTTAAGCTTCTTGATGAAAATTTCTCATTCCTTACTATTCTTAATGATAGTATGATGATTGTCTTGGATAAATTCTTCATTAATAATCATATTAACCATTAAAAAAGTATAATCAGATAAACTCCTTAGATCAGATAAAATAGAATAATTTTTGAATTCTTCAGAATTGGCTCAAAGAAACATCAGATTGATGACTAAATGTGTATTATTAGGGTTATTAATATATTGAGTAGAAACTTGATTAATAGATGTGGATAACTCTAGATTAAATGAGTCTACTATTTTCCTAAGAATGTCAGTATGAGTAGAATGATGAGGATATAATGGATCCCAATTGTTATCCTTGATGTTAAAGTCTTCTGTCATGATAAGAATATTATTTGAGTTTATCTCAATATCCTTTAGATATTTTAAGGTAGTTTGCTGATCATCAGAGTAAATATTAATAATGAAGCAAATAATACTATGATTAAAAAAAGAAATAACATTTATATTTCTATGATTAATAATATCCTTCCTTTCTGAGAAGTATAATTGAAAGAGCCTGGCATTGATGTAAGTAATAACTCTTGAGTGATCATTGTTATTAGTTAATTGTCTTGAGAAGATAACCCATGAAGAATAATGAGGAGTATTAATAATTTCTTTACCTTTCTTAGAAAATAAGCTAGAAATAGACCAAATAATAGGTTATGGAGGTTCTTGAATAAGAATGATATTGAAATTTATATTGTTTTTTAAGATGATATTTAGAAAAAGATAGTTCTTGTGAATGTTTTGTAAAAAAAATCCTTAGGTTGTATAAAATCATTGTTTCAACCTGCCTATACTTAAGCAAATTGAATTGGCTCTAATTTTCCAGAGCTTCTGGAACTTTTTATTATGTTAATCATGGTTAAACCTATATTTACAGAAGAGATAGTTATAACTGTCTACTTGATGATCACCTTTACAATTAACAAATTTGAAGAAATGTGAACAAGATTCATCTTTAGAGGTCTCAAGTCAAAGGGGGTTTATCTTGAAATTAGCTTTACAACATCAAGCCATGTCCCTGTGATTTTTGATTTTATATAGCCTGTTATATTTTGGACATTTTGCTTTATGGATTCAGTATGCAAAAGTAGTATGACTTCACTTCCAGCAATTCTTGTACTGAAGAACTCTAGGATTTATGTTGGTTCTATAGATCATAGCAATATAGTTCCCAATGTTAAAACATCTATTGATTAGTATTTTTGCATTTGAGCTACTTTGGAAGTTCCAAATATCAACCCAAATGACCACTATATTTAACTTTGGAGATGCTTTGATAATATGAGATCAAGATATGAATACAATGTCATTGAAAATATATGTTGATTTGATAACATATTCAACAATATCAGATGAGATAGGGATGCATGTCTTTTATAAAGTAAGAGATTCCAAGAATTTTCAGATATGATTTAGATTGCAGTAGTTTAGGGCTCATGACTTTATTGCTATTAATGTTATTTAGTTTTTTTAAGTACTTTTCAATAATGTTTATGTCAGAAAAAGCTACAACTTTGTTAGTGATTATGAGTAAATCTTTATTGTCTGAGCAAATGAAGTCAATAGATACTTCTAATTTGACTTCTTTCAAAAGTCTGTTATATCAAGTTCACAAACAGTAGACTTAGTTTTTCTCTATTTTATTTTTTCATTTTCATTTTCTTTTCATTTTATTTTCTTATTTTTCTATTTTTAGAACATAGGGTTAGGGTTAAGTCATGAGACATGGAGAATAAAGTAAAAGGATCTAGAACAAGTGACATCATACAACATAGATACTACATATTAACCTCATGTACTACACATGGTTGTTTAGGGTAGGGTGCACAGTAGTTAGCACAGACTATTGGTAGTAGTATATGAGGTAGACTAGTTTGTAAAGAGATTTCTATTGAGTTCTCTTGTATTACTCAATACAAGAGTTATCCTACTGTTCAGCCCTAAGGACTTTAGATCATAACATGTCAATGTTTACAACATTTGCATTAGTCTTTGTTATAACCCATTTGATGTTTTTAGAACCTATAGAAATAATAATCTTTTTTATTGACAGTCCCTTAGTAGTTATATTGAGTTTAGGTTTTTCTTTCTGTTCCATCTTATTAATAACTTTGTAAATTTCAGAAACTTTATTAGCAGAAAGCTTTGGAAAAGATTTTTTGATTTTGATGATCTCATTAATATTATTTGATAAATCTTGTGTATATATAGGTTTAATGGATATAGATGATGTTTAATTCTTATTAAAGAATTTTGACTTGGCTAAAACACTTTTACTTGGCCTAAAAGGAATTGAGAAAGAGATTTCTAATACTTGAACTTGTTTATCTTGTTTGGATAAACCTTGATTGTTATTTGATGTGGTTTCTAGGGTTTTAGTCTTGAATTGAGAAGAAACACATTGTTTGAAAGAACTATCATTCTTACTATCATTTAATTTATCCCATCCAGATTCATAGATAAACAAGATAAAATTCCATACAACAAAACTGAATTCTACAATTTGTAAAATGTTACTAGTAGTCTTGTCTTTAAGTTTTCTTTGTCTAATGAAGGCAGCTGTTCTGTCAAGTGAGCAAGCAATGTTTTTAATATTGTCTTCTAAATAGTCATTTACGTTAAAAATGTAAATAGAACAAAAGTTGCTATTTCACAGTTGTAGATCTGCAGATTAGTTTATAGAGTAAGAAATAGTAGAGGATTCTAACCATTATAGACATATGTTGTCAATTTTTGTACCATGAGATTCTGGCACTAACTCCAATGCTTTTACCTCATTAATGTTGTTACTATTCCTTATCTTTGGAAACACATAAGACAACACTGGTGTATCAAGTTCTTCAACTTGTTCAGCCCAAGAAAGGTTATTTACTAAAGCTTGAACACATTTAGCATAAGCAGTAAATGAGACATTTGAATGTGCTAAAGAAGCTTTAGAACTGTTAGAGCTAAAATTAGTAGACCAACTGTTATGATATATATGAAAACTAACATTTTTCTTTTTCTTTTATCTATTTTTCTTAATTTTATATTTCTTTTTATTGATGATGAAAAGGCACGTGACTGCAGTCACATGACATGTCACATGATGTGAGGTCATAGGCATAGAGCATGCTAGAGCTGACTAAATAGATGATGTCAAGGAGCATGTTAACTGTATGGCTACCTCATGGTGTATACATAGTATACTCATGGACAACACATGAACTTTAGGGTAGGGTAACT
>Ga0157367_1000185_pt1 | contig 32670 bp, 29 predicted proteins | sample AttbisABBM2_FD_113142 | JGI IMG/M metagenome (GOLD analysis project Ga0157367, IMG submission 113142) | Fungus gardens microbial communities from leaf cutter ant in Botucatu, State of São Paulo, Brazil - Atta bisphaerica ABBM2 | ecosystem: Host-associated > Fungi > Mycelium > Unclassified ... | reverse complement strand
GTTTTTTACCAAGAAGACAATGGAAACTTAAATCATCCCTTCACTTCGGCTAGTTCTTTTCATTATTTTCCCTTTTAATTTTTTTTCCACTTTTGGGCTCATGGTGCTTATTCCGATCATGCCGCTTTATATGGAAAAACTGACGGCGCATATGAGTGCTCCCACTATATGGGCAGGTTTGGCACTCGCAGCTCCAGCCATTGGCAGTTTATTTACAGCCCCGATTGTGGGCCATCTATCCGATACATTCGGCCATAAAAAAGCCTTGTTACTTTCTCTGGCTGGTTTCTGTATTTCAATCCTGCTTATGGCGAGCGCCCAACATTTATATCTATTTATTTTCGCGCGAATTCTACTTGGGTTTTGCGGTCTCTCAGTGATTTTAAATGCTTATGTTTCATATCTTTCCAATGAGCAACAACGAGGCGCTGCCTTTGGGCAACTACAAAGTAGTGTTGCGCTCGCTTGCCTATGTGGCCCCGTGCTCGGCGGAATATTTATGGATCAATGGCGGGTTGAAGTATTACTCAACGCAACAGCATTTGTTGTGATGACACTCATTGTGATTGCGTCATTTGTATTAACCAATCCCGTTAAAACCGAGGCGCAAAAAACCAAAGAGAAATCTAAGCTTCCCGCTTTCTTTGATAGAACAATTTTTTCATGGTTAAGCGCCGGCATTTTAGTTCAAGCCGGTGGCTTTGGTTTAGTGTCTTGCTTCGTTTTATACATTAGTGAAATAAGCCAAAGTACTCATTCATCGTTATCTGCCGCAAGCTTAACAGGAACTATTCATGCGCTTTCATGGGGAGCAGCCTTTATTGCTGCAACCTATTGGGGAAAACGAAATGATGATAAAGGAGATTCTTTCAATAACTTCGTTTACGCATCTTTAATTTGCGGTATCACGATTTTCGCATTGATCTGGGTTTCGAATATTTGGCTAGTTCTTGTATTACGACTCATACAAGGCTTTTGTTTCGCTGCTCTTATTCCTTCGATTCTACACACCATTTCTCTAAAAGCTGGCGCTCAAAGCCAAGGAAAAGTGATTGGCATTTCGAATAGTGCCTTTGTCTTAGGACAGCTTATTGGCCCAATCACGATCACCCTCACCTACTCATTTTTCAATATCACCGCAGCATTAATTTGCACCTCACTATTTTTTATCGGTGCGGGATTAGTGGTGATTTTGAACAGATTCTTAATGGATACAATTTTAAAAGAGGCACAAGAATGAACTCAATTATTACAACAGATGCATGGTCTTATAAACTTTTCGAACAGTACCTGAACACGTTCTTTCGTGAACTTAAAGTGAGTCTTGAGGGGCATATTATTCCCTCTCAAGACTCGCCTTTATTCACCCTATATGCGGAGCAACCAAACACCCTTTATTTTGCTTATACGTTTAATGCATCTCACACAGTTGTTTATGGCGCAGTTCAGCACTTATCGACCACTGGTTATCATAGATATCAATGTGGTTTTGTTCTGCAAAACTTAAGCGACCATACATTTGACTCACTCACCGACCCTAAACAGTTAGTGAAGCTGATTACAGACGAGTTGAATAGTCTATTTAAAGACAAAAACCAAAATAAGAACCTGTACTCTGATATTACCAATAGTATCGAGAACACAAAATTCTTTTTAGAAAATAAGCCTTCCCAATCAGCAATTAAAGCTTTAAGCGGTTTTCAAGCAACCGAACAAGGCATGTTGTATGGGCACCCTTTTCATGTGACTTCTAAAGCCAACTTAGGTTTTTCTAAAGAAGACATGAAAAAGTATAGCCCTGAGTTAGGCGCAAGTTTCCAACTTCACTACTTTGCGGTTCATTCTTCTTTAATCCAAAAACTTGTAAGTGAGACCGAACCATCTAATCATATTGAAGATGAAGTTTTAGAAGCTGCAAAAGAGCATTTACAAGAGAACTTCGCAAACTATGAGCTTATGCCAACCCACCCGTGGCAAGCCAATTTCTTACTTCAACATCCGTCTTTAAAAAAACATTTAGATAGCCAAGACGTGATCTATCTGGGAGCCTTAGGTCAAACCGTATGGCCAACCTCATCCGTTCGTACGGTGTGGTTACCTCAATCGAACCTGTTCTTAAAACTCTCTATTGATGTACGAATTACCAGTTTCATTCGTAATAACCCAATGGATGAAATGGAACGCGCGATTGATGCGAGCAAAATTATTATTAATCACAAGATTAATGAGCAATATCCAGACCTTGTGATTCTGCCAGAGTTAGAGGCAAAAACAGTCAAAATACCTGAGCTTGAGAGTTCATTTGGCATTATTTATAGAGCAGGACTCACACCTGAGGTATTAGAAAATACCAGAATGCTCGGTGGCTTGGTTGAAGAAAATGAAAACCATGAAATCGTACTTTTAAGCTTTATTCAGCAAGCAGCACCGAATCAAAATTTGCAATCGAAAGATGCGAAAGACTTCATTACTTTTTGGTGGAAACAGTACGTTAAAGTTTCGCTTATTCCATTAGTTGAGTTGTTTGCAAACAAAGGGATTAGCGTAGAAGCACATATGCAAAACAGCTTAATGGAATTTAAAAACGGCTATCCACATCGCCTTATTCTTCGAGACATGGAAGGCATAAGTATTGTTCCAGAAATGATCGAAGACAACTCATCTATTTCTGAAGATAGTACTGTTTGGTTCTCTCAAAAAGATGCGTGGATCTTTTTAAAATATTATCTCGTGATCAACCATATTGCTCATCTCATCAGCGCAATTTCACGCGTTACGGCCATTGAAGAATCTGAACTTTGGCAAGCCACCCGTCTTACGCTCACACAAGAAAACTTTACTGCCAAAGGTCAGCAGTACCGCGATTTATTAATTCATTCACACACATTACCAATCAAGGCAAATATGTTAAATACGCTCTACCACAGTGGTGGCGATCCTATCTGGATTGAAGTTGAAAATCCTATTTATAAATATCGCGGCGCAGAAGCACTTTACCCTCTTCAACCAACACAACAAATTAATTATAAAACCATCGCGGAAAATCGCGTGATGGGCCAATTATTAGAAGCGCTTATTTTTGAAAATACCTTTAAATACGAATTTTCTAAAGGTCAAATCAAGTTCTATATTTCCGATACCGTCTTTTATACCTGCGCGGCCAAACGACACTTTAGTTTTAAACGAATTAAGCTAGATCCTTCAAGCTTAGTTCGTTCTGACATTACATTAGACACTGAAACTCGCCCTAACTTAAAAACACTACTTGCCGACCTCAAAAATATTATTGAAGCTGACCCAGTTAAATGGCAAAACTTTAATGATGAGCTGAATTTAACTTACGTTAAACATGCGCAGACTTTGAGCCAAGCACCTGTTCAACCTTTAAGAACCTTGTCTTACCTAGAACAAGAAGCACGCATCACCAACGCCCATTTATATCACCCAAGTTTTAAGTCTCGTATCGGCTTCGATTTAAAAGAAAACCAGAAATATGCACCTGAGCTTTCTGAAGGTTTTACGGTTCAATGGGCAGCGACTCATAACAGCTTATGCAAACTGGTTTTAAGTGAAAACATTAACTTAGAGCAGCTTTATAAACAGCATTTTTCAGAAAAAGATTTACAAGCCATTAATGATCAACTGAAAGAGCAACATGTAGATTTTAAAGATTATATCCTCACCCCAATTCATCCGTGGCAGTGGGATAAAATTATTGAACTGTATTATCAAGATGCAATTAGCAACCAACTGATCATTCCGTTAGATATTGAAGGTCCGACTTATTTACCACAGCAATCAATTCGAACTTTATCAAATATTAGTGATATCTCGGCGCTTTCTCTTAAATTGGCAATGAACTTGGTTAATACATCGACCTCTCGTGTATTGGCACCACATACCGTTCAAAATGCGGCAAAAATGAGTGACTGGCTGTATAACATTGTTGAACAAGACCCTATTTTAGAAAAACAGCGTAAGCCTATTATTTTAAGAGAGATTGGCGGTCTTTCAGTGAACCAACAGATTGCGCTGCCTGTTCAATACGGCGCACTCGCCTGCATTTGGCGCGAAAGTATTTACAGCTACTTAAAAGAAGGTGAATCGGCAACACCAGTCACTGGTTTAATGCAACTCGATATTGACCAAAAACCTCTCATTGATGAGTGGATTCAAGAGTACGGTATCGAGTTCTGGTTAGAAAAATTACTCAGCAATGCTTATCTACCAATCATGCATGTTTTATGGTGCCACGGCCTCGCTTTAGAGTCACATGCACAAAACATGGTACTGATTCATAAAAATGGCTTACCCGTTAAAGCGGCTTTGAAAGATTTCCACGATGGTATCCGTTTTAGTCGTCATCTTTTACGTGAGCCAGAGCTTTTACCTAACTTGCAAGATGCACCTAAAGAACATGCCAAGATTAACCCAAACTCGTTCTTGGAAACTCATTCTCCAAATGAGTTAAGAGACTTTACTCAAGATGCGCTGTGGTTTGTAAATCTAGCCGAGTTAGCGATTTTCTTAAACGAACATTATGACTTCGATGAAATCAAATTCTGGACTATGTTAAGAACTATCATCAATCAACATAAAGAAGCTCATCCAGAGTTTAGCGAACGATATGAATTGTTTAACTTTACAGATGACACCATCGACATTGAACAGCTTGCAAGCCGCCGCTTCCTTCCGGAAATTCGCTTAAGAGTACAAACTACACCAAACCCGCTTAGCCTGATTAAGGAAATCGAATATGAATAAGCATTCGATTTCTTTTAAGAAACGAATAGCACATGGCGAGACGCTCTACGGAATATTTTGTTCCGTAGCTTCTCCGATTAATGTCGAGCAACTGGCACTTGCAGGCTATGACTTTATTATTATCGACTTGGAACATACTTTATTTAGTACGTCTCAAGTCGAGACCATGATTTTAGCTGCTAGAGCTATGAGCCTCGATGTGTTTGTAAGAGTGCCTTTAAGCGCCAACCACCTCGTACTACCTCTGCTCGATGCAGGGGTAACGGGCATTGTGTTTCCGCGTATTGAAAATGCTCAGCAAGCACAAGAAGCAGTGAACTATTGTCACTATATGCCGCTTGGGCAAAGAGGACTCAACTCGACAAGGTTAAATCGATACGGCATGGACGATTTAGCAAGTTTTGTTCAGCAAGCTGCAAATGAAACGGTTGTCATTGCTATGATTGAAAGCTTAGAAGGACTAGAACAGCTAGATGAAATATTAAAAGTTGAAGGCATTGATATTATTCTGGAAGGTGCTGCCGACCTTTCTCAATCTATGGGGCTACCTTGGCAAACCAGCCACCCAAAGGTCAAAGAAAAAGTTCAAGAGATGTATACAAAGACTAAAAATAGTCAAAAGCATTTCTGTGCCATTCCCCGACAACCAGAGGATATTGCGGCTTGGAAACAGCAATCTGTTCAGCTTTTTGTACTCGGTGATGACCGAAGTATTATTCGCCGTGCCCATCAAAACCATCTAAATGCCTTTAAAGACATTTCATAACTGTTCAAATCTTTTAGGGGAATAAAAACCCATTCCCCTAATCCATTGAATAAATTTCAAATATATTATTTTAAAGCAATTAATAATATTGTTAATTACAATGATTCTCATTTATAATTCGATCAATTTAAAATCACTCTCAGGGCGAGACAATGGGAAATAAAAAAAGTAATAAACTTTTTACGAGGAAGTCTGAAGTTAAAAATATCATTCCACTTCTTTCACTTGGTGGAGCTATTTTTCTTTCAAACTCAGCATTTGCAGCTTCAACTTCTGACACCACAGAAACAGAAAAAAAGCCTGAAGCCCTCCCTACTATTACAATTGCCGCTACACGTGCAGATGAACTTTCTACCTCTGCCAAGCAAGTCACCAAACTCGATGAAAAACAAATTGAGCTTTTAAAAAATGGATCGTCTGGAAACATTGCGACTGTTTTAGCCAAAGCCGTACCGGGCTTATCGGACTCAAGCCGAACCATTACCGACTATGGTCAAACCTTACGTGGTCGTAATGCGCTTATTTTGGTTGATGGTGTGCCAATGAACCTCACTCGTGATACAGCGAGAGGACTTTCAGCGATTGACCCTGAAAGTATTGCCAACATTGAAGTGATTCGAGGTAGTAACGCAATTTATGGTGGTGGGGCTGCGGGCGGTATTATTTCAATTACCACAAAAGCTGCGGGCGGTGAACCTACGGCTAAAACGGTCGTTGGACTTCAAACACCTCTCACAAATCTGCGTTCTAAAGCTTTAAGTGGCGATATTCACCAATATTTTACGGGCAGTTTTAACGCCTTTGACTATGCGCTCGACTTTGGTTATCAACGTATTGGTAGCCCGTACGATGCAAGTGGTAACCGCGTTGCACCCGAACCAAGTCAAGGCGACCTTTACGACTCAGATGGTTATAGCATCGGCGGTAAGCTTGGTTACCACATTGATGACAACCAATATCTACAGTTCGCTGCAAACTACTATAATGCTGAGCAAGACTCGGATTATGCATCTGACCCAAGTGTTAAGAATACTCCTGCTGGAACTGTACCAGCCAAAGCCATTAAAGGCTTAAAGCTCAAAGACCAAAATAAAAACGAAAACCAGATCTACAATTTAACCTATAACCATAAAGACTTTTTTGGTAATAAGGTTGATGCTCAAATTTATTACCGCGATTTCTTTACCCGTTTTTCACCGTTTGATGCCCGTTCAAACGCGAACCGCGGAAAACAAGTCGACCAGATCTATCAAGAAAATAACGTACTCGGCAGTCGCTTAACGGTTACTACTCCCCTTGAGTTTTTAGGTGATACCTCATTAGTTTGGGGTGGCGACTTTAGCCGCGAAAAAAGCGAAATGCCTTTAGATATTTTCGATCAAAAAATTTATGATCAATCTGGTGGTTTAGAGTTTGTAAAAATCGGCAAACTGATTTATTTACCTGAGCTCACCACGCAAAGTGTGGGTGGTTTTGTACAGTTAAAGCACCGCTTTAATGACCAATGGTCAGCAGAAGCTGGCACACGCTATGAAGACAGCTATGCACAAATTGATAGCTTTGTTCCATTATCACAATTAGGCAAAACCAACCCTTACACGGTTCCAGGTGGAAAAGTAAAAGCGAGTGCGTGGTTATACAATGCCAATGTGACTTTCTCACCAAACGACCAACACTCGATTTATGCATCGTTTAACCAAGGTTTTCAGTTACCTGATGTCGGTTTAATTATTCGTAATGCAGGGACAGGTTTTAACCTTGGTTCGTCATTCTTAGAGCCTGTTAAGGTTGATAACTATGAACTCGGTTGGAAAGGTAACTTTAATAACATCTCTTCAAGTTTAGCGGTGTTCCGTTCAACATCTGACTTGGGTGCGGTGCAATCTTTCAACAATGGTTTAGTACTAGCAAGAACCAAAGAAAAAGTTACAGGGGTTGAAGCAACGCTTGATTATCTAGATGATGCAAATGTCTGGGGAACTGGTGGTAGCGTTACATGGATGAAAGGCCGTGAAAAACCTCAAAACGGTGCTGAACAAGACATGACGGGCTTCCGTATTCCGCCATTAAAACTCACTGCTTATGTTTCTTATAGCCCAACTGAAACTTGGACGAACCGATTACAAGCAACTTACTTCGGTTCAGAAGATTACCGTTTGAATGGTGTGAATAGTTTTGGTCGCTACGATGTAAAATCTTATACCACAGCAGATTTAATCAGTAGTTTTGCACTTAACAAGAAAGACACCATGACAATTGGCCTAGAAAACATGTTTAACCGCAAGTACTACCCGCTTTATAGCCAATTACTAAGAACGAACGATAACACCAGCCACTTACTTGCAAATGGTATAACGCTTAAAGTGACTTATAGCCATAAGTGGTAAGCACTTTAGTTAAAAACCTATACAGTAAAAGCCCCAACTTCGGGGCTTTTATTTTTAGAGTATTTCTATGAAAGTATTGCTAAAAAACACTCTAGCTGCTTGTCTTTTTCATCTATATGGTTGTTGCTGAGCCTTTGGATAATAGTGCCTTCAATTATATGCAGCAGTAGTTTGGCATCGTGAAAGGAAACATCCGCTTTCAGTATTCTTAACTGACTATAAATTTCATTGGTTAGCCAAGTTCTATATTTAATGGCAATTTGGTAAGCATTTGAATAAGTATTTTTAATTTCAAAAATGGCTTTAAATAACAGGTAATACAGCCCTTCTAAGTCAGTATGTAATTCATAAAGTTTATTGAGTTTATCCGTCACGCTTGTGTTGTGGTCGTATTCAACCATTGCAGTGACTTTGTCTTGGAGTCGCTCTTTTTGTACGAGCAGACAGATTTCGATAAACCGCGCTTTGGACTGAAAATAATGATAAAACGTCATTTTTGTAATTTCAGACTCATTGATAATTCTATCAACACCTACTAAATGGAACCCGTGGTGGTGAAATAAATAAATTGCTTGATTCACAACGTTTAAAGCACGTGTAGAAAGTACTAAAGGTCGCATATTTGTACCGTTTAAAATAATTTTTTGTTATATCTAAAAGAGATAGGCATGCCGTCACTCTTAAATTGAGCGCTAAAAACAAGCATGCAGAAGCGGCACAATAAAGGTGTGCTCGCCTATCTCGGGTTTATTGTTGCTATGATTTTTTAGTCGTAACGATTCTTAAGGCGTAAAAACCTAGAGTCGATTAAACCGTTTTAAAGACCAGTTAGGTGGTATGGGTAGAGAGAGTTTGGCACAGGCCAACAATTGAGAAGAATTAGTACGCATAGCGGACTCCTTTGTTAACAAAAGAAATCCTACCGATCACTGCTAAATGATGGTGGCAGGACGAAAGAGGGTTAGCAGACTGGCAACAAAGAAACCAGCACACCCGAAGGTGTCCCCCTTCCGCCCTACCGTAGAGAAAAAGGGGGCGAACGAGTTCACGATAAACAAAACTAGGTTTTGAATATCGTCTTTGTTAAATAGGGTCTGCTAAAACCCGCTAGCAATGTAGGCTAGCCCGCAAAGGATAATCGGAGAGATTTGGGGTGTCAATGTGATATTGGCGAGAAAATGGATAAATATTTTTTGTTTTTCATTAGATTAGATTCATTAATCTATTCAATAGAATATATTATATTTGCTTAACGCACATTAATTTATAAATATGAATACGATCTCAGCTACTCTTTTACGTGAACATCTGATTGAAGGATGCATCAAAGATGCAAATGGCAATTTTAAACCATTCCCTATTCTCGCAATTGATAATATTCCATTAAATATATGGGTGCACCAGAATACCCAAATTATTGATCGTGCAGAAACTTTAGTTCCAGCTCAAGGTTGGTTATATGATTATGATAGTGAGTTGGCATTAAGTAATGCATGGAAACTTCTTAAACCAGAAGCTTATGAAAATGTGGCTATTTCAACAGTGGTTCCAATTTTAATTTGCTCTGATGACTTAGATCTAACATGTAGCGTAATTATGGTTGAACAAGTTGTTTCAGCAGATCAAGTCGTATGGGCTCGTTTTGGTTACGCATTTAACCATATTCATGATGTTGTGACATCCGTAGTTTGGGAAACCTCTCCATCTACTCCTCAGTTAACTTTCCCATTGAGCGAATTTGAAAAAGCATATAATGATTTAAAAGAGTTAGATAAAAAATGGAGTGAAGGTTTTATTTAGTTTTTGAAAGATGCTGCTCTTACCTTTTCTAAATATCATGTAATAAATTTAGGTTATATAAATGTCTAATATTTATAAATTTCAATTAAAAATGGAGTTAGATCTAAAATTAATTACACCTGAAGAAATTCAGAGCTGGGCCGTGCATGCACTAGAAAATGATTCAACAAATGAGCTAGCTCTAGACATCTGTTTTTTATCAAACATTGAGCAACTATTACAATATTTCAAACTCACAGAAAAAAGTGAATTTTGTTTTTATTCACGAGATAGCTTAGCAATAAAAGTTATGGAAAATTATATTTTTAAGCACTTAAATACTTTAAGTTATATAGATCAGATAGATTCTTTCTTTCAGAATACTCATTACCTGATTCATTATTTAGAAAATGCAGAACTAGTTTTGTTAATTCGCTCATATGAGAGTCAACTAGATGTGGCATTTCTAGGTTACTCAGAATCAGAGCCCGAAACACTATGGGAAAATTTTAAATTAGAGTTAAAAGAACACCTTTCATGTTCGACTAATTCCGTTAACTAAAATCTGAATACTGATAGCTCCCCAATTAGATAGTTTTTATATTGGGCAGCTTCTCATGATTTACTTTCGGATTGAACTAATAGTTATATATTTTGGTTCACCGATAAAATGAATAATTAAATCCATTTTATCGGCTTACTTGCAGAAGGTGTTTAAGATTCCATCTTATTTTTTAATATAGCTTGGAAAGTCTTTTAAAACCTTACTACAGAATTGACCTTGGGTATCGTCTTTCTTAAGCTCTTCAAAATGATTCATACCGAACTTCATGAGTTCTCTACCGTATTTATCACCTAGATCATTTTTAGTGCATTTTGCAGCTGCATGCTTTAACTCTTCTGAATAATAGTGATAATTACAATCAAGTTGAGCACGACTTAAAAAGCCATGTAGTTCAAGGATTTTCTCGCATTTTGTTTCCTCTAAAAGATTTTTAGATTCTTGATTAGCATAAACTGATGTTCCTACCAATAAAGTAAAAGCTGTTACTAAAATATTACGCATGATTTCCCCGATAAAGTTATTAAAAGTATTAGTGATAATTTTGCGGGCGTATTAAATAATAATTATCTACAAGTGTCTATTAATAATAAAAAAATAGGATAAATCCTGTTATCTTTTGAATATTTAATCACCTTACTAAAAGTGTGTGATTAAGTTTTAATAAATAAATCATGTTAGTTTTTATACTTTTCTTAATTATTAAATTAAAATTTTTGTTTTGGGTTAAATAATGTTCTCTTATATTTTTCAACAAATGAGATTAGGAAACTACATAAAGATGACTAGAAAATAAAAATGAGAATTAACTTCATTAAATCCGGTTTTTGGATTGTGGAAGGAGTATACGCTAACTGCTTACTCCTTCTACTATATGATTATTTATTAATATAAAAAGGTTATATTGTTTTATCTAAGATAATATTTTCATGATTACCGATATCTTTTATTCCCACCTGATGTAATGCAATAAGTTCCTCCACGAGGACCTACGCAATTATTTGATCCGCTACAAGGACACTCGGAAGAACTATTACTAGACGAACTATTACTAGAACCCCTATAACTATTTCGTCCATGTGATGATTTACTTTTTACAGAGTAGCTATGGCTACTGAATGATTTTCCTCCGCCACGACCTCCCCGCGCCTCAGCTTGAGTTAAAAATATAATCTGTAATAAAACTAAGATTGCACAAAAAGCTACTCTCATGTTGTCTCCCCTAAAATAAGAATGCATAGTAACTTATGGTTAAAATTCAAACTAGATTTTAATAATTCAACTTTAGTAGATAAAAAATAATACTCATTGGATGAGTACAATTTAATCTAACAAACTCATTAAAACTCTATTCGGTCATTAAATACACAAAAAATAATTGTAATAAAATGCCAATAATAAATTTTATTTCCAATTCTTTGAAAATAAAACTTTAGATATAAATCATTAAAATAATAAAATATTTACAATTCCCCTCTAAGATAAAATCAAATATAAATATAAAATTTATGATACATTTAACAACATACAGAACTGTCTATATACACATATAATTCTTCTATAAGTATGCAACTTTAGTCTGATGTTTTTATAAGAGAATAAAAATAAGATGGCGGCTGGGTAGACAGTGAATAAATAATTATACCCATAATATCTTTAATAAATCAGGAACATAACAATGAATTCGCCTTTAATGAATAATTATCTTAACTTCGCTTCTGGAATTGCACATCAGCAGTATTTACCAGCCGAAGAAGGGATTATTAAGGCATTTAATGATGGTTGTACGCACTGGTATGTAGACGGAAGTTTACATGGGGAAATGGTCCCAGATTGGTCTTCTGAACGAATTGAAAACCTCAACAACTTAATAGAAAAATATAATGTCCAACCAATTTTCCACGGTAACTTTAAGGCGCCATTAGGTAGTGATGTAGATTATTTACGTGAAGCTGCTGTGGCATATGTAAAAAAAGAGATTGATATTTCCGCAAAGATTGGAGCACCTTTAGTTATTCATGGCGGTGGTATCGTTGAGCCTAAAAAAATTGTCTTGGCTAAACAAAAAGCTCTAGATAACTATATTTTGTCTATTAAAGAATTAGCTGAATATGCTGCTGAAAAATCAGTTGATATTTATCTAGAGAACTTATCTAACTATAAACACTATCGTCCGTTTCACTATGTATTTACTCATATGGAAGAATACGATTATGTTTTCAACAAAATTGATCATAAAAATGTCTATTTCTTTTTAGATGCAGGACATGCAAATGTGGGAGAAGGCGACCCTATTGCTGTTGTAGAAAAATACCATAAAAAAATTAAAGGTATTTCTTTTAGTAATAACAATGGCGAGCAAGATCAACACTTTAGTATTGGTCGTGGTACTGTAAATTATTCTGATTTTATCGAGACTATTAACCGAAATAACTGGAAAGGTCTTGTTGCCTTTGAGGTGAGAGATAAAAGTACTTTAGATTCAGTTAAAGAATTGGCAAGCGCATAAAATTAAAAGCCTTCTGAGAGCATCAGAAGGCTTTTTAAATATAAATAATTCATTTTCAAAAGGATATATTAAGTGAGTGGTTTACTAGTTTTCATAACAATTGCCTTTCTGACATTATCAAGCCCAGGACCTGGTGTCTTATTTACAGTTACTAACTCAATAAATTACGGTGTTCGTACCGCATTATTTGGCATTATTGGTTTAATTATTGGTATGTTTGTCATTGCAGTCATTTCTGCTAGTGGCGTTGGTTTAATTATTACGAGTAACCCCACTATTTTTACTGTTTTAAAATTTATAGGTGCATTCTATTTAATGTATCTAGGTTATAAGAACTTTGTAAAAACATCCCCTTCTCAAGACTTATTAGATACCGAAACAAGTGAAAAAACGGTTAGAAAGTCTAAATTATTTTATCAAGGTTTATTCGCTTCTCTTCTAAATCCCAAAACTATTGTTTTCTTTATTGCTCTTTTTCCACAATTTATTGATATAAAAGAAAAAATTATAAATCAATTCTTAATATTATCTCTTACCTTTTGTCTTATTGGTTTCTTAATCCATCTGGTCTATGCTAATTTTTCCTCAATCTTTAAAGAAAAAATGCTGTCTGGAAATAACTTTGCCCGACTCAATAAAATTAGTGGTTGTATATTTTTCATTCTAGCTGTCTTATTGATTGTTCAATAAGTAAATGTTCGATTTGTCATAGTAATAGTTCTTATTAGACCCACAAAGAGCACTCCTCAAACAGTGCTCTTTTCTCATCTTTCTACTTTTTATTTATTCGACATATTCATCATTTTGGAATGATCCATGTCACCCATTTTAGAATGATCCATATTCATCATCTGTGAATGGTCCATTTCACTCATATTAGAGTGATCCATTTTCGACATATCTGCCATATTGCCTTGGTCATGCTGCATGTGATCTTGTTGCATTTTTTCAGCGCTCTTTATAGTACAAGGTTTTGAGCATTTTTCTTGCGCTTTCGAATTTGTCTTTACTTCCGCATTGGTAGCCGTTGTTGGTTTAGCATCCCCTGCCCAAGACTGAGCGCCAGCCATTAAAGTCCCAACACACATGAACGTGGTTAAACTACGGCGAAATAGATTTTTCATTTTTTGCTCCAAAGATTAGCTTTATATAAACACCCTATACACTTCAAATGGACATCTACGTGACCTGAAAATGACATTTTTGTAATCTATGCCGAATCAGGTGTTTATAACGTTATTATGTTCTAAATGAATAATATGAGATTTTTATAAATGAGAATCTTATTGGTTGAAGATGAAATAAAAACAGGTGACTACCTGAAACAAGGTTTATCTGAAGCTGGATATATTACCGACTGGGTCACTGATGGACTCACAGGAAGACACCAAGCTCTTTCAGAAGAATATGACTTAATTATTTTAGATGTGATGTTACCGAAGTTAGACGGTTGGAACATTATTAACGACATCCGAAAAAGCGGTAAAACCATGCCGATTCTTTTTCTTTCAGCCCGTGATCAAATTGAAGACCGAGTGAAAGGTCTAGAATTAGGTGCCGATGACTATTTGGTAAAACCTTTTGCTTTTGCGGAACTACTCGCCCGCGTAAAAAGTCTACTTCGTCGAGGCCAGCAAAAAGAAGACAGTAATATTATTACGATTGCTGATCTGGAGCTTGATTTACGTAAGCGCCGTGTCACTCGAGCCGGTCAACGTATTGATCTAACGGCGAAAGAGTTTGCATTAATGGAATTATTTATGCGTAGACGTGGTGAAATCTTACCGCGTGCCCTTATTGCTTCTCAAATATGGGATATGAATTTCGATAGTGATACCAATGTGGTAGAAGTCGCGATTAAACGCTTAAGAAATAAAATTGATAGCAATTTCAGTCCAAAGCTAATCCAGAACATACGTGGAATGGGTTATGTTTTAGAGGTTGAAGATGCCTAATAAACTGTTTAATGCGATCAGTTTTCGTATTGCGATTCTTTTTTCTTTTTCTACAATTCTTATTTTAATGATTATGGGATTGGTGATTCATCAACTCGTCATGCGTCATTTTGAAATGCAAGATAGAACTCAATTAGAAGGCAAAATCCAACTTGTAGAGAACTTACTTGAGCAAAATTATCACAACTCATCTGAACTAAATGTATATTTAAAAGATGCCTTGGTAGGACATCATGATTTAATCGTACAAATTGAGCGCCCCACGGGCCAAATTATTTTTAGCTCATCACCTACCGTGATTAAAAGTAAAACACTAGTCAAATCTAAGCATGGACAGTGGCTTGAGTGGAAAATCCAAAATAAAATCTATCATGGCTTAGTTTATAAAAAATCTTTCAATCAAAATAGCGCTATTCCATCAGCTCAAATTCTTGTAGGTATTGATACATCTGAACACATACATTTCTTGAATGATTTTAGACGTCAGCTCTTATCTATTGGTGTAATCGGTACAATTTGTTTAATGCTATTAGGGTGGTTTGCTGCATGGCGAGGATTACGCCCAGTTCAAAACATGGCCAAGGTTGCAGAAGGTATTTCGGCTCAACATCTTTCTGAGCGATTAGACATCAATAAGACGCCAACCGAATTGAAATCGCTGACTATTGCATTTAACGATATGTTAGATCGACTAGAAACCGCGGTAGGAAAACTCTCGGACTTTTCATCTGATCTGGCTCATGAAATTAGAACACCGATTAATAACTTAATGACTCAAACCCAAGTTTGTTTATCACGTAGTCGAGATATCACCACCTATCAAGAAATTCTGTTTTCAAACTTAGAAGAGTTTGAACGTTTAGCCCGCATGGTCTCCGATATGCTATTTCTTGCAAAAGCAGAACATGGCTTGCATGTTGCAAACTTACAGGAAGTGAATCTATTTAAAGAAATCTCGGCATTATTTGATTTTTATGATGCAATTGCTGCTGAAAAGGGAATGTCACTAGAACAAACGGGGCAAGGTTATGTTGAAGGCGATCCTTCAATGTTACGTCGTGCGTTTAGCAATCTTTTATCAAATGCAATCAAATATGGTAAATCAGACTCAGTCATCAAAATTAAATGCCAACAAAATAATGACAGAACTGAACTCACAATTGAAAATGAAAGTTCCCCCCTATCACAAGAGCAACTCACTCGATTGTTTGATCGTTTTTATCGCACAGATGCTTCAAGACAGCGAGTCGAAGAAGGCACAGGTTTAGGTTTAGCAATTACCAAATCTATTCTTGATGTACATGGAGCTACCATCCAAGCCAACTATAGTGACGGACATATTATTTTTAAAATTATCTTTAAAAATTAAGTGGATTCTTACTTCTGGTATTTATTCAAACCTCCAATTCAACAAGATAACCCAAGCTAAAAAACTCTTAGTTCATAGTAAATTATCAATTTTTTAAAATGACAAAAATGTAATTTTGAAGTCATCAACGCGTTTCTTTCTATCTTGAATAATAGACAGACCAAGAGTGTGACCAATAAAGCACCACCTTTATTTTAATTCGGTCATGACCTAGTCAAATATGAGTTTTAAGAGGATGAAAATATGAAGCTTGTTTATAACAAAATGACTGCCCTACGCAATGTTTTAGTAGGAGCAACTATGCTTGTTTCTGCGTCGAATGTATTTGCACATGTGAAACTTGAAAGTGCAATACCCGGTATTAATGCGTCTATAGTCAACCAGCCTAAAAATATAACACTCAACTTTGCTGGTGAAGTGATGTTAATGAACGTTAAGTTGCTTGATGCTCAACGTACAGATATCCCTTTAAATTACCAAGTAAGTCATGATTTAAAAAAATCATTTAAATTCGCCGTACCTCAACTTAAGAAAGGAAAATATACGGTAGCTTGGAGCACAATGGGTTCTGATGGTCACAACATGAGTGGCGAATATACTTTCACTATCAAATAAATCAAAAAATAAAAATTAAGAATCAACATGCTATTAGCTTAATAGCATGTTGATACAGTGATGGAGCGCAATATGATTTCTGAAACTTGGATATATGCTACTTGGTTAATTAAGGTCTTTTTATATCTGGGTATTTCATTTGTTATTGGGGGTACCTTTTGTTATTTATTGCTTGGTCACTATATAGAACTGAAACGCATTATTATTAAATATATCGCGATTGGTACAAGTTTAGGGCTTGTCTCTAGTGTTTTAGGTTTCTTCATTCTTATAGGAAGTTTTGCTAATACGGGTCTAACTGGTATGTGGAATAGTAACTATATCAACATACTCATAAATACCCCTGTTGGGCATGCTCATATCATTCGATCATTTAGTTTTCTGCTTTTATTCATCTTTATGCTAGTAAAATTAAGCAGTCGTACTTACCAAATTTCTAAAATTGAAGGAACAATTTTCGCGCTCTTACTCATACCAATTATTTTAAGTTTCTCTCAATTAGGTCATGTCACAAATCTATCCTTATTTGCTCAAGCTTTACTTTCAATACATGTATTTGCGATGTCTTTATGGATGGGGTCACTCTATCCCTTATGGAAAACAAGCAGACTAATAAATGGCCTACCGCTAAAAGAATGTATGCACTTATTTGGAAGAATTGCAGGCGTTCTTGTTGGAATTTTAGTGGTCTGCGGAGCTAGTATTGCTTTGTTACTGATTAAAGATTTCAGTACGCTCGTTAGTACTCCTTATGGGCACGGATTTCTTATAAAACTGCTCTTTGTTCTATGCATTTTATTACTAGCAGGCTTTAATAAATGGTATTTCACACCTCGTTTAGAGTATCCAAAATTTGCAAACCAGTTGGGTTACGCCATTTTAGTTGAAATGTCATTAGGTCTAGCCATACTGTTAACCACGGGCTACATCACAACTGTCGTTGGTATTGAATAAAAAGAAAGAAAAATTTAGAGAGTAAGTGTCTAGAAATAGTATTGCCAGATTAATCAAGTAACTGTTCAATTTTAGTCAGAGTATTAGTTCTTATTAGATCCGCAAAGAGCACTGTTTAGTCACCCTTACTAAAACAGTGCTCTTTGCTCCATCACAACTCCTATCCAGTAGAGCCCGATGCATAGAAATAGTGTATGGCTGTAAGGCTCAAAATGTTTCCTGAATTTTCAGTTTTTTTAAATGATCTCAGCATAAAAATCACGTATATTAAAAATTAACAGAAGAATCTTCTTTGGTTTATATTTTGAACAGCACAGAATACACACTAGATCGCATAGATCGGAAAATATTATCTGCCCTCCGTGGAAATGGACGCTTAACGGTTGCACAGCTCGCCGAAGAAGTTGGGCTTTCATCTTCACCCTGTTGGACTCGACTCAAACGTTTAGAAAGTCTAAAAATTATTGAAGGCTATACCGTAAACGTAAATCCAAAAGCGATTGGCATTCACGAGTTATTCTTTATTGAAATTACGTTAGAACGCCACGATGACGAGATGCTAGGAAACTTTAGTGAGGCTTTGGCAGATATACCCGAAGTTGTAGAGGCACATTTAGTTACTGGTGACTATGACTACTTGGTGAAAGTGGCCGTAAAAGATGCCGAGCATTACGAACGTTTTTTACGTAAAAAGCTGTATTCGATTAAAGGGATTCGGCACACGCGTTCAACCTTTGCCCTACGCCCACTTAAATCTGCCAACACTGCCGATTTAATGTTGATTGAATAATTTACTTATATAAATCGCTTTAGGTGTTTCATTGTTTTAATTTAATTTTATTCAATGTTACACATAAAGCTTTCTTGTCGGCTTCTTTAAGTTGAGGGTGCTGAACTGGCCACATATAGCTACAGCCATAAGGTGCCTTGTTATGATTTTTCTTGAGCTCATAGGCAATATTTTTTAAAAGCTCAGTGTTTAGAGAACCAATTTTTAAACGCACTTCGCTTAAGTCTTGAGGTTTCCAATTGGTTTCAGGGCTAGACAACCAGTCTGCACGATATCGGTACTGAATTGCTTTGGCTACATTCATTTGCGTCACGATAAATGGCTTTACAGTTTCACTGCTAAGTCCAAAAGATTCGGCCTCAGAAAGTGATTGATCAAGTACTTTCTTTTCTTGTACTAAATCTTCAATGGGTAAATGCTGCTCTGCTTTATAGCCTGCGACATCTTTCATATAAGACAAGCGTTCATTCATTAAATGAGCCACTTGATCATATTGATAGGCTTGTGCCAGCGAAGAAACGCACATGAAAGTCGCTAACGACACCAATTTAACTACTTGTTGAGCATTCTTAGTATTTACCATTTGAGTACCTATCGAAATTATTGTTGTGACGACATTCAAAGCAGTACTCTATTTTAAGAATACTCGAAAGTAAAATCTCAAGATAAGCTGAGTTCTTGACTCCATGCAGAATCAGGCTGTTGATAGAGGTGTTGGCAGACATCTTTAACAGATGAAATAAAGCGTGGGTTTTGTCCCTCCCATTTTTCAACCATACAATAAGAAACATGAATCCCTTTGGGTTGAAATTCTCTGGCTAAAGACTGCGACAAAGCACGAATACTCGCAAACATGCTTTGGCTTAATACATCGTAGTGAGTTGAGTTACTAGATGGTGCGCCAAGAAAGATAACTGTACCCCGCTTCTGCTTAAGCATAGGTTTAATTACAGCTTGCGACACACTTACCGCACTTAAGCCTGTGGTCTGCCAACTGTGCTCAACTTCTTCTAAAGATAAAGCTTCAATATTTGGTGCAGATGAAAAGTTTGGCTGAAATACGCATAGTTCAATGATATGACCATGCGCTGTTATATAGTTCAGTAGTTTTTTTAAATGCTTGGGATTTACCAGATCTAAACGGACAGTCGTTATGCCATCATTTACACGATTTACTTGTATATTCTTAACTTTAGAATCATGTACGACTTGATAAACCTGTAATGGCGATTGACTGTTTTTATCTAAAATTACAAAGTCATGACCCAGTAGCTCGTCATCATGACCTGCAAGCACAACACAGCCCTGCTTTTTTTGAAACTTCTGAAATATTGTTTTTAGCATATTATTCTCTCAAAACTTTTCTTGGTATGGGCGCAGATCTAGCTCATGTGTCCAGAGTTCAGGACTTTGCAGGTAAAGCATCCAATAATTTTCGGCTATTGCTTCAATGTTAAGCCCGCCTGTCCCATGCGTAACACGCGCTAAACGACCTAGACCCAATAAAGCTTTATTCACTCTATCGCCATCAACCATTCCATCAATAATGACATGCGCAATATGAATGCCTTGCGATTTATAAGTTTGAGCTAAATTTAGTGCATAAGCCCGTAAAGCAGATTTACCCATGGTAAAAGCAGCAAAAAAAGGTTTTCCACGCAAAGAAGCACTCGCCCCAGTAAAAATAAGCGTTCCATAATTTTGTTCTTTAAAAATTTTTAGACAGCTTTGTGACACTAAATAAGCCGATAAAAACGTGGATTGCCACATTTGGTTAAAAAATGAGAGCGGACTACGTAAAAAGATTGAGGGAATGTTTCCCCCCACATTATGAATCACAGCAGTTATGCGTTCATTTTGACTGGTGATTGTGTCAAATAGAGCTTGTACTTGATGGATATCTTCAGCATTTAGACGAAATGCGACAGCTTCACCACCCTTTGCATGAATTTCGGCAGCGACAGCTTCAATTTTCTGAAAAGTCCGTCCAGCCACGTAAACTTTTAAACCTTCTTTAGCAAAGCGATGACATACGGCTGCACCAATCCCCTGTAAAGCCCCGACACCAATAACAACTGCACAATCTCGTGTTTTATTCGGTGTTACTAATGACATAGTCGTTTCACCCTGTTTGTTTTTTATACCATAAAGCAATAAACGGACGATTCAAAATTTCTTTACTAAACTTTTTGCTTGTACGAACGACTTCACCGAGTTGGGCAACCACAGCAATGTCTGCAATGCTCTGATTATCTCCCACCAACCATTCGTTTTGCGATAAAACCTGCTCAATACGGTCTAAATGTTTTATAAACTCTGCCTCAACATTTTCAGCTTTCATTCGCCCTAAGCCCTGAAAAAAGAGCTGTGTTTTTAATTCGGCTAAAATAAAACCCTTCACCATAGGTTTTTCATAAGCTGGGCGGCCAATGCTGCTAATACGGATGGCTTCTTGTAGAGCTTCTGGGTCATTTACCCTTAAATAGACTTCAAAAAAATAAAGAGACTCGTCTGCCCAGTCTTCCCATAGCTCAGCAAGTGCTTTCTGATTTGGATCGTCAGGATAAAGCCTAGGTGTATCTGGATAGGTTTCATCTAAATAACGAGCAATACGGGTACTGTCTTGTATACGTTGCCCATTATGGTCAATGACAGGAACCTTCCCCACTTTACTGAGCAAAGGAACTTTCGCTCCAAGAATGCCGTTATAGTTTACTGTATCAAAAGAGATACCCTTGAATTTCAAAGCTCTTGAAACTTTTTGACAAAATGGAGAAATTTCCCACTGGTGCAAAATAATATCCGACATTGCTTCACCTTTATTTTAATTGCTTGTTTTTACATGCTAGTTCTTTTTTAGAACTAATCAATAAATATACAGAATGTCTTTTTAAGTCAAACCATTTTTAATGACGGCCAAGTTTCGAAATCTAAGAATTATTTGATTTTTATTATTTATATTTGAGCAATTTCCAGACCATACTGTTTGAATTATAAGAAGCTCTGTCATAAAAGAGCTTCTTATGTAGATTTGAAAATTAATAAGTCACCGTAACAACAACATTATCAGAGTAGTTTCCTGGTTTACTTGCAATGGATGTACCTTGCGGAATTTTTCCATACACTGTCGTAGTTTGAGCATTGCCTGTTCCAGTGCCCGATACTCCACCTGCTCCATTAATACTTGATACTCCACCCGTAGCATCCCACACTGAACTATAAGCAGCATCTTTGTATAATTGATAGGGAATAAACTCATTATTGCCATGGCTCATACGCCTGAACCCACCACTTATACGGTTATCACCGTCCCCTAAATAAATCGTATACGGCGTTCCATAGTTACAAGTCGTATTTACAGCACCTTGAGTCGTATAATCACGACTGGTTATACCAATATCGTTAATGTTACCAAAATCAACAGTTGAGGTTGAGTTTAATTGGCACAAACTTGGCACCACAAAGTTTGCTGTTAAAGTTACATTTCCAGAGCTCCAGCTAATGACATCCCCTAAACATAACGCTGCTAGAATATCCATATCCCAAAAGAGTTGAACCGTAGTTGTATAGGTTCCTTGAGGATATGCAATGAGCGCCCCTGTTCGCGCGGGTACTTTCACATTTACCGAGTAGCTAAGAATATTATTTGAAGCGACAGTGACCACTGGACCATACCAAACATTAGAGGTTTGGTTAGTGGTAGAGGAACCTGCTCCGCCTACAGTTGCAGTAACTGTATATGGTAACGATACGCTATTATTCGCGTTGGTCGCTCCTGTAAATACTGTCTTCATACACATAAACGGAGAGATTTGAGGTATTAGTCCTCCATTTGTGCAAGTAATTGTTCCCGAAAAGTTTACAGTTGCATCACTATTAATATTTGCTGCCGTGTAAATAAACGTATTATTGGTTGTTCCAGCTACCGTACAAGCAGCATGTGTTGGACTGAAAAATGCATAAACGAGATAAAATAAGCAAATACCTATAAAGTATTTTAAATATAAGAAAATTTTTTTATAGCTCTCTATTTGAGCCTTATTCATAATATTTAATGACATACATAAGGTCCCAATTTCTTAGTTGAGTACTGATTACTGTTATAAGTGAAGTCAACTTGGCATGAACCATGATCAAGAAGATCTACTTCAAGTTTGTTTTGTTGTAATAGGTTTGGAATAAATACTTCGCCATCGTAGCCCACCACAGCATCTTGCTGCCCATTAATTCGAACACTATACCCAGGCAACAAGGGTGAGTTGTTTTTATCAACGACTATCACCAACCCAGAAACGACCTGATGCGCCCCAAAGTCAACTAAAGTCCCTTGACGATATCCCACCACTGTTTTTTGATCTGTAGATTTAACATTCCAATTTAAAGGTAAATAAGATGGATCTAAATAAATATGGTTCTCTCTATATGGCATGAGGCTTGGAATCAGAAACCTTCCTGACTTGTCCGTGGTCCCTAGATTGATTCCACCATTTAGAATTTGGCTTTGTGGCCCGGCATTGGTAACAACAGCATAACCATCTCCTATTTCATTGGCTGCAAAAATCCGCCCTGCTGCCGCAACCAATGATCCAGTCGCTGAAAGTGCAACCTGATCGTTATCTCCAATTCGGTTATAGCGACCTGTTAAGTAGGCAGCCCGTGCTCGGTAAGAGCCATAGATCGATGCATTATTGTTATGCGCATCCTGATCTCGCTCAACATAGCCACCCCATCCAAATGAACCAACTTGTGGTTCTGATAAAACAAATAATTCTTGTCGGTAAGTCAGCCTGCCACTATCGTTAGATACACTACTAATCGCATTAATTCTGGTAGATGGTGTATAGCGCAGCGCAAAGTAAATGCCATAGTCCTTATGGTTTTCATAATCTTTATAAGCAGATGTATAAAAACCCCAGTTCTTGTTTAAACTTCCGCTTAAGTTAGCAGACAGTAACTTATACGAGTTATCACTGTATTTGATCTGGTTATAACCGACGTAAATGCTATAGCCCGGATAAAAGTTATAATTAATCCCTGCCCTAATAATCTCATCTGCCAGAGCACTGTAGCTCAAATAGTTCTGTGGCTCAGAAGTAATCTGATTATCTTTTAAATATCGAATTTGTGACACACGGGCAAGGTCAAAGTAGTTATTAAATACTCTGCGGTAACTCGTGTTAAATGAAATATTCTTGCTAATGCGTCCTTCTAAGCCGACCAAAGCCGAATAGCCGTTTTCATTTTTATACTGGCTTGCTGCAATGTCGGCATTAATAACCCCTACTCCAAACAGGTTCTTGGCAAAGCCTGTTCCGAGGTTAGACAATCCATCTGTTGAAGCCTCTGCACCACCACTTAAGGTGAGTGAGTTACTGTAGCCATATCGAATCGCACCCGATGCAAAAGTGGCATCATCATAATCGTTTGAGTACAACCCGTAGTTGTAGCGTGGAACCCCAACATCTACTGAAAATTCATTTATGCCTTTTGCCAGAATTTTGGATGAAAAATAGTAAGGCTTTTTGGTAATACTTTGCTGACCTGTGGCATCAGTCGTCACCAATGTAACTTCATTTCCTGAAATAAACGGGAGCTGTTTAATATCAAATGGACCAGATGGCACCAGTCCCGAATAAATCTTTTGCTGGTTAACGTATAAATCGAGTGTTGAAGGCAGTGCTGCCGAACCTGAAAACTGCGGCAGTGCCGAAGTCACAATATCCCCACGCTGGGTATATGCACTTGACCACTGAAAACCAGCCAAACGTACACTATTGCCCCAGTCAGAGCTATTGGAAACAAAGTCACCTAGGGTATAGATCCTGACTTTTTCAGGGTCTACATATTGCCACTTAGTTTCCAGTCGTACCCATTTTTCATGGCTATAGCTCGTTTCATTACTACCGTTATATAAAATGCCTGATGAAAAGTTACCGAGTGCACTGTTAAAAATCCCTTCAGCCGAACCCGAGAAAATACTCTCGTCATTGGTTATGGTGTGATACAGGCTGTAGTTCAGGAGTGCAGCATTTAAGGGTTTCATTTTTAGCAAGCTAGAACTAGTCATCTGTTGAGCAGTTAAGTCAACTAAATAGTCCGTTAACATGTTTGACGGAACTTGTAAGTTTAAAGACTGCTCATTTTCCAGATACTTAAACTGGATTCCTTTGAGTTCGTTAAGACATACCCACTGGCTATCAGGGATATGCTCATCCATTTTTACTCTTAGGGTTTTCAAGTCGCTCGCGCGAATATATAGCTTTCCATTTTTGGATTGTTTTATGGCAAACAAATCTTCAGAAGTATTAGAATTAATAGAAATATTTAAAAATAGCTGAATAAAATTAAGATCTGGCTCCTGCCCATTCATATTTTTCTGCGCGTGTTTATTATTGCTCTCTATAGATTCAGGAACACTCGGAACCGCTGTATTCGAATGATCTAGAAGTTGTTCAGCAAATGAATGCGCTGGAAAATATGCCACACATAAGACACCTATAATATATTTCATATAAGCCTCTTAAAGTGTGGTTTTCTTACCATTAACTGTCAGAGAAATGCTGTATTTATGATTAGGTTGATATGTAAAATTACTAATTGAATAACTTTTTGCCTGTTTTGCAAGAATATAGCCATTCACTGTATTCACTTTAATCGGATAACTCTTATTTTCGGTGTTATCTACAAGCATTAAGTCATTTAGAAGTGCGTGGCGGTTCCCAATATTACTAATATCTAAGGAAGCCTCTTTTTGATGAGTATCAAACTTCCAATTCAGTTGAGTAATCGCATCTTTATTGACTACAAATACAGGCAATGACGAGCGAAGTAATACATTTACACCTTGGGAAGCTTTACGACTATCAATAGGCTTTGGTAGTTCATCAATAATAATACGGTAGGTTTTTTCACCAGAAATAGGCTCTGGATTAATTCGGACTACCCGTAAATTATAAGACTCATTAGGTTGTAGCTTTAAAAAAGGTGGACTAATGGTGATTTCATCGGTAGGTGTTAATTGATCTTGCCCAGCATTTTGAGTCCATTCAAATATACGTACCTGTAAATCAGCGCTGTCATTTGACTGATTATATAAACTAATTGAAGAAGCTTTTTGATGGCTTAATATTTCTACAGTGACTGGTGACAGACGGATTGTAGCGGCGTTAATAATGGTAGATAAAGATAAGAATAATCCCGTAATAATAAAAATATTTTTTTTCATGTTTTACTCAAATATATATCTTTTTAATATATTAGCCCTTTCAAAAGGGCTAACAGTTTTTATAATTTATACAAATTAATAAGTTACCGTTATGGTTACCGTATCCACATAGCTACCTGCACTCGGCAACGCTGAACCAGCAGGAATACGACCATACACGTTCACTGTTTGTACTATACCAGTACCTGTTCCGCTATAAGCTGTGGTTGCAATTCCAATTGCGGTGGCACGCCCTGTATCTGAAAACAGGTTATAAGGGATATATTCATTACTTGTTGCCCCGCCTACCATACGACGCTGAGTTGTTTGAGCATTTTTGCCGCCATCAAAAGATAATGTCCATGGAACGGTGTTGTTACAAAGGACTTTGATTGATGTCCCCCCTGTTGTAGTGGTATCAGCATCTTCATTATTAGCGAGGGAACTTAAAGTACCAAAGTCCAAAACAGCATTTGTGGTAGTCCCTGTAGCCGAAGTATTAAGGACACAGCTATTTGTTACTGATGCTTTGACAGTTAATGTCCCCGTTGCTGTAGCGGCATTTGCGGCGTTAAGAGAAAATAATCCTACAGCAATTGCCGATAAATAAAAAAAAGTCTTTTTCATGGCCAAAACCTTTTAAATTAAATTGTCGAATAAATAGATATAAAAAAATTAACTCTTATTCTTACAATCATTTTTATTTGACTGCTCTTTTAAAGCTTATTTTTTATCCTATTTTAAACATCATACATAAAAATAATTAAAATGCATGGTCTTGTTATTATTTTAATTTCTAATTAACAAAATATAGTTACCCAAACTTACGTTTCATATATAAAAATCAACAGCAATTAATAACAAGTATTTGATTTTAAATAATTTAATAATATTAAAATAAAATTTATTCGTAAAAAGTTAACTAAATATGTCTATTTTTCCGGTAATTAATCACAAAAAACTTGTTTTCCAAGAAGTATTTCAACTTAAGTACAGACTGGCTTATTTTTTAATATATTTAAAAACTACATTTAATATAAATTAATAAATTTTATAATTTAAAGAAATATAAAGTAAAGATAAAAATAAAGGCCTCTTAAGAGACCTTTATTAAGTATTTTTAAATAATTAAACGCTTAACATACTATTTAAAGTTTCAGAAACGTTTTTAGATTTCACTTTAGGCTGTAATGCTTGTAATGCCTGTTGTACTTGAGTACGTTGAGGCTCCGCAAGCGTATACCAACGTGACAACACCTGTAATAGGCGTGAACCTAAAATCGGGTTTTTCTCGTCAAGATATTGTGCAAGGTTAATAAAGTGAGCCACACCATATCCCCATGTGTTTACAGGGTTATTCGATAAACCACCACTTACGGCACGAATACGATTTGGTGTAGTTAAATCATAATCAGGATGCTGAGTTAAGTACTCGATGGTTTCTGCGGTCGCATTTGGGTTTGCAGCTTGAATCATAAACCACTGATCTAAAGACAAGGCTTCATCTTTAAAACGGTCATAGAAATCAGCAAGCGCTTCTTGAGCTTGAGGTGCATTTTGCCAAACCAATATACGCAGTGCACCTAAACGCTCAGACATATTTCCTGTATTTTGATATTGCACATGTGCTAATTCAAATGCAGTTTGGTCGCCCTGACGAGCCATCATCATAAGCATAATGTTCTTTAAAGCACGTACACCCATCGCTAAAGAAAATTCTTTTTGCAGGTCTGGGTCAAGTGTGAGGTAAGTATCTTTCCAGAATGAACCTAAATCTTGAGCCAAACGATTAAGCAGAGCTTCACGTTTTACATGAATATCATCAGGTGCATAGTCCTGATCGATACGACTACCCAAATAACCTTCACTTGGTACATCAAACAAACGTGATGCTAATAGCGGGTCTCGGCCAACCAATTCAGGTAAAGTGCTCTGAATAGCTTGAATATACGCATCTGCAGAATGGTCTTCTAACAAGATACGTTCAAGCAAGGTTTGCGTTGCTTGCCATTGGTTAAAACCATTTGTTTCGTGCTGAATTAAGAAAGCTAATTCTGTATCGGTATAGTCAAATACAAGATTTACAGGTGCAGAGAAATTACGAAGTAGTGATACAACTGGCTGTTCAGTCACACCTGTAAATTCAATGGTTGCTTCATCTTGGTCAAACAAGTACACGCCATCTTTAACATCGTTTACAAATAGGCTGTTACTGTGCAATGTATATTGCTCACCTGTTTTAGCATTAAATAGCGCTAAAGCCACAGGAATTGGAACAGCTTTTAAATTTGGATATTTAGGATGTGCTTTTAGGCTTTGTTTAAAGCTTAAACGGTAAGTTTGTGCTGCTGCATCGTACTCACCTTTTGCTTCAAGCTTTGGTGTACCCGGCTGGTTATACCAAGTTAAAAATGCAGATAAATCGACACCTGAACCTGCGGATAATGCAGCAACCCAGTCTTCTACAGTCACGGCTTGTCCATCATGACGGCGGAAGTATTCGTCTGTTCCTTTACGGTATTTTTCTTTACCGAGTAAGGTCGACATCATGCGGTTAATTTCCGCACCTTTTTCATAAACAGTTGCTGTATAGAAGTTATTAATTTCTACAAAATGGTCTGGACGTGGTGGATGTGACAATGGGCCTGCATCTTCAGGAAACTGGTGTGACTTAAGTACAGCAACGTCATCAATACGTTGAACCGCAGCAGATTGTAAATCTTCTGAGAAAGATTGATCACGGAATACCGTTAAACCTTCTTTTAAACAAAGCTGGAACCAGTCACGGCAAGTAATACGGTTCCCTGTCCAGTTATGGAAATATTCATGGGCAATCACAGACTGCACACGCATAATCGCTGCGTCAGTTGTGTACTCTTCATCGGCAAGTACGCATGAGGTATTAAAGATGTTTAAACCTTTATTTTCCATTGCACCCATGTTGAACTGGCTCACCGCAACAATCATATAGTTGTCGAGATCATAAGCACGGCCATAGTGTTCTTCATCCCAACGCATAGAATGCTTTAAAGCTTCCATTGCGATATGGCATTTTGGAATGTCTTTTTCAATTGCATAGATTTCTAAGGCAACATCACGACCTTCTGACGTTGTATAGCGATCTTTAAGAACAGCTAAATCACCAATCACACAAGCAAACAAATAGCTTGGCTTTTTAGTCGGGTCTTGCCAGATTGCAAAGTGACGGTTTTCACCCACTTCACCTGTTTCTAACAAGTTACCATTGGCAAGTAATACAGGATATTTTTTGTCTGCTTCTACACGTGTAGTAAACACAGAAAGTACATCAGGACGGTCTGGATAGAACGTAATTTTGCGGAAACCTTCAGGTTCATTTTGCGTAACAAACAACTCATCTGCTTTATATAAACCTTCTAGCTGAGTGTTGGTTTCAGGGTGAATAATGACTTGAGTCTGCAAAATGACTTCATCTGGTGCATTAGCGATCACCAGTTGCTCACTATCGAGTGAATATTGTGCAGGAGTAAGCTTTTGACCATTTAACTCAACAGATTGCAACTCAAGGTCTCGGCCTAACAGCACCAGATCTCCAGCAGTTTGGCGTTTCATCACCAATGTTGAATCAACAATTGTTTTATCATCATAGACTTGAATATCAAGATTAATGGATTCAACCAAAAAAGCAGGTTTTTGATAATCTTTTAAATAAACTGTTTGATCTGCCTGAACAGGAGGCTGCGCCGCAATATTCATCTTTATTCCTTATATATTCGTCTAAAACCGTAGTAAAACGTGTTATGAGTGATCATAACGGCTTATACATACTGTGTTTACTTACCTTTATAAAATTAATGGGACTTCATTTATACATTTCAAATTAGAATCCTCTTTTATTAGCACAGATTAGACCAAAATTACGATAATCGCTGTTTATATAATCAATCTATACAAGAAAAATAAAACACGTTCAGTTTTTAACATTTTTTAGGAGCAGTTTACATTTTGGGCATGGTTCTTGCGTTAACTCATATACCAGTATAGGTATTCCAATCAGAACAAGAGGTAGCCACTATGGAATTAAAAGCTTATTTACATCGTTTAGAAAATATTAAAGCGATTCATGATCTGGATGCAGCAGGACTCGACCATCATGTCATTGCCGTATTTTTATCTGCCGAAGGTATTGCAATGACTGCTCAAGAAGTCACGACTATCGTGAATACCTACGATGCATTAGGAAAAGTGAAATTACCAAGCAAAAAGGTACAGGCGCTTATACATGCTAAAAAACTTGGACAACATGATGAGAGCTTGCCGTGCCCTGTTTAATCTTAACTTTCAATACGTTATGAAAACCTAAAATCCAAATAAAGATTTTAGGTTTTCTATTTTTGCACCAAACAAAAAGACAATCTCAGCTATCGGCAATGCGGCTGTGTATAATAGGTTTCCCTTGATTTATTAAACGTTCGGAGCGAAATGGCCTTACAAATTCTACAAAAACAGCTAGATGAAAGTAGCCATTGCCCACTCTGCCAAGCGTCAATGTATTGGGTAGATGCCGAACAATTTGAACAAGATATTCAGTTTCATGAATGCAGTCATTGTCAGCACCGTGTATTTAAAGACACAAAAATGACCTGTCATTGTGATCAATGCACTAAACAACGAAAAAAACTTTTACAACAGACACGCTTACAAGAACAACGTCAATTTAAAGCAAAAGATCAACCGCAGCGAAGTCTGGAACAACTGAGTTTTTTACATAAACTTTTTTTACTAAGTCTGCTTGATGACTATGCACGTGACGATGTTTCCCATGATGAATATATTCATTGGGACCGTATTAAATATCAACCTATTACACCCAACTGGATGTTCCAAAACCATCTGATTAAACAACTTCATAAAGATGGGATTTTAAATGCACAGGATCAATCTGACGAACCACAGTGTTTTTATTTAAATATTCGCCTAGATGGATATAGTGACCCAAGTTTATTTAGTGTTGCCCAACAACTACGCTACTGGTTTTATGAAAACCTAAGTCTTGGTATTCCATTTCGCAGTGCCGACGAAGTAAAAGACGTACTTTTTCAGGTACTCTACCAAGAAATTATTCAGTTTATGCAGTTTTACTGTAGGACTTGGGGCATTCAAATTGCGGGGAGTTCTAATTTCCAAACTTTCTGCTACCGTTTAATGGACTCGTTAGCCATTGGTCAAATTTATTATTTGATTCAGACTGCACTCGAATATCTTTATAAACAAAAAGCACTACAACCGCGTAATGAAAAGTTCATTAATACCAATCTATTAAAGAAAACTTTAGAACAATATCGGGAAAGAGCTGTGGCTGAAAAGTGGGAAACTTCGATGTTGCCACGCCCTTACAATATTCCCTACAGCAAAATGAGCCACATTTTGTTTAATCGCTTTTTGGGTTATGACGAACAAATTTTTGTACAACCCATCTGGAAAGCATGGCGAAAAATCGAACCACGTTTAAACTTTTACTCAGTTAAACGTTGTATGCATTGTGGTTCAAATGATTTAAGCGTTGATTATGATGCCTCAGATTATGTCTCATTAATTTGCGAAAGATGTAAGCATCAAGATCACTATTTTACCCGTTAAATTTGTTATTTCTGGCTTATAAGGATGATCAGATGACTTCAACATCCAAACTGACTGAACAGGTGATTGAAGCTTGGCAAAACATGCAGGCAAAAACGCCTCTTGTACAATGCATCACCAATAGCGTTGCAGCCAACTATACAGCCAATGTGTTACTGGCTTCGGGTGCTTCACCTGCCATGATTGATAATCCTTATGAAGCAGAAAGTTTTACCAAAATTTCATCGGCTTTAAGTATTAATTTGGGTACACCAACCTCAGAGCAAATGCAGGCCATGCAAATCTCTGCCAAAACTGCACAACTCAATGAAGTTCCTTGGGTACTTGATCCAGTGGGTTATGGACCAATTTTAGCGTGGCGCAGTCAAATGACAGACGAGCTTTTACAGTTTAAGCCAAGTGTGATTCGTGGTAACGCTTCAGAGATTAGTATCCTTGCAGGTAATCAAGTTCAATCTAAAGGTGTAGACAGTACTTTAAGTAGTGATCAAGCCTATCAACAGGCTTTTTCGCTATTAACCCATGCGAACTGTATCGCTATTTCAGGTGAGTCAGATTACATTTTGTCTAATGAATTAGATGCTGTAATTCAAGTCAACGGCGGAAGTCCATTACAACCAAAAATTACCGCAACAGGCTGTGCTTTAGGAGCATTAATCGCAGCATATAGTGCGGTCACCTCTCCAACTATTGCAGCACTTTCTGCCCATGTTCATTTTGCAATCGCAGGTAAACTTGCAGCAAATCAAGCGCAAACCATGGGAAGTTTTAGTAGCATTTTTATGGATTATATCCATATGTTAGATGACAACCTGATTGAACAATATGCAGATATCAAACTTTTAAACAGACAGGCATAACCTAAGCTATGCCTGTCTCAGACTCAACTTATTTTAAAAGTAAGTAGATGTCGGTGACTAAGTCACACTCTTTCACATCATGTACAAAGTTGTGATAGTGAAAGAAAATTGGATAAGCCCCTGCTTCTTCTGGTTGCTCAGGTAGCCAGTTTCTAAAGATGTAATAAATGCTATCTTTAAGCTGGTCATGGCTACCTAAATGTCTTACGGTTGCATAACGACCCGCAGGAATTTCACCTGTCTGTACGCCATAAATATTTTCAGGTACAGCTTTTTCAATTGATCCCGCGATATCAAACCGAAATTCGTCAGAGGGTACTTGTTCAGGGTCAGCAAATGGAATTCCATAAGTTCTCGACTTGGTTACAGGCGACAAACCTGTTTCTTTGCGCCAAGCAATAAAACGCGCAGCCGTTTCTAAAACTTTATCAGCACTTCCTAAATGCGTTAGATAGGCAATCTTTTCAGCAGGTCGCTCAACAATATTTACATTCATTTTTAGCTCACTTTTTGGAATCGTAAAAACAAACTTCTGGT
>Ga0157367_1000184_pt1 | contig 32791 bp, 55 predicted proteins | sample AttbisABBM2_FD_113142 | JGI IMG/M metagenome (GOLD analysis project Ga0157367, IMG submission 113142) | Fungus gardens microbial communities from leaf cutter ant in Botucatu, State of São Paulo, Brazil - Atta bisphaerica ABBM2 | ecosystem: Host-associated > Fungi > Mycelium > Unclassified ... | reverse complement strand
GGCGAATCCTCCGACACACCCCTGAAGAATCTCCCGATCATTCGACCTGAAGCAGCGACCCATTCACCGAAAGGCGACAAGTGGGGAACAGCTGATGACCTGAAGGCCGCCGAGTGGATATTCAGCAGGGTGAAGATGGTTACTCCAACTGCAAAAGACCCTAACTGGCCTGCCTGGGCTAACGAAGTCCGCCTTCTGAGAGGATCGCTGGATGTCACGCATCACGACATCTGCGAAACCTTCAAGTGGGCTAACAACGATCACTTCTGGCAGACCAATATCCTCAGCCCTGCAAAACTCCGCGCCAAGTGGGACACACTCCGTGCGCAGATGAGCCAGCCAGGGCGTAACCGGCAGTCAGCGCCTCAGCAACCCGCTCAGCACTGGAACAGCCGCGAAGCCTGGGAGAATGAATTCCTATGAGAAATCTCGTATCAGCAATTCAGAACCGTGATGCAGGTGCACTGGCTCGCATTGCAGGAGATGGGCCGCGCCCGGTTGAGCGTGGCGTGCATGAAGACGTTGAGCGCCTGGTAGACGCCCTGTTTTCGAACCTGAAGCAGGTATTCCCGGCATCAGTCAGCACTGCGTGGCGCAACCCAAACGACGAAGCAGCAGCGAAGCGACAGTGGATCGCCGCGTTTGCTGAGAACGGCATTCACAACAAGCAGCAGCTTTCAGCAGGCATGAAGCTGGCCCGTGCCAGTGGCTCACCGTTCCTGCCGTCGCCCGGACAGTTTATCGAGTGGTGCAAACAGGGCGAGCATCGCGCAGCCGGGCTGCCAGCCGATGAGGAACTGTATGACACGTTCCGCCTGTACTGCCGGGACCGTGGCATATACGACAGCAGCGAAGAGTTTCCATGGGAAAGCCCAGCCTGTTTCCACATGGTGACAGCGGTCTACAACCAGATGCGCTCATTCAACCTGACTGATGCGGAATGCCGCAAACGCCTTGGCGATGAGCTGCGCAAGATGTCCCGCCGCATTGAATCCGGCGAAGTCATCCCGCCACCGCGCAAACAGATTCCGCAACTTCACATCCCCACCGGCAACGAGAAAGCGCTGGACCATCTCGCCGACATTCGCCGCCGCTTTGGTCTGAAAGGTGGCCGTCATGACTGAGATGAACCGCATCCGCTTTGAGCGCCTGTATCGCAGCGTTCATGGCGACAAGCACAACCTCACCCGATCACATCTTGGCTATCAGGATGCCGTTGTTGACCGGGCGTTTTTCTTCTGGCTTGAGGGAAGGGAGAGCGCTGCATGACACAGGTAACCCAACTGGTAATCACACCGCCGCTGATGCGTCAGGCACGCAATCTGCAGCTGGCAATCATCGACCTGGCTAAGAAGCGCGACCTGAAGCCTGAGCAGTTCCGGGCGCACCTGAATGCTATCGACATGCTGGCGCGGGAAGCGCATGACCTGATGGTTGATGCGGAAGATGAGCAACAGCCAGCCAAAGGCCAGAAACGGGGAGGTTTTTGATGGAAAAGCTAACAGCACCACAGCAAAAGTTTTTAGACGAAATGGCGAAGACTAAAAGCCGCGAGCGAAGCCCACACCACCGGGTTGCTCTGGCTCTTCACAGAAAAGGGTTGCTGTCCTTCTCGTTTCCTGTTGGCTGGTTTGTTACACCCAAAGGCATGCCGTATTTGACCCCGAAAGATGGAGGCACCCAATGAAAAAGCTAACCGCCGAGAAGTGCGCATGGCTGATTCGCCAGCTCAAATCAGCCGAAGTTATGTCTGGTGAGCTATCAATTGCCGACCAGTACAAACTCCAAGCCCTTGAGATTGCACTCCCCATACTGGAGCAGCAGGAGCGGGGTGAGGGTGAGTGGGTTGAGTGGGGTGGAGGTAACTGCCCGACATTCAGCAAAGCGACTGTTATTGTAAAACTTCGCTGCGGCCAAACAATAGGCCCAACCAATGCCAAACTGTTCAATTGGCACCACGGCATAGCCACAAAACAAGAAATGCGTTCAGACATCATCGCCTACCGCATCATCCCGGAGCGGGCCACCAATCAGAACGGAGAGCAGTGATATGGGCTGGACGCGACTGTTAAACAAAAGAAATTCAGTAACGCTGGTCGACTTCAAGCTGGACACCAAAAAGCAAACGAGCAGGTCAGTGTACCAGGTTAAGCACTCAAGCAGCATCCAGAAAACTACGCTTGAGCAAAACATAATTATTGAGTGCGACGCTTATGGGCGAATAACGCCAACCGTTGAACTTGATGGGTTTCCTCAAGGCTTAAGTGAGCGAGAGACGATGCTGAAACTGGCTGACTGGCTGCACCGCCTCGGAGTTTCTCTTGAAGATTACTGGAGTAAACCATGAACAACGTAATCCCCTTAAAACGCTCTGAGCACGTCATATCAGACGCCGAACTGGATAAGCTGGCAAATGACATCAGCATCTTTGCCAAACGCTATCCGGACTCAATGTGCCTGAGCCACGGCATCAGGAAGTTACTCAGCGACGCATTAAAGCGAGACAAACGCGATGGAGAAACAAACCTACATCCTGCGGGATAACCGAATACGACAAAATTGCGTAGAAGCCATCCAGCAGATATCAGCGAATAACCAAACCCCTCTTGTAGTGACCATCTCCGAACGAACCAGAACCCTCGAACAAAACGCTCTCTTATGGGCTTGCCTGCATGACGTATCAGAGCAGGTTGTTTGGCATGGGCGAAAGCTGGCTCCGGAGAGCTGGAAGCACCTGTTTAGCGCGAGCCTAAACGGACAGGAGGCGGTGCCGAACCTGGCGGGGAACGGCTTCGTAGTCCTCGGTAAATCAACAAGCAAAATGCGCGTCGGCGAGATGCGTGACCTAATCACCTTAATCCATGCCTTCGGTGCCGAGCAGAACGTCAGGTTTAGCGACGAGTCAGCGCGTGCTGCTGAATGGGCTAATCGCTTCGGAAAATAACATGACCCCCTTTACCGATATAGGCGCAGCCGTCGAAGAAGCTGCGTGGCTTGCGCACGTCCATAGCAAACCTCACTGCGTGTATCAGCGCTTTGACGGCCTGATGGAAGTCCAGCCTGAGAACCCTGACCGCAACCCTATGTATACCACCGGCATGCCCGGCGTTGTGACCACTGAATACAGGAGTGCAGCATGATAAACACCTGGAGCCGTGAGCATCTCGAAATCCTCGCCAGAGACTATGCGACGGCATCAACCGATTTACTGGCAATCATGTTCGACCGGCCCCGCCAGCAGGTCACGAATAAGGCCCGCTCAATGGGGCTGCGCAAGTCACCGGAATATCTGGAAGCTGTAAGGGCTTCGGCCGGAATGCAAGGCTGGAGGCATCATGCGTGAAACCTGGTTCTGCCACGACCCTGTAGACACCGAAACCGCTACCGAACTCCTTTCCCGCTACGCCTCCCGCAATATCAAAACGCAGAAGACACTCTCAGCAGACCCACGATTGTGGCTGGTGAGCGCCTTGCTGCCTGAGTTCCGGGAAGAGCCAAAGTCGAGCCGTCAGTATAAAAACCCAATGTGGAGCTGAAGATGAATTTTATTTTTCTGATTGTGGTGATGTCGTCGAACACAGCCAATCAACAGCTAATCCCAATGCACTCTATGCAGCAATGCAAGGCAGCAATACGGGCCATGGAATTGGTGAAAGAGAAGCGCACAGGGTGGAATGACTACAGCCCGAGAGTTGATAGCGCTCACTGTATCGAGGTGCCGCGATGAAAGAACGCTGCTGCCGCTGCCACACCATCCTCACCTCAGAAGACAAGTACTGGTATGGAGCTTCATGTGAAAACTGCGAAACAGATTGCCGGTTCGAGCAGGCCGAAATGCATCAGCCCATTAAATCTACGCGATGGCGCTGGCGAGCAATCTGCTTCTGTGTGCGTTGGCTGCGAGGCGCGCCTGTCACCGCAGGAAACCTATGCATGCGATACGTGCGCTGCCGGCTGGATGAAAGACGCAAACTTCAACATGTGCGGAGGGGAAGATAATGGCTGAGTTAAAAGCAGGATGCAGGGCGCTAATTATTGGAGGATTTTATCGAACCAATGATGGCAGTTCTGTTTTGGTTGAACAGTTCGTACCGAGCGGTCAGCCATTTTATTACAAAGGTCAGAAATATACAGAGCCAGTCCCGCTCGGCGATGCATGGCTCATTAGTGGCGAAATTGTTGCCCGTGACGGTGAGACGGGCGAGGCTAAGCGGCTCGGGTTTGGCCTGATGCCGGGTAAATACCTGATGCCTCTTGATGACGACTTCAGCCATGAGGTCGAGCGACAGAAGGAATTGACGTATGGCTAAAGGCATCAAAATGCCGAAGCCGAAGAAGTGCAAATGCTGTCCTGAAAAGTTTATACCCCGTAATAGCCTCCAGACCGTGTGTTCTCCCAAATGTGCCATCCAACTCGCTAACCAGTTATCCGAGCGCAAACAAAAGCGCCTGGAGAAAGAGGAGCGTGCTGCATGGAACAAACGCAAAGCCGATGTGAAACCGTTAAGCCACTGGGTGAACATGACCCAGCGGGCGTTCAACGACTACATCCGGGCGCGGGACGGCAATATCTGCATCAGCTGTAGCAGTACGACAGCAGTCAGCTATCACGCAGGGCATTACAGGACAACCGCAGCGGCTTCGCAGTTACGTTTCAATGAAGATGGGTGCCATAGCCAGTGTGCATCATGCAATACACATCACTCCGGCAACATCAGTCCTTACCGCATCAACCTCATCACCAAAATCGGCCTTCAGCGCGTTCTGGCGCTCGAATCAAACAACGAACCTCACCGATACACCAGAGAAGAGCTGGACGCGATACGAGCGCGTTACAGGGCTTTACTGCGTGAATTGGTAAAGCAGAGGGAAGCAGCATGAACGAAATCAATTACCCCATCTCAACCGCAGCTGTTTTCGAAGACATCATATTTCCGCTTCACCTCGAAGGTCCGCATCAGATTGAGCAGGAGCTATCTCTGGCGGTCTCATGGTTCTGCCGGTGGTGCAATGAAGAGCAGAAGGTTGTTAAAGCCAAAGTCCTTGTCAGCTTCTGGGGTCTATATCTCAGTTATCAGCAGTCTATGGAGCGTGCAGCATGACCCAATACCTCAGAGAGAAGTGGCTCAGGCTAAGACTGATGCGAATGCCGGGCATGGCAGAAATTAATTATCGACTTATCCGACTGGAACTGAAATTGAGAGGTGAGAGATATGCAAAGTGATGCACTGGCACAGCTTGCGCAGGTAATGCGTAAATCAGACCTCCGAAAGCAATATCTGCAGCCGGTTAAGCTAATCACTCCGCTTCAGTCAGCCTGGATTCGGTGCCTGCTCGACATGTGGGGCGAAAAGTATGGTGGTAGCGTAGGGCCTGAATCGGGGAAGGTGAGCGTCATCGGGCGACTAATGATCCGCAAAGAGTGGAATGACCGTGAGTCTGAGAGAATTATGGAAGTCGTCGAAAACCTCCATAAGCAAGGATATCGCGGGGATGACCTATTCCTGAAGGCCCAACAACTGATAAACCCTCAAAACTCAGTCAGCAATCTTCTCGAGCGCGCCAACGAACAGGAAGATGCCGACTTAGTTGAATCTGTTATTTGCCGTATCTTTGCACCAAACAACCCGATCCGACATGTTGCAATTAAATACTACTGCGAACGCAAATGCGCGCAAGATATTGCCTACGAGCTATCCCGACTGACCGGAATTCATGTTGAGACCAGCAGAAAGCGAATCCGGTGGTGTCGTGAATTGCTTGAAGCATCCCTATATCACGCGATAAAGCAGGAACTAAATGGGATAAATCACAAAAATGCTGCTTAAATGCAAAAAGTCGTAAAATCTATTTGATAACGAGACGTGGACCTGGTACATTTCTGATATGCTCGTGACAAAAGTCGTTGAGCAACAGAATTAAGTCAGTTACATCGATTTGTGATAGTCAAAGCGCCCTGCGGTCTCACCAACTGCGAGGGCGTTTTTTATTTCCATCCCCTGAGAGGGATAAACCTCACCGCATACCCTGTAGCGGATAGGTAACGTCACTAAACTATTTCAAAGGTCAGCCATAGTGCTGGCCTTTTTTTGTTTTGCGCACGCCATACAACACCAGAAGCGATTTCCCCTTGATGGCGTAGCGCATCTTTTTTGCAAACACAGCGGATGTAATTGGTGTGGAGGAGTTTCAGGAAGGTTTCTTACGTGACACTAAGAATTCTAACCTGGCTCGCTCAGTTCACAATTTCATCAATTCCTAAAAGCGAGCCTCCAGTCCTGGAGGTGGATATGAAAACTATGGCAGACAAAGTAACGACAGCCGCGGCGTATACAACGTCGGGGGCGACTTTCCTTGCCGGGAGCATGTCTCTAAACGAGTGGTTAGCTGTGGGCGGTTTCATTCTGGCTATCGCGACATTCATTGTGAACATTCACTTCCAGCGTAAGCGCGACCGGCGTGAAGAGCGCATGAGTCAAATGAGATGGAGTCCGGCAAATGAGTCAGATAATCCCGATCCTCAACTTTGAAGAGGGTTACGTAGAGTCACCTTATCTCGACACGCTGGGCTTTCCCACGGTGGCGGGCGGCATCCGCATTGGTCCGAAAGGTGCGCCGCTCAGCAGCTACACCTTCCGCGTTCCCCGCAAAGTAGGGGATGTGTGGAAGCAGGTAATCGTGGATGAGAAGGTGCTGGACATGAACAGCCGCCCGGCAATCTATGCAGCTCTGAAGCAATGCAATCCGGCGCGCGCAGATGTCCTGTACAGCATGGCTTACCAGATGGGCGTAGATGGTCTGGCTGCATTCAAAAACACGCTGGTCATGATTTCCAATGGTAACTTCACTGGTGCAGCCGAAGGAATGTTGAATAGCTTATGGGCTAAGCAGACTCCCGGTCGCGCCCGCCGCCACGCTGAAGTAATGCGTACCGGTTCATACGATATCTACAAGGGGAAGATATGAACGTTATCGCCTTCCTCGCCGTGGTTGTCGTTGTGATAGCCATTGTGCTTCTGGTGCGTAAATACAGCTCGGTGGAGTTCGTTGCTCATGCCCGGCTGCTGTTCCGCGCCTGGTCAGTGTGGCTAACAGGTGCCGGTACATTACTGGGTGTTTATCTTGCATCAGCGCCTGATGCGATTATCTCCGCCTGGAACATGTTGCCACCTGACCTAAAAGCCATGCTGCCGGTCAACATCGCGCAGTACGTGAGTTACTTCATCGTAGCGCTGGGCGTGATTGCTCAGTTCATTCGGCAAAGAAAGCTGAGCGCTCGCAAACAGCAAATGGACGGCCAGCAATGACAACTCTCGTTCACCTGTTTGCAGGCGGCTGGAATTATGTTCTCGCCTTCTTCGCACTCATTGCTGCCGGATTGGCCGCTTATTTTGGCGGTAAGAGCAAAGGCAAGACTGAAGAGAAAGCTAAGGCTGATGTTGAAGCAGCAAAGGTAGAGTCACAGCAGGTGAATGATGTGGCTAAGGTGCAGGCAATCAATACGGAGAAGGCCAATAGTGTTAAAGAAACCAATGCTTCTCTGTCTGACGCTGCTGCTCGCGACAAGCTGCACCAGTCACAATTCAACTCAGACGACTGAAGCCCCGACAAAGACAGTCGATTCACTCTGCACTCAGGACGCTCCAATCAGGACGCACGGCAAAGATGCCGATGTGATGGACGTGCGCACGGTAAGAGCTATCAACACACATAACGACCTGTGGGTCGCTCTGTGTAGTAAGCCAGTAAATCTGTAAGGCATTGCAAGAGGCATCAACTTTTCCAGATGCCTCTGACAATGCTCAACAGTATGTGGAGAAACATAATGGTAAATGGGCAAGTAACGGTAAGAGGTTCATGGGTGCAGCTCACCGATGGAACCAGCGATTTACAGGCTCAGATAGCAAATGGTTATCTTTGGGCGCTGGACACTTCGACTGCAACAAATCCAAACCAGCCGCCTGACGCTAACGCACACGGCAGGGTATTCACAGAGAACATGATGATAACCAAGCCATCCGTTGTGTGGGTTAGGTCTCCAACCGGTGATCCGGTGACGATATTTGCGATGTGAGGGTTTATGGCGATCTACTTTGGCGATCAGCAACAAATCGGCATGCCGCAGGAAAGGGATGGTCAGCAAGTCAGCATTAGCATAGCAATTGGCGAAGTTACAACGCTGGACTCCAGTGCGAAAGCGACAGCGTCTATTACTGGTGACTATCCAGATTACAAAGTCAACTTTGGTATTCCGCAGGGCGCTGCCGGAACGTCGGCTCAACCTCCATCATTCAGCATTGGCTCAGTCACAACACTGACAGCGGGAAGTGCGGCAACAGTCAAGATAAGTGGGGCATACCCGAACCTTAAATTAGACTTCGGCATACCATCTGGTGCAGCAGGCACAAACGCCACCACTACCGCAGCAGCGACACCCACGACCTCCGGACTAATGTCCTCTACGGACAAAGCCAAGCTTGATTCATTCAATGCGCCAGTGTTCAACGTCATCGCCTCTGGTGGTCGACCGGTAGGGACAGCATTCACTATTGACGCAAACAAGAATGCCAGAGCCAACTACACCATCTCTTACTCACTCACGGCAACGCTAAATGTGGGGCAGACGCTCCAGATTGTGGCAACCGTTGATGGTAAAGAAGTCGCCCGCATGGTTGACGGCATCCTGTTAGGACTTGCGGGTAATCTGCAGAAAACAAAATCATTCAGCTTCGATGTGCCTGCGGGTAAATCGGTGCTGCTCACTAAAACCGGAACATCCAGCATTGTCGCCACAGTAGTCAGTGGTCAGGAAGTGCTGTACTGAGAAATGAAATGGCAAAGCTTAGTGTAGAAATCATCCACCCCAAGAATGCTGATGTAAATGGTGTGTTGGCTGAGGTTGAGCGTAAGTTTGCAGGTAAGCCAGCGACACCTGCTGTTATCGAAGAGATTGAGCGAGAGGCAGCGAGTCTGATTCGCCGACTGGTTAAAACAAAAGTGACATTCGTTAAGGATTAATTATGGGGCGTCCAACCAAGTACCAGAAGGCGTACGCCGAGCAGGCCCGCAAACTGTGTTTGCTTGGTTACACTGACGCAGAATTAGCGGACTTCTTCGAGGTGGATGAGGCAACCATCAACAGATGGAAGATTGCCCATGAAGAGTTTTGCGAGTCCATAAAAAAGGGTAAGAGTGTTGCAGATGGCGAAGTGGCCGCGAAATTATTCCATCGCGCCACCGGATATGAGCATCCTGAAGATGACATTCGTGCAGTAGAAGGCACGATCGTCATCACCCCAACGGTTAAGCATTACCCGCCTGATACCACCGCCGCCATATTCTGGCTGAAGAATCGTCAAAGCAAAAAATGGCGCGACAAGATTGATCATGGCCTTGAGGGGCCGAACGGTCAGCCTCTTGCTGTGCCAATTTTCAACGTGACGTTTGGGAATGAAAATGACAACAGCGATGACGAAGGAGATAAAGGCGCTTAAATTCGCCCCAAAGTTCAAGCCGCTGTTTCAGCCAAAGCGATATAAGACATTCCACGGCGGGCGCGGCGGTGCTAAATCATGGGCGGCTGCCCGCGCGCTGGTCATCATGGCCGCCAGTAAGAAGCTCCGCATACTCTGTACCCGCGAGGTTCAGAACTCGATTAAGGATTCAGTACACAAGCTGCTTAAAGACCAGATTGAGATGCTGGGACTTAACCCATGGTTTCGCATCACCAATGAGAGCATCACAAGCGCATCCGGTAGCGAATTCCTGTTCAAGGGTCTGCGCTTCGACCCGCTGGGAATCAAATCAACGGAAGGCGTGGACATCTGCTGGGTTGAGGAGGCGCAATCTGTTTCTTCGGATTCATGGGCGATTCTGATACCCACCATCCGAAAGGAAGGTTCTGAGATTTGGGTGACGTTCAACCCCGGCGAAGAATCAGACCCGACCTATCAACGATTCATCGTTACCCCTCCGGACGACAGCATTACGGTAGAGGTGAACTACTACGACAACCCGTACCTGCCGGATACGCTCCGCAAAGAGATGGAGTACTGCAAGCGCGTCGATTACGAGGCGTATGAGCATATCTGGCTGGGTAAGCCGAAGTCGATAAGTGATTCAGTCATCTTCCGTAACCGGTACCGCGTTGAAGCATTCCCGGATGATTTGTGGCAACAAGCCGACCGCCTGTTCTTTGGTGCTGACTTCGGCTTCGCAAATGACCCGAGCACGCTGATTCGCATGTTCATGATCGACACCCGGCTATACATCGAATACGAGGCCTATGGCGTCGGCGTAGAGCTGGATGAGATGCCGCAGTTCTACGACTCAATCCCTGAAGTGCGTAAGTGGCCGGTTAAAGGTGATAACTCCCGCCCCGAGACAATCAGCTATCTGGCGCGTCAGGGATTCTCGATTGATGCAGCCGCCAAGTGGAAAGGCAGCGTTGAGGATGGTGTTACCTACCTGAAAGGGTTTGAGGAAATCATCATCCATGAGCGCTGCAAACATACCGCTGATGAATTCCGCCACTACTCCTACAAAGTCGACAAAAAGACCGGCGACATACTGCCGATCATCGTCGACAAGTTTAACCACTGCATCGACGCCATTCGCTACGGGCTGGATGGCTACATCACCAGCTCAGACAGCCTCGGCACCTGGGCGCAACTTGGGAAAGGCTGAATATGTCCGAAACAGAAAGCATGTCGCAGCCTGTACCAACGCGTGACAGCTATGAAAACTTCATTGCCCGGATGGGCGTCAACGAGTCGAACCAGTCTGGTGCTGGCACCTACCGCAATAACTGGACTTCACGCAACCGCCTTCTGATTGAGCAGGCCTACCGCACATCATGGCTGGTTGGAGCTGGCGTTGATGCAATCCCTGATGACATGACCCGAAAGGGCGTGACCATCACCTCCAAGCTCGAAGATGGACGCAAGAAGCAGCTTGACCACGCATGGGATGAGATGGGCCTATGGGAAGCACTCAACGACACACTTAAGTGGGCGCGGCTCTATGGTGGCGCTGTGGGCGTCATCCTGATTGACGGCCAGAACTACTCAACGCCGCTTCGTGTCGAGGCCATTGCTAAAGACTCCTTTAAAGGTGTGATGGTGATGGACCGATGGATGCTCAACGCCATGACAGAGCGCCGCGTGAGTGAGCTGGGGCCAGACTTCGGTATGCCGGAATTCTATAAAGTGGTGACGTCAGCTACCGGCATCCCGCCGTGGCGCATCCACCACTCCAGGCTGATTCGTTTTGATGGCATCCCACTTCCTTATCAGCAGCGTCTGACTGAAAACGACTGGGGCATGTCGGTGATTGAGCGCTGCTTCGATCGCCTGCTGGCTTTCGACTCCACGACAACCGGCGTTGCTCAGCTTGTCTACAAAGCTCACCTCCGCACCTACAGCATCGACGGCCTCCGTAAGCTGCTGGCGATGGGTAAAGACAGCCCGATGTTCAAGGGCCTGATGTCGCACATGGACATGATCCGCGAATACCAGAGCAACGAAGGCATGACGATTATGGATGCCGCCGACAAGTTCGAGGCACACACCTATTCGTATGCCGGTCTCAGTGACGTGCTGGCGCAGTTTGGGCAGCAGGTATCCGGCGCGTTCGGCATCCCGCTGGTGCGCCTGTTTGGTCAGTCTCCTGCCGGGTTCTCTACCGGTGACACTGACCTCGCTAACTACTACGACAACGTGTCTACCCAGCAGGAGCGCAAGTTACGCCGCCCCATCCGCAAGTTGTTTCAGGTGCTGCATATGAGCCTGTTCGCAACACCTCTGCCTGATGACTTCACTTTCGAGTTTAACGAGCTGTGGCAGACGCCAGACAGTGAGCGTGCCGACACCGCAACGAAGGTTGTGGCCGCAACGGTTCAGGCTGTGGACGCTGGTCTGATGACCGAAAAAGCCGGGGCGATGCATCTGCAGGAAACTGCACGCGTAACCGGCATCGGCTCAACCATCAGCGACGAGGATATTGATAATGCCAGTGACCTCCCGCCGCCGAGCGAGAAAGACCTCGATAGCGTCGAAGCCACCGAACCTGAAGCGCGCCGAGAGGCAACTGGGAACACAGCTACGACAGATAGCGCAGGCGGTGGGCGCGATAGTCGAGGGTTCTTACGATGGTTCAAATGACAGCGTCACCGACATCATGGACAGGCTGGATCGTTACGCCGACCTGATTGAGCCATGGGCTGAAGCGGTATCAGGCCGCCTAATCAGCACGCTGGAGATTGCCGACGATGCGATGTGGCGTGAGCGCTCCTATCAAATCTCTGCCGGTCTGCGTGACCTGATGGCAGTCAGTCAGGGGATGGTCACCCGCAGCATCATTCAGGAGCAGGTGAAGTTGTTCAAGTCACTTCCGCTGGAGGCTGCCGACCGGGTCTACGACATTCACAATCAGGCGATTGAGGCTGTGGTATCCGGTAAGCGTTCCAGTGAGCTGAAGAAGGAAATCATGCGTACCGGCGAAGTCACTGAATCTCGGGCGCGCACCATTGCCCGGACAGAGGTTGGGAGCGCATCCACCGCAATCACACAGGCACGCTCAACCGCTATCGGTTCGCGTGGCTACATCTGGCGCACTGCTGACGACAGCGATGTGCGTCACTCTCACAAGCAGATGGAAGGCCATTACGTTGACTGGGCTACCCCGCCGACGCTGGATGGTATGACCGGACACGCCGGTCAGTTTCCCAACTGCCGCTGCTATTGCGAGGTCGTCGTTCCTGAGGATACATAGGTGGAAGAATGAATAACTGGTTAGATCGCCTGTCGAGGATGAAGCGCACTCGAACGGTTGATGACAAGTGGATTACCGTCCAGCCAAGTGGTCAGCATGTCCTCATTGATGACGACGGAAGCGTTAAAGGCGGGCTGGGTGGAAAGTTCGACGGCAAAAAAATCCAGAGTATAGCTACTCCTGCGGGTAGATCTAAATCATCCGAGGCTTCGCCAGCGAATAATTCACCTCAGTCTTCGCAGAGTACCCAAGGAAAGTACAAGTTAAACCTCGGCGAGAAACAAAGCTCCGCATACAGAAACTGGACAAACGAGCTATCCAAAAAGCCAGCCACTGAGTCTGACGCGCGATTTAACTCCCGCGTCCGTCAGCTGTTCAGTGAAGCCCCTAACGATAAGGAAGCGCTTGGCCTTCTGAAGAAGTTTCTTAACGGCGACAAGTCCGCTGTAAGGGAGGTTTTCAGGCGCTATCCGGCACAAGACAGCATCAGAACCCGCGATAGCGGAGTGGCGGTTAAAGGCATGCAATATTTCTATACCACCCGCCTCGGCAACACTCGATACGAGATGGCCGATGGCTCCCTGCTGTGCAAAGACGTCCCGATTGCCCGGATCGGCGCGCAGGTGTACGACGAAAGCGAACTGCCGGGCATCATTGGCGATGAGGATGGCGAGATTGTCGTTACCCGAGATGCTGATGAAGTATTCCGGCCTGAAACGCTCGCATCCTTCGAAGGCATGGCATTCACGCTGGGCCATCCTAAAGACATGGTCAATCCCGGAAACTGGAAAGAGCATGCGCACGGGCACATCCAGAACGTCCGGCGCGGCACTGGTGACCAGTCAGATTTAATGCTGGGCGATATCCACATCAAGACTGCTGAAGGCATTCAGAAGGTGATGGATGGTCAGGACCAGATATCGATGGGCTATGACGCTGAGTATGAGCAGCAAGCGCCCGGTCAGGCCCGGCAACACACAATTATCGGTAACCACTGTGCGAGCGTACCCAATGGTCGTGCAGGCATTCGCTGTTCAATTGGAGATAGCACATTCATGACTACCAAAAATCAGGGCTGGTTTAGCCAGCTGAAACGGGCCATTAAAACCAAGGATGCCGATAGCCTGGCTGATTTGGTTGATAACGCGCCATCAGAGCTGATCGAACCAAGCCTTGATTTGGCTCGGGCAGTAAACATTACCATCAACCCAGCGCAGCCACTGCCACAAGAGCGCGAGCTTGGCGGCCTTACTACCGATGAAGACGGTGGTGAAGGTGGCGCAATGAGCATTGGCGAGCTGGAGAAGAAAGTTGATGCTCTGGCGTTGCTGGTTCAGCAGCTGGTTAATCCCGCCTCTACCGCAACCACTGACTCCGATCCGGACGAAGAGGATGAGAAGAAGAAAGCCACCACCGACGCTGCCTATCATCAGGGCGTTGTGGCGCGTGCTGAACTCATCATGCCGGGCGTGAAGCTGCCTGAAGGTGGCAAGCTGGCAGCCTTCAAGCGCTCTACGATGGACGCAGCATTCAGAACGCCGGAAGGTCAGGCACTGCTGGTGCCGCTGGTAGGTGCCACACCTGACTTCAGCAAAATGCCAAAAGCGACGCTGGATGCCGTGTTCGTGTCTGCGAGTGAAATCGCCAAGTCACGTAATGCTGCGCCGGTCACCACTTCTCGCGCTGCTTTCTACGATTCATCCAACAAAAACTCACCGGCTGCTCTCAACAAAGCCTTCGCCGCTCACTGGAAAAAATAAGGGATAAACCCATGGTTGCATATCTGTACCGGATGCCAGTAGGCATCGCCGGGGCTATTTCACGCCCTCAGGACCTGACCACCGAGCCGGTGATCATGGATTCATCCAACATCTTCGCGGGCTATGGCCTGGCTGGTAAAGACAGCGCAGATGGCAAGTTCATCCCGCTGGCAGCATCAGATGCAGCCACTGTGATTACCGGCCTGTACGTTCGCCCATACCCAACCACATCGACGCCAGACATGGTGCGTCAGGTTGGTACCGGCAAGAATTTCACCGGCGACGTGATGAAGCGCGGTTACATGACCGTGAACATCGGCAGCACCGCCGTTGGCCTGGTCAAGGGTGGCGCGGTCTATGTCCGCAACGCTAACCCGACTCAGGCAAGCCCGCTGGGTGCAATTCTTGGCGCAGCAGTCACTGGCGAAACTGTCGTGCTGCCAAACGCCTCCTTCACCGGTGCAGGCGATGCCGCTGGCAACGCTGAAGTCGCTTACAACATCTAAGGGAACCGCTAAATATGTTTACTTTTGACCAAGCCACCGTTGACGGTTCTGGCGCTTTCCTGGTTGGCGAACTTGAGCGTCTTGACCAGAACCTGAATATGCCGTTGGTGGGATACACCTGGTCGCGCGATATTGAGCTGCGCGAAGATGTGTCTATCGCTGATGACATCAGTTCTTTCACCAACTCTCAGTTTGCAGCGGCGGGCACACCTAACCCGGCTGGTAAAAACTGGATCGGCAAAGATTCCACTGCAATCGCAGGCGTTAACGTCGATATCTCTAAAACCGGCTTCCCGCTGACCCTGTGGGGCATGGAGCTGGGCTGGACCGTTGTGGAGCTGGCTGCCGCTGCCAAAGTTGGCCGCCCGCTGGACACGCAGAAGTTTGACGGCATGCAGCTGAAGTGGAACATGGACACCGATGAGCAGGTTTATCGCGGTGACAGTCAGCTGGGCGTTAAAGGCCTGACTAACTACACCGGTGCCGCGGTGACCAACGCGCCGAAAACATGGGCAACCTCAACTGCCGATGAAATCCGTACCTCGATCAACCTGCTGCTGTCGAATGCATGGGCTGCCACCGGTTACACCATCGTTCCGCGTGACCTGCTGCTGCCACCAGAGCAGTTCGCTCTGCTGTCGAGCATCATCGTCTCATCTGCTGGTAACCAGTCACTGCTGACCTACCTGCAGAACAACACCATCGCATTCCACCAGAACGGCACACCGCTGAATATCCGTGCTGTGAAGTGGCTGAAAGGCGCTGGCGTTGGTGGCACTGACCGCATGATGGCTTACACCAACGACAAGAAGTTCGTGCGCTTCCCGATGGTTCCGCTGCAGAACATTCCGGTTCAGTATCGCGGCATTTACCAGCTGACCACCTATTACGGCAAGCTGGGCGCTGTTGAATCTCCGTACCCGGAAACCATCGCGTATATGGATGGCATCTAACCTATCCGCCCCGAAAGGGGCATTAAGGGGAATGTAATGGCTAAGAAGACCATTCGTGTGCACACCCCGTTTAAGTTCAATAGCGAAGACGGCACAGCTCAGGAGTTCAGCGTTGGCGAGCACAGCGTTGATGACAAAGTTGCTGAGCACTGGTTTGTCGCTGCGCACTCTGAAGTCACCGGCAAAGTAAAAGCGCCGGCTGACACCAAAGAGTTTCAGGCGCAGATCGACAGCCTGACCGCGCAACTTGAAGACAAAGAGAAGTCTGTTGGTGACCTGCAGATGTCGGTTACCGAAAAGGACGAAATCATTGCTGACCTGACCGCGCAGCTGGCCGCACTGCAGCAGCCTGTGATCGAGCCGGCACCGGAAGGTAACGACGATGGCAAGAAACAAAAACCTGCCGACAGTAAGTGATTTCCGCCGCGACTTCCCGCAGTTCTCTGACACCACCAAATACCCCGATGCAGTAATCCAGTTCCGACTCAACCTTGCTGACTTGCTCATTGATGGCTCCGCTATGGGGGACATGTTCCCCTACTTAGTAGAGCTTTTCGTTGCGCATTACATGGTGCTGAACGCGGCTGATACTGCTGCCGGGGTTCTCGGTGGTGCCGGTGGCGCTACGAGCGGCGTGGTCACCTCCAAATCGGTTGATAAGGTCAGTGTGAGCTATGACAACAGCTCAACTCTAAACGCTGATGCGGGGTTCTGGAACTTCTCACGCTACGGTGCGGAGTTCTGGCAGATGCTGCAGTACTTCGGGTATGGCGGTATTCAGCTATGAAATCAGGCTTGACGGTTCGTGCTGACAACGCGCAAAGCATTCTTGACGCCCTTAAAACCCTCGCGAACAAGGATGTTCTGGTGGGCATCCCTGAAGCGAAAGATGAGCGTGATGATGGTGATATCGGGAATGCGGCGATTGGCTACATCAACGAGAGCGGATCTCCGGCTCAGAACATTCCGGCGCGCCCGCATCTGAAGCCTGGCGTCAGGTCAGTGGAGTCGGATTTCATGCCACACCTTAAGGCTGCCGCTCAGAAGGCGCTGGAAGGTAATACAGAGGGCGCAGTGACATCACTTGACCGGGCCGGGACAGTTGCTGCTAACGGTGTGAAGCGCTACATCACTATCACCGGCTTCACGCCCCTGGCGGATGCCACGATCGCTAATCGCCTCCGTCGCGGACGTACCGGTAACAAGCCGCTAATCGACACTGGCGAGTACCGCCGCTCAATCACGCACATCGTGAGGGATAAAGATGCCGACTCTTGATGTAACTGACGTGCTGCTTTCACCTGAGTTTCTCGACACATCCCTCACCGTTAAACGAAATGTCCAGACTGTCGATGATGACGGGTTTGCCAGCAACACAACCACTGTGACGCCGTTTGGTGGCGTGGTGACGGTTGACCGCTCACTGGAGGCAAGGCGCATGCAGGCCGGTCAGGTTATTAACGGAGCAATCCTGATTGTGACCGTTTTCCGACTGACCAGCGGTAACACCGGTATTGATGCTGACATTGTCACCTACCGCGGGCGTGAGTATCGCGTCACCTTCGTAGACCCTTACACAGCTTACGGTGCGGGCTTTGTTCAGGCTCACTGCGAGCTTCAACCATTTGACGGAGGCGCAGGTGAGTAACGACAGCACAGCACCTGGATTTCTGACGCCTTTAAGCGCATCACAGGCCTACGATGAAACACTGGAACGCGAGCTTAGTCAGTGGGCGAGAGCATTATCCGGGTTGCCGTCAGGAATGGTCAGGCCGAGATGGACAGCTACGCAGGCTGCTCTCCCTTCGGCTGATACCAACTGGTGTGGATTCGGCATCATCGGCTTTACGGCTGATAACTCTCCGGCGTTCGTCCGGCAGACTGACGATGACAGCCAGCTCTGGCGCCATGAGGTGATCGAAACGCTTGCATCCTTCTATGGCCCGCAAAGCCAGTCAATCGCAACGATGTTCCGCGACGGCCTCACAGTCGAGCAGAACAACGAAACACTCAAGCAAAACGAGCTGTCACTTGCTGATTACAGTGAACTGACAGCCTTCCCCGAGCTCATCAACAACCAATGGGTTCGCAGGTACGACATCACTGTGCGCCTGCGCCGCAAGGTAATCCGCGACTACGGCATTAAATCACTGGTCGAAGCGCCAGTATCATTCTTTGGAGATTAATCTATGGCACAGGGCTTACCTGTATCCAACGTTGTGAACGTTGATGTGATCATGTCGCCCACTGCGGCGACGGGTCGTAATTTCGGCTCGCTGCTGATTCTCGGCACATCGACTGTAATCCCTGTGTCAGAACGAATCCGGCTCTATACAAGCTCAGAGGATATCGGCGTTGATTTCGGTGAGGACAGCCCGGAGTACGAAGCGGCGCTGGTCTACTTCTCTCAGTCGCCCCGTCCATCTCAGGTCTACGTTGGCCGCTGGGCCAAGACTCTGGCAACAGGCGAAACCGGAAGTGTTGAGACGCTGGCACAGGCAATCAGTGCGGTGCTGCAGTTCACCAACTGGTATGGCCTGGGTATTGCTGATGAAGATGACCTGACGCCTGCAGAGATTACGGCTACTGCTGCAGCTATTCAGGCATCCAGCCTCAGCCGCGTATTCGCAGTTACTTCTGCTGATTCAGGCATTATCGACTCGGCAACCACTTCAGATGTGGCATCTACCCTCAAAGCAGCCGGTTACAGCCGCACGTTTGTTCAGTATTCGACGAAGAGCAAATATGCAGCGCTGTCAGCGTTTGGTCGCGCCTTTACCGTCAATTTCACCGGCAACAACACCACGATCACCCTCAAATTTAAAACTGAGCCGGGCGTGACGTATGAAACCCTGACCAGCTCTCAGGCGGCAGCGGTCGATGCGAAGAATGCCAACGTTTATGTGTACTACGCGAACGACACAGCGATCCTTCAGCAGGGTGTGATGTCCAACGGCGATTTCTTCGATGAGCGCCATGGGCTGGACTGGCTGCAGAATTATGTGCAGACCAACCTGTTCAACCTGCTGTATACCTCGACCAGCAAAATCCCTCAGACCGAAGCAGGTATCACGCGCCTCCTGACTAACGTTGAGATGTCGCTCGACCAGGCTGTTTCGAATGGACTGGTTGCGCCGGGCGTGTGGAACGGTGGCGACATCGGCCAGATCGCATCAGGCGACACCCTGACTAAGGGCTATTACGTGTACGCACAGCCCCTGTCATCACAGGCTCAGTCAGACCGTGAGAAACGTCGCGCGCCGCTGATTCAGGCTGCTATCAAACTGGCCGGTGCAGTTCACTACGCCGATGTTCAGATCAACGTTGTTCGCTAAGGGGATATAGATGAGTACCTACAGCTTTATGGACATTACGGCGTCCATGACCGGCCCGACCGGCTCAATTGACCTTGGCTACGGCTCTGCGAACGCCGAAGAAGGCATCACGGTAACGATGACCGAGGCTAAAAACACCATGACGATTGGTGCGGATGGCGAAACGATGCACAGCCTGCATGCAGGCAAAAGCGGCACTGTGACAATCAACCTTCAGAAAACCTCGCCGGTAAATAAGAAGCTCTCACTGATGTATAACGCGCAAAGCCAGTCTTCTGCGCTGTGGGGGAACAACGTTTTCCTGCTGCGAAACAATGCATCAGGTGACATCGTCACCATCCGCTCTGCTGCTTTCCAACGCCAGCCTGACTGGAACAACCCAAAGGTTGCCGGAATGGTCGCATGGGTGTTTGACGGCGGCAAAATCGACGAAGTGCTCGGGGAGTTTTAATCGATGGAATTTGAAATCAAAGGCGTTAACTACCGCGCATCAAAGCTCAGCGTCTTCGACCAACTGAAAGTGTCCCGTAAGTTGCTCCCGGTTCTGGCCGGGATGCTCGGTGACTTTCAGGGCATTAAGGCTGCCGCGCAGGGTGGCGATGTGAATAAAGCCATTGAAAGCGCGCTACCGAAAATTGCTGACTCGCTGGCAGAGATGAGTGAAGAAGATACGAATGCGATCATCTTTCCCTGCCTGTCCGTAGTCGCTCGGCAGAACGGCAAAGTATGGGCACCGGTAATGGTTCAGGGCGCGCTGATGTTCGATGACATCGACCTGATGAGCATGCTGCAGATCGTCGGTCGGGTGGTGGGCGACAGCCTTGGAAATTTTTTGCCCGCAGCCCCCGACAAAGAGATTGCGGACAACTCAGCGGCCTGACGCTTGAATCCCTGCCAGATGGTGAAGACTTCCTGATGCGCCCGGTTGATGCCGGGTACATCAGCTACACCGCGCTGAAAGATGGTTCATTAGACCTCGCAGACGTTGCGCGCATGAATGACTGGCTCGACCTGAAAGCAGATAACAACAACCGTATTGAGCGCTGGAGACAGGATAATGAATGCTGAGACTATCAAGGATTTTCTGGTAAGCCTTGGCTTTCAGATTGACGATGCTGGTGCGCGCAAGTTCGACTCTGTGGTGCTGGGTACAACTCTGCAGGTGGTGAAGCTCGGCGCGGCAGTGGAGGCTACTGCTCTCTCAGTGGTGGCATTCACAGCTAAAATCGCCAGTGGTCTGGATCAGCTCTACTGGTCATCCCAGCGCACCGGCGCGACTGTTTCGGGGATTCAGGCGATTGGTTATGCCGCATCTCAGGCAGGCTCAAGCGCAGAGGCTGCACGCGGCTCCCTTGAGGGGCTGGCACGGTTCATGCGCAATAACCCCGGCTCTGAAGGCTTCCTGAATCGCCTTGGCGTGCAGACACGTGACGCCAGCGGCAACATGCGGGATATGGCGAGCATCTTTACCGGTGTGGGGCAGAAGCTCAGCAATATGCCGTACTACCGCGCAAATCAGTATGCGCAGATGCTCGGCATTGATGAAAACACCTTAATGGCGATGCGTCGCGGGCTGGGTCAGTTCAACCAGCAATACACGCAGATGGCGAAGGCTATCGGCTTCAATGCTGACCAGGCGGCAATCAGCTCTAACAAGTTCATGACCTCGCTGCGGGCCTTCGGGCAAATGGCGGGCATGGCGCGCGATAAAATCGGCTCCAGCCTGGCTGAAGGCCTGTCAGGTTCAATCGACACGCTGAGAAAGCAGATTGTCGACAACTTCCCGAAGATAGAGCAGACCATCACCAGCGGTGTGAAAGGCATTCTCTGGATGGCAGAGGTGATTGGCCGCGTAGTTTACCGGCTCATTCAGGCCGCCGGAGATATCCGAGAGTGGTGGAACACCCTCGATAAGGGAACTCAGCAACTGATTGAAACGCTGGGCGCGCTTGTTCTGGCGTGGCGGATTGTTAACAGTGCATTCCTGACATCACCTATTGGCCGAATCATCGCACTTGGCCTCGCCATTCTCAGTCTGTATGACGATTACAAGACATGGCAGGCTGGCGGCAAATCCCTTATTGACTGGGAGAAATGGCAGCCGGGAATCGACTCCGCTAAAAAGGCGCTGGACTGGTTCACCGACAAGCTGAATAAGCTGAATAACGGAACACTGTCGTGGAAAGGCACGCTCCAGTCGCTTTCTGATTTCATGAAAGGTGACTGGTCGAAGTCGATTAACGATGCGATAGCCTCCGTTAACCGTGCCTTTGGCGGCTTCCTCACTCAGATTGGTCAGAAATTCGCGAACAGCCCGTTCTGGAAAACGCTGCAGCGCCTCCATATCGTCAATGAGAAAGACACGCAGGACATGCTGAACTTCTTCAGTGGCGAAGGCGGCAAGCCAGCAGCCCCGCCTGCAGCTGACAAAATGCCCGGCGAAGATGACGGCCCGGAAGCAATCTACCCTGTCGACGGACCAGTCTCACAATATGCACAGTCGCTGAAGCGCGGGGAGCGAAATAATAACCCCGGCAACCTGAACTATGCAGGTCAGGCAGGCGCAATGCTGGAGCGTAGTGGCGGTAGATTTGCTAAGTTCCAGTCTGCTTATGATGGCCTGCGCGCGATGGCGCGCCAGTTGATGCTGTATGCCCGGCGTGGAATTAACTCCGTTGAGGGTATTATTTCCACCTGGGCGCCATCATCTGAGAACAACACCGGTGCCTATGTTAACGCTATATCTTCACGGCTTGGCGTTGATCCGAAGGCCGCACTTAACCTGCAAAACCCGCAGGTGCTATCTCAGCTGATGAACGGCATCATCCATCATGAGAATGGCCGTAACATCTACTCCAGCGAACTCGTCAGCCGTGCCGCATACGGAGCTACCTCACCTACCGTTAATCAGGAAACTAACATCCATATTCACGGCGTGAGCGATCCGGAACGCGCAGGAAGCAGCGTCGCAGAACGGCAGATGGGCGTTAACTCCAGACTTACCCAGCAACTTACTCCGGCGGTCAGATAATGGATATTCTCTCTACGCTGTTCTCACAGCAAAGCAGGAAGATAGGCCTGATCATCCCGGACGTGGTCATCTCTGAGAAGCACAGCGATGTACTGGAAATCACAGAGCATCCTACTGAGGATGGGGCGCCAGTTGCTGACCACGCTTACAAGCGCCCATCAGAGCTGACAATGGAGGTCGGCTTTTCAGGTGGAGGTTCGTTGCTTGATTTTGCGAGTTCGCTCACTGGTACGAGCTTGCTGGGGTTAAGCCCAAAAGAAACCTATCAGAACCTTCTCGACCTGCAAGCCAGTCGCGTTCCATTCGACGTAGTTACTGGCAAGCGCATCTACAGCAACATGCTGATACGCGTGCTTGATGTCACCACTGACCGGACGTCTGAAAATGTCCTGATGGCTTCCCTTACACTCAGAGAAGTAATTATCTCGCAGACGCAGACAATCAGCGTGGCGAACAAAACCGACATGACAGATGGAGTGAGTACCTCACCAGTGCAAAACACCGGCACCAAGTCAGTGAAAAGCGCCAATGAGTCACTCCTTTCTAAGCTCTCAAGTTATTTTTAGAGGTGGGCATGCAGGGATATGAAATCCCGCTATCTCCCGATAATCAGGCATTCAATATCCAGCTGAATAACACCACCTACCAGTTACAGGTTGAGTGGCGCGACTTTGCATGGGTACTTGATTTGAAGGACAGCGGCGGCAATGAAATCGTAAGCGGGATTCCCATGGTGACCGGAGGTAATCTTCTTGCTCAGTGGGACTACCTTAACCTTGGTTTTGCGCTTGAGGTGGCCTGCGATGATGCCTCGCAGGATTACCCGACCAAAACTGACCTGGGTATTCGCAGTCACCTTTACGTCATAACGGAGTGAGCATGAGCCAGAACTGGATGCGCCACTTTGAGCTGCTCTTGGTTGATGAGTCTGGCACGGGCATCAGTCTTTCTGATTTCAAGGTCGTTTTTAATATCGAGTGGACGAATGCATTATGGCCGCGCGTTGCCACGGTGAAAATCTATAACCTGAAGAAGGACACCGTCAGCCGGATTCAAGGGAAGGAGTTTTCACGCCTGAAGATGATCGCCGGGTATGACGGACTGGCCGCGCCGGTCGATTCCAGTCAGGTTGGTATCGCGCGCAATGTCGATGCGACTCAGGTCGGACAGACTGAGGGTCAGAACTTCGGCCAGATATTCGACGGTGAGATTCGCTTTACGATAACCGGGCGCGATAACCCCACAGACACCTACATCCTGATTCAGGCCATCGATGGTCACCAGGCGTTTGTGGCTGCAAAGGTCAACACCACGCTGGCAGCCGGTTACACGGTGGCAGACCTGCATGCTGCCACAATGCAGAGCTTCCAGCCTTTCGGCGTCACTCAGGGCATCACTGCTCAGATGCCGGATACCGTATTCCCACGCGGGCGGGTGATGTATGGCATGGCGCGCGACGTGATGAGTAACGTGGCTGACCAGTGCAATGCGAACTGGCAGATCGTGGATGGTCAGGCGCAGATGGTCAGCACTGATAAGTACATCCATGAAGCGATCGTACTAAACAGCCGTACCGGACTCATTGGCATGCCTCAGCAGACCATGGGCGCTGGCGTTAACGTGCGATGCCTGATTAACCCCAATATCCGGGTTGGTGGACTGATTGAACTGGACCAGGCTTCTGTGTACCGATCAGCACTCTCCAGTGACGAAGTGCAGCGGTCTGGTGGGCGAATCTTTGAGACCGAAAATAACGGGAATCTGAACGTTAACGGAACCCTGCAACAGCCCGCAAGTATTGCGACCGATGGCGTGTATATCGTGCAATCCATCAGTTATACTGGTGATACACGCGGGCAAGCCTGGTATATGGATTTGATGTGCAGCGCCAGAGGTTCCGCAGACCTTCAGACAACATCGGCCTTAAACAGGAGTGCGGATGCATGAAAATTAAAATTGTAATGGTCGCCCTGTCATTCTTAAGTGCGGGTGCATTAGCAGGTGATATAGCTAAGCCTCTAATGCAATGCGGGCCATTTACACTGTCATCAAGTAATGATGGCTTCATGCATGTAAATAACATTCGCCCGGTCAGTCAGAAGTTCAGGTTCACAAACATTGCTGACGATTACAAGAACATCACATATCAATGGATGGTGCCTCGCACCGACTATCCCGGCTACTACGGTATGGATTTTATCAAGCGCAATGGCAAAGCCATCCTGAACGTGGAGGCCATCCGTTCGAATATGGATGAGCCGAGAATGTTCGGAACATATGATTGCAAGAAAATCACCTAGGCCTGCATATGGAAATGAAGATGAAGACTAAATTAATTTGTTTGGTTTTAATGATTGCTCCAGCGTTTTCTTACTCAAAAACTGTGTCCGATTTTATTAACGAGCATCCTGATTTAGCAAACCAACCAGTAATTAAGTCTGCTATCCAGCAGGGCGCTATTGGTAATGCTGGGCTTGATGCCATGAGTAACGGGTCAGGAAGTGAGACGCTAAGCAGGGACTCTCAGAGGCTTTTGAAAGAGAAAGGCTACGAATATGCTATGGCAGCCCTCCGGGACCTTTCTGTGAGCGCCTGCGGAAATGGGGGGCTGGCTGACGTATATGGCTTTAAAGAAAAAGATTGCCAGATAATCCAAAAATTAGATTCTGAGATTGAATAACCCGCTTCGGCGGGTTTTTTATTGGAGCAAATATGCCAGTTTCACCACAATCACAGGCTGGCGGTGAATCGCAGGCCTATAAAGCGCTGTCAGATTCCATCTTCTCCATGCTCCGTGTTTCCATGCCCGGCATCATTCAGACCTTTGACCCGATCGCCTGCACTTGCACTGTTCAGCCGGCTATCAGCGGACAGGCTGCCGATGAGCTCGGCAACTTCAAATCTGCGCCGCTGCCTCTGCTTCTCGACGTCCCGGTAGTGTTTCCGCGCGGCGGCGGGTGCACGATCACCTTCCCGGTGAAAGAGGGTGACGAGTGTTTGGTCATCTTCAGCGATAGGTGCATCGACTTCTGGTGGCAGAACGGCGGCATTCAGGAACCGGTAGACCCTCGACAGCACGACCTTTCAGACGCATTCGCAATCATCGGCCCGCAATCGCAGGCAGAGGTCATCAGCAACATCAGCCCATCAACGCTGCAAATGCGTACCGATGACGGAGCGGCCTATATCGAGCTTGACCCGAACAGCCATGCTGTAAACATCGTCGCTCCGGGCGGCCTTAACGTAACGACCCCACTGGCTAAGTTCAGCCAGGCAGTAACGATTACGGGCCTGCTGACATGGATGGGTGGAATGGTGGGTAGTCTTGCGACCGGTACTGCCGCAAAAATTACAGGTGCCATCGAATTCATCGGCAGCCTGAAATCCAACGGCAAAGACATCAGCGACCAGCATACGCATAACGGCGTGCAGTCTGGCTCTGGCAATTCAGGCAAGGTGAACTGATGCGATACAGACGCGAAGATGAAAACGGTGATTACACCTTCGGTAAAGGGGATGACACCTGGCTGATTAACTCTCCAGAATGCGTTGCTCAGGCGATCAGGACGCGCTTCCTGCTCTGGTACGGTCAGTGGTTCCTCGACACAACAGAAGGCACTCCGTGGGTACAATCGGTCCTCGGGAAGCAGAAGCCTGAAACATACAACCTGGCTATACGCAAACGGATACTGGAGACACCCGGCGTGAACTCGATTAAGTCATTCGATACCAACCTCAATACCTCCTCCCGGCGTGTAATTTTCACCGCAACCATCGACACCATCTACGGAACAACGACCGTCACAAGCGAGGCATAATGGCTCTCAATCTCGATACGCTGGGGCTCTCCGCTACGGTGACCGCCTCAGGGATAAGTGCGCCCGATTACCAGACAATCCTCAGCACCATAACCAGTTATTTTCAGCAGATTTACGGCACCGATGCCTATTTGGAACCAGACAGCAAAGACGGTCAGATGGTGGCACTTGTGGCGCTGGCAGTGCATGACGCCAACAACACCGCCATTCAGGTTTATACGTCATTCTCTCCATCTACTGCTATGTCTGATGCGCTTACGCGCAACGTGAAAATTAACGGGATCACGCGTAAGCCATCAACTAACTCAACGGTTGATTTAACGCTGACGGGAACAGCCGGCACTACCATCACTAATGGCTCAGTGAAAGATGCGAACGGCATTATCTGGAACCTGCCTGCCAGCGTTACCATCGGCGTGGGTGGTTCAGTTACCGTGACAGCAACCAGTGCCGTGTCTGGTGCCGTGGCAGCGGTGATTGGCTCAATCACGCAGATCAACACACCTACGCGTGGCTGGACCGCTGTTAGCAACTCAGTTGCGGCCGCCGTTGGTTCAGATGCAGAAAAAGACTCAGCACTTCGTATCAGGCAGGGGCAGAGCGTTGCTATTCCTTCACTCACGCCATTTGAGGCAGTCGATGGTGCACTGGCTAACGTTTCAGGAGTAACGCGCCACAAACTCTATGAGAATGATACCGGAGCTACTGACGCCAACGGTATTCCCGCGCACTCTATCGCTGCAATTGTGGAAGGCGGGGATGTCACTCTGATAGCTCAAACCATTCGGGGTAAGAAAGGTCAGGGTGTAGGAACGTTCGGCAGCACAACTACCCAGGTTGCTGACAAATACGGCAACCCGCATAACATCAGCTTTTCACGTCCCTCCAAAGTGCCGATCTTCGTGAATATAGTGCTGAAGGTATTCACCGGATACACCACGCAAATCGGTGAGCAAATTAAGCAGGCGATAGCTGACTACATTAATTCGCTGACGATCGGGGATGACGTGTTGCTTAGCCGCCTGTATTCGCCTGCAAACCTCGGCGTAGTCAGTGGCGGCAACGCCCGCTATTACGACATCAACAGCCTGCAGATAGGTAAGTCAGCCGGTGCGGTATCAGCCTCAAACATCGTCATCGCCTACAACGAATCGGCCACCTGCAGCACTGCAAACATCTCTATCACGGCATCGTCATGAGTAAATACACCGACCGTATAACCAATTATCACAGGGGGAAACCCCTTTTCGTTGATCACGTCGATCTGTCAACACGACCACTTACAGACACATCCGTTGCCATTAAGGGGCTTGTGTCAGCCTTTGATATTGATGAAGCGTTGGGCGTTCAACTGGATGCGTTGGGTGAATGGATTGGCAGAAGCAGGATTGTGAGCCAGCCAATATCGGGCGTGTATTTCTCATTCGATACTGCCGGGCTGGGATGGGATCAGGGTGTATGGCAGGGTCCATATGACCCTGACGCCGGTTATACCAGTCTCAGTGACGACACCTACCGCATCATTCTTAAAGCGAAGATCGCCATCAACAACTGGGATGGAACCAACGACAGCCTGCCTCAGATTCTGGATACGGCGCTGGAAGGCTCAGGTCTCTCGATGCAGATCGTCGATAACCAGGACATGACTATCGGCGTGTGGGTATTTCCGGACACAGATATCAGCAACGTGTCTCTGGAGCTAATAGCAGCCATACGGCAGGGATACCTGACGGTTAAAGCAGCTGGCGTCTATGCCGGAAGCATTTCAACTCCATCAGTAATCACACCTTCAACGGGAAACAAGTTCTTTGGCTTCGATCTCGACAATCAATACATCGCCGGATTTGATGATGGCGCTTGGGAGAAAAAATTATAATGGCAACTAATGACTTCAAACCCTTCGCTGTTGGAGCTGGAGCGAACGTAACTACTCAGGCTGATTATGAGGCGCTGGCAGCACTCATTACCGGCTTTCAGTCAGGCAAGGCTAGCTCTGCTCAGATCAACAAGGCAATCAGGCAGTCATCGGTAATGGCGTCCGTACTGGCGCAGTTCATTTCAGATAGCGCATCGGTCGATGTTTTGGATAACGGTAATACCGCATCCCTCCTAGCTAACCTGAAGACTGCACTTAATTTAATTGCACAGGGTAGATTAACCGCGGTCAGAGTTTTTACTGCATCAGGCACCTATACACCCACGACAGGGACAAAAAGGATTAAAGTGACTGTGGTTGGAGGTGGTGGTGGTGGTGGCGGATCTGCTGCCACAGATGCAAATACCCGCAGCTGTGGCGGCGGCGGTGGTGCTGGAAATACCGCAATTTCGATGTTAGACGTTTCATCTCTAACTTTGCCGGTATCTATCAATGTTGGCTCGGCTGGTGCAGCGGGAGCCGCTGGTGGCGGATCGGGCGGCAATGGCGGTCAAGGCGGTGCTACGACATTTGGCTCCTACCTGAATGCGACAGGGGGTTTTGGTGGTGGTGGCGGATCTCTTGCATCAGATTCTTTGACCGCGGTAACAGCAAACGGCGGCACGAGCGCCGCACCAACTACAGGGAATGTCCTCAATCAAAGAGGATCTGCTGGTCTTCAGGGTATTGTCGGTAGCAACGCGATTGTCTCTGGGGCAGGTGGAGCCTCAAGCCTTGGCGGCGGTGGCAATCCTGTTGCCGTTGGGGCATCCACGGCTGGTGAAAACGGAATCTATGGCGGTGGTGGCTCTGGTGCCATATCAATCAAATCGTCATCAATTGGCCGCGCAGGCGGAGCTGGCGGCGTCGGCGTCGTTGTTATTGAGGAGTACGCATAATGGCTAACTATGCCTTGGTGCAGGACAAAAAAGTAGTCAATACAGTTGTGTGGGATGGAGAGGAAGAAGTCAGCTTCGGGAATGATGTTGCGGCTGTGCTGATACCCGATGGTGAAGCTGTCAGCATCGGTTATTCGTATGATGGAAAGAAGTTTACAGCCCCTGCTCTTACAGATGAACAGAAGGCTGCCCAGGACGCCGCGGTTGCATCTATGAATATTACTCTGAAATCCACTCTCATGAACGAGGCAAGTCAGCGTATAAGCGTCCTTCAGGATGCGGTAGACCTTGAGATGGCTACCGATGATGAAACAAAGGCGCTGCCATTATGGAAGAAGTATCGAGTCTTGCTGAGTCGAATAAATGCTGATATCTCCAGCGCTGTTACATGGCCAGACAAACCAGCATTTTAATTTAATGCAGCGTATTTCCTTGTAACTTCCTTCCAAATTTAATAAGCGGCAACTCGACCATCTTATGCAATGCGTATGCAAATGCAATTGCTAAAAGCGTAGACGTAGAAAGCTTGGTCAGGTTGCCAGCTTCCGCCCAAAAAAACGGCGGATGCTCAAGAAGAAGATACATTATAAAAAAATGCGTGATATATATTGAGAATGATATATCACCGAGGAAAGACACAATCCTTGAGTTAAATATTATAAAGTTAGATTCATAGAGTATGATGGCGATAAATAATGGAAGCGCTATGAGGTAGAATTTAGTTAATCCAGATCCATATACCACATCTGAAAAGTAAAGCCATCCGGATAGTGAAGCCAATAGCATAATCATAGGAATGGATATTGTTGTCCTTAATTTCAGCCCTCCTTTCATGAATGCTTCGCAAAGCCACATGCCAAGCAGGAACTCTAAATGGAGAGATGTGCTAAAGAACTTCAAGGCATGATCGGCATAGGAGCTATCCCCAAGGGATGCAACATAGCTAGAGTTGAGCGACACGGAGCCAGTGAAGGTGAGCTGAAGCAGAAACACCTGAGCCAGCAAGGTGGCTGAGGCTACTAACACCCTATGCTTATGGGTGACCATCATTGCCATGCCAAACACAAAGTAAAACCATATTTCGTAAGATAGCGTCCACGCAGGACCGATAAAGTTAAAATCAAACTCCGGCGCTGGCTTATTATAGTCTTGGAGAATAAATAGGCCTGATTTAATCATTGACCACAGTGGGTGGACATTGTACCGGATCAGGAATATTGAAGAAGTTATCAGTATGAAAAGGAATAGCGGGTATATCCTGAAAAACCTCTTCACAAAGAAGATGAAAACTTGTCCGTTTTTGGCGGTAACGTAAGTTATAATGAAACCGCTAATTAAAAAGAATAAATCGACACCGAACCCTCCGTTCAGAAAAATCTTGTTAAAAGGCTCTACCTTCCCAATATACATGAAGGAGTAGTGAAACATGACGACCATTAACGCCGCAAATCCCCTTGTGTAATGAATGCTTTTTAACATAGATATTCCAAATTTTTAGTTTCGCGCAAGATAGTATCAACCAATCCCTCTGGCTGGTAGTCATAAAAAAGCCCGGCGACCGGGCAATGACTCAACCGCGCCTCTCTGAGCAGGCTACGGGGTGGGTAATTTGAGGTTAGTCAAGCCCAACCGAAGCCGCCAACCAAAAATCCCTTTTCGCTCAATCCCTTTACAAATATGTGCACCGCTCCGCCTTGATCAAATCTACCGATCGATATTACTGTTTATCCATACAGTATTTGTCAGAGGAGGATTTATCATGGCGAGAGAGAGCGACATAAACGGTGCCTTTATGGCGGCGATAAAGAAAGACAGCATGGGGCGGCAGATAGTCACTACCGCAGCATTCCAGAAGAACCTTGACGACGTGAACCACGTATGGACGCTGCAGGAGTGCAACCGGTGGATACGTTACTATCAGAATTTCTTCTTCGAGCTTGTGACAGAGCAGACTGAGAACAAGACCTGGGCGCTCCGCAACATGGGATACGTGAGGTAATTATGGGATTTCCATCACCTGCAAGTGACTACATTGAAAAGCGCATCGACCTGAACGACATCCTGATGCCGCACCGCAATAACATGATTCTGATTGAGACGCCGGATGGATTCGTACTGGCTGACAAATCGGTGAAGCCAAAGCCTGGCGATAAGGTCGCATTCCAGCTCGGTGAATTCCCGCAACTGGGAAGGCTGTTCCGGACGGGCATCATTACTCTGGATGGTGAGACGATCGACGGCGAAGGGCTGGAAGGGATTATCGTGCTGGGGAAGGTGACGGCCGAGGTGTTATCTGTTCACGAAACAAGTCGCCCCATTATTTAAAGGTGTGCCAAAACTGTGCCAGAAAAATGACACAATCCCGCATAAATCTGCAAAGAACGGCGGTCGCTAACTTGCTGGCTGGCTTGTGTAGCGGGTTGCGCGGTTGATATGATGCGCCACTTTTAATTAATCATCGGACTGTTTCTCCGATGGAGGCTTTGTGAAATTTGAACTTGATACCACAGATGGGCGCGCACGCCGTGGCCGTCTGATTTTTGATCGCGGTGTGGTGGAAACCCCGGCGTTTATGCCCGTCGGCACCTATGGCACTGTGAAAGGCATGACGCCGGAAGAAGTGCAGGAGACTGGCGCGCAGATCATTCTGGGCAATACTTTCCACCTCTGGCTGCGTCCCGGCCAGGAGATTATGAAACTGCATGGCGATCTGCATGACTTCATGCAGTGGAAAGGGCCGATCCTGACCGACTCCGGCGGTTTCCAGGTCTTCAGTCTGGGCGACATCCGTAAAATCACCGAAGCGGGCGTGCATTTCCGTAACCCGATCAATGGCGACCCGATCTTCCTCGATCCTGAAAAATCGATGGAGATTCAGTATGACCTCGGTTCCGACATCGTCATGATCTTCGATGAATGTACGCCCTATCCGGCGGACTGGGACTATGCCAAACGCTCCATGGAGATGTCGCTGCGCTGGGCGCGACGCAGCCGTGATCGTTTCGACAGCCTGGGGAATAAAAATGCGTTGTTTGGCATTATCCAGGGCTCGGTTTACGAAGATTTACGAGATGTCTCGGTGAAAGGTCTGGTAGAGATTGGCTTTGATGGGTACGCTGTGGGCGGCCTGGCGGTGGGTGAGCCTAAGCAGGACATGCACCGTATTCTTGAGCACGTCTGTCCGCAGCTTCCGCAGGATAAACCGCGTTATCTGATGGGTGTCGGCAAGCCAGAAGATCTGGTTGAAGGCGTCCGTCGCGGCGTTGATATGTTTGACTGCGTGATGCCAACCCGTAATGCGCGAAATGGTCACCTGTTTGTCACCGAAGGTGTGGTGAAGATTCGCAACGCCCGCTACAAAGATGACACTGCGCCGCTGGATGCGGAGTGTGATTGTTACACCTGTCGCAATTATAGCCGTGCCTACTTGTATCATCTCGACCGTTGTAACGAAATACTGGGCGCGCGTCTGAATACTATCCACAATTTGCGCTACTACCAGCGTCTGATGGCAGGTTTACGCCAGGCCATCGAAGAGGGTAAATTAGAGCGCTTTGTAACTGAGTTTTACCAACGGACGGGCAAAGAAGTTCCGCCATTAACGTCTGATAATTCATCAATGAGGGAAATTTAATGAGCTTATTCATTTCTGACGCCGTGGCCGCAGCAGGCGCTCCGTCTCAGGGAAGTCCGTATTCTCTGGTGATCATGCTGGTGGTGTTTGGTCTGATTTTCTATTTCATGATCCTGCGTCCGCAGCAGAAACGTGCGAAAGAGCACAAGAAGCTGATGGATTCCATCTC
>Ga0157367_1000181_pt1 | contig 33582 bp, 34 predicted proteins | sample AttbisABBM2_FD_113142 | JGI IMG/M metagenome (GOLD analysis project Ga0157367, IMG submission 113142) | Fungus gardens microbial communities from leaf cutter ant in Botucatu, State of São Paulo, Brazil - Atta bisphaerica ABBM2 | ecosystem: Host-associated > Fungi > Mycelium > Unclassified ... | reverse complement strand
GCGGTGCTCAACCGGATGCTGAGCGTCGCACGCCCGAAGTCCGTCCGCTGTAAGGTGAAGTCCGTCTAGCGGATGGGAAAGGGGGCCGTTGCGACCTCCGCCGCATTCATGCACCAACGCCGCATCGCGCGCTCGGCCCGACGCACGGGCAGGCACGCGTGCTTGGCCAGGAACGGCATCGTAACGCTCATGAAACCGCCGTCGCGCAGCGGGATCCCGACGCGTAGGCTGGCGAGGTCGAGATACTTGAGCATCGCGCGCAGCAGCTGGACGCAGGCGACGCGACGCTCGAGGCGTTGTTGGCGATCGCTGCCGTTCGCGGCGTTGAGCGTCGGCAAGTGCTGGTCGGGGGCGTTCAGGTACGCATCGAGGCGATCTTGCATCTCCGTCAGGATGCGCGGGCGGCTGCCTCGGCGAGTCGGTGCGTGGGAAGGCACTGGCTCCGCATCGAGCGGTAGGGCTGCGCTGTAGGCAGAAACGGGTTGTGGCCGATCGTGACCGTGCATCAGAGGGTCGGCTTGCTGTTGTCGGAAGGCGTAGGCTGGTCTGGCGCCGGTCGCTCTGGACGCGGCTGCGGATTCGCCGGCGCGCCGGCACCTGGCGGGCCGAGTACGTCGCGCACATGCTGGTTGACGCGCGTATGGCGATAGTCGTCCATCGCGCGATTCAGCCGCGCGTCACTGAACTGCACGCGCAGTCCTGCGTCAACGGCGACTTTTGCGGCGGCCAGCTGGTGGGCGTCGTCGCCGGTGAGCTCGAGCGTGCGGCCGAACTTGCTCTGCGCCAGACGCAGCCCGGTCTCAATAGCAGACCGGTCGGCCTGCAGGACCTGCACGCTGTTGCCGCGATCGCGCACGACGTCGCGGCCATCGTGCCGGTAGGTGACGTGGCCGCGCTCGTTGACCGACCAGGACAGATCGGGGGACCGGAAAATGACTGCGTTGTGTTCGTCCTGGTCGTGCGACCGTGGCGTGTTCGGCCGAATCACGTTGAACGCTTCGTCGCCGGCGTCAACGTCGGCCGACGACCGATCAGGTCCAGCCGTTCGGCGCAGCTCCTCGAGCGCCCGCTCGTCGCCTTGCTCCGCACGGGTGCGCAACCAGTCGGAAAAGCTCGGCACGCCTGCAGGACCGAACTGCGCCTTGAGCGAGGCCCGCTCGAGCGCGATCGACTCTTGCAGCGCGTCGTCACGGCCCAGCTGCTCAGCGCGCGCCAGCGACGTCGCAGCGCGCCGGTCCGCCGGCGAGAGTCGCACGTCTTGCTTGATCGCGGTCCGCTTTGTCTCGAAGGCGGTACGGATCTCGCCGCGGCGCTGCTGTTCGCTGGCGCGCTGCGCAAGCCACGCGTCGCTGCGCGCGGCGATATGCGCCTCGCGCGCGACGGAATACTCGCGCCAGAGCGCTGCGCGCGGCAGCTCGCATGGCGCGGGGATCGGCTCGCCGGTTTGCTGTCGCCGATACACCGCGCGCAGCATCGGCGCAGCTTCGTACCATGACAAATTCAGCTCTTTCGTCAGGAAGTCCGACACGTTCAGCGCGCGCTTGCCCGCGCGAACGCGATCGGAGCCGTCGCGGCCGGTGAACACCGTGTATTTCGCCGGCCGCACGCCATGCGTATGCGACAACTCGGCCAGCAGCCGGCGAGCATCGAGACCCTGGCGGATCTGGCGAAACTCGGCGGACTGGCCAACGACCTCATCGCGTTGCCGGCGATCGCGCGCCAGCTGCGACAGCACGTTGTCGGATACGCGACCGGTGTGGCGCGGCGTGTTGAATGCTTCGTCGCCCGCGCGAGAACGGCGCGATCGATAAGGTGCCACGTCGGCCGGGATCTCACGCTGGCGCCGCGCGTTCGCCCGCGCGGCTTCGAGATTGAACGGCGCGTCGAACGGATCGTGAAAGGGATCCGGCCGGCGATCGGAAAACCAATCGGGGATCGACATGCCGGTGGGATCCGGCGTCGTCGGCGGCCGCATCGGCGGTAGCTTGTCGAACGGATCACCGAAGGCATAGTGCGCCTCGAGCGCTCGATGATAGGCATCCAGCTCGCCCGGCCCAGGTCCGCTTATTCGTTGCGCTGCAGGCTCTCCATCGCGATCTGGATGCCATCGCATGCCGTCCGTGGATACGGCGCCATCTGGCTCCAGCTGGTGAAGCGCATGATCCGGCAGTAGCACTGCAGATCCACTTCCGATGCCGTCCACAGGGCGGCCGGGCACGTTTCGCAGACCGTCGAAGGGTTCGGCCGCCGGGTGCGGCCCATCTGCGACAAAGTCAAACTGTGCATCGAGGTCGTCGTATCCATCGGCGAAGCGCCCGGGTGCATCGCCGGCGCCCCAGCCGGCCCCCCACTCGGGGGCGTCGAAGTCGATTTCTCGTGTGTCGAGTTCGTCGACGGCGTCGGACGGCTGGGCGCCGTATTCAAATGCGCTTCCATCTCGTCGAAGATGTCCGTCGAGGCCTGGGAGGGTGTCGTCTGCTCGGTCATGATGTGCCTTTAGGTGTTGTGCGTAAAAGCCGCGTTCGAGTTCCGCGAGCATCAGCTGGCGGTCGTGGGGGGACGATTCCTGGTAGCGCTGGTACTGGCGGCTACCGCTATTGAGGTATTTCAATTCGCGCGAGCGCGCCGCGTACCATTCATCGAGCAACGCTGTGACTTCGTCCAGCGTGCGGCGCGGCGCGGCGCCATCCTCATACTGGTCCGCAGCGTCGGCCGACAGCGCCTGCAGTTTCTCGGCGGTCGGCAGCTCGATGAATGCGGGCGTGAACACGTATTCCTTCAGGTTCACACCCTTCTCAGCGCCGGCCGGCTTCACGTTCGGATACGAGTCGTCGCGGCCGGCGTTCCGCATGCGCACGGCACCGTGCTCGTGCAACAGCGCCATGAAGTCGTCGTGGCTCTCGATCTGGCGATCGAGCACTGCGTCGAGGATCTGCTCCTTCAGCTCGCGACTGTTCGCGCGGAACAGATCGCCGCGATAGCGGCTGATCATTTCCGACGCGTCCGTCAGCAGCGTACGGCGATTGTCCTTCGGGCTCGCGAGCCCGTACTTCGCGTTCGTGTGTTCCTGGAACGCGTCGATGAAATGCGTGTTGTGCTTGTCGAAGCCGAACGGGCGCAGCGTATGACCCGAAATGAGGTTCAGCTTCGGAATCACGATATGGATGTGCGGCTTGCGCTCGACCAGCTCGCCGGTCGCCTGGTCGACATAGCTCTTGACGCGCGGCAAGTGCGCCTCGGCATAGAAGCTGTATTCGTCCGGACGGTACGCGTGCATCGCGAACGCTTCGAAATCGCGGGCGATCTGAAACAGCGTTTCGCGATCGACGTGTTCCTCTTTGAACGACAGGGTGATCGACAGATAGCGCTCAACCTTCGGCGGTGCGTCGATCGACTGAATCACCGCATCGGTCAGGTCGAGATCACCGACGAGCACGACCCGCTCGTCCAGGTCATCGCGATCGAGTTCTCGGCCGACCTTGCGGCCTTCCTCGAGATACTGTCTGACGCCGTCGTGGCGGCCGGACACCCTAATCAACACGATGGAGGTGCGCCTTCAGTAGTTGCGTAATCATTTCCAGCTCGTCGACGAGCGCGGCGAACGTGGATTCGGACACGTGGCCGGACACACGCGCCGTGTTCGCCACGTGGGCCAGCTGATTGAGGTTGTTGCCGGTCTTGTTGATGACGTACATGATCCGCTGGCGCTCGACGGTCACTCGTGGCCGCTCGACAATCTGCGTGCGGTTCGTGAGGATGCAGTCGCGCAGGAATTCGGATGAACTCATGCCCGAGCGCTCGACCTTGTCGTTGAAGATCTGCCACTGTTCTTCCGTGAGCCGAGTGCTGACTGGCTTGCCGAGCGCCGACTGAGCCTTCCTGCGGCCGCGGTGCTTCGGTTCGGTCAATACATTGAGATCGTCGTTGCTCATCGTTCACTCACCGGTCTACAGTTCGTGTCTCAATACGACGAGCGATACGGCTCGCCCTGCGACCACCGGCTTTGCCAGTGAGCCTCGTACGCACCAGCGAGCGACGGGCAATTGGCAATCACCACCGCGTTCTCGCTATTGCGACGCGCAGCAGCGGTGCTGTAGTTGTATGACCCCGTCTCGACCGTTTCGCTGTCGGCCACGATGTACTTGTCGTGATGGATCGCGTATGCCGACGCCGTGCGAACGGGAATGCCGGCTTCGACGAGTAGATTTAGCGCGGCCTGGCCGGATCGGGCACCACGGCCGCCCGTGTTTTCCTTCGCATCGGCGATCACGGCGACGTCGACGCCGCGGCGCTTCGCCGCGATCAACCGCCGCACGACGTCGGGTGACGTGAACGTATAGGCGGCCAGGCGCACGCGCGAACGTGCCCGATCGAGCACATCGGCGACGAGACGTGCTGCGCTGCCCTCCGGCGAAAATCCGACTTCAGAACTGCAGGTGCGACCGGCCGCAGCCGGCCGGCTCGTCATCGACGACCATGGGGCAGTGAGATCGAACGCGTGTGCCGAGTTGGCGATGACAAACAGACCGGCAAGCGTGACAGCGCGAAGGATTCGACGATTCGACATGATCTTGTCCCCTCACCGTGCCGACCGGTCGATCACATTTACCTGATGAGGGCTACGCCACGTGAGCCGATCCGGCTCGGTCAAGACGAGCGACAGGTCGCCGGTACCTGGCACACGAGCGGCGCGCCGAATACCTTCCCACCACCCTTCGACCACATAGTCGTGTGCACGACGCCGCAGGCCGAACATCGACGCGAAGACGAAAATGAAGAACGAAATCACCGCGCCGAGCGTGTCGCCCTGGAAGCTCAGGACGATGATGACGGCCTCGATCGCGAGCGCGACGGCAATGCTGACGACGGCCATCCCGACAACACTGTTGAACTCGCTCATCGCGGTCAGCGCACCCCGCCACCATTGGCGATCTATCTGGCGTTGAACGTCGGCGACGACATGCTCGCGAATCGTCGTGACGGGGATATCGTTCAATCGGACTTCCCACACGATCGAGTCCGTCAGTACGCAGGGTTTGGTGGTCGACGTGCGGCGCGTGGCGGGCTTATAGAGCATCACAAAACCCACCAGCACAACAATAACCAGCATCGGGATGAACACTTGGAGAAACAGCTGTCTGCCGTTCATGAATGAACTCTCCTCTCAAAGACTTCGTGTTGGTATTGGGGACTAGATGCCGAGAAAATGGCCGGCCACCCACACGAGCGCTGCACCTGCGCAAAACGCGGCGGCGATCTGCCCGGCGAAAGAGCCAAGCGCCCCGAGCGGCGAACGAACGGAACTCCCAGACGCAATGTGACGGGCCGTGCGATCGTGTGATTCGACCGCCACGCGCAACTGGGCGAGCGCGTCGATCACTTCCGCGGCCGCCGCGCGACGCGCCAGGTCGGCGGCCTTCGCGGCGACCTCTCCGACGAAGGCCTGGCGCGCCTGCGTGACCAGCTTCGTTAGCTGGGCGTTCTCCTCGCGCAGTGCCTGCACCGTCGCGGTCAGCTTCTGGTCGGTCGACTCCATCAGCGCGACGACGTGGTGCTGCGCCTCTACGACCTTCATCTGCTCGATCAGGATCTCGGCCAGCACCGCCAGCTCGGTCGACACCGGCATCGTGGCGAGCACCTGGCCAAGACGCTCCGAGGCCTTGTCCGCGCGATCCGATTGCGGCGTCGGGTCGCTCATGCAACGACCCCAGCCAGCAGCGCGTTGAACGCGTTATCGAGCAACGGTTCGATCGACAGCGCCTTGCGCTTCAGACCGACCAGCTTCACGAGACGATCCTTTTCCGCGTCGGTCTTCGCGTCGATCAGCTGCGCCTTGTAATCGACGCCGTCTGTTGCGATGTCGTGAATCGTGCGGCCGGCCGCCGCCGCAAGCGTGAACACGTCGTTCTTCGGCACCAGCGCCTCCGGGTTCAGCACGAACGATCCCGTCCGCTCGTACAGCTCGAACAGCTGCCCGAAGTAACGGCGCAGCGTGATATCGCGCGCCTCGCTCTTGACCAGCTCGACCTTGTTCAGCAGCACGCGGATCCGCTCGGGTTCTACGCCGAGGTCCGCGAGCATGTTGATCGTCTTGATCGTGTCCTTCAGCTGCTTGCTTTCCGGCTCGACCGGCACGATGAAGCACGCGTAGTCCTCTTGCGCGCCTTCGGACGAATCGAGGCGGTTCAGATATTCCTCGACGTTCGACGCACCAATGTCGACCAGCAGCTCGCGGCCGCGCATCAACTCCTCGTGCAGCTCGTCGAAGCGCGCCGCAATCATCACTTCGACCTTCGGGCCGGCCGAGTCGTCGGTGTTGATCGACTCGATCTGGCGCACCGACATATGCGGCAGACGCGGCGCCAGCAGCTCGCGCGTCACGGTGGTCTTACCGACGTTGCCGGTGCAATTCACGGTGGCAAAACTCATTTCAGATTCCTCGTGTAGATAGGTGCGAACAGGCCCTTACATCACGCTCGGCGTTTGGCCACGGTTCGTTTGCTGTTCCTGTTTCGGGCCGTTCGACGGGTTCGTGGTCGGCGCGGCCTTCGGTGCTGTCCATGCCGCATGCAACTCGGCCGCGCGCTTGTCGATCTCGGCCGCTCCCGCATCGCGACTCAGCTCGCCACGCGCAATACGCCCTTCGACCTCGGTGCCAGCCTGCATCCGCGCATCGAATCGGTTCAGCAATTCGGCACGCTGCCGGGCTGGCATCTTCTCGATCACCTTGCTCAGCTGTTCTCGCATCGCTGCGACGGTCAACGACTCGCGCTCGGGCGACTTGGATTCCGCCGGTGCCGGTTCAGGCGTCGTGCGCGTCACTTCCCACGCGTTACGGATAGCGTCCTTGGGTTCCGTGCCGATCACCTTGTCCGCTTCATCACGAACGGGCGCTTGGACGGTGACAGGTGTCTCGCCAAGGTTTTTGAGCGAAATGGCATCACCGACCTTCACGCCAGACACCTCCATCGCCCGTTTGAGATCGACGTCCCAGACCGTCTGCTCGGTGCCAGCATCGTCCCGGTACCGCACGAAATACGAGTACGACGCTTCTTTCTGGTGTTGGTACCGCGCGCTGCCTTGCTCGAGTAATTCGCCGGACAGCGAGTCCGCAGGCTTGGCCGCGGCCTCCTGCGATTGCGCGACCTTCGGCGTATCGGTCACGGCGGTTCGCGCCGGCGTCGCCGGCGTCGCCGGAGTGGCAGGTGCGGCTTCGGCCTTCGGCGTCACGTCCGCTTTCGGGGTGGCGGTTGGCTCGGGCGACGTGCCGGACTTGATCGTCAGCGCCGCGCGTTCGCGCTTCGCGCCCTCAAGCAACGCGAAGTCCGCTTCCTTCGGTTTGAAGTTCTTGACCTCGATGCCGCCGTCAAGCGACGCCTCGATCCATGCGTTGCGGCGGAACGTCTCGCTGCCCTTCACCGTGATCGAATCGATGTTCTTCGCCTTCATCACGGCCAGCATGTCGGCGATCGTCCCCCGATCGTTCTGCTGGGTTTTCAGGCGCGAGCCGACGTCCTCGAAATGCGGCTTCGTCGTCGGCTCGCTTCCCGGCTTTGCCTCCATGCCGTCCAGCTTCCAGAACCGCCCTTCCTTCACCATGTAGCGCGATGCGATCTGCGGCGGGATCGAGTAGCCGTCTCTCGTCGTAATCGGCTTCCGCAAGGACGGATCGACGTCGATCTGGTTCTCGCCGGCGTCGACGTCGACCGTGGCCGCCGGCGCACCGGTGGCAACATCCTCCGCCTTCGGCATGGGCTTACTCTGCTCGCGCAGCAGCGTTTCGGCGGCCGCGCGCTCGCTGGCGCGCACTGCGCCGATGCGCTGCAAGTCTTGCGGCGACACCGTGTCGAGCTCCGGCCGCACCGGATCGTTGACCGGATTTTTCGCGTCCGGCTCGTTTCTGGCGTCCGACTGCGTGCGTTTGATCTGGGTGTCGACCTGGCCGGGCTGGACCGACACATTCATGGACCTGTCGTTGACGGCCTGGCCCGGCTGGACGTCCGGCTCGTTCGCCACCGTCGCGCCAACTGTCGATCGCACGGTGTCCTGGGTCGCGGATACCACATCGGCCGTCAGCCCGCGGCTGCGCATCGCGTCGTCGATGGGCGTTGCATCGGTCACGCCGGCGAACGTCACGGTCCTGCCCTCCGACGTGACAGCCGGCGCCGGTTGCGCGACGACCGGCTCTGCCGGCGACGGCGTGCGATCGCCCGGTTCGGTGTCAGCCGCCGCAGCCTCGCCAACATCAGCAAACGTGACGGTCTCGCCGTCCGATTGCGAGACCGGCCCCAGTTCGCCTGTCGCCGGGCCTGCCTCGGGCGCGCGCTCCCGCATCGCCTCGTCGAGCTCGAACGCTTCGGCGATGTCCGCGAACGTCGCAATACCGTCGTCGCGTTCCGGCTCGCGATGACGGTGCGCGTGCGATGGCTCGCCCATGATCGGGCCGACCTGCTGTTCATCGTCCACCGGGTCGGACTCCGTCACATCGCGCACGGGCGTACGCTCGTCGACCTCAACCGGACTCAACTCGGCTTCGTCCCGCAGCTTGCTCAGCGCCTCGGCCGCCAGCGGCGGCAACTCGTCTGCGGCGAAGCCCGTGCGCGTGCGGATCTGCTCGCCGACCGCGCGATCGCCGGCAGCAGCGTCGTTGGACTTGCGCCACGCGTCGCGATGAATCGACTCGAGCCGATGCTCGAGCGCGAGCGTGCGGTTCACTTCATCGCCGCGAAGCGTGACTGTCGTCGCGATCGACTGAATCATTTCGCGGTAGCGGCGGCCAAGCGCCGCATCGTCGAGCGCCGGACGAGCACGCCGGGCCGGCGCCTGGCGCGGACCGCGCCGAGCGACACGCCCGGCTGTAGCCGGCGGTCGCTGCGCGCTCTGCGCCGGCGCATACAGATGCTGACGCTCCGCAAAATACTGATTCCGCGCCTGGCGTACCGCTGCGCGCACGGCGTCGATCGCATCGAATGCGGAACCGCCTTGGCTCTGAATTTGGTCCCGGGCCTGCAACGCGGCCCGTTCCTCGGCACCACGCACCGATTCCCGGACGAACTCGCGTGCCTCTTCGATCGGCTGCCCCGTCAAGTCACTCAGGCGAACAGCCTCGCGCTCGAAATCGGCCTCGCTGCCGTATTCGTTGGTATCCGATTCCACCGCACGCGCAGCGTCAGCGGCCCGCTCTCCGGCCTTCGCTTCCTGCGCAGGCATCCAGCGTGCGAACGGCGCGACGTCAGTGCCGCCCGGCACATACCACTTCTTCGAGCGGCGATCGAACTTCGCACCCAGCTCGTTCGCTGCGTCTTTTTCCTTGAACGGCACATCCAGATATGTCCGTTCGCGTTTCGGTTTTTTCTCGTCAGCCATGCGCCACCTCCTTCACTTCGTTGTCCGCCGGCGCTGCCGGCTCAATCTGAGAATCGACAGCGACATCCGTCGCTGCCAGGTTGAAATCGAACCGAATGCCGGCCAGCAATTCGCGCACGTCGTCGCGCACCAGCATGCCGAGTTCGGCCAAATCGGCCTCGAAACCGGCAAGTACCATGTCGGTCGCCAGCGGCCCCGGCTTCTGCTGATCGAGCGCCAGCAGCTCGGCTGCGGTTAGCGGCTTCGCGCCGGCCTGCCGCGCGAGCCGGATGTCGCCGGCCGCCTTCGCGGACAGCACGGCGTGGTACGTCTCCGGGTTATTCGTCGGAATGCCGGTCGCGCGCAGCTCACCGGCCTGCCAAGCCGCCTTGATTTCGGATTCGGTCGGCAGGCGCTTATCGATCGCCGCCAGCATCGGACTGACCGAACGCATGCGGTCGATGAACAGGTCATCCGTGTAATAGGTCGCCTTCTCGCACAGGATCGGGCGCTGAAAGCCGAGTACGATCTCCTCGTGCTGCTCCATGCGCTTCAGTTCCTGGTCAAGCATCAGCGCACGGCCCTGGTCAGACGTGCTCGTTCCGGTCGACGTGTTGCGGCCGTGATTGCGACTCTTCGACGTCGCCTTTTCGGTGAAGGTGCCCAACGTCTCCGACAGTTCCTTTGCGTCCTGCTGGTTGCCCGGTGCATACGCGACCAGAACGGCGTGGTTGGTGAGCAGCGTGCGAGCGCCGGCCGGGCCGTACAGCTCGTTCGGCTCCAGCTGCGCCTTCGACTGCAGGATCGTGAGCAGGCGAATCCAGTAACCCGCGATGAACGCATTGCCCTTGTCGAGCACTTCGATCCGGCCGAGCGCGGTGAACTCGTCACCGACACCCAGGCACTGATACTTGATGGTCGGATCCTCGCCCGGCAACACGTCGAGGTTGTCCTCGATCCACTGGGTGTAGAACAGATTGCCGAGCAGGCTTGCGACCGCGAGCTCGCGCACGGGCATCACGACGTAGATCGACATCAACTCGCGACGCACGCGGTCGAGCTCGAAATCACACGCGCTCGTCGCTTGGTCGACGATCGGGTTGCTGAAGAGGCGCAGGCCCGCGTTGAACGTCGCGACGATGTTCAGCATCGTTTCGTCCGGCGACGCCAGCACGCGCGAGAGCGCGCCGAGGCAGTCGCCAGACAGCGGCACACCCTTCTGAGGCTCGTGTTGCATCAGCTCCGTCAGATGTTCACGCACCTTCTTGTCCGGCGTCGTCGCGAGTCGCAGTACCTGGCCGAATGTGCAATCGCCGGTCATTTCCATCTGGTACAACGCAAGGCCCATAAACAGGTCGGACGCCTGTTCGTAGAAGAACTTGTTGCGCGCATCCGCCGTGTGGTACAGGCGCGCGGCGATCGCCTGCAGACGACCGACGCGCACGAACGCGGGGCTCTTCGCGATCTTGAACAGCGGGTTCCAGCGATGTGTGTAGCCGGCCTGATCAAATGGCGCCCAGCGGAATACCTTCTGCCCGCACGACTGCCGAAAACGAGACGTCAGGTCGAAGTTCTCACCCTTCACATCGAGCACGACCACCGAATCCGAAAAGGTGAGCAGATTCGGGATCACAATGGCCACGCCCTTCTGTGAGCGCGTTTTCGCGGCAACCATCACGAACTCAGTTCCGCGAAACGTCAGGTACTTGCCCTTATATCGGCCGACGATAATCGTCGGATCGCGGTAATCATCTTTCTGACGTGTACGGCCGTTCGCTTCGTCGAGCAGGCCATAGCGGCGGATTTCGTAGCTGTAGGCAAAGCGGGCGTCGCCGTGCAAGTCGCGCTTCGGCTTCATCACCAGCGCCGCGATTACCGCCGCGACCGGGACAAGCGGCACGAGGATCGACGCCGCAGTGGCCATCTGCAGGGAGCGCTTCACGCGTTTTAAGTCCCCGTAAAAGTGCCAGTAGTCGCGCAGCGTCCAGAGACCGATCACCGAATCCGGTAACTTCTCCAGCTTGGCGAACAACGTCGCGCCGGCAAACTGGCCTGCTACGGCCAGCCCCGTCAACACCACCAGCGCGAACAGGCCGCCAGCAACGACGCGATCGAACGTCGTCGCCGTTTTCAGCAGAACGGCGCTTGCACATACTCCCCACAGCATGCTCAGCGCCAAGATCAGTCCTATCACGGCCGTGATTTCGACGGGATCAGTCATCGCGTCGAGATGGAGAAGAAGGCCAGCGCCCAACGCGGCTGCGCCACTGAACACGGCCAAGATCACGGCGACAATCAGACGAGCTTTCATCGTTGCGCCTCCCCACCCGTGACCGGGTATGGCAAATCCCAGCGGTTCAGACGCTCGATGCCCGCGCGTGCCGCGCCGGCGTCCCCGTTGCGAATCGCCGCCTCGAGCAACACAAGCGCCTGGCGCTCACCGTCCGAGATCGACGGTGCGCCAGCGTCCGGATCGCACGTGTGATCCGGAATGGGCACGAAACACGTCAGCTGCTGCAGGACTTGATTGGCGCTGGCTGCCAGAAGCGCCACATGCAGCTCGTGGCGCGCGTCGAGATAATCGGCGCACGACGTCGCTGCGAGCCGAGTAGCACATGCCATTGTGATACGCGCCCGTTCCGCCGGGCTCGCATGCCGCGCAGCGTCCGCGGCCGCGATCGGTTCAAGCATGGCACGAATTGCCGCGATGTCCGCCACAAAGGTCGGATCCGTCGCACGAGCCAAACGCCAGCTGACAACGTGTCGATCAACGATCTGCCACTGCCTCTCGTCGACCACGCGCGAGCCCACCTTCGTACGCACGTCGACGACACCACGCGCGACCAGCTGGCTAACCGCCTCGCGCAGCAGCGCCCGGCTCACGCCCAGTTCCTGCGCGAGAATCACCTGCGACGGCAGCGCCCCATTCGAGTCGCACAGCGCCGGAATCCGCTCGGCTAGCCAGTCCGCGGCCGCGTGCGGCGGCCGTTCACTCACTTCCACGCGCGCGTTCATGCCAGCCCCCGCAGCAGCTTCCACTTCGTGAGCGGATCGAAGTAGATTTCCTTGAGTTGCTTGTTTTCCATGTAAAGCACCACGTCAATCGTGGTTTTCACCTCGCGCATCAAGTGATCCCACGTCAACGTCTGGCCAACCGGGCTCTGCTTCACAAGCGTGGCGATTCGCGACAGCGCGGCGATCGCATCGTTTGCGTGCACGGTCGTGATTCCTCCTTGGTGGCCGGTGTTCAGCAGGGTCAGGTAATCCCAGGTCTCGTCGCCGCGCAGTTCGGCGAGGAACACACGGTCGAACTTCATCCGCAATGTCGCCTTCACGATGCGCCGCGCCGGCAGCGATTCGCTGTAGAACAAATGCACGTGGTTCGGGTGGTACGGCAGCGGCAGCTCGTGCGTGTCTTCGATCGTCGCGACACGAGTCGCCGGCGGCACCAGGTCAGCGAGCGCCTTCGTGACCGTGGTTTTGCCGGATCCAGTGCCGCCGACAAGCACGATGTTCAGGCGGTTGAGAATCGCCAGCGTCAGGAAGCGTTCGACGTCGCGCTGCGCGAGCGCATCGAGCATTTCCAGCTCGAAGCGCTGCAGCGTGACGACGGCCGGCGCCGCGAGCGCCTGCGCTGGATTGAACACGGGCGTCGCGCCCTTCACGTCGACGTCGCCCGTGTCCAACCGGGCGGCCACTCCATCGACCACATGTCCGACGACATCGCGAAATTTCGACGAAAACCCGCTTGCCACCAGTTCCGAAACTGCAAACCGGGTCGAACTCGGCACACGCATCGTCAGCGACACCGTGCCAGGCTCACACGCCGGCGGGATCACAATCTGACCACGCTCGCCGTCAGGCAGGCGCACCGGCTTTTCCGGCTCGGCCTGCGACAGCACGGGCTTCGCCTTGTTGTAGATCGCAAGCGCCGGCGCAAACTGGAGCAGCGCCTCCAACGACGCATTCGGCAGTTCATGCCGCTGCCAACCGTCGCGTGTCTCGGTCCAGCCCTCATAGGGCCGGTTAATCGCGACCTCGGTTACACCAGGCCGCTTCAGCCACTCGCCGATTCCGAGAGTCTTGAGGTGACTGCGTACCGTCACGCTGTCGTCGTATCGCATGTTCATTAGCACTCCGATTAAATGAAGTCGGTCCGAGTCAAGGCGTGACCAGCTCGTACACGTCGGAGAAGTCGACGTCACGCGCGACTAAGATCGTCGTCATCGACCCGTACTTCGAGTACGCGGTCGGCGGCACGTTGATCGTGTTCTTCAGCGCTTCGGCTGCTACCGATTCGCCTGCGCTCGACGCGTTGTTGAACTGGATTCGGTTGTCGCCGCTTCCCGAACTCGACGCGAGACTCGACAGAGCCTGGCCAGCGTCGCCAATCAGGCTGACCATCAGTGCCCCACCGAAGCGAGTCCAGAAGTGCGTGTCGACGTAGGCTGGCAAGCCGCTGCCGCCCAGCGCATCCGCTGCCGGCGAATCCAGCTCGACCTTCACACCTGCAGGCGTCGTCAGGCGCGTCCAGATCACGAAGATCCGGGCCTGACCTTGCATCAACGCCTGTCTTTGCTCGCCCAGCACTTCCGATCCGCGCTCGATCAGCTTCACCTTGCCGTTCGCCGAATACACGTCTTTCGACGCGGTGCACGTCGTCATACCGGGGTAGTCGGTGACGATCTTCGAGTTCTGCACACACGGAATCGTGGTCCCTGCGATCAGGAGCATGTCACGGGACGGCATCAGCTCGGCCTTGACCGTGTCGAGCTTCGACGCCCGAAACTTCGCGTCCAGGCCATCCTTTGCGTATTCGACCTTCGAACCGCCGCCACCGAGGGCGTTCGTACCACCGGGCGTCTTCTGGTCGTCGAACTTCAGCACTACGTCGCCATCGAGTTTGCGCATCGCCGGCGTCTCGACCGCACTGGCCGGCACCGCCGCACCTGTGCCGCCGGCCGCAGTGGTCGCAGGTACAGATGCGGCGCTGGCAGCAGCGGCATGCGCGGGCTTCGCGAGTGCTTCGCTCGCTGCGGCGGCAGCCGCAGCTTCCTCGGCTTGCTGCTTTATAATCCTCGCCTGGTCGCCCGCGAAATCATGGCGATCGTCGGACGGCTTGTCCTTCGCCGCCTCCACCTTCGCGGCCTCCGACTCCGCATGGTGCTGCGCCGTCCACCGCTTGATCGCCACACCGACCGCGACCGCGCCGAAAATGAGGATCAGCACGAGTCCGATCACAATCGGCAGAAGCCGGAACGGGCTCTTGCGCTTCGTGCGCCTCACCCCCGGCACACCACGCTCGCCGATACCGGTCGGCTCCACCGGTGCCGAAACGGAATTCTGGTTGATGTCGTTATTCACCGCTCGCCTCCTTGTGTTTCACGAGCCGTGCCGTGCCGGGGATCGTGGTGCCCGACGGATTCAGCTGGCCGTCTGGTCGATATGCGTTGTTACGAATGCCCAGCACGGCATCGTTCAGGCGCAGGTTGAATCGACGAGCGGTATCGTGGACAACGAGCACCGGTCCACGGACGTCGTCAGGATTGACCAAACCTTCCGAGCCGTCCTCGAACACGCGGTAGATCTTCGGCAGGTCGCGGCTCGTCTTGAACTCGAAATACGTGAATCGGCCGTCATCCCACAGAGCGGTTGGTGCCAGCGTCGTGTCGCCCTGCATGTCGTAGTCGGAATTGCTGGTCGACGCCGCGTTGCCGGTCTGCTCGAGCAGCGCGCGCGCTTCGACCGAACGAGCGACGGCGGCTGCCGACGCCTTCACCCGTGTGTCCGGGTAATTGAACGCCAGCGACCAGACTGCCTCTTCGTGCTTCGCTACCGGAACCAGCTTCAGCACGTAGCGACGCTTGTTCGTCAGCAGGATCAGGTTCGTGCCAGCCTTCATCGCCTTCGGTTTGAAGAAAAAACCGTTTCCGGCGGGGCCAGCAGTCCATGCTTTGCCGTCGCCCATGCCACCGCCGTCGAGTTTTTCGCCCTTCTCGAACTCGATGACGGCCGCTTCACCTGGGCGATAGGTGATCTGATAGCTCTCGGTCGGGTCATACACCGTGCAAACGATGTGCGGGTCGCTACCGCACGCACCCGGCACGACCTCGGCGACGGCCGACTGAGCCATCGTAAGCACGGCGGCGATCGACGTCACGCCCACCGCTTTCCGGAATCGGGTATTCATCGGCTGGCCCCTCCTTGCGTGTTCGCCGGCGCCGACTCAGGCGAAGTCGCGGCCGACGGAATCATCGCTACGCCGTCCATCGCATTACGTGTCCAGTCGCGGTCGACCGAATAACTGGTGACGCGGAATCCGATCGGGTTCAGCACTTGTTCATTGCTCTTGGTCGGCAGATCGCCCACCTCATACGTGATCGTCGCGACCCAGTATTCAGTCTTGGGCGGTGGCGGCGCAGCACTTCCCTGCGTCGACAGCGAAATGGTTTTCTTCGAGAAAAACACCTGAGCAGTCGTCCCGACGAACGTAGTCGCGCCCGGTTGAGCGATCACCCGGTATTTGTCCTGAAGCACGTTCAACGGCGAGTTTTTGCGGCCGTAGAGCGCCGCGTACAGCGTCTGCTCGCGCGGCGAGTTCATCAGCGTCACTTGGTCGTACGCATCCTGAATCGTGTACCAGTCGTAGCCTTCACGCAGTTTCACGTAGTCGCGTAGCGCCTTGCGCACTTCGAGTTCGCCGAACGTCACCGAGCCACTGCGCGCAACGTCGATCACTTGCACATCGCCCGTTGCGGTGTTGTCTTTGATGACTACGGGCGGCGTCGGTCTCTTTAGTTGTACTAAAGCAGTCGAACCAAGAATTGAAGCAAGTGCGACGAACATGGCACCGCCCGCGACACGCCATGCGATCTTCGTCATGTTTTCCTGCATGCTCTGCTTCGACTTCTCGAATGCGAGCGCCTGCTTGAAATACGTGCGCGCCATTTCGCGCGGATCAGCTTCGGCAAGCTTGGTCGCGAGGTTCTGCAGCATCGCCGCGTAATTTCCATCGGCCACGACCGCGGCCGGCATGCCCTGCACCTCAGTCGATTTTTTCCTTTGCCACTTCATTGTGCGTTCCCCAGTGTCGTATGGTTCACGGGCATCCACGGTCCGCTCGGTTGCGTCGTCTTTGGCGCCGACGAGCACGCCGCGAGCAGGACGGCGCTGCAAAGCACGACGATGAATTTCATGTTTCGCTCCTATGGTTGGTCCGCCAGCTCGCACCAAAAACGTACAAGCTGGCGGACAAGCCCTTTGTTAGTTGCCCTTCTTCTGGTATTCGGCACCAGGGACGACGAGGTGCCCCGATGACTTGTCGATCGTCAGCGCCACCGGCACTCCGTCCATCGCCATCAGCTTGCCGTCCGCATAAAGAGCCGAAGACCGCTGCACCCTGAACGCATCTTTCGCGCTCTCTGCGGCGAGATTCGGCACTTTGCTCGCAACGTAGAAGTCGTTCCCATCGCCATTACGGCTGATCACCATCTCGGGCGAGCCGCGGCCGCTGAGCTTCTCCCAGTTGCCAATAAACTCCTCGCCATCCTTCTTTCCACAACCGGATTGCGTCAGCGCCACGATGACCATCGTTGCTGCTGTCACGAATCGAAGTGCCCTCATTACCTTCTCCCGGTAGTTGTCAAGATCATGCGCGGCCGAGCGAGTTGCTAGGCGCTGCCGACGCTCCACCACGGCCCCCGCCCATCAACTTCATCGCCTTCATGGCGGCACTGGCCGCATTGCCGAGCTTACCGACCATCGACGAGATGCCAACGCCACCAGCCAGTTGCGAGGCCAGAGACGGCATGCTCAGAGAGACGACAATGAACACCAATCCGGCGCCGACGATCTTTCCCTCGATGGCGTAGGTCAGCATGACGTCCTTCGCGCTGAAGCTCGTCGGCAGTACCGATGTCATGAACCGCACTTCGATTGCGCCGAGTGCCCCGAACAGAGCGACGAGAATGCCGTAGTTCAAGCACTGTCCGACCCAGTTCTGGAAAAACTGCCGCGTAGCGGGGAATAGCGCCGCAACAACGAAAGCCGGGCCGAGCGCGAGCAGCAATCCAAGCGCGAATTTCGCGAGGATGATGTATGCGGCGGCGATAGCAAGGAACGGCACACCGACCAAAATGATGCACGCCGCGAGCACGGACACCTCGATATAGAGGCCGATGTCGGTAATGCTGAGTCCTTCGTACAAACTCTTGATCGCGTCGAAGTAGAGACTCAACAGCGTGTCGAGGCCGTTGCTGAGATCACCGCCCCCCATCAAGGCACGGCTGAGATCGTCGCCCAGTCCGTTGAAGAACGGCACCACATATTCGCTGTAGTAGCCGATGTTCATCCCTGCGGTGAGCACGGCCGCCCATGCTGCCATCTTCAGCAGGAAATCCACGATCGGTTGGTTCTCATGCCCTCGCCAGTACGACACCAGAATGAGAAGCACGTAGAGGCTGAAGCCAGCAGCGACCAGCGGACTGATCAGCGAAATCATTTTGGCCGAGCCAGTGTTGATCGTGTTCAGAACGTCCTTGTCGAACGCATTGAACATATCGGTAAAGATTGTCAGTTGCATGGCCGCGCTCCTGGCTTACTGGTCGATCGGTTCGTCATGCAGGCGACGCTGCATGTCACGATGTGCGGCCTGCTGCGCAAACTCCTTCTCGGCGTCCTGCAGCTTTGCCGCCAGATCGAGGCGCATCTTGTCCGCGTTGATCGACGAGATCTCGGCCGACCACCGGTTTTGCAGATCCGCCTTCGCCGCCGGATCCTGCGTCAGGTTCGATTGCTGCATCAGCTGCTGGATGTTGTTCAGCCGGTCGATCGACGCCTGATACGCGCGCATCACCATCGCCTTGTTGGCGGCCAGCGTATTGTTCAGCCGAGTCTGCCCCGGCGTGTACGCCGTCAGCCCTTCTTGGCTGATAATGCTGTCCGCCACGCCGCTGATGCCGTTCAGCTGGCCGTTCTTCACCGCGTCGTAGACTGACTGCCATTGATCCGGCAGGTAGTTGCGCAGCGACGGGTTGTTGAGGATGTCACCAAGCCCTCGATTACCGATCACCGCCTGATACTGATTCGTGAGCGTGACGTATTGCTGCTTGAGCTGTTGCACGGTAATGATCGCCTGCGCGAGTGTCGATGCATCGAGCACCGGAATGCCCTGCGCATGCACGGTCTGGGTCGCGCAGAACGCTACGATCGCTGCGCCGCCAATCAATTTGCGGATGATTTTCATCGCGTGTTCTCCAGTTAAGTTGCGGTGCGCTCAGTGCGCGGCGGCCGCGGCCGAAAACTTGTGTTGCTCCAGCTCGAGCAGCTGCCGGAGCGTCGTATTGACCATGACCAGCTCGGCCAGAATCTGCTGATTCATGTCGCCAGCCGCCGGCGACGCAACCTTGTTCGCTGTCGCGTAGGTCGACGGCAGCGCTCCGAGATTGGCCGGCAGCTGAGCCTGCAACGCCCTCGCCTGCTCGACCGCTGCAACGGCACTCCCGCCGTCGACCGTGACACCAACCTGGGCGTGCGAGGCCGCCGCGGCCACCATCGTCACCGCCATCACGACAGCCTTCTTCAACACCGTTTTCATCGTCATGCTCCTTGGTTGAACTGTTGTTACTGCCGGACCATCGCGAGCACGTCGAGGTCGTGCGGTACGATCGAGCGGCGCTGATGGCGGATCGCGTCGAGATACGCCAGCGCAACGGGGAAATCGGCGTTGCGGTCCTGAAGATCGGCGGGTGTAACTTTGATCGGCCGATACGGATTCATGGGAAGCTCATTGACGGGAGACGTGTAACCCCGCCACAAGACCGCGGCCGCGAACCCGCAGAAAAACATACCCAGGGGGCCAGGCCAGTTCTTCCAGATGCACGCCGAAGCCACCCCCAATCCCACGAGACTGATCAGGCAAGTCGCAATCACGATCCGGCCATTGCGAACTTTTCGATCCCACACCCGATCGTGTTCAGACGCCCACTGCTGCAGTTGCTCGCCAGTCGCCGGCCCGATCGCCGACACGCGTTGCAGTTCCAGCATCTCCAACGGATCGCGCTTCATCGTCACTCGACCTCCTCCGCCGGCGTGGCCTCGGCCTCGGGCTTGCGGTCGCGTTTGCCCTTTCGACGTGCCTGAAACATCTGCATGCGAAGATCCGTATCGCCATGCGCGTCACGCGTGCATTCTTCCCAGATCGCGACGTTGTCGAGACTGCTGGAAAGGACCGCAATCTCGTCGTTCATGCCCGCCAGGTCGAGTGTCGCGAACGCGGACTGGTTGCTCTGCTTGATCAGGAACGTGCGCGATTCCTTCGACAGTGCCTTCAGCGTCCGGAACTCACGGTCGGTCAGATTCAGCAGCTTGTAACCGTCCGGCGTCGCATCCGGGTTCGGCAAGTAGATCTTCGTAGCTGTGAGGTCACGAATCTCGGCGAACACCGGGCACTGGATCGCGTCCTCCGGCGACTGCGAATCCAGAATGAGAAATTCGTCGGCCTTCCGGCCGGTCTTCAACGACTTGCGGATCAGCTCCTGCGTGGTGGGATAGCTGGCCGGCAACCAGAACTCTGCGATCACGGTTGCAAGCAGGCCGCCCTTGCGCTGCATCTGATCTTTTAGGTACAGCAGATGCGCGAGCACCGGCTCCGTTGCGGCATAGCCCTTCTTCAGGAAGTCCGTCACATCGAACCCGATACGGCGCAGGTCGGCAATGTTGGTCAGTGCGCTCGGTTCGTTGTCCAGCGCCCACGCGAATCGACCGTTAGTTGCGTGACACCACTGGCTCAAACGCAGCCACAGGCTGTTTTCTTCGCCGGTATCCGGGATCGACTCCATCAAGCGACTGAAGGTCTTATGTTCGATGTTGTCCAGCGACATGACCGTGTCGACCGCATGCTTGATTTGGCGCTGATCGTCAGCGCTCAGCTTGCCGTTTTCGTCGCGGCAGCATGCGCCGACCAGGTCATAAAGATGCGCGCGGTTGCGCTTCGTATCGGGCAGGCCGAGCGGCGCAAGACCGGTCGGCTCACCTTCGCGCAGCGTGTAGTAGATGGCGCCCATCTCCTCGAGGAAGATCCGCAGGCCTTGGTCGAGATCGAGCGCGAAAATCTTCGGGTCGAACCGCTCGAGGAAGGCGAGCAGCATCGTCTCGAGCGTCGTCTTGCCGGTGCCAGTCGAGCCGAGAATCAGGGTGTGGCCGGCGACCTTCTCGCCGACGCTGTTCTCGTCCAGGCGCGACGCGTGACAGTTCAAGCTGAACAAGCTCTTCGCAACCGTCTGCACCGGCATGAGCGCCGAGCCGTCACCGAGCGGATTGCCGCGAGCCTTGCCCGCCGAATACGTATGCATCGAAAACGACGACGCGAGGTTGCGCGTCGACTTCGGCATGGGTCGCGGCTTCGTCTTGAAGCCGGGCACCTGGCTCATATACGTGTACGGCGCCGATGCTGTTGCCTTCACGAACTTGAAGCCGCAATCGTTCAGCGCCCGGCTCGTCACATACGCTCCGTTGCTGATAGCTGCTTCCGCCGTGTCGCCATATACGATGAGCGCACCGTGATAGTCGCCAAACGCGAGATCGCGCCCAGCGATCAGCGCGAGTGCTTCCTTCAGTTCGCTGATCTGATGCGTGGCCTTGTCTTCGACGGACTCCAGGTTATTGATCTGCGCCTGAATCGCGTCCATCGCTTCGGCGGTGCTCAGACAGCCAAAGCTCTGCGTGAACGTGAATTCGACCGGCAACGTCAGCAACGGATTCGTCTGCCCCCATCCGGCCTTCGGGAAATCCTTGAGGTCGTAGCAGGTTGCAAAGCGAGTCGACCGGTCCGTGCGGATCTCGACGGTGTCGTAATGAAAATGCAGATGCGACGTCGGGATCAGATCTCGCCCTGTTGCCTGCGTAACCGGCACGCGCTCGTCGATCCCGTTCACCAGCTCGCCGATGAACTGATACGGTTCCGAGAACAGGATGCCGTTGTGCTCGTAAGTCTCGAGCGGCTGCGGATCGTAGGCGATCAGGGACTTCGTCAGCGACTCGCCGAGTTCCTCGAGCTCACGCACCGACTCGTCCAGGTCGTCGCCCTGCAGGATCGCGCTGATGTAGAAACTGTTCTCGTAATGATGGTGCTTACGGAAACGCTGCAGGTACTTGTCGACGGCCTGCTGGATGAACGGGTTGTAGAAGCGGTACTCGTCGCCGAACGACACGCGACGTCGGCGGAACGTGCTCCACAGCGACAGGCGATTGCCCTTTTCCAGCGTCATCGCGGCGAGCTGGCGATTCCAACTGTCGTAGCGCGCCTCGATCTCGCCGCGGCTGACCGATTCGAACGGCACGCCGTTCACGCGCAGCACCATCATCGCACCGCCGTTGTCGATGCTCGTCGTGGTCACCGACACCGGGCGACCAATGCGCGGCAGCTTATCCTCCGCAGCCGCGACGAGTCGATTCAGATCGTTCGTTACACGCATCCTTCGTCTCCTGCAGCACCCGCATCAGGCTGGCCCTTAACGAGGCGTAACTCCGCCTCGGTCAGGCGCAGCATGTCGTAGAGCGCGGCACTGGTACTCTTACCCGCGCCGGTGGCCCCTATGACCATCGTGTGGCCCAGCTCGACCGGCCACACACTCGCGGCACCGCCGGCGTGCGGGACGGTATGGCGGTTACTCATCGTTATCCTCCTGTACCTGCGTGAGCAGGCTTTGACGCAGCGCCTCGAAGCGCTCCAGATCCTTGCCGTGCGCAAACGAACGTGTGTAGACACCGACATCGCGGCCATAACGCATCGGGGCGAGCGTGTAGGTTTTGCCGAACACCGACACGCGTCGGCGATCGAACCAGCAGCGGAATTCCAGCCAGAACAGCCGCAGCGCCTGGTCGTCGGTTTCGCAGACGAACCGGAAGAACATGAAGATCGGCACGCCGGCCGAGCCGATCAGCAATCCGCCCGGCCCGAGCACGAAGCCGCCGATCATGCTGGAGATCAGCGAGGCACAACCGATGATCAGCGCCGGGAACATAGGTACGCCCCCGATCATCGCGACACGGTTAAGGCCCGCATAAGACGGATACAGCGTGCGTTCGTCTTCCATAGCGATCAGCCGAACAACCCGAATGCCCAGCCAGCCAGCACGAGCGCGGAGCCGACACCCGCCACCTTCGCGATGCCGCCGCCGAAATCGTGAATCCAGTCCGCTTTGTTGCTCCAGCACTGCACACCTTGCCAAACCAGGTAGGCGCCAGCACCGATACCAGCAAGGCTATAAAACCAGGTCGTGAAGGTATTGACGGCTTGCGTACCAGCATTCAGGCCGCCTCCGGCGTATGCAGCGTGCGCGGCTACCGACATGACAACGCCGACTGCAACGCGGCGGGCGGCACTCGCGCGTTGCGTCGCAGCTCCGTCGACCAGCGCCGGCGCTACGACACTCGGACGCAGCGTTGCCGCGACTCGGTTCAGTGTGGTTTTGGGGAAACTCATCTTCATCGGATGCTCCGTTAAAAATCGCCCAGGGCGTCCCAGGCGGGGTGTTGGTCTGTCTCGCGGCCACGATCGGCCCCGGTTGTAGATGAATCGTCGGCCCGTCGCAGGCGCGCCGGCCGCGCTGCGCCACGCGAAGCTGGTGCTGCACCGTCCGGTACGACTGCGATCGGCGGCACGACCGTGGCACTGGCTCCAACGCTTGTTGCGTTCGTGGCCACGCGCTGCACGTAGCTCGTACCGCCAAAATCCCGCTTGAAGCCTCGTGTGAAGTTGCCGCTGTAGTAGCAGCTGAGCGCCGCACGCACTGCGTCTTGCGGCACGCGGCCACCGGCCGTTGTACGCGTGTAGCAGTCGGCGAGGATGGCGCCGCCAGCGCGCAGATTCGCGCATGGGTCGAACACGGTTTCGGACGTGAGCCCGTAGATGCGGAGGTTCGCGCAGTTGACTTGCGCGAGGCCCATGCTGTAATTCCAGCCGGCCGCCTCGAGCGCACGCGCGGTTGCCACCGCCTCATCGCGCGAACGCGGCTGACGCGCGAGACGGCCCCCGACCACGCCGATCGCGTACGGATTGAAACCCGATTCCGTCTTGACGATCGCCTGCAGGGTTGTCGGATGCACGGTCGGCGCACACTGTTGCGCCAGCATCGCGAAGTCAATCGGCATCATGCGTGCTCCTTTGCCCTCCATCTTCTTGTCATCGAATGCGCGCGAGCGCAGCGTCGGATCCGCGCGATCGACGAGCGGGGCGAGATCCGCGCGGTTCGCGGCGAGCGCAGCCAGCACGTCGGGTACCTCGCCGTGCTGCGCTTCGGCCAGGTAGCGGTTCTCGGTACGCGGATAGGTCGTGAGCTTGTAGCGGTCGTAAAGCTCCTGGGTGGCCTCCAGCACTTCGGCCGCCGTGCACCCGAAGCGACGGCACGCCTCGACCGTCAGCTCGTTCATCGACAGCGGGAGCGGCGCCAGATCGCGCGCCGGCTTGCGCTCGAATGCGCTCACCGACGCCGGGGCATTGGTCAGGCTTTGCGCGAGCGCGGCGGCGACGTCGGGATCAACTAGCCGTCCGTCCTCGTCCAGGCCTGGTTGATCGTGAGCGGCCCGCCACTTCGCGGTAAATGCCCCCTTCGCGTGCTGCAGCTGCGCAGACAACAGAAAGTACGACGTCGCCGTGAAGCGCTCGATCTTGTCGTCACGCTCGAACACAATCTGCAGCACGGGTGTTTGCACACTGCCGACGCTCAGCAACGCGTCGAAGCCAAGCGATTGCGCGCGACAAGTCGCGGCGCGCGTGAAATTCAAACCGAACAGCCAGTCGTATCGGCTACGCGCAAGCGCCCAGCGACACCAAGCGCGGAATTCCGGCTCGTCGTTGTCGCGCAGATTCGCGAGCGCCTTATGGATCTCGTTCGGGTTGTTGTTGTTCGCCAGCAGCCGCTTGACCGGCAACGTGTTGCCCAAGTATTCGAGTACCACGTCCGCCAGCAGCTGGCCCTCGGCATCCGGGTCGCTCAAATGCACAACCTCGTCCACGTTGGTCAGCAACTGGCGGATCGCGTCCAGAATCGGCGCGTGTTGCTCTTGTGGCTGCAGAACCCACGTCGATGGGATGACGGGTAGATCGCTCGCATGCCAGATCTTGTTGCCATTCCGGTTGAGCGGAACATCGTCAGGAAGATAGAAATCGGGCATCGCCTGGGCCAGGATGTGCCCCTTCAGCGGCACGAAGAAGTCGTCGCCAACCTTGTAGGCCGCACCATTGCGCGACGGACGGCCATCGAACACGGCCATCACGTCCTTGGCAAGAGACGGTTTCTCAGCGATATACAGACGCGCCACTCTTACTGGCCCTCCATCCCCGCCGCGAGCGCGCGGACGTAACCGCTGTTCGGCAATTCGTGTTTTGGCTGGTCGAAAAAGCGACGCGTGCTGAGCGAATCCTGCGTGTGAAACGCACCGGGGTGCGCCACACGCAGGACTTCAATCAGAGCATCGACAGCGTCGGCCCCTTCGAACGATGCATTAAGGAGTGCTTGTTGTTCTACGTTGGTCAGTGACATAGCATGGCCCTCCGGGAGGATCAGTCAGTGACGGTTGCCGAGCCCGAACCAGGGCGACGGCGAGCCGTTGCTCCCGTTGCCGTTACGGTTGTTCTCTTGGTCGTCGATCCAGCGCTTCGCGCTTTCAGCAGGATCGTAGAAGGGGGTGGTCGAGCCGCCGCCGAAGTATTCGGTGCGCGAGCTGGACTTGGTGCCGAGGGCGCCGCTGATGTTCCACCAGACACGCGTAAATACCTGACCGTTGAGCTTTACCTGGATAACGCTGTGAGCGCGACAAGCCGGGCCGTAGAGGTTGCTGTAGTACATCAGGTCATACGGGCAGAACGAGCCGCTGGCACCGCCGTTGCCGCCGGTGATCGTGGTCGACTTCACCAGTTGAAGAACATCGTCCGGAATGGCGCGACGAAACTCCTCGGGCAGAGCGTCCCAGCTTTCCATCAGGTTGCAGGTCGGGAACGGGTGGCCATGGCTAAGCTCGTCCCAGAGCTTTTCAATCGGCGGCACGCACGCACCTTCGTGCTCGGGTCCACGAGGATCGGAAAGACACAGCAGAACTTGACAGCCCCAGCCGTCAGCATGCGCCGGCGCGGCGGGCGCGAGCAGCGCGGCCGCAACAGCGAACGCGTGCAGGTTTACCTTGGTCGCACGACGGGACCAATGCGCTACAATGGATGTAGCCATTCCTGTTTTCCTCACAGTTACTGCGTAATGGTCAGGTTGATGTCAGTGCGCCAACACCGACATCAACCGCTTCAAGCACTCCCTCCGTTCTCGGAGTCGTTCGTCGTCTCTGTTTTCGCCAAATCGGCGGCCATCAATTATTTCAGTTCGCTCACGAGTTGCGCATTCTTGGATCGCCCCTCGGCCTTAGCCCGTGACTTGAGCCATCGGTCGACCTCTACCGGCAATCGACATTGCGACCCGCACTACATCCTCCATGAAATTAGTCACTCCGAGTGATGATTTACGTCACTATACGATTGTGTCTGCATAGTGTCAAATACTCCACCTATGGATGACACTTACCGCTCCCAATTCCGACTCCCGTGGTCCGTCTACCTTCAGCTCAAAGAGGCGGCCCAGGAAAGCGGCCGCTCTTTGAATGGTGAGCTAGTTGCTCAACTTAGCGCCTCTCTGGCCCGTAAATCGGGCGAGCCCGCGAAGCCAGCTCCGCTAAGCACGGAGCAACTGGCGAAGGTGCTACAGCAAATCTCGCTGCCAAATCTTTTGACCGTCAATGAGCTTGAAACTGTTGCGAAGCGTCTCCAGAAACTTCTGGATAGTGACACCTAGTTGACTTGCCTAGTAGGCACGCTGCGCAGTGCAGCGTGCACCGTCTGCGCAAACATGATCGCGTGCTCGCCATCACCATGCAGGCATAAGGTCTGAGGCGATAGTCTGATTCGATTCCCATCACGCGCTCGCACCGTACCCGTTTCTATCAAATCACTCACTCGGCGAGTCACTTCGTTGACGTCATGGATGACTGCGCCGGGCTCGGCCCTCGGCAGTAGGCGTCCATCGGCAGCATAGCCACGATCCGAAGGCCTCGTCACAGGCCTGCATGCCGAGCTCGCGGGCGAGGCGGACAAGCTGGCCACCCGCCAACCCATAAATCACCAGCGACGGATCCAGGTCGCGCACGGAGCAAACGATTGCTCGGCAAACCGCAATGCTCTTTTCCGCGTCGTTGTACAGCGCCCCGTGGGGCTTGACGTGTGCCACGCGTCCCCCGAACGCACGCACAATTCCATCCAGCGCACCGATCTGATACTGCACGCCAGCGTAAATCTCTTCGTACGTCAGTTCCATCGATCGGCGGCCGAAGTGCTCTCGATCCGGATAGCCCGGATGCGCACCCACTGCGATTCCGCGCTTCAATGCCGCTTTTACGATGGTCCTCATCGTCGACGGATCGCCCGCATGCCAACCGCACGCAATGTTCACTGACGTCGCGTAGTCGAGCAATGCGAGGTCGTTGCCGCTCCCCTCTCCAAGGTCGACGTTCAAATCAATCTTGCGCATTGGAAAGCCCCTCTTCGCCAATTTGATGGCAGTGCTGACGGATACGCAATGCACCATCACCGATGTACACGTTGTCGTACTCACATCGAGAACCGTCGTTTTCGACGGTAAGCGTGGTCAGCGAAGACGAATTTGAAGCTCCACCCGTCCCAACAATGACGGCGAGGACATAACCTACAGCTACCACGATCAGGGTGATCGCACTCTTTCTCGCTGAATTCATCGGGTTACCTCTGTATCAGCAACAGCCGCACAAGCTCGGCATGCCCGCGGTTGGCACGCCCGGAACTGCGCCAACATCTGCGCCGTTTCATAGTCGCTCAACAACGAGTCGCGACTATCGTCCTTAGCGGCGCGAGAAATCGCATCGAGAAGTTCTCGGGGCGCGGGATCACGAACGGTTACACCGCTAGCGGCCATGCCTTGGTAGTTCTGGCGCACACGCTCAGGCAACCGCTCCCATGCGTGTTTTTCAGTCTGCAGGCCGGCAGCGAAGATTACGGCGCGTTGGTGCTGCGGTAGTCCGTCGAGAAAGTGCTTATTGGCAACGAGAAACGAAACCGGATACGCGTAGCCGAGAGCGGTGAAATTTGGCAAAACTTCGGCGTATGCTCGACCGGCAGCACCATCACCAGACGACATTACCGCATCAACTCCGCCGGCTTTTATTTGGTCGAGTGCTTCCTGAATCGGCAGAAAAACCACGTCGGCGCCGAGCATTTGCATCACCCGCCGAGACGATTCATCGTATGTGCGTATCCTCATGCCAACCAAGTCCGACGGCGAACCGATCGCTGTTCGCGACCAGATTCCAGTCGGTGGCCACGGTATCACCGCAAGGAGGACAAGATCTCGGTGTGCGAGGGCAGCCCGGTAGGCCGGTTTAGCCACTCGCGACATCTCGCGCGCCTCGGCAATGGAATTCACCTCATATGGCCGAATCGACAACGCCAAGATTGCGTCGCGGGAAGCCAAGTCGCCGGCGAAAAGCACACCGAAGGGTTGTCGGCTGATCCGCTCCTGAACCGCCGTAACCCCATGTTTATCGGTGAAATGGGGAACGGCACGGGCAGCGTCCTTGCCCGCTTCGTTCAGCAGGCGCGCGAAATCCTCGGCCGCCTGCCCTGAAACGGTGTCAGCTGGGTAAGCCGTCGCAATGGACCACTCGGGCCTCGGCGCCCCCTGCGCAACGTCGATCGAACTCGCCATCGGCGCGACGATCGCTAACAGCAGGCCCGCCAACCCCTGGGCCGTCACTATCCAGGCTCTCTTTCCTTTCGGCATTCCGCCGCTCCGTATTCGCTCGAAACCTCACGGAATGAAGCGTAACGGACGGTAAGAGGTAATGGCTATATCACTGTTTTTCATGATTTTAGACGCCTTTATGTCTAATCAATCAACTTGATCGATCAGACCAGCGTCGGACGCCATGCGAGCACAGGCACGAATATCGTCGCGACCCATCTTGATTTTGATCGACTTGTAAAGTCGGTATATCTGTCGCTGGGTCAGTGCAAGATCTGCGGCAGCATGTGTGGCATCCCCCCCTCGGCGGATCCACTGCAGGACGATTCGCTCGGCGTCGCTTAACTGATACTGCGAAGCTGCAGCCCGCCGAAACCTGATCGCGGGCCAGTCCAGCAGTTCCTCGGCGAGGCCCCTTAGTTCTCGCTGACCTTGCCAAATCGTATCTTCGCCGGCTGGCCGCGCCTCGCTTGAGCTGACGTGCAAGAGGCCAAATACCTTCCCCTCATCCGAACCGCGATTTGCCGGTAGGAACACGTTGCTTCGCAACCCGTATAGGACGGCCTCGCGCGCGAACCACGGCCCGTTCGAGCTACCGAAGGATTCGAAGCCACGCGCTGGCATAACGTTGCTTCGCGCGTATTCCAAAACTGGATCCGTAACCACACGGCGCTCGTACACTTGCAGCCAACTGGGCGGACACGCTGCCAGAATGACGTGGGTGTCGATCACTGCGCCGGCGACTGGGGAAATTGTCGACATCGACAGCCAGTGGAACAGTGCATACGTGCCGCCGCGTGTTGCGCAGATGGTACGCATCAGAGCCAGTACATCCAGTTCGCCGAAGCAATCGGCTACGCTCGCGATAGGGCGGACGCTCGCTTTACGACGCGGGCGTCGCTCTACCGAATCAACGATGGCACGGTACTGCGGCGCCAACACGTCATTGTATGGGTCATTTTCCAGAAACTCGGTTAATTGGGCACCATCTGATCCGTCGAATAGCAGCACAACGACGCTTCCATCGCGTCTCGTGTGGATTCGCTGCAACAACACCCCGCGTTCATGGCCGTCGATCAATCTAAGCACGATCGAGCCATCGCGCACTGGTATTCTGGGACCAGAATTGACATGTTCGGTGGTATCGCTGAACAACTGATGAAGCTCACGATTCATGACCCCGCGGCTCCACCAAGTTGTTCGAAATTTCGACGAACTCTTCTGCGGAGAAGAGACTCCCATACACCACTACATTTGGAAAACCCTTAAGCCAGGAAAGCTGTTCCAGGCTACTCACCCCGGCAACTTGAATTTTCAGCCCGAGTTCAGCACACGTCGTCAAAATACCGGTAAGCATAGACTCCGCAACCTTGTCCGCTGCCGCAGCGGCCAGCAGCTGGCCGCCGACCTCCACGCCTGCAAGCGGCAACAAACGAACGATCGAGATCGACCAATCATCGCCCGTTATATTCGCCGCATAGATATCTATTCCCCGCTCGCAAAGCTGCCTCAGCGTCTGGATTGCCCGCGGGTGCCCGATGAGATCGCCCGGTTGAGAAATGCCAAGGCGCAGGCGGTGCCAATCGAACGCGTGCGTTGCCTCAATGTAGGTTAGAAGCTGATCTAGATCGCCCTGAAGCACAACAGCCGCAGGAATGACCGCATACACTGGAATTTGAAGGCCCATGTCGTGAATGCATATCTCATTCAGTTGATAGGTTCCCAACCGGAACAGAAGATCATGCCTATCAGCAAGCTCATGCAGCTGTACCTCCTCACGCACGTCATCAGCTGATCTCGGCCACGCCAACGAAGCGCGCAGCGCAGTCAATCCACGGGATTGCGCCTTGACAATCGGTTCGTATCGGACCACTAGCGCCCGGCGCTCCATTGCCAGTGACAGCTCCCGAAAATCGTCATCATCGAGATCCAGCCGATGCGCCATCGCGTCTGTATAGATGCGCACCTCGCTCTCGCCCGACTTCGCGGCCGCACTCTTTGCCTCGGCCATTGCACGGTTTGCGTTTCGCCATAACTCCGGCCCCGCTGTCGGCGACAACTCGAGCGACGCGATGCCAATGGCAACCTTCATCAAATAGGTGTGGCCGCGCAAACCAAACGCCATCGAAAAGGCTTCGACGATAAGCCGGGCCGTCCCGAACGCCTTCGACAATGCATCGTGATCGCGAATCAGCAAGCTGAATTCATCACCACCAACGCGCGCTACCCGTATGTTGTCTGCAGCAACTCCTCGCAGTCGATCGGCAACAAGCCTCAGCAATGCATCGCCGGCGTCCTGACCGAGCAAATCATTCACTCGACCAAAATCTCGCAAATCTAGAGTGAGCAGGGCGATAGAGTTCGCCGCGACCGGGACGTGCGCACAGTGCGCATCAATCGCATCCCGAAAACTACGTCGATTTTCCAATTCGGTCAGCGGATCGGTTTCAGCTGCCTTGCGCATTTCCTCTTCGGCGTGGATGAGTCTGCTTGCATGGCGCACCGCCAGGAACGTTGCTCCCAAGACGATCATCAAGAGAAGTGTCAGACAGGCCACGTATGCGCCCAGATGCGCGCGAAACGGCAGCATTGCTTCGTCCTTCGACAAAGCCACTGCTGCGATCACCGGATATCCGTCGACATGGGCATAGGCAAAGATCTTCGTTGATCGATCGACTGGATCGTCCAATTCACCAGATCGGACATCTGAGTTATCGAGATACGTAGAGAAACTTGGACCTGTAGCCGTGGCAGGCGCACCAGGTTGCGAGCGCGCAAGCAAAGTGCCATTGCTGAGGAATGCGGCCAGCGCACCGTGTTCGCCAACGTTTGCGCGACTAAGAAAGCCTTGGGACAGGTATTCCGGGTGCTCGGATGTCACGACTACGCCAGCAAAGCCGCCGTCGGTCTTGACCAAACGCCGGCTGAATTGGATTGTCACGTCACCTGAGACTCGCCCCTTTACTGGCGCCCCGATGTACAAGGCCGCATCGGAATTATTCTTGTGGAAGACAAAATGCGGTCGATCGCTAACATAGACCGGCTTGCTTAGAGCGTGAGGCCAGGTTTGTAGCACTTTGCCGTCTGCCCCGACAAGAGTAATCTGTGCTGCGGAGTCCGGAGTAATGGCAGCGCCATCAATGAGCGATCTCAGATCGAATGCCGCAGGTGCCCGATCATACTCGTATCGAATCACCCCAGTAAGCGCGTCGGCATTCGTCACCACTTTCTCTAGGTGCACGGCATACGATTTGGCAACGATCTCAGCAGATCGTCGCGCAGCAGCATACGTACTCCGCCATTCATTGAATGCAGCGGCAATTACAGCGATGCAAAGCACGACGCATAACAACGAGCCTATGCTCAAAATTCGACGACGAATCAAGGCCTGACGGCATTCAATAGCGTTCGCCACGTTATCCTCCGACGATTTCCAGCCACCACTATAACTGACCGACGACGGCCACGGACGCGTTCGTCACCTCAATCTGTTCTTTCGTGGAGCGGCGGTGCCGGCGTGTGGCGCTGCTGGGTTTTCGCGTGTCACGGCCCGCGCGGGCTTGTCGACTCGCAGGCCGCGAAAAGACGGGTGTCGCAACTGACCGCCCGGGGTCCATTCGAAAAGCAAATCGACCAGATGTCGAGATGAATCGGCCCGGGTTTTTCGGAGACCTCAAACTTTAAAAGAATGAGGTCATGGAAAGCTTACCAAAAATCAATGTATGCCAGAAAAAATGATTAATTAAAAGAATTTTTAATTCACAACGCCAGGACATTTTTTAATTGAAGTCAATTTGCTATATTGCGACAATATAGCCTATATTATCCTGGCATCTTCATTGGTCTTTCATCGAATACCTAAATGTGAGCCCCCCCTCAACGTGGCTTTTGTCGGCAGTACAGTTTTTACTCGTCACGGGATGGAAACGAAGGCGCTTGGCGGAGGGCTGCGGGTGCGACACGGATGTGTCGACTGTTGACGCGACTTACGCTGTCAGGCACCTTCCTTTCGACTCGACGAACCACTTGAAGGCAGGCTCCGGATGGCGGCCGGTGGGCGCGGCCGTAAGCAATTATTCGTCGAAACGCTGCCAGATGCGAACGTCCGGTGCCTGCCCTGAAGTGGTTTGTCGTCTTGGGGCGCCGCTTCTTGAGGAACCTCGATGAACGAAACAAGTTGGAAAATCTGCAATTTTGTGAGGTCCTCGACTGGAGGCGAGGCTTGTGTTACCGCGACGCAGATCGCACAAGGCGTATCGCTCGATCTCGGTCTTGTCTGCAGCCATCTTGCTCGGCTCGTTCGCGCAGGATACTTTCGCCGCATTTACACCCGTCCGACGCAGTACCAGTGGATGGGCAAGGTGTTGCCTGAGCGCCCCCATTCGCCGGGCACTCCGACTGAACTGACTCATTGCACTGCGCTTGATAATCTGCAAGTTAATGCGGCGGTATTGCGGGCGGTCGCCGCCCTGCATCAAATGACCCACGACGGCGTTGGTGCACGGATGGGCAAATGAGAGATTGCGGTAATAGAGTGACGGTCCGCCCATTGAGACATTCCGCACAAGCACAACGCCGCTCGAGGGCATCACATCACGAAGATGGCGCACCGCGTGACGAACTGGCCCGAGGACGAAACGGGTTTGCGCAGCCGGGGCAGTCTGACGTTGTGGATCATGCCCGAGGCGCTGGCGCATTGGCGAGCCCCCCCCCCGTCGCACCACGCGGGGCGGACAGCCCCGGTATTCGGATCTGGCGATCGAAACCGGGCTGATGCTCTATATCCTGTTGCTCGTCTGGTTCGCCATCAGTGGACCCAGCGAACGAAAGGGACTTCCCCGTCCCGAGGCTGCGGCGGAAGCCGCGAATCGGCATCAACGTGCCATGATGAAGCTCTCGACCTTCATCAACACCAACAGGAGGGGAAGTCCATGCCTATTGTGACCATCGGAATCGACCTTGCCAAAAATGTTTTCGCCGTTCACGGCGTGGACGAGGTTGGCAAGGCGTTGCTGATCAAGCCACGTGTATCGCGCGAACAACTGGTAACCTTGATTGCACAGTTGCCGCCTTGCGTCATTGGCATGGAAGCATGCTCCGGCGCGCATTACTGGGCTCGTGTATTCCAACAACACGGCCATACAGCCAAGTTAATGGCGCCCAGGCTCGTGGCGCCTTATCGCATGTCGGGGAAGCGCGGCAAAAACGATGCGGCGGATGCGGCCGCCATTTGCGAGGCGGTCACCCGCCCGAGCATGCGTTTCGTACCGCTGAAAGACGAGCATCAGCAAGCGACGCTCTCCCTGCATCGGACCCGGCAGGGATTCGTCGAGGAACGAACCGCTGCCTACAACCGGATGCGTGGCTTGCTCGCCGAATTCGGCGTCGTGCTACCTCGGAGCCCGGAGCGACTGCGAAGAGAGAT
>Ga0157367_1000180_pt1 | contig 33722 bp, 19 predicted proteins | sample AttbisABBM2_FD_113142 | JGI IMG/M metagenome (GOLD analysis project Ga0157367, IMG submission 113142) | Fungus gardens microbial communities from leaf cutter ant in Botucatu, State of São Paulo, Brazil - Atta bisphaerica ABBM2 | ecosystem: Host-associated > Fungi > Mycelium > Unclassified ... | reverse complement strand
GATCAGCAGCACGTCCGGTTGCGCGGCCGCCGCGTTCGTCAGGTAGCCGCTGAACTCCTTCTCGGCGAGCGAGTGGTAGCTGTTGCCGACGTGCTCGATGCCCTTCTCCTTGAAGATCGCCTTCGCGGCGGACAGCAGGCCCTCGCCGAACACGTATTGCGGCGTGATCGTGTACCAGCGCTTCGCTTTCGGCAGCATCTGGAACAACGGCCGCACCGTCTGCTCGATCGCGCCGAAGGTCGGCACCGACCAGCGGAACGTCGCATCATTGCAGTCCTTGCCGGTCAGTTCGTCCGCGCCCGCCGTCGTGATGAACACGCCGCCCGCCTTCTGGACTTCCTTGCCCATCGCCAACGACTCGGACGACAGGATGCCGCCCGCGAAAAAGCGAGCCCCCTTCTGCTGCGCGATCTCCTGCACGCGCCGCACGGCGGTCGCGGGCTTGCCCTCGGTGTCGAGCGACGTATAGGCGAGCGGCGCGCCGAGCACCTTGCCGTATTGCTTGACGGCCAGCTGCATGCCGAGATCGGCGTACTTGCCGTTGGCGGCGAACGGGCCGGACATCGGCACCGGGCATGCAAGCTGGATGGGCGAGCCCTGCGCGTACGCGACACGGGACGACATGCTGCCGAGCGCGCCCGGCACGGCCGACAGCGCGGCCAGTTTCAACAGTTCTCGGCGATTCAAGTTGACGCTCCTGATAAAGGGGGACACACGATGCGACCGACTGCCAAACCGTACCCACGCCCTGCGGGATGCGCGTCGCCGGTTGATCCTATTTATCATGATAAATAGAATGAACATGATGCTAGAGTTGATCAAAATTGGTGTCAATCAGGCAAAATTCCGTACCCCGCGCCGAACGGATCGTCGCCGACGAACGTGGCGCGCAGTCAGACAAAGGAGTCTTGAAGATGGTCATGGACCGAGCCAGGGCGGGCCTCGCGGTCGAAATCAAGCAGCCGAAGCGGGCCGACCTCGTCGCCGAGGAGATCAAGCGGCTGATCACCGAGAAGGATCTGAAACCGGGCGACCGCCTGCCGCGCGAGGCGGAACTGCAACAGCTGTATGCAGTGAGCAAGAGCACAATCCGCGAGGCGCTGAAGTCGCTCGAGGTGCAGGGGCTGATCAAGGTCACGACGGGGCCGTCGGGTGGCGGGATGGTCGTCGAGGTGCCGCTCGACCGCACGCTGCAGCTCCTGCAGAACTACCTGTTCTTCAAGGACGTGTCGATCGACGACATCTATACGGTGCGCAAGCTGCTCGAACCCGAGCTGGCCGCCGGCGCGGTACCGCACCTGACGGAGCGCGACTTCGCGGCGCTGGAAGCGAACATCGCGTGCTGCGACGGCGGGTCGGGCGTGCACGATCGCGGCCACATGCTGCGTCAGCGGCAGGAGGACACGACGTTCCACGACATCCTTGCGGCCGCGAATCCCAATCCGTTCCTGCGCTTCAGCTGCGAACTGATCAACGAGATGATCCGGCAGTTGATCGAGTTCCGGAACGATACGCCGCTCGTCGAGCACAAGCGCTTCGGCGAAGCGAACGTATCGATTCACAAGGCGATCCTGCAGGCTGCGCGCGAGCGCGATGTCGAACGCGTCCGCGCGCTGATGGTCGAGCACATGACCGAGGCGCCCAAGCATGTGAAGCGGATGAAAGGCAAGCTGCGCGGGCGGTTGATCCTCGACTCCGAGATCCGCAGGCGGACTGCCGCTGATCCGCTTTAGGAACCTGATCGTTCCAATCTGAAAGTGAGTATTGCGGCAATCCTGCCCCGATACCGGGAGGTGGTTTGCCATGAAACGCACATGTTTATCGATTAGCGGCGAATTGAAATTACCGTTGCGTTCGGAGCGGCCAAAGCAACGAATTCGCCGCGCAAGCATTGGCGGCGGCTGGATAGCGGCAACTGGCGCGGCGCTCCCAAACACTATGAGCAGCTCACGCTTAGTAACCAGGGACGTAGTACGCAAGCGTGGGGAAATGGAGCCCGGAACTCCGCGATCCGAGCTGGCAGGCCATGTCCACGGTTTTCAAATCACCCGATACAGTTCGCCGCGCGGCGCGACGAACATCTCGTCGGGGTGCCACGTGCTACCCCGCTTGCGCCTCGCTGCTTTCACCCGGTGGGCAAAGCCTGCGCCAAATTTTTCGCACCCGCGGCGAATCGTTTCATGGCTGACCGTCACTCCACGCTCGGCCAGCAGCTCTTCGATGTCGCGCAGGTTGAGCTGAAAGCGAAAGTACCAGCGCACGGCATGACTGATGACGACGGAGGGGAAGCGGCAGCCGTGATAAAGCGATTTCGTCATCGCATCATGTGCACGACCACCCTGCCAACGTGACGGCGCCACGCGGCTTAACACGCTGTGCTGATTGATTGAAACGGCCCAGACCTCTGCCGGTCGGGACTCGCTCCGTCACGGAATATCCGCGACACATGCTGAGAGAAATTTCTCAGTGTCGAAATTTATTTCTCACTCCAGACAAACGGTGTCGCCGTTACTCTTTGCACGCCAGCTCGGATACGAGCGGCCTGCTGCCGAGAGCTGGCGGCGTAGTCCGATGTCGCAGCGAACGTCTTGCGAGAGGCCCTTTCGTATTCGCTGCGTATCTGTCTCCAGCTGGCAAGAGATCTTGACCAATTCAACGACGAGAAGAACCCCCGAACTATGAAAAATTCACCGATGCCGTGCGCCGCACTCAGGAAATCGTGCTGGCGGGCATGCGCCATCGGTTTTGACGGCCTGTAATGCCTCAGGCGGGCATGCGTGCACACGCCCCGTCCGATCCGACTATATGGAGGTACTCAAATGATGTCCCATTCAAATCGGAATGCCAAACGCCTTGCACCTGAGCGTCGCAAACGTGCTTCTGGCCTTCCGGCGTTCCTTCTGTTCGGCAGGCGTTCAAACGCCGCAATGTGGCTTCTGGCGAGCTCGCTGTTCGCGGCGCATGTCAGCGCAATGGCCGAAGACGGGCCACTCAGAATAGCGATGTTCGCTTCTTTTCCACCGATGGCCTATCAGATACCGGAAACTGGAGCGCTCGTCGGCGTCGACATTGAGCTGGCCGACTATGTTGGGCGAAAGCTGCATCGTCCCGTGATCTGGCAGGATGTGTCGTACGAACAGGCGATCCCCGCGCTGACCACGAAGCGTGTCGATCTCGCGTTCAGCCTCCTCGATGAGCCAGCATCGCGCGACAAGCTCGATTTTATCGACTACCTGAATTCCGGCATCCAGGCTTATACGCTAGCGAAACACCCCCCCATTCGCGAATTGACGGACCTCTGCGGCGTGAAACTCGGGGCGAACCGCCGAAACGGATTCAGCCAGATCATGCGTGACTGGAGCAGTGCCCATTGTCTGCCGATCAACAAACCGCCGATCGTCGTCATCGACACTGACGGGACGCAGGCGGCGCGGCTTGAATTGCAGCAAGGTCGCATTGATGCGGTAGTCCAGAGCAGCGAATCGGTACCTTACCTACTGGATCAGGATCCGAAGATGTACATGCGCATTGGCCGGCCGCTACCCGGATCAAAAATCGCAATAGCGTTCCCGAAAGGAGCCGATCGCCTGCGCGATCAGGTTTCGGCCGCGTTGCGGGATGCGGTCGCCGATGGCACATATGCAAAGATTCTTGCGAAGTTCAAAGTGGCTGGAAATTCCGCGGCTGTGGACATCATGGGTAAAAGGCCATAAGGGACTGCATCATGTGCCCGGCGGCGGCTTGAGCACGCCGGATGCCTTGCCGCTGCCGCCCTCGGATTCGATTTGGCTACCCGACAACATCGGCCGGCGGCACGATATCGGGCCGACATGTTCCGCCTATACGATGCTTACGACACAGAGGCACTGACAAGCATGCACGCACTACGTCCGGCAATCGCCTATCCCTGGCCCGACGGCAAGCAGTCCGCAGTATTGATCAGCGTCGACGTCGATGCCGACACGCCATTGCTCTGGCATTGCCGTGCGAACCCCGGCAACGCGAGCCTGTCGGAACTGGAGCAACGTCAACACGGGTTGCGTGCAGGGCTTTCCTCTCTCCTGGCATTACTCGACAGACGCATGGTGAAAGCGACGTTTTTCGTACCGGGATTTGTCGCCGAACGCACTCCGGCGCTGCTTTCCGAACTCGTCGTGCGCGGGCATGAAGTGGCGTTGCACGGATATCTCCACGAAAGAGTCGCCGATATCACCGACGAGCAGTTCACCACGGCGTTGCATCGATCGATCGACATCTTCGAACGACAAACCAAAAAAGCGCCGGCGGGTTTCAGATCGCCAGGCTGGGAAATGACGGCGCACATGCTGTCGATGCTGCGCGCATACGACCTGTACGACAGTTCTCTGAGCGGATTCGATCGACCTTATACGATCGGCGGCGTATGCGAGCTGCCCATATCGTGGGCGCGCGAAGACACCGTCCGCTTCAAGGTTACAAGCCGCGATGGAAAGTCGGCACCGGCAAGCCCAATGCTCGTTCTGCAGGAGTGGCTATTTGACTGGCAAGCGACGGCGGCCGCCAACGGACTCTTCACCCTGACCTTGCATGACTGGATCGCCGGCCGTCCGGCGCAGTTGCGGTTGCTCGATGAGTTCCTGGATGTCGTGTGCGGCGATGCGCTGACATGGCTTGCCACCGGGGCCGAGATCGCAACCCGCCATCGTCGCCTACCCAATCCGCTCACGACTTTCGTCGACGTGCCAAATTCGCAGTAGCAAAAAAGAATGGCACGTCGATCGACCGTCGATGTGCAAAGTCTTCACCGGGCTCGTAGTCGCCTGGTTAGCAAGGTTTTCCCGTTGTTGAGGCCTGCACGCGCCGAAATCCAGTTGGGCGCCGGGCTCCGCCCTGACGCCGGATATATGTACGCAATCGACTTCCGTGTCCGTCGGCTTCCGTTTGCTGTTCGAAACACACCATATATGTAAAACGCCGCGTCGCTGATCCCCATCTTGCGGCAGCCCCCCGCGACAGGCGTGGCATCAAGTCGCCAAAATCGCTGGCGAGTGCTTTATTGGCGATCGAGACTATCGAACAGGAAACTTTCGCCCGCGGATTTCCGGCGCCTCGAACACCACCTGCTCACAGTTGCAAAGGAAAGCGACATGCAACTTCGTACGCTTCGCTATTTCCAGGAACTCTCCCATAGTTCGTCCTTGCGACGCGCATCCGAGCGACTGCACGTCGCGCCGAGCGCTATCAGCAGACAAATCGAACAACTCGAACACTACTTCGGGGTCGCGCTGCTGGAGCGCGGGCCGCGCGGCATCAGTCTGACCATAGAAGGCGAATTTCTCGCGGAACGCGTGGATTTCATGTTGCGTGAATTCGATCAGGTACGCACGCTGATCGCCGACCGCCACAATCTCGAAGTCGGATCGGTGTCGGTGTATGCGTCGGAGGGGGTGGTGTCGGGATTACTCGCACCCGTGCTTGCCGAATTCTCGCGACAGCATCCCAAGATCCACTTCGATATCGTCATCGCGAGCGCGCAACGGACGCTCGAAGCACTATGCGGCGGCGAGGCCGACATCGGGCTCGGCTTCTATCTGCCACGACGCGCGGACATCGAAGTGCACGCGCATTGCGAGCTCTGGCATCGTGTCCTGGCGTCGCCGTGCCATGCGTTCAGCCGCCGCGACAGCGTCACGCTCGCCGATCTCGTGGACCAGCCGCTCGCGATTCCGGATTCTGCGTTCGGCGTGCGGCAAGCGCTGGACCGTGTGGCAAAAAGGAGCGGCGTCACGCTGAATCCGTCGTTCACCACCAGTTCGCTGGAGACGCAGAAAGCGCTTGTGCGACAAGGCGCGGCGCTGATGATCCTGCCGCAATTCGATCTGGGCGACACCGGCGACGAGGACGGACTGCATGCGGTGCCAATTGACGATCCCGATTTGCGTCAGATTCGAGTGGAACTGTGCATGTATCGCTATCGACCTGCGTCGATAGCGATACGGAAATGCGTCGATATGCTGCAAGCGGCGATGGCACGATACACGGCCGCGGCCGCGGCCTAAGACGAGGCCCATGCAGCCCCCGCCGTCAGTGCGGCACCCGTCAGAATCGTACGATCAGGCCCGTGCCCAATGCGAGCTGAGTCTGGCCCCGCGCGGTGGTCGTATAGTTATTGACACCGAAATCGCTGTCGCCGCCATTGATCGCATAACCGCCCGTGAGATAGACGGTGGTGCGTTTCGATAGCCAGTAAAGAGCGGTTGCATTGAATAGCGTCGGACGCCCCGCTGCGTGCTGGTAATAGTAACGGCCGCCTTCGAGCACGAGCTTAAGCGCCGGATTCGGCTTATATGAAGCGGCGAGCCAGTATATGTTTCCGTCGGGCGAGGCCTGCAATGAACCGCGCACCAGCACCACTCCGCCTGAAATAGTGACTTTGTCGGAGCCGTAACGTGCCGCAGCACTCGCACGCCGATCCACCATGTTCGATTGATCGACCGTCGCGCTCACCGTGCCACGGACCTCTTCGTAGCCGACTCGTGCCGCGAAATTGCCTGTCGTATACTCGGCCGCCGCGCCCCAGTAGCGCCCTGCATTCGAGATACCCGCGATCTGCTGGCCAAAGCTGTACATCGCTTCGACATTCAGTCCGTTCAGTTCCGGCGACTGATACTTCAGCGAGTTGTTCAACCGCACCGTAGCCGGCGGAATCATGTTCAGCGAAAAAACGGAATAGTTGTTGAATAGCGTCGGCTCATAAAATACCGTCTTGTCGTATTGCACGCTGTACTGACGCCCGGCCGTCAATGTGCCGTAGCGGCCGGCCAATCCGACCAGTGCGACCCGGTTGAACAAGGTGCCGGACGATGCTAACGCACCGTTACTCAGAGAAAATCCGTTCTCCAGGGTGAAAATCGCGCGCCATCCGCCGCCCAGATCCTCGCTGCCGCGGAACCCGAAACGGGACGGATAGGACGTGCCGCCATTGCTCGACCCAATGACCGAATCCCCCGCCGCATTCGCGTGCGTCTTGTACTGCAGCCCGGCGTCCAGCAGTCCGTACAGGGTCACGGAACTTTGCGCGTACGCAGCCCCGGTTCCCAGGCTGCCCATTAGCGCGACAAGTTGCCCAGCGCGCCTGAATTTCCCCCTGTGCGTATATTTCATGTTCATGCCTTTACGTGTGTGATGAATATCGTTACCGGGCGGCGCGAGCCGGTTTCGTTTCGGCGGCCATGAAGCCAGCGCAGATGCAGATAGCGTTCGCCGCAATCAGATACGCGACAGGGGACAGCGGATTGCCGGTCGAGCCGATTAGCCAGGTGATGATCAGTTGCGCGGTACCGCCGAAAAGCGACACCGCGACTGCATACACAATCGAGAAACCCGTGGAGCGAACCTGGGAAGGAAAGCTCTCCACGATCAGCACGATCAGCGCCGCACCGCTCATTCCATGGAGTGCGGAGAGAACTGAAATGGTGCTCAGGAATACCAGCGGCGTCGGATGCGAGACGATCAGGCTCAGCGCGGGAAAGATCAGCAAGAGCAACGCCACGCGCGGCCATATCAGCACGGTGCGTCGGCCAAAGCGATCGCACAGTCGTCCACCCGCGACCGCAAACACCGCCAGCGCGATACCGGTGACGAGCGTCGCGAGCATCGCCACGCCGCCGGGCAAATGCAGCTGGGTCAATGCGAAGGTCGTCATGTAGTTGAGGAAATACTGCGTAATCGTGCTGCCCAGCAAAATCAGCAGACCAATGACAATGGGCCGGCGATGCGACTTATTGAGTTCCTGAAGAATCTCGCCCGTAGAGGTCGGAGCGTCATCTTTGTGGAATGTGTCGGCGAGCTTGCGGCGGATATAGATGCCAATCGGCAGAACTAACAGACCGAGCACAAACGGCACACGCCAACCCCACGAGTTCAGCGCCGCTTCGGGCAGCGCGGCCGAGAGCCCGTAGCCGATCAATCCCGCTACGACAGCCGCGAAACCCTGCGTTGCGACCTGCCAGCATGCATACGAACCACGGCGGTCCAATGGCGCGGACTCGAGGATGTACGTCGTCGCGGGCCCTGCCTCTCCTCCCCAAGCGAGCCCCTGCACCAGACGCGTCGCCACGAGCAGAATCGGCGCCGCGATGCCGAGCGTGTCGTAACCGGGCAGTATTGCGATTACCCCCGTGCCCACTGCCATCATCACGAGCGTGAGCATCATGGCCGGCTTGCGCCCTGCGCGGTCCGCATACGCGCCGATCAGCACGGCGCCGAGCGGCCGCACGACGAAGCCGAGCCCGAACACGGACACCGAGAGCAACAAGCTGATGAATGGGCTTTTCGCCGGGAAAAACGTACGGCCGATCATCACAGCGAAAGTCGCGTACGTACCGAAGTCGAAAAACTCGACGGCATTGCCCAGCGCAACCGCAATCACGTTATTACGTGCATGCGCGGGTTCCGCGTGCGTGCCAAAGGGACTGAATTCATCGCCGGTATAGGCCGTCTTGATTGAATCTGACATGGCAGGTCCTTCGTAAAGATCAGACACGGCCAGACCGTCGCATGAGTGAGAAAACCACAGGCGGAGCGGCGCGTCCTGGTGAAAATCGAAAAGGAATACGAAATATCTGAAACGCGATACCAACGTAACCACATCGACGGTATCGAAGCCCGGCTGCCCCGCTTACGTCAAATTGGGCAGCGCAGGCCAGGGCGGCGCAGCGGGCCGCCAGTCCTCATAGGCCTTGCCGAGCTCTAGTACGCGCCGGTCGGAGAAACGCGCACCGACTATCTGCAAGCCGATCGGCATGCCGCTGGCTGTGAAACCGCAATTGATCGAGAGCGCTGGTTGCTCTCCCATGTTCCAGGGCACCGTGAATGCAATGTGCTCGAACGGGTGGCGGGGGTCGTTGGTGGGACTGGCCCACTCGGCTGAATACCCGGCTATCGGATTGACTGGAGACAACACAAAGTCGACGCGCTGGAACAGCCGAGCCGCCATTGCGCGCATCTCGAAGGTCTGGTCGAAACCGCGAACGGCCTCCACACCCGACACATTCGCGCCTTGCCCCGCCCATTCGACGATATAGGGCAGCACAAGCGACCGCTCGGCCTCGGTCAGAAGCTCCAGCTCGCTCCAAAGCCGCGCTTGCCAGAAGCGGTCGAGGCCATCGAGCATCGCGCGGTCAAGCACGGGCGCCACTTCCGCGATCTCTGCGCCGTGCGCGGCGAATAGGTCTGCGGCCGCCCTCACGGCCGACTCGATCTCGGCCTCCAGTTCCAGGCCGCAACCTGCATCGAGCATCAGCCCGATGCGCAAGCCGCGCACGTCGGCGGGATCGATTTTCCAGTCAATTGGCTCGGGCGCGAGACTGGTCGCATCGCGCCAATCCGGGAGCGAAAGGAATTGCATGAGGAGTGCCGCATCGTCGACAGTGCGAGTCATCGGGCCCGCACAGCGGCCGGTGTAATACGGATCGATCGGCACACGCCCTTGCGATGGCTTGAAGCCGGCCAGACCACACCAGCCGGCCGGCAAGCGCACCGAGCCGCCTATGTCGGTGCCCACGTGCAGTGGGCCGTAGCCGGCCGCTGCTGCTGCCGCCGCGCCACAACTCGAACCACCAGGGTTCATCGCCAGTTGCCAGGGATTGCGCGTCACACCGTGCAGACTCGACACCCCCGATGACAACATACCGAAGTCTGGCACGGTCGTCTTGCCGAGAATGACTGCCCCGGCACCGCGCATGCGAGACGCCACAGGCGAATCGACGCGCGCGCGACGCGGTCTCGAACCCGCCGAACCTTTCCGCACGAGGTCGCCTTCGGTCGCGATCAGTTCCTTTAGCGTCACCGCCACGCCGTCAATCACGCTGAGTTGTGCATCCGTGGCCCAGCGGCGCGCAGAAGCCTGCGCCTGGAAACGCACCGACTCGGGATCAAACGCGCAAAGCGCATTAATATGCGGCTCCCAACGGGAGATATGTGCGAGCAGATGCTCAATGTAGTCCACTGGCGTCAGCGTTTTGTCGGCGTAGCGCGCGGCGACTTCCCGCGCGGTGAGATCGTGCAGCTCTGTCATGGTCATCCAACTCGTCGTAAATCGAAGTCTCCACTCGGTCGTAAGCGTAGTGATGCTGACCGAACCATGCTAGGAACAGTAACTACACAAAATTTTTGGCGGTTAGCGCGATTTTTGACGCGCAGTGCGCACTTTTTTAGAACACTGACGCTGTAACCGGGCCTCCATTTCGCGTACGACCCGAGACGTATCGCCGGAAACTTCGCGAGCACCGTATTAACCCGGTGATCACCAAGCCAAGGAAAAGCACGGCAGTGGTCTGGGAAATTCCGCTGGGTTGTCGAGCGGACTCATACGTGGCTTGCCGATGACGATTACATCGGTCGTGTCGAACCATGAAGCATTGCGCGCGATGGTGGAACGGCACGATATCCCGTATTACGTGCTGCCCATCACGACCGAGGCGAAAGCTGAGCAGGAAGCGAAGCTGTTGGACTTGCTCAAGAAACGCGAAGCGAGCTTGTGGCACTTACCCGCCACATGCAGGTATTGTCGGACGATATCCGTCGCAGACTGTCCTGCAAGGCGGTAGACCTTCACCATTCGTTCAGTCCCGGGTTCAAGGGCGCAAAACCGTTTCACCAGCCGTTCGAACGGAGTGACCTGCCTGATTTCTCCGGACCATTGCCTGCAGCCGCGGCGGAACTGGTGCGGGTGGTGGTGCCTTCAACAGGCCAGCGGGACGAAGGCAACGACCCAGTACATCACCAGATTGTTAGCCGGCACCAACAACAGCAAGCAATGGCGACGGCGCCGCCACCGGAAGCATGGGCGTCTTCGAACTGACGGTCGCCCCCGGATCAAACGTTCCACCGCCTCATAGCCCCACGCACAACGAAGAGCGCGTCTACGCGCTGGAAGGGCTCATTCGCTATTCCATCGACGGCGTGTGCGGGATCTGGCGCCCGGCGAATGGATGCATACGCCCAAGGGCGCCGTCCGTTCGTTCAGCAATCCACATCAAGCGCCGGCCAGGGCACTGATCGTGCCAAATCTTGATGTGGGTGCGCAATACTTCAGGGACGACCGGGAAATCGTCAATGTCGGCGGACCGCCGGATCGCGAGAAGCTGCTGGTGGTCATGTGCAGATACGGGCTCGTTCCTGCGCCCGCTGCGCAGCATCCCCTTTGATTGACGATCAGCGCAGCGGCGATCGGACCTGCCCGTCCACCCGCAACGTGCGCCGATCCTGCGCGACATCGTATTCGACCGTTTGCACGGGCGTAACTGCGCCGTAGGACACGCCGTTCACGTACACGACGCCGCTCTTCAGTTCGACCTTGTCCCCGTCGACCGTCGCGGTGCCGTTCTCGCCCTGGAGAACCGCGCGCCGTCCCGCGTCGAATAGCCGCGGACCGTCGTGCTCGTATTCATCTGCGCCACCTGCTGATCCGGAATGCCGAACGGCGAAATCGAGGGGCCGGGTGTCTTGTGAGCGCTTGCGTCACCGTCCGGATTTCCCGTCGCATGCGCGGGATGCCAGCCGATCCCGCAGCCTGCGAGTAGCGCGAGCGACCTGCAGAAACCCGCGACGGCTAAACGCTTCGCGGGTTCGTTGTTGCCGCTCGCCTTGCCGAACCGCGCGCGCTCATTCACACGCCGGCGCGAAATCGCGAGCAGCCCCCCGCAACCGATGCGCGGCCAGCTTGCGCCTTACGACCTGCTCGAACTGCTCGGTCGCCGTACGCGGCTCGCGCCTCGCGAAGCCGAGCAGGTTGCGCGCGATCTGAATCGGCGTCAGCACGACGCCCCACGGCAGCCCCCACCATCCGCACACGGCCGACGTGAGCATCGCGATCGCCTGCTTCCTGCGGCCGCAGCGCCGGCAGCACACGTGGCGCCGCGTCGCCCATTGCGTGACGAAGATCAGCGACACCACGCGGTGGGCCGCATGGACGTCCACGGGGCCGTCCTCGCGCCGGCATATCGGGCACGGCCCATGCCGGCAGTCGTCGACGTAGAGGTGAACCTCGGCCGCGGACAGGCGCTCGGCGGTGACGATCACCGGATGCGATTGCGCGCAGGTCGCGCCGCAATAGCGATGGCCGTCGATCGACCGGCCGCCGACGAAATAGGTCTTGCCGCAATTGCTGCACTCTGCCACGTTGCCCTCGGATGTTTTTTATCGATCGCGCCCGCCATGCACGCAATGCGCGCGATGCATGGATCACATCCCGATTTATCGGCATGCGCCGGGCTGTCTTGAGCGCGTTGCCGGAGAAAATCCCTTATCCTCGGCGCCATTCGCGAACAAGAATCAGGAGGGCACGATGACGATCATTGGCGTGATGGGCTCGGGCAAGCACGAATGGCCGGATTTGGCGGCGCCGCTCGGCACGTGGATCGCCACGCAGGGGTTCGACCTGCTGACGGGCGGCGGCGGCGGCGTGATGCTGTCGACCGCGCGCGCCTATGCGACGACGCCGGGGCGCCGCGGCCGCTCGATCGGCGTCGTGCCGAGCGAAGCGCACCCGGTGTTCGGCTTCGCGCCGCTCGCGGGCTATCCGAATCCGTTCATCGACCTGCCGGTCGTGACGCCGCTGCCGCGCAAGGACGCCGATGCGCCGGACGACGCGCTGAATCGCAATTACGTGAACGTGCTGACGAGCGATATCGTCGTCGCGCTGCCCGGCAGCCAGGGCACGCTCGACGAAATCCGCCTCGCGACGCGCTTCGCGAAGCCGCTGATCTGCGTCGGGCCGGGCGCGGCGTTCGACGGCGTCCCGCACGGCACGCGCATCGTGTCGGCGCTCGACGACGTCTATGCGTTCGTGCTCGCGCACGCACGCGCACGCCATCGGCCGGATCAACCCGCCATCGGCGCCTGAGCCCCGGCCCGCGTCGCACGTGCCCGCTTCAGCCCAGCCACTCCTTGCGGCGCAACTGCACGACATCGCGCATCGGCGGCGCGCCGAACAGGCGGCTGTATTCGCGGCTGAACTGCGACGCGCTTTCATAGCCGACGCTCGCGGCCACCGACCCGACATCGCAGCCCGGCCGCAGCAGCAGCCGGCGCGCCTCGTGCAGCCGCAGCTGTTTCTGGTACTGCAGCGGGCTCAGCGTCGTCACATGCTTGAAATGATGATGCAGCGACGACACGCTCATGTTGACGACCTGCGCGAGCGTCTCCACCCGCATCGGCTCCGCGAAGTGGTCGCGGATCCATTCGATCGCGCGGGAGATCCGGTGCGTCTGGCTCCCCGCCACCGCCATGTGCCGCAGCCGCGCGCCCTGCTCGCTCGTCATCAACCGGTACAGCAGCTCCTTCTCGATCAGCGGCGCGATCACCGGGATGTCGGCCGGCGTATCGAGCAGCCGCACCAGCCGCAGCGCGACGTCGAGCAGCGGCGGCGTCAGCTCGGCCAGCGCGATCCCTTCCCCCTCCGGCCCCGCGCCGCCGTCCGGCAGCCGCATCTCGGCCGCCAGCTCGACGATCCGCTGCGGGTCGAGCGCGAACGACATGCACAGGTACGGCGCGTCCGGCGACGCCTTCGTGACCCGCGACAGGATCGGCAAGTCGATCGACGTAATCAGGCAATTCTGCGAATCGTATTCGTACGCCTGATCGGCGACGACGACCCGCTTCGCGCCCTGCGCGGCGAGCACGATCGCGGCCCGCGACACGCCGCAGCCGAGGTCGACCGGGCGGGTGTGCTTGTGGAACATCAGCGCCGGGATGGCCGTCGCGTGCGAGCCGTCGACCGGCGCAAAGCGGCTGATCAGCGCCGCCAGTTCGCGCCGCCCGGATGCGCGCGACGCGTCAAGATCGGTCATGTCCATCAGGATTGCCTCGTTTCGTCCATTTCCCCGTATCGCGCAAGCCTAGCAAGCCCGCCGCGTGCGCGCCCGGGATTTGCAGGATCGTTCAAGAATCTTGCAGAATCAGGTAGACGAAAAAACCGCGCAGTCGCGCACACTGCCGCCTATCCCGCCATCCCGGCACTGCACCGGGTTTTCCCCACGGAGAGACACGCCATGCCCACCTCGTTTGTCCTCAACGGCAAGAACGTCACGCTCGACGTCGATCCGACGACGCCCGTCCTCTGGGCGATCCGCGAACACGCCGGCCTCACCGGCACCAAATTCGGCTGCGGGATGGCCCAGTGCGGCGCCTGCACGGTCCATCTCGAGGGCCAGGCCGTGCGCTCGTGCGTGCTGCCGCTCGCCGGCATCGAAGGCAAGCACATCACCACGATCGAAGGATTGCAGAGCAAGCCCGCGCGAGCCGTGCAGGCCGCATGGGTCAAGCTGCAAGTGCCGCAATGCGGCTATTGTCAGTCCGGCCAGATCATGTCCGCAACTGCGCTGCTCGAACAGAACCCCGCCCCGACCGACGCCGACATCGACACCGCGATGAACGGCAACATCTGCCGCTGCGCGACCTATGCCCGCATCCGCGCCGCGATCCACGACGCCGCCGCTACCCTGAAGGCCTGATCATGACGACCGGATACGACAACCCGAACGCGGCCCGCCCCGCGCGCCGCACGTTCCTGAAGGCCGCCGGCGCCGCCGCGGCCGTCAGCCTCACCGTCGGCTTCGAATGGTTCGGCACGGGCCGCCGCGCGCTCGCCGCCACCGCGCCCGCCGCCGAGTTCGCGCCGAACGCATTCCTGCGCATCACGCCGGACGGCATCGTCACCGTGGTCGCGAAGCACGTCGAAATGGGCCAGGGCGCGTACACCGGCATCGCGACGATCGTCGCCGAGGAGCTGGACGCCGACTGGTCGAGCGTGCGCGTCGAAAGCGCGCCCGCCGACGCGAAGCGCTACGCGAACCTCGCGTTCGGCACGATGCAGGGCACGGGCGGCAGCTCGGCGATGGCCAATTCGTGGCAGCAGCTGCGCGAAGCGGGCGGCAAGGCCCGCGCGATGCTCGTGTCGGCGGCCGCGGCACGCTGGAAGGTGCCGGCCGGCGAGCTGACCACCCAGGATGGTTTCGTCACGCACGCGAAGAGCGGCAAGCAGGCCAGCTACGGCGCGCTCGTCGAGCAGGCCGCGACGCTGCCGGTGCCGGCGCAGGTCACGCTGAAGCAGCCGTCCGAGTTCCGCCTGATCGGCCACGTGATCCCGCGCGTCGATGCGTCCGCGAAGACGAACGGCACCGCGCAGTTCACGCTCGACGTCGCGTTCCCGGGCATGCTGGTCGCGCTGCTGCAGCGCCCGCCGCGCTTCGGCGCGACGGTGAAGTCGTTCGACGCGACGGCCGCGAAGGCCGTGCCGGGCGTCGTGTCGGTGGTGCAGGTGCCGCGCGGCGTCGCGGTGGTCGCGACCGGCTTCTGGCCCGCGAAGCAGGGCCGCGACGCGCTGAAGGTCGAATGGGACGACAGCCACGCGGAACGGCGCAGCTCGGACGCGATCATGCGCGAATACCGGCAGCTCGCCGGCCAGCCCGGCACGTCGGCCCGCAAGGACGGCGACGCGAACGCCGCGATCGCCGGCGCGGCGCGCAAGCTCAGCGCGTCGTACGAATTCCCGTACCTGGCCCATGCGCCGATGGAGCCGCTCGATGCGGTCGTGAAGCTGACCGCCGACAGCTGCGAGATCTGGGCCGGCGACCAGTTCCAGACGGTCGACCAGGGCAACGCCGCGCAGGTCGCGGGCCTGAAGCCCGAGCAGGTGAAGATCCACACGCTGTACGCGGGCGGCAGCTTCGGCCGGCGCGCGAACGTGTGGTCGGACTACGTGGTCGAGGCCGTGTCGATCGCGAAGGCGCTCGGCGCGAACGGCAAGCCGGTAAAGCTGCAGTGGACGCGCGAGGACGACATCACGGGCGGCCTGTATCGCCCGATGTACTTCCACAAGCTCGACGCGGGCCTGACCGCGGACGGCAAGCTGGTCGGCTGGCGGCACCGGATCGTCGGCCAGTCGATCCTGGCCGGCACGCCGTTCGAGCCGGTGATGGTCAAGAACGGGATCGACGCGACGTCGGTCGAGGGCGCGGCGAACCTGCCGTACGCGGTGCCGAACGTGTCGGTCGAGCTGACCACCGTGAAGGGCGGCGTGCCGGTGCTGTGGTGGCGCGTGGTCGGCAGCTCGCACACCGCGTACGCGGTCGAGGCGTTCATCGACGAGGCCGCGCATGCGGCGGGCAAGGATCCGTACCTGTTCCGCCGCGACCTGCTCGCGAAGGAGCCGCGCATGCGCGCGGTGCTGGAGCTGGCCGCCGAGAAGGCCGGCTGGGATCCGGCGAAGCCGCTGCCGAAGGGCCGCGGGCGCGGGATCGCGGTGGCCGAGGCGTTCAAGAGCTTCGTCGCGCAGGTTGCCGAGGTGTCGGTGGGCGCGGACGGCAAGGTGAAGGTGGAGCGCGTCGTCTGCGCGGTGGACTGCGGGATCGCGATCAACCCGGACATCGTCGCCGCGCAGATGGAAGGCGGGATCGGCTTCGGGCTCGGCGCGGTGATGCACGGCGCGATCACGCTGAAGGACGGCCAGGTCGAGCAGCGCAACTTCGACAGCTATCAGGTGCTGCGCATCGCCGAGATGCCGAAGGTCGAGGTGCACATCGTGCCGTCGGCCGAGGCGCCGACCGGCGTCGGCGAGCCCGGCGTCGCGCCGGTCGGGCCGGCCGTCGCGAACGCGATCTTCGCGGCGACGGGCAAGCGGCACTACGCGCTGCCGTTCGATTCGGCGGATGCGGCGAAGGCCTGACGGCGCGGCGTGCCGGGCGCCCCGTGCGTCCGGCACGCCGGTTCCGCTGCCGCTCCACCCTCGCGTTACGTCAGACGTAACGCCCGTAACGTCCCCCGCCGATGCTACGTAACAGTCCTTCAGCGTCGCGCCGCACGCACTTGTGCGCACCGCGTTAAAAATTCTTTTAGATTCAGCACCGGTGCGGCTTCGCGCGCGTCGTGCACCGCCGCATCGACTGCGCTCGCCGGCGTGGCCCGGAATTTGCAGTACCTCCCTTGCAAACAATTCCTGCCACGGACATGCGAGGGCCACCATGGATTGCAAATACCTGTACATCGACAACATAAAAATCAACTTCGTGCGCCGCACGATCGAGATCGACGACCAGGTCATCGACGTCACGCCGCGCGAATTCGACGTCGTCGAATTCCTGCTCGACAACATGAACAAGATCGTGCCACGCCAGGCGATCCAGGAAGCGGTCTGGGGCCGCGAGCTCGCCGTCGCGTCGCGCACGCTCGACACGCACATCTCGCGAATCCGCTCGAAGCTGCGCCTCGACCACGACAAGAACCTGCGGATCATCCCGATCTACGCGGTCGGCTACCGCCTCGTGCTGTTCGGCGCGGCGATGACGCATGTCGAGCGCCACGAGCCGGCGCCGGTCGTGCGCGCCGGCGCGTATCGCGAAATGGCGGCCGAGTTCGTCTGAGCGCCACTGCCGGCCGCCGGGCAACCCGGCGGCCGTGCCGCGGCCCTTTTGCGGCCCTTTTGCCGCCCTTTTCGACGGCGTCGACCTCGCGGACATCGACCGCGCGGACTGTTACGGCGCGATCGCGGTGGTGCCGCAGGACGTCGTGCTGCTGAACGAAAGCCTCGAGGACAACATCCTGCTCGGCCGGCCGCGCGACGCGCAGCGCCTGCGCGACGCCGCCATGAAGGCGTCGATCCTGCCGTTCATCGACGCGCTGCCGGACGGCTTCCGCACGACCATCGGCGAGCGCGGCCTGAAACTCTCCGGCGGCGAGCGCCAGCGCATCGCGATCGCCCGCGCGCTGTACGGCAATCCGGCGCTCCTGTTCCTCGACGAAGCCAGCTCGGCGCTCGACGAAGCGACGGAGCGCGACATCATGGAGCACGTGCGGCTGCTCGTCGGCGACGTCACGGTGCTCGCGATCACGCACCGCCGCACGGTGATCGAGGCGACGGACAACGTCGTCGTGCTGGGCGACGCCAGCATTCCGGCATAGCGCCCGCCGCCCGCTTCGTAAATCCCCGCCATCCCCGCCGCGCCGCCCGCCGCGCGACTACGGATTCCCGCGCGGCAGGCCGCCGCGCCCGTCCCTACAATCGACGCAGCGCCGCGCACCACTCGCACCACGTCGCGCCGCCTCCGATCAACCCCACGTCCCGTACGCCGAATTCGCCCTGATCCCGCCGTGCATGCGCTGTCCCTGACGAATGCCGACGCCGGCGACGCCGCGGATCGGGCCTCGCCTGATGCCCCCGCGCCGGCCGCCGCCCCCCGGGCGGTGGCCGCGCTCGACGCGTCGCCGCACCTGCCGCGCCTGTCCGCCGCCGCCGCGCGCGGGCTGTCGCACGCGTACGGCGCGCCGGCCGCCGTGCCGCTCACGCTCGGCGAGCACGCGTACGACGCGCGCTGGCGCGTCGACGCCGAACCGGCCGCCGATGCGCATGCGTACCGCTTCGTCGTCGGCCCCGCGACGGGCACGCTGTGGATCGACCCGCTCGCCGAAACCGAATGGCTCGGCGAGGCGGCCGACCCGGCGGTGCCGGCCGTGATCCGCGCGGCGCTGCTCGCCGACCTGTGCGCGCCGCTCGCCGCGACGCTGCAGGCCGCGACCCGCCAGCGCGTCGAGCTGCTGCCGCCTGCGTCGCCGCCCGCGTGGCGCGCGACGCCGTCCGCGCTGCGCTTCGAGCTGCGCCGCGCGGACGGCGGCTGGCGCTGCCACGGCGCGCTGCTGTTCGACGCGCCGGACGCGCTCGCGGTGTTCTTCGCCGAACCGCCCGCCGCGCGGCCGGACGCGCAGGCCGCGTACGCGGCGCTGCCGGTGCCGCTCGTGTTCGAGATCGGCCGTACCGCGCTGACCACGGCGGAGCTGGCCGACGTGGTGGCCGGCGACATCATCGCGATCGAGCACTGGCGCGCGCAGGACCAGAACCTGCTGTGCGTCGCGCGGCTGCCGTCCGCGCCTGCCTGGGAGATCACCGGGCGGCCGTCCGGCAACCGGCTGACCATCGAACGAATCAGGGAGATGCCCTTGGAACCGACCCGCACCGACACCCCGCCCGCAACCTCGCCCGCGCCCGTCGCCGACGCGCCGCCGGGCGCCGCGCCGCGCCCGCTCGACGGGCTCGCGGTGGACCTGCGCTTCGAGCTGCCGCCGACGTCGATGCCGCTCGGCGAACTCGGCACGCTGCAGCCGGGCGCGGTGATCGAGCTGCAGCAGGGCATCAACCAGAGCGTGATCCACCTCGTCGCGAACGGCATGCTGATCGGCACCGGCCACCTGATTGCGGTCGGCCAGAAGCTCGGCGTGCGCGTCGTCACGCTCACCCAGCCCGCGCCGCGCGAGCGCTGACCGATGGGCAACCTGCCGAATCCCGTCGCGCTGATCGCGGTGATCGCCGCGCTCGGCATCGCGCCGTTCGCCGCGCTGATGGTGACGAGCTACACGAAGCTCGTGGTCGTGCTCGGCCTGCTGCGCTCCGCGCTCGGCATCCAGCAGGTGCCGCCGAACCTCGTGCTGAACGGCATCGCGCTGATCCTGTCGCTGTTCATCATGGCGCCGGTGGGGATGGCGATCCGCGACGCGCTGCAGCAGCGCCATTTCGATGCGTCGGGGCAGTTGTCGACCGCGGACGTCGGCGCGCTCGCCGATGCCGCGCTGCCGCCGATCAAGGATTTCCTGGTGTCGCACACGCGCCAGCGCGACCGCGAGTTCTTCGTGCGCACCGCGACGTCGGTGTGGCCGAAGAACCGCGCGGAAGGCATCAAGGACGACGACCTGCTCGTGCTGGTGCCGAGCTTCACGCTCGCCGAGCTGACGAAGGCGTTCCAGATCGGCTTCGTGATCTACATCGTGTTCATCGTCGTCGACCTGCTGGTCGCGAACATCCTGCTCGCACTCGGCATGCAGATGATCTCGCCGACGACGATCTCGGTGCCGTTCAAGCTGCTGCTGTTCGTCGCGCTCGACGGCTGGGCGATGCTCGTGCACGGGCTCGTGCTGTCGTACCGGGTGGCGAGTTGAACGCGCGCGGGCTGCGGCGCGCCGCCGTGTGGATGCGCGCGGCGGCCGTGTTTGCATCGATATGCGCGCAGCCGCCCGCCGTGCACGCGGCCGGCGGCGGCGCGGGCTTCGCGCAGCTCGCGCGCGCATGCGCGCCGAACGTCGATCCGGACACGCTCGCCGCGCTCGTGCGCACCGAGTCGGGTTTCAATCCGTATGCGATCGGCGTGGTCGGCGGTCATCTGCAACGCCAGCCCCGCTCGCTCGACGAGGCGCGGGCGACCACGCGCGCGCTTGCCGCGCGCGGGTTCAGCTACAGCGTCGGGCTCGCGCAGGTCAACGACCGCAACTTCGCGAAAGTCGGGCTCGACGACGCGACGATGTTCGAGCCATGCCGCAACCTGCGCGCGGGCGGCGCGATCCTGACCGAATGCTTCGCGCGGTCGAGCGGCACGGGAAGGCCCGCTCAGGCCGCGTTGCAGGCGGCGCTGTCGTGCTACTACAGCGGCAATTTCACGACGGGCTTCTCGAGCGGCTACGTGAGCCGCGTCGTCGCGAGCGCGCGCAGCAATGCGCGCGAAGGCGGCCTCGGGCCGATTCCGGTCGTGCGCGATGCGCCGCCGCCCGAGCGGGTGCGCCCCATCGTCGCCGCCGCTGCTGCCGCGCCGCCCGACCGCGCACGGCGATCGGACGCGCCATCGTGCGGCGCACACCCGGTCGTGATGATGTGCCGCGGCTTGCCGGCCGCGGACGCGCGGCGGCTCTGCGTGCGCTGCCTCGATCGGTAGCGGCGTCGAAACAACCCACGCGCATCTCGTAGCCCGCCACCCGCCCGCGCGCCGCGCGCATCACCCCGCTACGAAACCGCCGCCGCCCGGCCAGCGCGGCCCTTCGTACACTCGAAGCGGCGGCTGGCTCAGCGCCGAATCGCGCGCATCCGCGCGCGGCGGCGGGTCTGACGGGAGATTGACATGCTGGACATCGACGGCGTCGGGATGGGCGTCAACTGGATGGCTTTCCTCGAGCGCACGCTTGAGGCCGAGCGCGCGAAGGCCGCGAGCGAGGCCGCGCAGCAGACGAGCGACCCGTCGAAGCAGCAGGTCGACACCACCCCGCCCCCGCCGCCGATCGCGGTGCAGGTGAGCCCCGACAGCGATCCGTCGAAGCCGACCAATGCCGAGATCGCGTCCGCGACATCGCTGATCCAGCGCCTCGCCGAGCAATATCGCCCGACGACGCCCGACATCACCGTCGACGATCCGCTCACGAAGGCCGCGCAAACCGCGATCCAGGGCGCGCAGACGAAATACGACACCGCGCTGAAGGACGAGCACGACAAGCAGGCCGCGCTCACGACCGCGCAGAACAATACGCAGGCGACGCAGGGCACGGTCGACCAGGCTCGCACCGCCTACGACCAGGCGCACGCGGCCACCGCGAAGGCGGAGAAGGAACTCGACGTCACCACCGACGCCGGCTACATGATCGCGTACGCGCAACAGGCAAAGCACGACGAGGCCGCGCTCGACCCGAACCAGGCCGGCTCCGCGCAGGCCGACGCGAACGCGGCGCTCGACAAGCTGAAGGCGGCCGTGCCGGGCATCGGCGACGACCCGACGCAGGCGTCGCAGGCAAACTGGACGCCGCAGCAGAAGCAGGCCTACGACACCTGGCAGCACGCGGACGCGAAGCTATCCGAAGCAAAGGCGCGCCACAACGCCGACGTCGCGAACTCGAACCTCGCGCTCGCGCAGCTTCAGTCGTACGCGTCGAACGGCGACTATGCGGACGCGATGGACGTCGGCATCGGCCGCGTGAACGACCAGCTCGCGCCGCTCGACCGCGTGATCGACGCGCCCGACAAGCTGAAGCCGGAAGACGCGCAGGCGAACCTCAAAAGCGCCGCCGACGACGCGAACTATGCGAACGCGTGCCTGAACGCCGCCGCCGACGCGTCGAAGGTCGCGGACATCCAGATCACCTACAACGCGGTGTCGGGCAAGTGCGGCCCGACCGTGATGAGCACGACCGTCGCCGCGCAGCAGGACCTGCTGGACCACGCGCAGGCGAGCGCGCGCGTAAGCGGCGGCTACCTGCAGATGCTGTACGCGAACCGGCAGGTCGCGGACCTGCAGACGAAGTACGACGCCGCGCAGAAGGCATCGACGCAGTGGCATCACGACAACCCGGGCGCGATGATCAAGGATCCGCAGGTCGACCTCGATCTCGGCGACGCGTACGCGCAACTGTCGAAAGCGAAGGACGGCGCGAGTCTCGCGCACGACGGCTACGTCGCCGCATACGGCAACGCGCTCGCAATCCACTACGACGACGTCGCGGCCGGCGTGCAGAACCAGTACGACCACCGCACGATGTGCGTCGCGAACGATCCGACGCCGCTGGCAATCAAGGGCATCAAGACCATCGCGTCCGCGCTGCACCAGGCGGACGACCGGATGACCGCGACCGTCAACGAGCGCGCGACGAAGCAGGCGCTGGTCGACGCGCAGGCGAAGCAGTCGCAGCTGAAGGGCCAGGTGGACGACCTGCAGAAGCAGTACGACGCCTGGAACCGCGATCACGGCATCGGCACGACGCCGAGCCTGTTGTCGGTGTCGAAGCCGCAGGGCACGCCCGCCAATATCCCGCTGACCGCGCCGGTGCCGTTCGTCGTGAATCCGTATGCGCAGCAGTTGTCGAACGCGCGCACGCAGCTCGACCAGGCGAACAAGAACGTCCAGCAGACGCAGCTGCTGAGCGAAACGCTGCACCAGCAGGTGCTGTTCAACGAATTCGACGCGCACCTCGACGAGCGGCTGCGCAACGCCAAGACCGAAGCCGACCAGAAGGACTACGCGAAGGCGCTGTCCGATTTCTTCGGCGCGCACCGCGGCGAGCTGTCGCAATCGCTGCTCGACAAGGCCGGCGAGGCGACGCAGCACGGCGCGACGATCGATTTCGGCAAGCTCGACGACACGCGGCAGCGCAACCTCGTCGGCATCGCGATCGGCCTGTCGCCGGACAGCGCGAGCGACGATCCGCACGCCGCGCAGTTCAGCGATCAAAAGAAGCTCGACTCGATCGACAAGGTGCGCCACGAGCTGCTGAAGGTCGGCGGCGGCGCGTCGACGCGCGTGAACGTGATGCCGATCGTCTACGCGTCGAAGGACGCGGGGCTGATGACGAGCGCGATCTTCAAGGTGACGAACGCGAGCGGCGACACGCATTACGTCGACGACCAGGGTTCGAAATACTCGAGCATCGGCAACTTCATCGACGACAACGAGCTGTCGTCGGACGGCACGCTCGACATCGCGACCGGCTACGACGCGAACGGCGCCGCGCAGATCGACCGCCACAACACCGCGCACGACGACAGCTGGTGGGAAAGCGTGATGCACACGCTCGGCGCGGGCGACGTGAACCTCGGCATGCTGGTCGGCGGGCTCGCGCTCGAAGTGGCCGGCGGCCTGCTCGACGCGACGGTGTTCGGCGCGCCGCTCGGCATCGCGCTCAATGCGGCCGGCGCGGGGCTGATGTACACGTCCGCGGCGGCGGCCGTCGTGAACTCGGGCTACGACCTCGGCAACCGCATGTATCACGACCGCACGATCAGCCCGTTCGACGCCGGCGCACGCGCGGACTACATCAACCTCGTGCCGCTCGGCATCGGCGGGGCCGGCAAGGCGCTGACGCTCGCGAGCCGCACGACCACGGCCGCGCGGGTCGTCACGCGCGCCGGCGGCGATGCGGCGAAGTTCGCGTCGCGCGTCGAAACCGGCACGCGCTTCGCGACCAAGGCCGCCGCATACGGCGGCGCGGCCGACGCGGCCGGCCAGTTCGGCTACGATCTCGCGACCGGCCACACCGAACGGCTCGCGAGCGATGCGACGTCGTTCCTGCTCAACGCCGGCCTCGCGGCCGGCCCGCAGCAGATCAAGGCGCTGTCGACCGGCATCGTGCGCCGCACCGGCAGCTTCGGCGCGCGCGACCTCGGCAACCGCGCGGTGTCGATCGGCGACCAGCGCGTGACGATCGGCCAGGACAAGTACGCGGCCGCCAGCACGCTGCGGGTCGGCCGCCAGCAGGCCACGTTCGACGGCAAGACGATCACCGTCGCGAAGGACGGCACGCTGATGGCCGGCAACAAGATCCTCACCTACAAAGGCGTGCCGATCCGCGCGCTGAACCGCGGCAACGACGTCAATACCGGCGCGCGCGGCAGGACCGAATCGACCGCGTTCCTCGACCGGGACGGCACGATCACGATCGGCGAGCGCGTGAAGGGCCTGGTGCGCACGCGTTTCGACGAGACCGCGACGGACGCGCGCATCACGGCCGACGAGCATGGCGGGCTCAGCCTGTCCGACGGCATCCAGCTCAAGTACGCGCACGAGATCGCGCCGCCCCGCCCGGCCGCGACACCGGTCGCGCCGCCGCAGGACGATCAGCAACGGCAGCCGCCCGGCGACGCGCATGCGAACCGCGTGAACCCGGCCGCGCCGAGCGAGCGCGACGCCGCGCCCGCGAGCGGCGAGCCGGCGGCCGCCAGCTCGCGCGCCACGTCGCAGGCCCGCCGCAGCACCGCCGACGTGCGCGAGCGCGCGGCCGAGAACGACCAGGATGCGCGGCGCGCATCGCGCGCGGACCGCCGCAGCGGCGACGCGCGCACGCTCCAGTACCGGCGCGTCGCCGATCCGGCCGAGGCCGGCGCGGGCGGCGCGCTGAAGCCGCTGACGTTCCGCCAGCGCGTCGCATGGACGATCCTCAACGCGATGGACGCGTCGCCGCTGTCCGCCGGTTTCGTCGCGCGCGAAGCCGGCGTGTCGACGGTGACGAACCGGCCGCTCGTCGAGACGCACGAACACGGCGGCCGCAAGCTGTACGTCGTGCGCAACGACCGGGCCGGCGGCACGTTCGCAACCCGGGACGGCGTGCCGATGAGCGGGCACGAACTCGCGCTCGACGCGCGCTACGCGTTCCGCGCGCCGGCCGACATCGCGGAGCCGATCGTGCTGATCGGCAAGCATGCCGACGAAACGCTCGCGTCCGAGCTCGCGAACGTGTGGAACCGGCCGGTGTACGTCGCGCCGCGCGGCGCGCTCGCGGCCGACGGCACGCTGCACGCGACCAGCGGCTACCTGCGCTTCGATCCCGCGCCGCACCCCGACGTCGATCTCGGCCCGCTGCATGCGGACGGCAACGCCGTGTTCCATGCGGGCACCGGCAAGCCGGTCGACCTCGACGAGCATCTCGGCGCGCTGATCGGCTTCGGCAACGAGAAAGGCGGCTTCGCGCTCGGCCGCGGCGCGGTGGTCGGCCTGTACGAGGATGCGTTCAGCTCGCGCACCGCGCAGCGCGGCGCCGCGCTCGGCGAACAACAGGGCCTCGCGCTGCTGCGGCGCCGGTTCGACCTGCCGACCGTGTCGATGGAGGGCCCCTTCTCGCATGCGAACCGCGTCGCGGTGCTGTACCAGCCGCGCGGCGCGCTGCATACGCATGACGTCGAGCACGGCGTGCTGCCGAAGACGCTGAAGGCCGACACGCTCGACCAGCTACGCGCGCTGAAGACGCTGATCGCCGAGAAGCAGCTGTACTTCGACGTGCAGGGCGTCTATCACGACGGCCGCCTGCTGATCACGGACCCGGGGCGCATCGAGATCGGCAACGACGGCTACCGGGGCGCACACGACCGGGTCGACGACCAGTTGCGGCTTCTGGAGAGCGGCGTCGAACGCGGCGATATCCAGCTCGCGCATCCGGAAACGACCGAGACCGCGCCGGCCGCCGACAAGCCGGGCCTCGTCGCACGGCTGCAGATGCGTTTCGGCGGCGCACCGCTGCCGAACGAGGTCAGCGCGCTCGCGCAGCAATCGGGCACGCTCGCGCAACAGCTGCGGATGCTCGACGACAACGGCTGGCGCGTGCGCGTCGGCAAGCGCGGCGGCGGCAGCCGGATCGACGCGAAGAAGAAGCGCGTGACGCTCGACGGCGCGCTCGGCCACCCCGGCTCGATGACGTACACGCTCGCGCACGAGGCGAAGCATGCGGTCGAGGCGATCGACGGCTCGCTCGGGCTCGACTACAGCGGCCGGCGCCGCTTCACGCGCAAGGCGCTCGAAGCCGAGGCGCGCGCGCAGCTCAACGCGTTCGAGGCGCGCTACGAGATCCGGATGGCGAGCGGCGTGGACATCGCCGCGCACGTGAAGCTGCCCGACGCGATCCAGGAAGTCGCCGACAACTGGCGGCCGTCGCACGACTACGCGGGCACCGTCGCGACGCTCGCCGATGCGTTCGCGCACGCGCCGGTGTCCGGCGCGGGCGGCAAGACCTACGACGCGTTCTACGGCGACGCGTTCGAGCGCGGCGCGGCAAGGGCCGGCCGCACGATGCCCGCGCCGCAGGAGACGCAAGCCGGCGGCGACGGGCCGCGCTCGATGCGCGAAATCCAGGCGCAGCGCGCCGCGTGGTCGCGCGCGAACGTCGAGCGCAACGCGTCGCCGTTCGGCGCGGGCGACGCGCCGTCGCTCGATGCGCTGTCGCTCGAACGACGCCATCGCCTGTCGCTCGACCCGCGCAACAAGCTCGTGGTGTTCCATGCCGACACGCTGCACGACGGCACGCTGCTCGGCCCCGACGGGACGCCGGTCGATCCGCACGGCTTCACGCTGCTCAATCATCCGCCGCCGGGCACCGAACACACGTTGATCCTGTCGGCCCGGCACGCGAACGAAGGCGCGGCCGCGCAGCTCGCGAACCTGTGGCAGCGCCCCGTCTACGCGCCGCACCCCGACGCCGTGGGCGACGCCGGTGCGCTGACCAGCCTGTCCGGCATGAACCGCTACGTGCCGGCCGCCTACCGCCAGCCGTCGCTCGGCGAATTGTCGGTCGACCCCGTGCGCGGCCGCCTCTATGTCGACGATCCCGCGCGGCCCGTCGATCCGGCGGATTTTCTCGGGCCGGTGCTCGGCTCGGGGGCTTTCAAGACCGTGTTCGACGGCGGAACCGGACAGGCGATCGGCGTATTCCGCGACGAATCGCTGGACGGCATCGTCGAGGCGGCCACGTTGCTGGCCGACGAGCAAGGCGGGCTCGCGACGCTGCGCGACGTCTACAAGCTGCCGGTCAGCACCGCGGACGGTCCGTTCACGGCGGTGAACCGCGTCGGCGTCGTGCTCAAGCCGCACGCGCAGCTCAGCAGCGTCGACGTCGAGTTCGGTTTCGGCCTGCCGGGCGTGGTGTCGCACAAGGGCCTCGCCGATCTCGCGCGGATGCGCCGCATCGCCGAAGCGCACGGGCTGCATTTCGACTTCCAGGTGCTGTTCGGCCGCAACGGCGACGTGCTGCTGCATGATCCCGGCCCGGTGATGCCGGAGTCCGTCGAAGTGGGCGACGTGCTCGCGCGGATCGACGACGTCGCCGCGAAAATCCACTACGGGCTCGCGACCGGCCGCATCCGCCTCGCCCACCCGGCGATGGCCGAGCAAGGCGCGTACGCGCCACGGCGCGGCATCATCGACCGGGTCGTCACGGCCTTCCGCGGCGTCGTGCTGAAGATGCAAGCGCATGCGCTCGCGCGGCTGTCGCCGACGCTGATGGAACAGATGCGGATCGCGAAAAGCGACGGCTGGAAGGTGAAGCTCGGCGCGCGCGGCGCAGGCCAGTACGTCGATGCCGAGCGGCGCGTGATCGTGCTCGACGGCAACACGCGCCACGCAGGCACGCTCGTGTTCGCGCTCGCGCACGAGGCGCAGCACAGTACCGAGATATCGACCGGCACGCTCGGCCTCGATCATTCGAGCCACGATGCCTACGTGAACAGTCTGCTGCTCGCCGAGGCGCGCGCGCAGCGGAACGCGGCCCGCGTGCGCGCGGAGATTCTCGATGCGGGCGGCGGCGACATCGCCGCGCACGTGACGCTGCCGGACGGGCTCGCGCGGGCCGCGCAGCACGCATACGAAAGCGGCGACCCGGCCGCGCTGCAGGCGCTCGCGGAGCGCTTCGGCGACACCCGCACGTCGCTGCCGGGCCATCCGGCCTACCGCGTGCTGTACGCGCAACAGGCGCGCGCGCTGACCGGCGACGCGCGGCTGCCGAAGCTGGCCGCGCCGGGCTCGGCGGGGCGTACGCCCGGCGCGTCCGGCAGGCCCCGCGGCGGCGGTGCACGCGAACGCGCGCTGATGACGCGCGCGCGCAAATGGCTCGACGAACGCGGGCTGCGCACGCTCACGCGCATCGAGGGCGGGCATCTGCCGGCGCTGCGCGACCTGGTCCGCGAGACCGGCCGCGGCGCGCACGTGCTGATCGCGCGCGCCGGCACGCCGGCCGCCGACGCGCCGCCCCGGTTCATCGCCACGGCGGAAGTGGATGCGCACGGCGCCATCGCGCTGAAGATCATCGACCCGTCGCTCACGCGCGACGAACGGCAGGCGCTCGAAGAGGCGCTGTCGCTCGAGCACGACGCGGACCCGTCCGGCGACGCGGCCGCCGCGCGGCGCGCGTTCGATTTCTACAAGTCGCCGGTGCCGCTCGACGAACTGCAGCAGCTCGGCGGCCCGTCGAAGCTCGAGCAGGCCGACGGCGGCGACGCGGTCGAATTCGCCCGCACCGGCCCCATCGACGCCGCGCTCGCGGCCGCGATCGACGCGCTCGGCTCGGCAAGGCACTACGCAAACGCGAACAAGGCAATCGCCGGCGCGAGCCACGCCGACACGATCTACGCGGTCGACCGCAAGACCGGCGACGTGCTCGGTCACGCGACGTACGACCGCGCCAGCGGCGCGTGGCACTATCAGGAAAAGGCGCCGCTCGAACGCACGAAGGTGGTCGAGCGCGCGCTGCCCGATGCGTTCCAGCGCCGCGTGAATACGCGTGTGCGGCCGCGCGGGCCGAAGCGCCGGGTTCCGCTGTCCCGCGCGCGACAGCGCGGCGTCGATTTCGTCGCCACGCGCGTCGAGCCCGACATGATCGCGCGCATCGGCCGCTTCGATCCGGTCAAGGCGCCGAAGACGGAGAAGGCCGACGCGTTGCCGTCCCGCTTCCGCTGGCGCTACGCCAGCCAGACGTCGATCGCGATGACGCTCGACGCCGGCCACCGCGTCGCGCTGCTGCTGCGCGCCCGCACGGCGGCGCTGCTGCGGCGGCCAGGCGCGCAAGCGGCCGTCCAGGCCGGCACGCAGCCGGGCGCGCTGCCGGCAGGCGCGGCGGCAGCGCATGCGCGGAATGCACCGGCAACGCAGGGCGGCCCCTCGTCGACGTCGACGCCCCTGCACGACGCGCTCGTCGCCGCGCACCTGCTGCCGTCCGGCCCCGGGCACGCGCTCGACTTCAGCGGCCACAACGCGGTGCACCTGCTGGCGATCGCCGAGCAAGGCGGCCTGTCGCCCGACACGCACCGCGTCTACGTGTACCTGACCGACGATCCGATCGCGCACGGGCTCGACGCGCCCAACGGCGTGCTCGTGCCCGGCGACGACGGCAAGCTGGCCTGGCACGACGACTGGCGCGACACGAGCGGCCCGGGCGTGCCGCTCGACGCGTCGCCGATCGGCGGCGGGCCGTATGGCGCGAACGTCCACCTGCTGCTCACCGAGCTGCCGCCCGACGGCCTGGCCACGTACGCGCCCGGCACCCGGCTGCGGGCGCTGAACGATCGCGTCGAGCGCCTGACGAATCTGCAGGACACGTCGCGCCGCAGCTGGGTCAAGACGCTGCGCGACTGGGCAAAGCAGGAAAAAAACAAGGCCATCGGCGAACGCGACACCCTGCAGGCACAGATCGACCGCGACATCGCGGCGGCTCGCACCGCGAACCAGCCGCCGCCGGCGCATCCGGAGCTCGAGATCAAGCCCTACCAGCCGGCGCTCGTCAGTTCCACGCTCGTCGAATGGAAACAACGCTACGGCGACGGCGGCATGCCCGACCCGCTCGCCCATGTCGCGCGGCTCAAGGCATTCATCGAACGCGAAGGCAACACGCGCGCGGGCCCCCTCGAACTGCAGGACACCACGGGCGACGCGCCGCCGCCCGCGCTGATGGCCGACGCGCAGGCGTGGCGCTGGCTCGGCAAGTGGCTGCACGTCGCGCGCGACTACACGGCAGGCGGCGCGCGCTTCGCGCCGGTGCCGCCGTGGAAAGGCCTGAATCGCAAGCTGAGCGCGGCCGTGGCGATCGATCGGAAGATCCTGCGCGCGTTCTTCAAGTCGAGCCGCGACGTGCAGGATCGCGTCGTGCTGATGAGCCGCGCCTACCGGCTGTCGGACGATCCGCAGGCATTTCTCGCCGAGCTGCGGCGCAGCGGCGCCGCGCGGGCGGTCGTCTCGATCGTCGTCGATCCGCACACGCTCGCGGCCGCGCAGGGCAAGAAGCACGACCCGGCCCTCGTCCGCGACGTGAAGGCGGTGGGCGACCCGAGCCGCGCCCAGATGGACTACGCCACCGCGACGATCACCGGCGAGAACGGCCGCGTCGTGCATCTGGACGACCTGACCGAGCAGAACCTGCACGCATGGCTCGACGCGGCGGCCGAAGGCGGCTTCGTGCTGCGGCTCGAAACGGCGCCCGGGCGCGCGCTCGTGTCGCGTGACGACCAGCGCTACCAGGCCGGCACCAACGACCAGTACCACGACTACGAGCGGCTCGCGTCGATGCTCGAGACGTGGGCCAAACGGCATCCGGGCAAGACCGCGCCGCACGTGATGGTGACGTTCCACGGCTGGGACGCGGTGCCCGAACCGGTGCCGGGCGCCGGCCACGTCACGCTCGTGAACAGGCTGCTCGACCGGCCGACGCTGAAATGGGTGCACGTCGGGCTGTCGTACGCGACGCACGGCTCGGATTTCATCGCGAACCAGGAACTGACGACCGCGCTCGCGAAGATGCTCGTCAAGCGCGCGCGCAACGGCGACGCGTTCGAGCGGATCCACGGCGCCGATGCGCTGACCCGCGTGTTCGAGCGCATCGAACCCGACAAGCTGTTCGAACAGCACCAGATGCTGCTCGCCGAGATCGACCGGATCGGCCGCGAGAAAGGCATGACGCCAAAGGAGATCGACACGCTCGTCAGCCGCCTGTACGAAGGCAACACGACGAAGCTGCTGAACCGCGCGCGCCATGCGGTCGCCGGCTACGTAACACGGGCCTGGGAAGCCGATCCGGCACACGCGCCGTCGCGGAAATCGAAGGCCCGGCGCTTCACCGAAGCGTGGCAGAAGGACATCGGCAGCAAGCTCGACCGCCCGCAGCAGCTCAAGACGCTCGGCAAGATCAAGTTCAAGGCCGCGAAGCGGCCCGACTGGCGCGAGATCGTGCAGTTGCCCGAACTGCTGGTCGACGAGACCAAGCCGCTCAGCGACGCCCGCCTCGTCGGCGCGCAGGCGGGCCGGACGACCCCGGCCACCCGCAATGCGCCGCCGCCGACGCCGCTGACGCCCGAACAGGCCGCGCTCGCGGAACTGAACGCGCTGCGGCTGCAGCGGGCGGGCGGCCTGCGCAGCTGGCTCACGTGGCCGAACGCCGTGTCGCTGATGGCCGGCGTCGCCGCCGGCGTCGGCGTCGGCGCCGCCCGGCACTACTTCGGCGTGCAGGCGACGTCGTTCAAGCAGACGAACACGTCCCTGTTCGTCGGCGCGCGCACCGGCCGCCTCGTACAGGCGCTGCACCAGGATTCGGTGCGCGCGCTGCAGGGCGGCGACCCGCGGCTGTTCCGGCGCGTGATCGATCGCTTCGTGCGCACGCTCAACGGCCAGCTCGACGCACACCAGATGGACGAGGCGTCGCGCGGCGCGTCGCTCGCGCTGCTCGCGAACGAGGCGCGCGTCAAGGTCGACCGGCTGATCGCGCAGCACGACAAAGGGCAGATCACAGCGGAGGACGCCGTCGCGTATACGAAGCTGATCGCGAACGACATGATCGCGCAGATGCAGGGGGTGCTCGGCGGCACGTCGATCCAGCAGATGCACCAGGGCAACCCGCGCCGCTTCTTCGGCAAGCTCGGCCGCTCGGCGGCGCTCGCCGGCTACGTCGGCATCGGGGAGACGGCGGTGCAAAGCTTCCTGAACAGCCATACACCGGCGTCGGCGCTCGGCGCGGTGGGTGCGCTGCTCGGCGTCGCGTACACCAGCGCCGTCCATCTCGGCGCGATGCGCAACCTGTCGATCGAGCGCCGCAGCCAGACCGTGCGCTTCATCGACGCGGCGTCCGACGTCGTGTCGGTCGCGGGCGGCTATGCGGGCGTGTTCCTCGGCTCGGCCGCGGCGATCCATACGAACCTGCCGCTCGCGATCTCGGGGGCGACGTCGGCGACGCTGCTCGGGCTCGCGCGCGCCGACACGCATTTCCCGAACCTGACGAAGTCGCTCACCGGCCGCATCCCGACCGCGATCGTGCTCGTGCCGATCGCGATCTATGTCGGCAATGCGATCTACACCGAGTTCGACGACAAGCACCGCACGCCGTCGAAATCGAACGTCGTGCCGCCGGGCGGCACACCGTCGCCCACGCCGTCGGCGAGTCCATCGGCGAGTCCGTCCGCCACCTCGTCGGCCAGCCCGTCCGGCACCCCATCGGCCAGTCCGTCCGCCACACCCTCGGCGGCGCCCTCGCCCGCGCCGGCTTCGACGCAGCCGCCGGGCGCGACGCCGCCGCCCGCCACGCCGCAGCCGCCGCGCTACTTCGTCGTGGACGGCGATTCGCTGTGGGTGATCGCCGACCGGCACCGCGACACGCTGCTCGACGCCGCGCAGGTATCGCGCGCCGACCAGCAGAAGATGTCGCGTGGCGAGCAGGACGCGGCCGCGCTGCGGGAAATCCTGCAGCTCAATCCGAACGCGGCGGCTGATCCGCAGCACCTGACGATCGGCATGCCGCTGGTCGTGGGCTGATGTGGGGATGCGGCGCGGCAGCGGCAGCGGCATACGCCGCCCGCCGCGCCCGCAGGGCGACCAATGCGCGCGGCCTCACACCGCCCGCTGCGCCTCCAGCCACGCCTGGAACATCAGCACCGTCCACAGCTGGTGCTGCCAGTTCATCCGGCCGGTCTGGTGCTGCCGCCACAGGCGCTCGACCGCCGCCGCGTCGAAGAAGCCCTCCTCGCGCAGCCGCGCGGGATGCAGCAGCGCCTCGGCCCAGTCGCGCAGCGAGCCGCGCAGCCAGTGGTCGATCGGCGCGCAGAAGCCCTGCTTCGGCCGGTCGATCAGCGACGCCGGCACGTACGCATCGAGCAGGCGGCGCAGCAGCACCTTCGACTGGCCGTCGGGCAGCCGGATCTCCGCGGGCAGCCGCCACGCGAACTCGACGACGTGATGGTCGAGGAACGGCATCCGCGTTTCAAGGCTGACGGCCATCGCCGCACGATCGACCTTCGTGAGGATGTCGGTCGGCAGGTACGTGAGCGTGTCGATCGCCATCGCCTGCTCGGCGAAGCTCAGGTGCGCGGGCCACGCGCTCGCGGTGTCGAGCGGCGTCGGCGGCTCCTGCCCCGCGAGCGCGATGCGCTCGGGGTGATGCACCGCCGACATCAGCAGCCGGTACAGCCCGATGCGGCTGTCGGCCGTCATCACGTGGCCGAGCTTGTGCAGCCGGTCGCCGATGCGCGCCGGCGCGTCGCGCGCCTCCGCGCCGCCCCACGCACCCTGCGCGACGGCCGCGAGCTGGTCCGCGTGATCGGGCCGCAGCGCATGCAGCGCGGCCGCGATCCGCGCGCGCACGGCCGCCGGCACGCGATGCAGCTTGCGCCACAGGCGCGGCGTCAGGAAATAGCGCGTATAGCCGCCGAACAG